>Ga0307498_10000064_pt1 | contig 10867 bp, 15 predicted proteins | sample 12_S_MG_FD_201369 | JGI IMG/M metagenome (GOLD analysis project Ga0307498, IMG submission 201369) | Soil microbial communities from Populus trichocarpa stands in riparian zone in the Pacific Northwest, United States - 12_S | ecosystem: Environmental > Terrestrial > Soil > Riparian zone > Trees...
ACAGCCAGGTTGCAAAAGGCTGAGGCCTGGCGCTTCGCGCCAGATCCTCGCGCGCTTCGCGCGCAGAGAGAAAAAAACAAGAGCAAGAGCAAAAGCTCAGTGAGGAAGAACTCTTCTCAGGCCGGGCATCGTGAAATCAACCCGACCAGTCGCGCAGAACCGGATGAAGAACAAGAACCCGGCTCCGTAGAGGAATCTCTCTTCACCGCGCTTTTCTCGACCGGGCTTGAGCCACGAACAGGCTGTGATCAATGACCGGCCTTTTCTTCCAACCCTCTTCTCTTTATGGCCGAAGGCCATGAAGCATTCGGGGCGAAGCCCCGGAGGCTTCAGCACTTCGCATCTACGCAGAAGAAAGGCACATCGACCTTCGGGCGAACTACGCCCAAAAACGGACATCTGCGAACCAAGACGAAGCAAAATGCAGAAGCCGCAGAAGCCAGAGAACTACCCACTTCCAGGCGAAGAGAAATACCCGCTTCCAGGCGAACCGGGTTACTACGATCCGGCTGAAGACTACGAACGGCTCGCATATCTCATGGGAACCGACAGCGAAAGCGACCAAGAACGGGAGCTTGCGCGTCTGTTCTACGCGCTGATCCCAAAGGCCTAACCGACCCAGAACGAAACGAGGGCCACGTCACCTCTAATGACGAAGCCCTCGTTCCAAAGTCGGGGGGCGAAAGCCCTTCGGGTGCGTAGTCCGAAGTTGAACACGGCGTCTTGCCCCGACAGGCCGAGAGTACAGCATCGGCAAGACGACCAGCAAACATCCCTGCACACAGCGGATTTTTCGCGCACATCGAAAACACGGTGAGAACCAGTACGAATCAGGACGAGGCAGTACGAATCAGGAAGGCAAGCTGAACCCCTAACGGCCTTTCAGCCATCCTCAAAACAGGTGGTACGAAAGAGAAGAGAGAGCACACACCAGTACACCCCTAGTACTTATGCCCATACCTGTGAGGACACCCTGGTCGCGGAAGTAGAAGCACATGTAGAGCAGGGACGAAGAGCAGAGGACACGAGCACGCAACCAACAGACCAAGAGCGGGCAACTGGACAAGCGAAGGGAAGTGGTCATGCGTACGTCAGGCCCGGCCGGATCGGATGACTCCAGAGAGGACGTCGAGCTTAGGGGCCAGGACGTGAAGCTCTCCGACTGTTGTTGATCTGCTCCAGCCTTTGCACGGAGGACTGCGTAGCAACTCCGAAGAGCCGAAGAGCAAGAGCCAGAGCGGCGGAAGAGTGACCACTGCCCTGACTATTCGTTTCTCTTTTATGCGAGTCGTTCGTGGAGCCTGTCTGGCCTATTCTCCCTGCTAATCGCATACTTCTCACGGCTTCTTCTTGCCTCGTTTTTGCCCCCTTACGACTTCTCGCCGTGAGGGACTGTTTTGGCCTCCGCAAGGGGGGCTTTCTGGGCTTTCGGCGTGAACACAGGGGTTGAGACCCACTAACGGCTAGGTCAAGTACGGGGCACTCGCATGAGGCCGCGAGTGATCGAAGAGGAACGATCTTCTTGATGGTCGGACGGCCTATCGGCAAGACCTCGGCCAGAGGCCTTTCTTTGAGGTCTTGCCTGCGGCTGCCACCCTTGCTGATGCTGTGTCATTGGCTGGCCGCGAAGTGCGCGACGAAGAGCCTCTTACCCGCCTACCTCGCAAGGACATAACTGCCGTCCTTGCAGGCGGGTGCTGTCTTGTGTCGCAGCACCACGGCCAGTGAGGAATCAGGCGGCGGGCGTCCGTACACACACACACTTCCATCCGGCGGACAAGTACGCGATTCTGGGTCGGCCCTATGTTTCGACCAGGAGCATCGACGGGATGGATGAAGTGCCTGTCACATTCCTGTTCCGCCGATTGGTCGAAGGCCTAGATACACGGCGTCATCCGATGGCCTGCACTCGCCTACGCCCAGCGACGTGCTGAACATCCCTTCGGCGGCAAGAGCATCCGCCGCTCAACGACTAGGTGGTCGTAGCCGCCCCATAAAACTGCATGGGCCGGACGACCATAACTAGCCGCTGAACCAGGGCTGTCCAGAAGTCGCAACGGGCTACCTCGTTCCGGCGATCGGACGCCTGAGTATCTCCCCAGAACTCGCCGCCGCCTCCGGGAAAGTGCGTGTGACTTCTACTTTCTGGAGGTTGGTTCAGATGGCTGCTGTTATCACCGCGGCGATGATTCGCTGCGTCCCGTTCGTCAGTTGGTTCCGCATGTTGTTCTGCGAGTCGTGCGGCGAGCCGGTGGCTCACATCACGGAGTCCGGCGATCAGCTTTGCGGCTCCTGCCTGGTCGAGCGCCGGTCGGCGTATCGTGCCCAGCACCGTGCCGCCACGATTGAGGCGGCGAGGAAGCCAGCGCAGGACAGGGCGCTCGCTCGCCGCAAGGAAGCGAAGGCCCGCCGCGACCTGGAGGGCACCGCGACTGCCGGGGAGCTTTTCCGCACCGGCTACTTCGATGAGTTGTACGGCGAGTGGGTTCCGGGTGAGTGCGAAGGTCCGAGGCCACGCTGGATCGAAGAGCCGACGTACCGCACTACCGAGCTTCGCGTCTCCCCGAACGCACTCAGGCGGACGTTGCTGGCCCTTCGGATCGCGGCGCAGCACCCGACGCTTCCGATCATCCGGGACGCCGCGCTCCAGGTCGCCAGCGACGAGATGGCCGCGCGGTACTTCGTGGCGAACGGTCACCGCGACGTGACCACGATGTACGACGGTACGGATGACCGTGACCTAGCTCCGGACGTACTGGCCTGGCTTCACCGTGACCCGTCGGCGAAGGCGATCCTGTCCCGCTGGAATCGCCCGGACGACGAACTTGAGTTCATGGAGCAGCTTCGGGAAGAGGGCCGCGAGAACGAGTGGTGGGAGTTGATGACCGAGTTCCGCAGGCGCAAGCTCGACACGCTGTTGAAGGAGTACTTCGGCCTCGATGACTACCGCGCCAGCATGATCGTCCTCAAGTGGGAGCAGACGCCTCGCGGCTGGAAGCCTGCCAAGCAGATGAACGCCGTGGACTGGGTCAAGTGGTCATGCGAACAGAGTGGTTCGATCCTGGGTGGTCTCCAGAGTTGTACGAGGTCGCTTCAGACGAAGATCCAGCTTCGGAAGCGCGCGGTCGCTAAGCAGGCTTGACCGAGAGCGCGGCGAGGGGACAGTGGGCCACGGCTCGCTGTCCCTTTTTTTTGCTCAGTTCGCTACTTGGCGGCGAGCGAATAGGAGGCAGGCGTGGACGTACTTGTTCCGTCCATTCGCACCAGGAGGCGACATGACCGACGAGGGCTACAACGGCTGGAGCAACTACCCCACCTGGGCGGTCAACCTGTGGCTCTCGAACGACGAGCCGCTGTACTGCGAGGCGATCGTGCGTACCCGCGGCGTCCTCTCCGAGAAGGAGTCGCGGTCGGAGTACTGGACGCTGGAGCAGTCGCACCGCTACACGCTGGCCGACAACCTCAAGGCGTGGGTCACCGACGACCTTGCGCCCGACCTGGGCGCGACCTTCGCCGCCGACCTCCTGGGCTACGCGCTCGACTGCGTGGACTGGAACGAGATCGCCGGTGCTTGGACTGCTGCCTGGATCTCCGTCTGAACGTAAGCGAGGCCGGGAGTCGAGGCGAGTGAGGCATCGACCGACCAGCCCCGCCGTCGGGACGTTAGCTCGCTGACCGGCGAATAGGAGGCAGAAACAGGTGAATCACACCGGACTAGCCGCTGAAGCGTTCGGTGACCCACGGACAACTGCGAGCGGGTGGCGGCTTTCAACCTTCTCTCCATTCCAACCCCATGTCCAAGGAGGACTGCATGTACACGCACGTAGAGATTCGGGAGGCGGTCGTTGATCGGGACTGCTTCATCAATCCAGCCGAAACGTTCGCCTCAGTCCAGGTGGCAACACCCGACCGCCGGACATTCATCGAGCTTGTTTCCTTCGAGGCTTCGACCATTCAGGTCATCAAGAGCCTCGCGAAGGGCGACCTGATCGAAGCCGTCGGCGACCTCGGTTCCCACAAGGGCTCAGATGGAAGGTGGCGCTCTCGCGTCCGGATCGGGTCGATCGCGAAGAGGGCGGTGCAGGCCGAGGTCGAGGTCGAGCACCAGGCGGTCGAGCCTGTCGCAGCGTGACCACAGAGGCCCGGAGTGAGCGAACCCAGCTTGCTCCGGGCCTTTCGTCTGTCACTTCTCACGGTTTCAACAACACGGAAAGGACTTCCCGATGACCTACCGCTTTCGCCTGCTCGTCGCCGCGTTCGCCTGTGCCTGGCTTGGTCTCCTGCTCCTGGGTTTCGCCCAGTCGAGCAGACCGTCCTCGCGCATCCAGGAGGACGACCCCGGCTGGAACTGTCACACGATGGGGAACCACATTTGCGGCCCGCAGCACATCAACAGAGATTTCAAGAGCATGGACGCTGCCTTCAACTGTTTCGCCGAGGTCAGCTACACCCGGCCGAACCTGACATGGAATCAGCGGGTTGCGGCCTGCTCCGACAGCTTCCAGGTAGCCGAACAGCAATAGGTGGCATGGAGGGAGATGAGGCAACAGAACCTCACATACACAACGCACCACGAAGGGGTCTACATGATCAAGTTCGGAAAGAAGCGCAGCATCCTCGCTGCACTGACAGGCTTCGTGCTTGTCGCCGCCACTGCCGCACTGGCCGCGTGGATCTTGACGGCGAGCAACACCACCTGGGTCACGAAGGCGGGAACTCTCAACAACGTGACCTTCTCCGCCGCCGCGTTCCCGACTTCCGGCACGTTGCTGCCCGGTGGCACCAACGGCCTGTCGGCGGCAGTCAACAACCCCAACTCGACGCCGGTGACGATCCGCAGTACGACCGGCATGTCAACAGTCAACGGCGCAGTCCTGCCCGCCGGTTGTAGTCCCTCCAACTTCTCCGTGCAGACCGCCGCTTTCGTCGGGGTTTCCATTCCGCCAGGCGCATCGACCGTGAACATCCCCGGAGCCATCAGCATGGACTCGGCGGCCCCGACTGAGTGCCAGGGCGTGAACGTCGAGGTCAACCTGAACAGCCTCACCTACGGCGTCGGCTCCTGAAGCCTCGCCGTTGCCTCGGTTGATTGGAGGCAGTGAGGTTGTAGTTCCCCAGCAGTGCCGCAGTACCCCCAGGCGGCGGGCGGGCATTCGTGCCTGCCTGCCGCCCTCCCCTTTCTACGAACGGAGTCCCATCTTGGACAGCACCGAGAACCTCAACATTTTCACCGCGCTCACGCCGAGGCAGCAGCAGTTGGTTGCGAGCCTCGTCGGCCGTGGCCGCTTGAACGTCGAGATGGCGCGACAGATTTGGACCATGGAAGCCGACGAGGCCGCGATCGCGTTGAACGAGGCGCTCCAGCCTGGCTCGACGGACGCGGCGGCTGAGTTCCTGAAGGACGTGGGTGCGACCCACATGATTCCGCACCTGGCTTCCGGCAGCACGACAGCCTGACCGGATCGTGACCCACATCTAAGCCCTGCTTCCAGACCATCGGAAGCGGGGCTTTTTTTGTTGCCCACACCGAGCAACACTGACGGTTTAGTTCCGTGTCCTAAAGCCTCTTTACCCTGCCCGCATGGAGACGACGAAGAAGCGGCCCAACGGCGTCGGAATGAACAGGTGGCAGCGCAACGGCGGCAAGTACGGCTTCCGCCTGCTCGCGGTGATTGAGCGGGCCAAGCGCGAAGGAACACTCGGCGCGATGTCGCCACATTTCGGACTTGAAGTGACAGAGCAGGAGGCCGCTGCTCGCATTCGCTTGGACGCCGAGCGCGTCCTAATCGCCAAGAACGAAGCGCACATAGCCGCGAGGCTGGAACACGCGAACGAGACGAGAGCCAACGCCCGAGAGAGAAGGCTTCGAGCGCTGACTCACAAGGCCTCTCGCCATGACTTAACCCAGGAAGAACTCGCCGAGCTTATGGCGGCATGAGAAAGGACTGATCGAATGTTGACCACCGAACAGGCGAACCAGCTTGTCGAGCACGTAGTCGCGGAGGTTCGGGCCGGACGAATGAGCGAGGAACAGGGCAAGGCCTACGCTCAGAGACTGCTCAACGAGGCGTTCGCGCTCCGAATCGGCGTACCGGCCGCAGCACCAGCACAGCCCGACTACGCGGCCGACTATGTCGCGCCGGACTCGACCAGGGTTGCCGTGCGCCTAATGGCCGAAGACGGTTTGAGTCGAGCGCAGATCGCCGACCGGCTGGAGAGGAACGGCATCGACGCCGAGCTTCAGGAGCGGATCGACAAGCGCCAGGCGTTTCTATTGGAGCGTCATGTCGAGACGCAAGCCGCGATCGCCGCAGATTCGCCGGACGCACGGAAGCAGCAGGCCCAGGCCAGATTGAAGGCCGCCGAAGACCTGAAGCGTGACGCGCTGCTTGCTCGCGACTACATCGTCGCCGAGGGAGTCCTCCCCGAGGACTTGGCCGACGAGCTAACCGACCAGGAGGCGATTGACACGGCGTTCGGCGACAAGAACGATCCGAGGGCCGAGGCGAACAACCTCCAGGCGAACCTGGCGAAGATCGCCGAGCCGAAGCCCAAGCAGTGGACGTTGGACGGCGGGGACGCAGCATGAGCGGCCTTGAAGTCGGCCAGTTGCTCAACCTCGCGATCTCGCGCTCCCGTCTTCAGGAACGGCTGGAGCCGCCGGTCGCCAGGTTCCAGGCGTACAGGATCGTGCTCAATACGGGCACAGCCAACTACAAGGCCGTGCCTGTCGGCTACGTGACCGCCGTCCAGACGCACAGGAAGATCTCGGCCCAGAAGTTCACCGACAAGCAGCGCGAGGTGACGGCCCAGTCGTTCGAGTTGATCTGCGGCTCCCAGGAGTTCGCGGCCGAGTGGCGTGACAAAGATGTCGTCGCCGCTGCCGTCCAGTGGTGCCGGTTCAATGCTCCAAGAGGCCACGCGATCCACGTCGTCAACGACGCCCTCATGGCCGTGTTGACTTCCGCGCATGGATGCCCTGCGGCTGGAGGCCGGGGCGACTTCGATCTTCTCCGCGCCCAGAGCTACCTGGAGATGAAGCCCCTCACAGCAGTTGAAGGCAGTGCAGCCGCATGACCAGGACGAGCGACTTCGCCAGCGTGAGCCAAGACCACACGTTCTCCATCCAGGTTGAAGACGAGTCAGGCGAGCGTTCCACGGTGCTTGTCGGCATGACTGCCAAGACTCGGGATGGATCTGACATGGCAGTCAGGTTCGACCGGGATGGACTCGCGTACATGAAGAAGCCTGGCGGAAGCAACCTTCTGCATGTCAGAGCGCCGCAGCATGACCTCGACCAGGGCGAGACAGTCACCGTGAAGACCACGGAGCCTGTCGAGAGTTACTTCCCGGTACTCGTCTACGACCAGGGCGACCTTGGCGGCGAGCCGGTCGGTCAGGCCCAGGTGAGATTCACCGGTCACGACGGCGAGCGCAGGCTTCTCTCGGATGAATACGGCCACCGGTATGCGGCTCGACCGGACAACAAGCCGGGAGTCATCGCGCTCGAAGACCCGGCAGCAGACCCGGCACCCGTGCAACCAACCAAGTCCAGAAAGGGGGCGAAGGCGCGAACCTCGTCCTGAAATGACGAGAGCGGCCCGCAAGCCGCTCGCGCCCTACCAGTCCATGACAAACGCAACCCTACCAGGCAGCACAGACGCCGCTTCGCGGATCGTGGTCGTGTACGAGCGGGTCAGCACCGACAAGCAGGACATCGCGCGGCAGGCGATCCAGCGCGAGCGTGCCAGCCAGGCGCACCCCGAGCTTGAGGTCGTCGTGCTCCAGGACGACGGCGTCTCGGCGTTCAAGGTGTCGATCTTCGACCGGCCCGACGGCCGTCGCCTATGCGATCTCGTGGAAGCAGGCAGGGTCGAGGCGATCTTCACCGACGCACAGGACCGGCTCTCGCGTGGCGAGGACGTTGAGTGGGTGACGTTCCGGACGTTGTGCGACACAGCCGGAACCCGAATCGTGATCGACGGGCAAGAGCTTCGCACCGACATCGGCGGCAAGCTCCAGGGCTACCTCAAGGCACTTGTCGCCCATGACGAATCCGAAGAGAAGTCGCATCGCATCAAGTCGGCAAAGGCGACCAGGGCGCAAGCCGGGAAGCCGTACCACGGCAGCTATCCACCCGGCTATCGGCAGAACCCCGACAAGCCGGACGAGTTGATCCGTGACGACGACTTTCTGGTGATCGCCGCCGCCTTCGACCGCTACCTCGAAGGGCAGACCTACTCGCGCATCTGCAAGTTCCTCGAAGAGAACCTGTCCAACGAGTACTTCCAGCGCAGCCGCTCGAAGAAGCGTGTCGTCCGTCCCGACCATCTGCGGCGCTGGCTCTCCAACCCGATCTACGTCGGCATGATCCGGCACAAGGGCGAACTGACACCCGGCCAGCACAGAGCCGCCGTCAGCCAGGACACGTTCGACCGCGCCCAACGCCGTCTCGCCAGACTCGCGGCCGAGTTCGTGAAGCCTGCGCGGAGATGGCCGTTCTCCGGAATCGCGAAGTGTGCGCGGTGCGGCCACGGGATGCGACTGCACCCGGTCAAGAACCGCCACGGACAGCACTTCTTCTACGTCCGCTGCAACGCGCCGTCATCAGGAACGTGCGGGGGCCGCGGCAAGTCCATCATCGCCGCCGCCTTCGAGGTGAACCTCGTCCTGACTCTCGCCTCGGTTGCCTGCACCACCACCGACCTCCTCGCCCACCTGCCGCAGTGGGGGATCAGCGAGCAGGACGGCCAGCAGACGATGGTGGAGGCGCGGGCCGCACTGAGGGACGCCGAAGAGCACCTGGCCGACATGGCCGAGATGGTCAAAGACCGGGCCTTCAAACGCACCGGCCCGGAATACCGCGAGGCCGTCGAAGCCAGGGACGCAGCCGAACTCGACCTGGAACGTGTAGCCCGCCGCCGTTCCAGCTACCGCGAAGAGTTGGCCCAGATGGCCGCACCGATCGAAGCGCTCGCCATCTATCGGCCCCACCATCCCGTGTTCGAGCAAATAAGGAAAGACGCAAGGATCCGCACCCGCATCCAAACAGGCCGGGACTTGCACGACCCACCGGTAGACGACATCCTCGAAGGTTGGCTCGCCGCGCCCTTCGAGGCCCGGCGGGATGTGGTGGTCGCAACGCTCGAAAAAGCGCTGGTGAGCAGCGAGGGCACGGAGTTGCACTTCACCCGCGGGTTTCCCGGCCCGGTAGCTCTCAGGCTCGCGGTCGAACCCAGGCGCGGCCCGACCCTGCATGCGCTCGAAGCGGTTGGTTGGGGCGTGGTTGAAGCCGGGGTTGGCATGGTCAGACCTCCGCTGTTGCGGAGGTTCGATAGCGCAAACCTGGCCTCCGAGACGATTTCGGAAGCCATCGCCACCACCGTCCATGAAATCAATGCCGCCCTGCGCGACATGGACTTCGCGAAGGCCGCCTGATGCCGCGATGACGCCCACCAAGAAGCCGAAGAACGTCCACACCGCCCGCGCAGAAATGCAGTGCTCCCGCTGCCTGCGGGTGATCCAGCCAGGCCAGGAGGTCTACCTGCTCGCCCGCCTCGGAGATGCCTTGCTGCCAGCCACGCCGGTCGCCTGCTCCAGCGACTGCCGTGACCGCTGGTTTCAGAAGCGGCGCGCTCACACGGAAGGAGGCCCGGACTGATGCAACACGACCCACTAGAGCTACTCGAAGAACTAGAGAGCATCGACCTGGAGCCGAAGCCGATTGAGAACCTCGCCGAAATCGAAGCGGGACTCAGAAGACCGCGAAGCAAGCGACAGGAGACCGAGACCCGCGTCGAGGTCAGGGACGGCCAGGAGTTCACCGTCTACGTGCTGCCGGAGAAGAAGACCCGGAAGCGGACACGATGAGCACCGGCCCGAAGAAGCGCAAGGTGACAGCGCAGCAGGTAGCCCGGTGGAAGGGGCGCGAGACGCGGAAGCAACGCCAAGCAATCAGCGAACAGGAACGCGAACTGAGACGGTTCGCCCAGCAGTTCGTAGGCCAACTCGTCCAGCTACGCCGGGAAGGAAGAACAGCCGAAGCAGACGAGATCACCGACACGCTGAAGCTGGCAAATCCTCACCTTGCACAGATCGTCGTCAGGGAAGCCAGAGGCAAGAACTAGACACAGTCCGAGAACTTCTCTACTCTCCACACAACACGACATAGCCACCGGCAAACCCATTCCAAAGGAGAGGCCGGGAGCAGCTACCAGCCACAGCGTATGGCGAAGCAACAGGGGTAGCAGGCCAAGTGAAGGCGAGAACACGGCGCGCGGATCAAGGTTCGGAGTTCCTCTAGCTCCACTGGCGGCGGCCAGGTAAAGGAAATAGAGACGGTGACCCAGTCACTGTTCGATCTCCCGTAAGGGACTCTCGGTTGCGCCGGGAGTAGCAGCCAGCGGTCAGGCCACCTACAGGAGAACGCCTCCAGGGTGCATGGCCCAAATCACCGTCCTGGGGGGAGACCGGCGGTGGCGCTACCAACGTCACTGACCGGATCACATGCCGCAATAACGAAAACGCAGGCTGTCAGAGCAAGACCACTGACAGCAGCGTCGAAACTGGGGGAGACAGGGATCAGCACCGGGTTGCCCTGAATCGTCCCGGCCGAAGGGGCCGGGAACTGTCTCAAAAGCGCGAGCAAGGCAAAAACCCCTGTTTTACAGGGAAAAACGCGCTCCAGACCTTCTAGACGGAGGCTGGGGTGCGCGACTGGTCGGGTGTCGGGAAAGACGCACAGCCAGGTTGCAAAAGGCTGAGGCCTGGCGCTTCGCGCCAGATCCTCGCGCGCTTCGCGCGCAGAGAGAAAAAAACAAGAGCAAGAGCAAAAGCTCAGTGAGGAAGAACTCTTCTCAGGCCGGGC
>Ga0307498_10000065_pt1 | contig 10842 bp, 11 predicted proteins | sample 12_S_MG_FD_201369 | JGI IMG/M metagenome (GOLD analysis project Ga0307498, IMG submission 201369) | Soil microbial communities from Populus trichocarpa stands in riparian zone in the Pacific Northwest, United States - 12_S | ecosystem: Environmental > Terrestrial > Soil > Riparian zone > Trees...
GGTTAGGAGTCTAATCACGAGTCCGTGATTGGTGAACGGTATATTCATCATACCTACCCCCGAGATGCCCCTAGTGAGTCCCCTAGTCTGTCCCCTAGAGAGTCCCCTGCCCCGCCGAATTTTGGGACTTAGGCCGGGGGTGGCTGCCGGGCGGCTTGGGGGCGGGAATGATGAGGTCGGGGGAATGAGAGGAGGGGATATATGGATAAGAGAGAGTTCAGAGAGAGAATAAAAAAATTTAAGTATCTAGGAACTCAGCCTTCTGCTCATTGGCCGAGGTCAAGGTAGAGTGGGCCGTTAATAGGGCCATTAAGGGCCCATAGGGCCCGGCGGGCCGAATCGCCCAAACGAGACCGGGGTGGAGGGGTGTATGGGGCACTGTATGGGGGCAGTAACAGGGGTCAGGTACGGGGGCAGGTATGCAAATGGGAGTCTGTGGGGCTGGCATGGTACGGAGTCGGGATTTAAATGCATGGGTGGGCCGCGCTAGGCCGTGGGCATGGCTTTGAGTAAGGGTGCGGGCCGCAGGGGTCGGCGTGAGTCGCGGGTTAAATGCCCATTGTGCAGTGCAGCGACGATTCTTTCATGTGTGGCGACTAAAGTGTTGCAATCCGCCGCCAATGGGCGCATATTCGGTGTGGGGCAATTCCGCCCCGCACGGAGCTAAATCTCATGACTGACACCACAACGAACGAAACCACCTCGCGCACCGCCGTTGCCAAGCACGAACTCATTGCCGCCAAGGGCGGAGAGCACGTGTCCATTGATACGGCAGTGGGGATTCGCTACACCGATCGCAGCACGAATCAGACTTTCGAGTATCTGATCCCCGACGCTAAGGCTGGCACGCCGCTGACGATGTTGGCCCTTTTCGGAGCCAAGACTAAGGCGACCAATGAAACGAGCCGTGTGCGTAACGGCAAAAACGGTGGCGTATCCAATCCAGTCGAGGAGATGGAGGCACTGGACGAGGTCTTTGGTTCGATCAGCGATGGCGTGTGGCGCGAAAAGGCCGAAGGTGGCGGCGGTACGCGAACGGACAAGTCGCTATTGGCGGCGGTATTGATCGAACTCCTTGGCAGCAACGCCAAGGGTACAGTCGAGCATTATGTGAAGCGCTTTGAGGACGACGTTGCCTACATGCGAAAGGTTCTCAAGAGTGACGCTGGCGAGGAATACCGTAAGCGTGCGGGCAAGGTCGGACCCGCCGTGGAGTCGCTGGCCTAGCCCTCCCTCCTAATTGTTTCACGTGAAACGAATGCCAGCCTACGGGCTGGCATTTTTATTCGTGCCCGCCCGCGCCATTGCGCGGGCCATACGCCCTCCCGTGCCGGGGGAGGTCGCGCCTCTTTTTCACTGCACTCCCGCCGCGCGAAGAGTTCCGACAATTAACCGCCCACTTTACGATTCCCCTTGACAGGCGGGCTACGCCCGCCGTACCGTGTGCTCCATGAACGCTCCCGCCCCCATGCGCCCTCTGCGTCCCACCAAGGAGGCCCTCGTGGCCGCCTCCGGCGGCTCGATCCACGAGTTCCGCAAGACGACGCGCAAAATGCGCAACTGGTACGAGGCCCTCGCCGACTACATGATCGTCCACCCGACGGCGACTCAGGACGAGATGGCGCGCCACTTCGGCCGCGCCGTCGCCACGATCTCGACCGTCGTTAACACCGACGCCTTCAAGATGTACTTCAACAAGCGGCGCACCCAACACGCCGACAGCCTCGACGCCACCGTGCGCCAAAAACTCTTCAAGCTGGCCGACGCCTCACTAGATCATATGCTGAGTGCCCTCGAAAAGAAGCGCGACACCGTCCCACTCGAGACCCTTCAGCGCACCTCCGACATGGCCCTGAAGAACCTCGGCTACGGCGTCACGCCCCCCAGCGGCGTCAACGTCAACGTCAACACGCAGCCGGCGACGGTCAACGTTGCGGTGTCCGTGGAGGACCTCGAGAAGGCGCGCGAAGCCCTGCGTCGCAACCAGATGGCCCCGGCCATAGAGGCCGAGTACACCGAGATCGAAGCCGCCCCCGAAGAGGCGCGGCTTGCGCGCGGCGGCACAATTCCGCCCGACCCGGAGGCAGCGGAATGAACGGCGCGGTGTGGCGGACAGACACCTTCCTCCACTCCCCGCGCCGCCACCCCATTGCCCGCCCTCTAGAATCCCCCAATCCACACATCTCCAATGTGCGTTGGGGCTCTCCGCTGGTCCGGCCGCTGACGCGACCGCGGGGCGCTAAGAAGGCGGGCATCCTCTACGAGCGGAAGGTTCAGGACGTCCTGATTGCGATCTACGGCACGGCCTACGAGCCGAGTCCCGTCATTAACTACGTGCTCTATGGACATCGCAAGGCGGCGATACCGGATGGCATTTTGCGCCTTGGCGCAGAGTTGTGGATCATTGAGGTGAAATTGGCACACACGGTTAGGGTCTGGGAACAGCTCATGGATCGTTATGTGCCACTTGTGAGGGCCCTCGAGCCGCAGCGTCGAATTCGAGCTGTGGAAGTGTGTCGGAGCTATGACCCAGCTATTCTGATGCCGGGTCCTCACGACCTCATCAAGTCCCTTCATAAGCCGAGCACCGGCGCTCTAGAGGTCCTTCAATGGCGGATATAGTCCCCCCTCCGACCACGATGACCGTCGCTGAAGCGGTGGCGCTCGGCGCTGTCGACAACGAAATCTACGCCCGCACGTTCTTTCCCAATACCTTCCGGCAGGCCAGTCCGCTCTTTCAGAAGGAGGTTTGGCGTGACCTCGATGATCCCTCAGTGCGCTACTCCAATCAGCGGCTCTTCCGTGGAGGCGGAAAAACAACTATCGCTAGAGTTAATACTTCCAAACGGATTGCCTATGGAGTGTCAAAGACCATCCTCTACGTCGGCGCATCAGAGGGGGCGGCTGCTCGCAGCGGAGCTTGGCTCAGAAATAATGTCGAACGTAACAAGTTGTGGGGCCAGACGTTCGCTCTTAGCCCTGGTCGCAAATGGACCGATATTGAATTTGAAGTGTGGCACGACACCCTCAAGTCCAATATTTGGTGCCTCTTCGTGGGCATCACTGGAAATGTGCGAGGAATCAACTTCGACGATTACCGACCCGACTACATCGTTCTCGACGACATATTGACGGACGAGAACTGCGCCACCTCGGAGCAGAGGGAGAAAATAAGTGACCTCGTTCATGGCGCTCTTAAGAAGAGTCTTGCGCCAGTGGTTGACGACCCCAACGCAAAACTTTCTATGCTCGTTACTCCTCAACATCGAGAAGACGTGTCAAGTGTGGCGCGAGGCGATCCAACGTGGCGAACGATTGAGGTCGGATGCTGGACCCCTGAAACCGCCAACCTCAACGTCGACCAACAAATCTCTGTCTGGCCCGAACGATATCCCACGCCCGAACTGAGGGCCGAGAAGCGCGCGGCGGTGGCTATTAATAAGTTGTCGGTCTTCTCGCGCGAGATGGAACTCAAGCTGACCTCCCCCGAACTGGCGGCGTTCAAAATGGATTGGTTGAAGTATTATTCGGAGCCCTTTATGCCGAATGCTACGAATATCCTCTCCATTGATCCGACGCCGCCTCCTTCGGAGGCTCAATTGGCGAAGGGAATGGTAGGGAGTGATTACGAATGCATACACGTATGGGGCCGACGTGGGGACAACTATTATCTCCAGGAACGGCGGAGTGTCCGCGGAGAAACGCCGGATTGGACGATCGCCAACACATTCGAGATGGCGCTGAAGTACCGGGTGATGACGATAGTAGTCGAATCCGTCGCATATCAGCGCACTTTGAAGTGGCTGCTAGAGAAAGAAATGCAGAGGCGACGCCTGTACTTCTCGGTTGTCCCATTTGTGGGCGGGAACAAATATGCGCGTATTCGTGCGACGTTCGCGAGTCAAGCACCATTTGGACATATATTTGTGAAACCGGACGACACTCCGTTCATATCTCAGTTCGAGACCTATCCAAGTTCCGACCATGACGACGAGCTGGACGCAGCTAGTATAGCACTGTCGGCCCTCATTAATCCGTATGCCGCTGGCGGCGACGACACCGCGCTCCCGGAACCGGAGCCCCTTAAACTAGTTCGGGGAGCCCCGTAATGCCCACACTGAAGATTAAAAAGGAAAGTCCGCTCCACAGGAAACTTACCGCGATGATCCAGTCGCGCATACTCATGGCTCAAAGGGATCGGACGGAACAGGAGGAGATATGGCGCAAAGCGGAGGAGAGGACGCTGGCGTATTTGCCGGAGCAGGACGTCGATGCAATACGGCGAGGACGTCGGGACCGCGAAGGGAAACCAGTCTATACGACGATTATGTTGCCCTACAGTTATGCGCTTTTGATGTCTGCGCACACATACTGGACCTCTGTGTTCTTTGGGCGCTCGCCTATTCATCAGTACAGTGGCCGCCACGGCGAGACGGAGATGCAGATTCAGGCGCTCGAAGCGCTGATCGACTATCAAGCCGAGGTGGGAAGACTTCTGGGTCCGTATTATATTTGGCTCTATGATGCCGGTAAATATGGTCTCGGAATTATGGGGGAGTATTGGGACGTTGAAAAGATCGCATATGGTCAACTCGTGGAGATGCCCGACCCCGTCACGCAAGCGCCGACGCTCATGCAAGCGACCGTGGAGCTTGAGGGGTATCGAGGGAACAAGAACTACAATATCAATCCCTTTGACTTTTGGCGTGACCCTAGAGTTACGTCGAAGAATTTCCAGAGCGGCGAGTTCTGTGTCGTACTAAAGAGGATGCTGTGGAACGACGTACAACGTCGGGCGGCGGGGGGATTTTATACCAATATTGAGGAACTCAAAAAGCACGCCACGCAGCGGCATCCCGACAATAATAGTTCTCAGTTGAAGAGGCCGAACTGGGCCAACGTCAATTTGTTTGCCGACAGCGACCCGGAAGGAAGGAATCCCGATGCGAAGCATCCGGCCGCCGCGTTCGCCTATGAGTTCTATGTCGAACTGTCGCCCGTTGAGTGGGGTGTGGGTCCGGAGACGTTTCCGCAAAAGTGGTGCTTCACGATCACTGAGGATTTTGGCCTCATCATCGGAGCTACGCCGCTGGGTAACATGCACGGGAAGTTTCCCTTTACGATCCTCGAGCCGGAGGTTGAAGGCTATGCACTGGAGGCAAGAGGTATCCCAGAGATTGTCGCGCCACTTCAAAACACAATGGATTGGCTGGTTAATAGTCATTTTTATAATGTGCGTGCTGCTCTTAATAATCAATTTATAGTCGATCCGAGTAAGCTCGTACTGAAGGACGTGGAGGCGGGAGAACCCGGATTCATATGGCGATTACGGCCGGAGGCGTTTGGAACGGACATCAGGACGATCTTCACTCAGATTCCGGTGACCGACGTCACGCGGACGAATATGCAAGACTTGCAGCAGATGTTTGGGCTCGGCGAGAGGACGCTCGGCATCAACGACCAGATCATGGGGGTTCTGAATACGGGTGGTCGGAAGACTGCCACGGAGGTGCGGACTGCTGCTGGGTTTGGTACGAACAGGTTGAAGACGAATACCGAATATATGTCCGCTATGGGATTTTCGCATCACTCGCAAAAGTTGGTCCAGAATAGCCAACAGTTCTACGACGGTTCGATGAAATTGAAGATCGTCGGCGACCTCGCCTTGGCGGCGGGTCCGGGATTCCTCAATGTCACGCCCGACACCATAATGGGGTTCTTCAATTTTGTGACGGTCGATGGGACGCTCCCGGTCGACCGGACGGCGCAGGCCAATTTGTGGAAGGACATGATGAGCAATCTGCGAATGATGCCGCCGCAAGTTGCGATGGGCTTCGACTGGGTAAAGATATTCACATGGGTTGGGAGTCTGGCCGGATTGAAGAATATTAACCAGTTCAAAATCCAAGTCATGCCGCCGGGTATGGACCCTACAAACGCTGTGGCGGCGGGCAACATAATTCCGATGCCCGGCGCAGGACCACCGAAGGCGCTGCCGGGCGCCAACTCGTCGACCGTTAGTGGCAACAACGCTATGGCACCGCCACCGCCAGCCTATTGAGGTCTCGTTATGGATACGATGAGTGACATTGAGCGGCAGCAACGGGAACAGGCTAGAACGACACGTGCGGATGCGGAATTGTTCGTCGACCTCATGAAGCATCCGGGATGGCCTCGGTACATGTCGCTTGTGGAGACCATTGCGCAGAACTATCATGGCGTCATTATGAAGCCGCTGGACAGCAGTCTTGAGGTGGTGAAGATAGAATTCTCTAAAGGAGTGCTCAGTGGCCTTACACTGGCGACGGCAGTTCCTACGATGAAAATTAGAGAGGCGCAGGAGATGCGCCGCGTCGCGGAGGATGACGAATGAACGCGCTCAAATGGTGGAAACAGTCGACAAGGATGTTTTTTTCTGAGGAGTCAGGAGGCGGAAGCGAGGCCCCTTCTGCTCCATCGGGCGGCGACGGGGGAGGAAGTACGGGTCCGGCACCGGCATCCGCGCCTCCCTCGTCGAGCCCCGGCGAAGCCGCGCCCAGCGGAACCCCGTCGACACCGGCGGGCGGCGAAGCCGCTCCGGCGTTCGATTGGAGCGCCCTCGGCAGTGCCGACGATTTGGATTACGTTGAGATTCCGCCGGAACCCCCGGCAGAAGTGAAGCCTCCAGCGGTTCCCTCGGAGGCGCCCCCGGCGCCTCCGATCGCGGAGCCGTCGCAGGCAGTCGCTCCCACGCCGCAGCAGCAACCTCCAAGTCAAGGGGCGGAACGCCCCTTGACGGCCGCGGAGCCGTGGAGAATAGCGGAGGGCCTTGAGGCCAACCGCGACGCAGTGATCGCCCACTTGGCTCAGACCAAGTTTGCGCTCTCGGAGGAAGACATCAAGGACCTTGATACCGACGTCGTGGCTGCTGTGCCAAAGTTCCTGGCACGAGTGGTCCTCGAGTCGCAGGTGTCGATGCAAAAGTTCCTCGCACAAGCTGTGCCGGGAATGGTCAAGCAGTACAACACTGTTACGAGCGCCAATGACACGGCGGAGAAACAGTTCTTCGCTACCCATAAAGCGCTGGATATCAACAATCCTCAACACCGTGCAACGACCGTAAGGATTGCGACCATTTACCGGCAGGCGAACCCCAATATACCATTGAAGCAATTGATCGACGAAGTCGGTCCGATGGTTATGGCGGCGCTCAAGGTGAATGGTGGAGCGCAAGCGGCGCCGTCGACGCCGCGTAGCGCACCAGCATTCCGTCCGGCCGTTAATGGTGGTGGAGGGTTATCCCCATCACAAGAGCCAGCCAATGAGTGGGCAGGGCTCGGAAGGGAGTACGACTAGTGCTCCTGAAAGGATACGACGATGAGTGGCATAGCTGGACTGAGAGGTACGGGCGATTGGGGCACGGATGAACGCCCCAAGGACTTCAGAGAAAATATCCTGTTCTTTAACCCGAATGGCGAAGCCCCGATCTTCGCCCTGACGGCGAAGGCCGGGAAGCGGGTCGTAAAGGACCCGGAATTTGCGTGGTGGTGTGAGGGAAATGCGCTCGTGCGCCTTCAAACGACCGCTCCTACGTATACGGCAACCGATACGCTCTTTACGATCGGGACGGCCGATCCGACCACGGGTACGCTCGGGACGAACTATGGTACAGCCACACACTTAAAGCCGGGCGATCTGCTGATGGTCGAACCGGCAGTGGAAACCACGACGTATGCACCTGAGATTATCGAGGTGGACAATGTCCTCTCCGATACTCAGTTCACTGCGAAGCGGGGTGCCGCCGGGTCGACGGCTGGTACGGTTGCGACGCTGTCGTTCCTCACGCTGATTGGATCGTCATACGCCGAAGGTACGGGCGCTCCCCGAGCCGTGAGTCGGAATCCGATCAAGTTCTTCAACTACACGCAAATCTTCAAAAACACCTACGAGCTGACGGGAACTGCGGACAAGACAAAGGCGCGGACGGGTGACGCATGGTCAAACGACAAGAAGCGAAAGGCTTACGATCATTCGAGGGACATCGAGATGTCCTTCTTGTTTGGCCGTCGGTCGGAAACGACTGGCGACAATGGAAAGCCGAAGCGGACCATGGGTGGATTGAGAACATTCATTCCGGCGGCCAATACGACGATCTTCGGCGCGAACGTGACGAGCGATCAGCTTGTTAATGCGCTCGCTCCGGTGTTTGACTTCAATACTGGCGCAGGCGATACGAGGGTTGCGTTCCTCGGCAGTTCGGCGGCGCTGGAGTTGGGCAAAATTATGAATGCCAACACCAACGTCCGTATTAACTCCACTGAGCGAGTCAAGGTGTACGGTATTCACTTCCAGGAACTCTTGTTGCCGCAGGGCCGGATTCTCTTCAAGACCCATCCGCTCCTGTCAAGGCACAGTGTGTACACGAAGTCGGCGTTCGTACTGGACTTCGATGCCATCAAGTGGGCACCGATGGACGGAAGAGACACGAAGGCGAAAGATGATGTCCAGACCGACGATGAGGACGTGAGGCGTGGGTTCTTCCAGACCGAAGGTGGTCTGGAGGTGGACTATGGTGGGCTGACGATGGCCTACCTCGGCAACATCAACAAGTAACTCACACTCAGTTCTCCGAAGGAGGAATTACGATGTCGAGAATCAACTTAGAGGACTCCGTACTGGAGCGCCCGCTTGTGCGGACGGGAATGAAGTATGGCATCACTACGCTCGGGGATGCCAATGCGACACTGGACGCCGATATGGGTCCGATTATTATGATGACGCCCGGCGCGAGCCGGACACTGACGCTTCCGCCGGTCGATGCCAGTATGAGGGGTCTGACCTTCTACTTCATCACGCAGGCGGCCTTCACACTGGTCGTGAGGACGGCCACTCCGACCACTGTTGCTACGGTTCCAGCGACCATTGGGGCTACGGGCATGGTTGTGTGTACGGGTGCGACGGGCATCGGGATTGAGGGATGGATCGGCGGACTGTGACGCGATGAGTGGGCGGTTAATGACACTATTAACCGCCCATTCTATTCTGGAATGGGACTCCCGGCGAAGCCGCCGCCCATTCTATTCCTAGAGGAGTCCACCATGCTACGTTCTGAAGCTATCACTATCATCAAGAGGGGATTGGGATTTCGTCAGACGCAGGATAGTGCCATTATTGCGGCACTCAAGTTCGCCCAGCGGACGGTGGAGGGTGGTCGGAGTCTTCCGACGTTCCTGCTGGTGTTCGATGTGGCGATACCAGTTGTGGCGAACAGTCCTAGCTTTGTGATGCCGACGGGGTTCTTGAGGCTTCACGACGACTACGATATGTACTACCTTAATGCGGATGGCGCGAGGGTGTTTATTCCGAGGCGCAACTACACTGAGGGTTATCAGGCGTATGTCGCCAGCGGCGAGCCGAGTAGCGGTCCCGTAGGGACCGCTACGGGGTATCCTTCGGTCATGGTCGTGCAGAGCGGAACGCAGGGAATGTTTATCCCGACGCCGACGAGGTCGTTCACGGCGTATCTGACCTACTATAAGGCGGATAGGGTGCTCGATAGTGAGATTGAGAATTTGTGGTTGGCGAATGAACCGGACTTCCTTATTGGGTTGGCTGGGATGAATGTGGCGGGCGATTTGCGCGACCAAGGAGCGTTGCAGCGATTTAGTGCCATGACGAATACGGCTGGCAAAGGTCATATGGGAAGTATCGTCGACGAGGAGTTGGCAGGACGCTCGTTGGTTATGGGGAGGAACAACTAATGGGCATCGAGGTCTCGACGTACATTAGCGGATTGACGGCGAGTTGGCCGCCGTCGGGCGATTTGAAGTCACAGGGTGACGACCATTTGAGGCTCATTAAGAGCGTCCTTCAGAGTACGTTCCCGAGTGCGTCGAAGGCATTCTATTTCCCGAAGGGAGAGGCCGCTAGCACGACGATCGTACTGGACCCTACAGATCAAAATAATGTGCTCTTTATCACGACGACGGGTGGCGATGTTGCGGTCACGTTGCCGACGGGATTGGTGACGGCGGATGCGGGATGGTCATGTGAGATTCTGAAGGTGTCGACGGACACTAATGGCGCGATGGTGTCGCCCGCGACCGGGCAGATTGTGTCACAGGTTGGGTCGACCAATACTATTAGGGTCGGGGCATATTGTCAGCCGGCTAGGTTCGTGTGGACGGGAGCGAGTTGGATTTGTTCGAAGCCGGGGGCATTGATTGGGTCGACAGTCTGTTTCGATAATGCAGGGATTCCACGAGGTTATCTTGCGCTTGATGGTAGTGCCTTTAATGGGACGACATTCGCCGAGTTAACCGCGATGCTCGGAACGACGACGTTGTATGACAAGCGGGGGCGCGTAGAGGCTGGCATTGATTCGGTGACGCGTCGGTTAGAGAATGCGATGCCGGGACAAATGGGACTTGGTGGAGTGGGCGGATTCGATTACCATACGCTGACGACAAGTCAGATTCCAGGTCATACGCACAGCGGTACAACAGGTAACGATACGCCAGATCACACGCATTCAGAGAATCAAGCATTCGCGCAGGGATTCCAAAAGTCTGGTGGACCCGGAACTGCGCCGTTCGACGCGAATCAAGGCGTTCAGACGGGCGGGGCGAGCACGCGACATGTGCATCCGTTCACGACGGATGCTGGGGCGGTAGGTGGAAGTTGGCATCCGAATGTGCAGCCCACAATAGTAACGAATAAAATTATTCGAGCCTGTTAGGAGCGATCATGCGGGCCGACACAGAAGACATCAGTGCCTTTAATACGACCGTCAAGAGCGGCAAATTTAGCTCGTCGACGAAGGTACTCGCAGGTCCGGCGATCATTACGCTCAATGGGTCGATA
>Ga0307498_10000066_pt1 | contig 10752 bp, 7 predicted proteins | sample 12_S_MG_FD_201369 | JGI IMG/M metagenome (GOLD analysis project Ga0307498, IMG submission 201369) | Soil microbial communities from Populus trichocarpa stands in riparian zone in the Pacific Northwest, United States - 12_S | ecosystem: Environmental > Terrestrial > Soil > Riparian zone > Trees...
GTTATCGACTTCGGCCTCGGCCTCATCGAAACGGGGGTCATCCTGGATGGTGGAGTCGGTGCTTGCCATTCGGCTTGTTCCTCTCGGTTCAGGTTTTGTCTGCTACTTGACCTTCTTGAGCTTCGGATTCTTCTTTTTCGCTGCTGAGGACGCTTTTCTTGTCGAAGCGGCGAGGATCGCCCCGGCTCGTTCCTTGCTGACGCCCTGCTTGGCGGCGATCTTCTTCTGGACGGCCTTGAAGCCTGGATGTGCCTTCGGTTTCTTCTTCGCTGCCATCTAGTAGATCCTCGTCTTCACCACCGCGGTCCTGGTCGCCTTCTTCTTCTTCTTGGGCGGCTTCGGAGCGGACTTGGCCGCGACCGCAACGCTTTTCGATGCAACGGCCGTGTTCTTCTCGGTTTTCGTCTTGATCACAGCGGCTTTGCCCTGCTGGGCTTTCGGGCTGGCCGTCATGCTCTTCGCTGCCAGTGCGGAGGATGCGCCAACGCTGGCTGCGGTTCCGAGACCGGCCTTGTGGCGGCGCTTCGCTGCTGCGGCGTTCAGCTTGCGAAACTGGGCTTTCACGTCGCCGGTTCCGGGCTTGATCCCGGCCTTGCGAAGCTGGTTGCGAGCGAACTGCTCGGCGGTCAGCTTCGGCTGGGTTTTTGAAGACGCCGTGGTTGTCGTGGCTTTCGCTTTGACGCTGGTCTTGGTTCCGGTCCTCGTCGTCATGGAGCGACCGCCTGCGTCACTGGCGTTCGTGCTCAGGAACGTCTTCTTCTTCGTTTTGGTCGCCATCACTGCCTCCTTTTGTGCTCGCCCTGGTCGAAGCAGTCTAGGCAGAAGAACTTTTGGCCGTGAGCCGATCGACAATGCCTCATCTGGCCGCATCCGGAGCAGAACGTCCATTTGGCGTACCCGCCCCAGGCTTTCCAGACTGTCCTGGCCGCGAGTTCCAGCTTGGAGAGCGGCTTGCCCGTGATTTCGGTCATCGGCACCTTCGGCAGAACGCGCAGGGACAGCCCTTTTGGGGCGGGCCTTTTCCTGAACAGGAGACCGGTTCCGGTGCTTTCTGCGACATCGCGAAAGTGTATCACTCTGGGAAGACAGAAGCCCCCTTGCGGGGGCATCTGGTATAACCGCGCTTCCCAGTCAAAGAAGCGAGGCGATCTTAGCAGTGGTCACCGCCAAGGACGTGAATGTCGCAAGATCCGTCCTCAAGGTCACGGTCAAAGGACGTAAGGGCGATGCCCGTTTTCCGCTGACCGGCGGCTGGATTCAGAAAGTCTCTCGTAGGCTCGGCTATCCCCTCGGTGAGCACAAAGCGCTGGCCGTAGTGAAAGAGCTTGTCGCCGATGGCACCATCGTCGTCGCCGGCTCGTATCGGCAGCGCTACTCACCGAGTCGCCCCTCTGGCTGGCGTGTGGCGCTGTACCGAATGGGGGGCCGTGCGGCCTCTTACGCATCATCTGTCCGCGGGCAGCGGTCATGCAAGCAGCAAAAGCCACAAAGACCGCCCTGGTGGAAGCATCCACTGTTCGGAACCGGTGAGAAAACGGCTCCGAGGACCTACTCAAGACGCCTTCGACAATGGAACGAGCCTCCTTTTGATCTACGGCGACCCGACTGAGATCACAAAGGAAGACCACGATTCCTGGATCGCAGCCGCCAGACGTATCCGCGAAGAGGTGGAAAGCAAAGACGCGCTAGCTTTCCTTCTACCAAGGGACGCCCCAGGGGCAGTGCCCGCTACGGAGCGCCCGCTGCCCGGTCCCTTTTCTGAGAGGCGCTAGGCTTTCGCGAAATGGCTGTCCTCCAAGTCGCCGCCGTCAAGCGCTGCAAGATCTGTAGCTCCCCGGAGCGCAACAGGATCGAGACGCTTCTCGACCACCGCCATCACCGCCGCAAGGACCTGAGCGGCGAGACGATCAACATTCGGTACGTGCTCAAGAAGATGGGCGAATGGGGGATCGTCAACCCGAACCTCGACAACATCACGATCCACCAGCGCAAGCACATGCGCTTCGTGGAGGACACGGCGACCCTCTCCAAGATCAACAACGGGCTGAAGACGCACGCGAAGCTGAAGGCCGGTGGCGGACAGGTCGATGTGGACGAGAACCTCCGCTGGATTATCAACGTCGGTCGCTCCGAGATCGAAGAGCGCATGATCCGGGGCGAGAAGTCCGGCATCACCACCGACCACATGCTGAAAGCGACCGCTGAACTTACGCGCCGCCAGCACAACGAGGCGCAGCACGAGCCTCTCGGCGCACTCGTCGGAGGCATCGGCCACGCGATCGGCGCTGTGCCCCAGCAAGCACTGAATCCGATCCCGGACTCGATCGTGCTCGAACTGGAGGCGATCGAAGAGGCCGAGATCGTGGCGACCAGTTGACTCCTGACGTGCCAGGAGCGCCTTTCGGCGCTCCCGCGAGGCACGTACATCGGGGATCATAGACGAATGGCGGTTCAGGTGATGACCGGCAAGCCCCGCGTGGTCAACACGCTTCTCGAAGCGTTCTCCGAGGGCCGCAACGACCCAGAGTTCTTCTGCCACTTCTTTCTCGGCCGTACCCTCCACGAGGGCCAGGCCCGTTTCATGCGTGGCAGTCACGCGAAGGTGAACGCGCTCGCGACCGCGAACCGCTGGGGCAAGACGACGCTGCTCACGGGCGAGCACGCGCACGCGGGCGTCTACAAGTCCGGCGCGGAGTTCCGTTACACCGACGAGGAAGGCAGGCTCAACCTCGACGCCTTCACCAGCCTCAAGTACGAGACGGTTCACACGGCCGGTGAGTGGGAGCAGGCGTCCTTCGTCTGGGAGGACGCGCTCAAGCTGATCCTGGAGAACCCCAGGTTCGCTGCGCTCGTCGCTGCCCAGCCTCGCTCGAAGCCGCCCTACATCACGGGGATCAACGGCTGGAAGTGGATGTTCAGGACGCTCGGCTCCAATGCCTCCAACATCGACGGCAAGAGCATCTACCTGCTGTCGATCGACGAGGCGGGCTGGATCGACAACCTGGACGAGATGATGCGGAACGTCCTGAGAGTGAGAACGGCCGACGTGCGAGGTCGCATAATCATCGTCGGCACGTTCAAGCCGGGGATCAGCCGTGACTTCTACAAGATCTGCGTCAGGGCTAGCGCCTACACCGGCAGCGCGATCAGCTTCGCGCATCAGACGGCCGACGACGGCGATGCTCCCGCCGGGATGCAGTACACCCTCAGCACCGCGATCGACGCCTACCTCAAGGAGTACGGGATCGACCTGACCGAGTACCGGGATGCGTTGCAGCGTGGCTTGGACAGCCGGTGACTAGCGTTCGTCTCAGGAAGGACGGCAGGCCCGACGGGCGGACGAAGTTCGGCAAGATGCAGTTGCCGAAGCGCGCACCGAAGATCGAACCGCCGAAGAACGTCCCGGACAGGTCGGAGTTCTACATCCAGACCGGCTCCATGTTCGAGAACCCCTACGGCGTCCCACACGAAGAGATCGTCAGCATGATCCTGGAGCTACCGGCCGAGGTCTCGGCCCAGGTGGTGTTCGGCAAGTACGTCGAATCCTCCGGCCTCGTCTTCACTGCCGAACTCGTTCAGATGATGCTCGATCGGGACGGGGAGCACTACGACGGCAGGCAGGTTCACCGGATCACCGGGGACAACTGGTACGACCCGGTGGCTCTCGCCCAGGCGAAGCTCATCCCTCACGCCCAGAAGCGCCAGCTTTACTCCACCGGCATCGACCTCGCCAGGCTCAACGACTACACGGTGATGTTCACGCTCGACCTTCGTCACCGCCCTGCTCGTGTCGTCGCCTACCGCCGCCTCAACCGGGTTCCCTGGGAGACGATCTACCGCGAGATCGGCAGGGCTGTCGCGACCTGGGGGCCGAACGTGCTCACCGACTCGACCGGGATGGCCGGAGACGTGATCATGGACGCGCTGGAGGACCGGCACTACTGCATCGTCCACGACCGGACTCTGCTCCGGCAGGACGGCTACTGCATCAGCGGCCGGGGCGAGCCTCTTGGTGGCTGTCGCGCCGACCTGATGTTCCCGCTTTCTTGCGTTGACGGCTTCTACTTCACGAAGTCCGGCAAGCACGCCCTGGTGGAACATCTACGGAACGTGTTGGCTGTCGGTTACCTGTATGGATCGAATGATCCTTTCGGCTGGCTGCGGTGTCCACCCATCGTTTCGCTGGAAGAAGAGATGAGCTTCTATGCCTGGGACGACAAGCAGTTGGACACCGACACGGTGATGTCGCTTGCTCTCGCTTGCTGGCAAGGCCTGGAGCTTGCTGTCGGTGAAAGCCACTACGGTTCCCCCTACGGCTCGTAGCCGCAGGGGGTTCCCGGAAACAGTGCTGTAGCATCAGCCGCATGGCGGACGCCGACATCGGGGCTGCAAGCGCCGAGTACCGCGCGCTCCAGGTCGCCGCCTCCGAGCGCATTCAGCGCATGGAGCAGTACCGCACTGAGGGTAACGCCGTTCGTGATTCCTCGGTCCGTGCCGCCGAGCCTGATCACAACGACTACGGCCGTGCTCGCAGCAACCGGTCGGTGCCCCAGCGTCATCGCATTCCTCTCCCCCTGGGGAAGGCGATGACGGTGAAGCACGCCTACCGGATCGCCGGGGCGCTCCCCGACATTTTCGTCGATCAGCGCGAGGAGTCTCCCGAAGAGAGACACCGCTCCGACTCGATGGAGAAGATCGCCTGGACGATCATGTCCGAGTCGAAGGTGGAGACTGCTTTCTCGTCCGCCGCCTGGAACGCGAGCGAGATTGGCTCCGCGTGCTTCGACCTCTACTTCGACTACACGAAGAACATGCCGATCTTCCGCTCCGTCGATCCGGTCGGGATCCTCGAAGTAAGAGGATCGGAGGATCCGCATGACTTCCACAGGGTCTACCGCACCTGGAAGGCACCACTCGCCTCGGTGCAGATGGACTATCGCGGCAAGCAGTTCCGTGGCAAGGAGATTCCTGTCGATGACATCACCGCTGTCGCGGACAAGGACGGTGTCTCTTGGGTGACGATCGTCCAGATGTGCGACCGCGAGAGGCTGATCCGCTTCGTCTGTTACTCCGACCGCGAGATGGGCCTCTACGAGCTAGTCCACAACTACGGCTTCTCTCCTTACGTCGTCATTCCGAACATCGGGCCTTACGAGGACGTGTGGGGCTGGGCGGACTACGAGTTCATTCGCTCCGTCTCGCACTACATCAGTCAGCTTTTCTCCAGAGAAGCCGACGTGCTGAAAGCCGTCGCTGCCGGGGCGTACCAGGAGGACGGCACCGGCATGGCTTCCGGCGAGATCGCGAAGATCATCGCCAACGGCGGCATCGCCTCCATCAAGCAGGGCAGGACGATCGCGCCGATCCAGGCTGCGGACATGCCGAGCTTCGCCGAGACCCATGCCGATCGGGCGATGACGCTCCTGAAGATGCTCGGCTTCTCCCCCGATGCGGCGTGGGGACTGCCAGGCTCAGGCTCAGGCACCGACCGTGGCCTGCAACTCCAGCCGCTTCTCGAATACACCGCAATGAAGCAGTTGAACTGGCAGACCGGACTCAACCGTCTGTTCAGCATGGCCTTTCAGATGATCGAACGGAAGATGGTGGGCAACTCGACCTACCGGGGCGCGAGTGTCGGCCGTGCTGGGAAGCGCCAGCCGTTCTCGCTGCTCTTCGGCCAGTCCGCCGCCCCCACCCAGGCGGATCAGGACAGTCCCGATGGCATCCCGACTCTGGTGGATCTTCCCAACACGCCGAAGGAGTTGTTCGACGGCGACTACAACGCCAGGTTCGTGTGGCGTAACCGGGTCGATCCCGAAGATCCCCAGTACGTCGCCGCAGAACTCAACAAGTTCCAGACCGGTGTGCAGTCGATGGAGACGACTCTGGAGAACCTCGGCATCCAGGCTCCGGAGGACGAGATGCGCCGAATCGAGAACGAGTCGGAGCGGTTCCCCTGGATCAACGACGGTCGTGTCGCCATGCTGATTGCTCAGATGCGCGGGAACGCGCAGGGTCAGGGTGGCGGGCAACCCGCTGATCCGGGGATGCAGGATCAGATGGACACCTTCGGCTCCGTCGATGCCGGAGGCCAGTCCGGTGCTCTGAACACTGACGCGGGCTTCGGCTCCCTCGGCCCGCAGTCGGTCGGTGTGCCCTACGGCGCTGCCTGATGGCTAGCCCTGGGCTGATCGCCCTCGCCTCACGTTACGGCCTCGCACCCGGCCATGCTTCCGGCCTGAACGACGACCAACTGAAGAGGTTCATCCAGCTTCGCCGCTCGCGCGGCATCGCGCCTGCCCCGAAGGTGAAGCCGATCAGGGTCAAGGCGAAGCCGGTGGTGACCGGACTTCCTGGCGGCATTCCCGGTCTCGGCCTTGAGGTCAAAACTGATGCGCTCGGTCATGTTCGCTTCGTCAGCGGCGATCCGATCTCCCAGGCTGTCGAGGCTCAGCGTCCCGAGAACCGGATCCGGCACGACCGCGAACGTCGCGAGACAATCAGACGGCAGATGCAGCTTCGCACCGCCGGGTTCAACGTTGTGGTCGATGGGATCTGGGGGCCGCGCTCGCAGGCCGCGTGGAACAAGTGGAAGCATCACCGGCCTGTGCCGGTGATCGACGGCAAGGGGTCGCGACCCACCATGACCCTTCCCTTTACCGATCCCGCGAAGCGCAGGCAGCAGTTGTTCCAGCAGCAGCAGGAGAAGGCGCAGCAGCAGGCCGAGCGTGACAAGGCTGTTGCCGAGCAGAAGACTGCACATCTCGCTGATGTGAAGCTCGCGAAGCAGCGGGCGGTGATCCTCAACGGGGCGAAGGCTCTTCGCGCCAACCCGTACATGGCTTCGGGGATGAAGCTGAAGGATCTCGCCGCGATCTTGATTGATAAGCAGACGGGTTTCGATCTCGCCACGTCCACGGTCGCCGCCACTGCCATCCAGTACAACCTTCAGGCCCACGGCTACGACGTGAAGCTGACCGGCGTTCCCGACCGGCAGACCTTCGACACTCTCAAGGTTGCCTTTCGCGACTCCGATCGTCGCGAGAAGAGGAAGCGGCTGAACGCGATCCACGATCAGATCCTCGTTCCTCTCGGTATCGAGCCTGGTCAGAAGGTCTACGGCTTCCCGATGGACAGGGTTCCCACGCTCGCCGAGTTGGACGCGATTCTTCAGAAGGGCGGCTTTCTGGCCGACAACATCATGCGCTACATCAACCGTGGTCTCGGCAACACTGCCGATGCCTTCGATAGCGCACGCTGGCGGCAGCTTGAGTGGATCGCGGCGAAGCGCAGTCCCCTCTACCGCACCGGGAAGCTCCCGAAGCTGTTCGAGGATCAGAACCACCTTGACACCTTCACCGCCCTGACTGGGCCGTTCGACTATGTCAGTCCGGACGTTACTGCCACGGTTCGGGCTTCTCCTGACTTCGCGAAGTCGCAGCTTGGCAAGAATGTGGCTCTCTCCCAGTTCAAGGGTGAGTTGAACTGGAACGCCCAGCTACACGCTGTTCTCACTTCCAGCAACCCGACCGAGATGAAGAAGAAGCTGCTCGCGTACGACGCGGTCAACGAGCAGCGATTCAAGGCGAAGCAGGCTGATCTCGCCGCGCACAAGGGCTTCTGGGGCAAGGCGTTCGATGACCTTCTCGTTCCCGGTGAGTACACGTTCACCGGGGCGACTCTGGCTACAGCCAGGATCATCCAGGAGGGTGCGCGGTTGACCGGACAGGATGCCGGTGAGCGCAACATCTCCTGGGAGGACGCCCAGATTTTCCTGGGCTATGCGAGGCCGGAGGACTATCCGGGCTACGACAACCTCGTCAACGGCCCTGCTTCGCGTTGGCTCACGATTCCCGGCGCTCTTCTCATCGACCCCCTGAACTTCGTCGCTCCCTTCAAGGTCGGATCCACGCTCGCCCGCTTCGGTCGTGGTGCGTCCACGCTCGGCAGCTATGGGATCCGAGGCGAGGGTCTGTTCGGCAAGACGCTCGTCTACGAGAAGGGAACCTGGAGCAAGCTCGCCGTCGCCGAGAAGGTGCCTGGTGTCACTTCAATGCTTGACACCCCGGTCGGCACTCAGGCTCTCGCGTTCGGCAAGAAGCTGGTCGAGGACAAGGACAGGGCGCTCGGCATCGTTCGTGGCCGGATCGCGCAGGCTGCGCGGCACGGCTTCGACCCGCTGAACAAGTTCGCGAAGGCGGCGATCAAGACGAAGGCTCCCAAGAACAAGGCCGAGCTTGCCGCGACCAGGGGAGTGGTTCGGGCATGGATCGAGGACCCGACCAACCCGGAGGCTCAGGGGATCATCAAGGAGTTGACCGACGCTCATGCGTCGATGTACCTGGACGCTCCGCGTTCCACTACCAGCAACGTCGGTGCCAGCTTCCTCGCGAACATGGCCGAGAAGGTTCGCGTCCTTGCTGCTCACCAGTTCGCGACCGACGAGGCTTTGCGCCTGATCGACTCGACCGGCTACGACCAGATGGTCAAACAGACGAATGCGGCGTTCGATGCTGTTCGCAAGATCAAGGATGTGATCGGCTACGACGCCCTGGCGAAGCAGGTGAACGACGCCTTCACGCGCTACGCGAAGACTCGCAACAAGGCCGATCTTCGCATCGCTCTCGACGGCAAGGCCCAGTTGACGGAGATGCGGAAGGAGTTCCAGGCGGACCTGGATCACGCTCACTCTCTCAACGCGGAGAGGAAGGCGGTTCAACAGGAGATCAGTGACGCCTACGACGCCGTTGTCGAAGCGGCCGGTACCTACATCAAGGGCGGTGCCCTCAAGGAGGGCCGTCAGCTTTACGCCAGGCAGATTCTCGCTAGGACTCTTCAGAAGATGGATGCGATCGAAGACACGATCATCCCGGTGCTTCAGGACATCATCGAGACTCGTGCCGAGATGCTGTTTGAGGCCACGAAGGCTGCGAAGGCCGCTGGTTTCCCGTTGGAGGACGCTGCTCGTCTTGTGGATGACACTGGTGGTGTCGCACATCCGCTCTGGGATGAGAACGGACTGTGGGTTGGACGTAACAGTCCGGAGGCTGCGGCCATGCGTGCTCGCGCGGCTCGCGCCTTTGACCCGGAGAACCTCGCGCGTGTCGCGAACCCTGCGTACAAGATCGCCCACACCATGACCGAAATGGCCGAGGCGATCCAGTTCGAGGTCAAGCGCGGGCTGCCTCGCATCTTCAACTTTGCCCACCGCGAGGCGATGCGTCTCGGTGACGAGTTCTCGTTCGATGCGAACGCTGCTGCCGACAAGCTGGAGCAGGACATTCGGAAGTCGTGGGGCCAGGAGCCTGACGGTCTCTGGTACGACGATCGCCAGTTCATCGAGGTCAACAAGCTCTACGCGAGAAACTTCGACTCCGTCGCCAAGGGCTTCGCGAAGGATCTGAAGGACTACCTGGACGGGAACGGGGCGCTCGATCTACCCGGCCTCGAACGGATCGCTGCCGGTGCGCCGAAGGGTGCGGCTGACGGGTTCGATGATTCCTGGAATGCGTTGCTCTGGCAGTTGGGCAGTCGGTTCAAGACGGTGCCCGGCGTGGAGATGAAGCTCGCCGAGGACACGACTCGTGTCAGGCACGGCCCGATGGCCCCCGAGGACATGACGAATCAGAAGGCGAGGATCGCGTACACGAACAGGGAGTACGCACGGCTGGCGCGGTTCAGCGGCGCGGTCTCCGCTCATCGTGTTCAGCTTTCGATCGCTTCCACTGAACTGATGCCGGGTGAGTTGTCGCGTGACCTTCTGTTCATGCGTGCTCTTGCAGTTCATCAGGCGAAGTGGGCGAAGGCGACCTATCTGACGCTGAACGGCTTTCTCCGCATCTGGAAGTTCGCGACCTTGCCGTTGCGTCCCGGCTGGGTGGTGCGCAACACGGTGGACAACTTCGCGAAGGCGATGGTCAGGAGCGTTCGCGATCCTCGGATGCTTCTGTTGGGCGGTGATCGACCGGGTGCGGCGGTTCGGACTGTCTTCGACATCGGGGTCGCTCCGCTTCGTGGCGCGATTCGCTTCTTCGATGGCCTCTACGGCACGAAGGCTCTGGACGAGTTCGACAAGCTGATGGAAATTTTCTGGAACTACCCGGCTGACATCCTCAGCAAGTTCTTCGACCTGGCTGCTCTTCCCGCCCCGCCGAAGTCGGTTCTGGATGCGAGTCGCTTCTCGAAGCAGCTTGAGGATTGGCGGGCTGGGAGCCGCGCTTCGATCAGGGTGAGTCTTGACGACTATGCGAAGGCGGGTGTTGATCCTCCGCTTCGTCTTCAGAAGGCTGCTGACAGGCAGGCGTATGAACGCATGATGAGGTCAGGTGATGCGACAGCAGCCCAGCGTCTTGCATACAAGATGCGACAGACACCCGATGTGCTGTGGGATCTCATGGGTAACCGCCCGGAGAACTACTTCAAGCGCGTGATCTACCGCAGTGAGTTGAAGAAGAACCTCAGCAGGCTACAGCGTGAAGGTGTTACCGGCGTTGAAGCGCAGATGCAGGCACATGAAGCTGCCTGGGACATGGTTACCGACACCCTGTTCGACTACTCGAAGATGAGTGTGGTCGAAGACAACATGCGGGTCTTCATGCCGTTCATCCAGTTCTGGCGCAAGAACACAGTGTTGTGGATCCAGACTGGGGTGAGCAAGCCGTGGCTGCCGCTCTCCGTTCTGAAGCTCGACCAGCAGCGGCGCATGGCGCACCAGGATCTACCTCAGTGGATGCAGCGCTACTTCCACACGAA
>Ga0307498_10000067_pt1 | contig 10695 bp, 11 predicted proteins | sample 12_S_MG_FD_201369 | JGI IMG/M metagenome (GOLD analysis project Ga0307498, IMG submission 201369) | Soil microbial communities from Populus trichocarpa stands in riparian zone in the Pacific Northwest, United States - 12_S | ecosystem: Environmental > Terrestrial > Soil > Riparian zone > Trees...
GGATTCGATAGCCTTAATCATTCGGCCGTCGGTGATCACGAGCTCGGCCTCGACGTAGCGACCTGCGTCTGCGCGCGCGCTCGTGCCCGAGACGTGCCCGACGGACAGCGCCTTAGCGTTTGCCGCGTTGACCATTTCCCGCGGGTGCAGATCGGTCACGGGCGCGTCGGCGAGCGTCGCGACGGACTCGGCCTTGAATACCTGCTCGGGTCGCCGCAGCTCGCGCACAACGGTTCCGTCGGCTCGTCGGTAGACGAGCACGCCAGTCCGAGTCACTCGGGCAGGCGCGCGCAGGAATCCCTGCGGAGTGCGCCGCGTGTTGCCGAGCTTGGCAGCGTCGTATCGAGTGACCTGCACGGCGGCCACTACAGTCACCGATTGCGGCTGTCAAGGTCACTCGCCGGTGAGCGAGCGAGAGCACGAGCGGTCTAAAGGTTGAAAGCCGTTCAGTGTCCGTTTTCGGTGCTGACTTCCTGGTTTTCGAGCTCGTTCGAGGTCTCGCCGAGGCCTCGGCGAGGTCTGCGGGGTTGGGTCGGTGTGTGTGTGGGCGAGTGTCCGAGTGGTCGAGCGGTCTAGTGAGCGAGAGAGCTAGCGAGTGAGCGGCTCTGCCGCTTCGGGCGTTAACCGTTATCCACAGCGCATACACGCGAGACACGTTCGTTGACGCAGCTATGCACTCGGCGCTATAGCGAGCAGTGCAGGAGGTTGTGACATGTCGAGCTTTATTCTGTACGAAGGTGACGAGCCGTATACGGTGGTCGAGGTCGAAGCGGACAACGGAGACCAGGCGGTCGAGCTCGCGCTTGCGATGGCGATCGCTCGGGTTGATGTAGAGGCGCAGGCGCACGGCAGCCGCTCGACGCGTCTGCTCGAGGTGTCGGCGCTCTGCGAGCAAAGCGGGCAGAGTGGTCGCGCATTCGTCGCGGTGCCGCCGCAGGCGCCGCCGTGCCTACCGTGGCACAGCGCGCACGATTGGCGATTCGAGGCAGCCGACGGCGGCGTACGGCTCGAGGTGTGCCGCCGCTGCCGGTGCGTGCTCGAGCTTTACGAGGGCGCTCGAGGTCCGCTCGGCCACGTGTATAAGCGGGTCGCCTACACGCCGCTCGACGAGCTCTGTTAGATGATCGGCCAGCCCTGCCAGCGCGGCAGCGGCTGTCCGAGCGCCGCGAAGTGCTCGGCACGCAGCCGAGCGACCTCGGCAGGAAACCGCTGCAGCTCGTCCTCGCGCATGGTCGAGCCGGTTACGAGCTCATACACGAGCTCCGGCGATGCGTCGCCGTGCTGCGGCTCTGCGAGATAGGCCTGCACGACTCGGATCGCGCCCTCATAGGTCCATGGATAAAGCGACTCGGCGAGGCGCTGCGCGGTGCTCATGTCGGGCACGGGTGCTGCCTCCTATGGCTTGGCGAATAGGTCGTAGTGGTGCCGCTCGAGCAGCGCGTTGCGGTCGGCGAGCGCCTCGGCGAATGCTGCTTGCTGCTCGGCATCGAGGCCGGGCACGAGGCTCGCGAAGTGCGTGCGCGCCTGTAGCTCGCTGTGGAACGAAAGCGCGGAGCGCTTCCAGGCATGCGAGGCCTCGACAAGCGCGTCCGTAACCTGTCCTGGACTCCATGCAGTCGCATCGCGCAGAGCATGCTGCGTCGCTGCGATGTAGCTGTCAAACGGCCTCGAGCGCACAACGGAAAAGCTGCCGCGCAGGTCGCCGGGCTTGCCGCGGAACGCAGGCATCGCGAGCGGGTGCCGGTCGCGCAGGTGTCGAGGCAGGCCGGCGAGCTCGGCCGTCACGTCTCGCGCGGCGATCTCGGTTGTTAGTTCGGAGAGCAGAAACCGGGCGCCGCTCGTGCCGTGGAACTCGAGCGCGGGCCCGAATGCGTGCGCCTCCTCGTGCACGAGCGTTGACAGTGCGCGCAGCTCGCTATCGGTCGGCACTTGGCGCAGCGATAGCGCCTCGGCTGCGTGGGTGAGCTCGACGGCAGTGTCGAGCGCCATGCGCAGCGCGCCCGTGTGCTCGTTGCGGGTCGCAGTGATGCCGCTCGCAGTGTCGGCGGCGGTCGGCTCGAAGGTGCGGATCGCATTCGAGGTCGCCGTCGACGCACGAGCTGCCCGCTGATACCCGATATCCTCGAGCATGCCCTGCACAGGCGCGCGCACGAGCGCGCCCTCGATCGGTCCGGTGGCAACGCCTAGCCCGATATCCTCGACGCCACGTGCGAGGTCTGCAGCGATGCGCTGCCGGTCGGGTATGCGTGCCGGCCTCGAGCTCGGCACGTCCGGCGGCGCAGGTCGAGGTATGCGCACGATGAGCTCGGAGATCGGGCCCGATGTCGGCGGCGCGTTGGCTGTCGTGAGGGTGTATCCCGGTCCTCGAGTGACTGTCGGCGCCGCAGGCAGTCCGACGGCCTCGGCAGCGCGCGAGCTCGGCGACCTCGGCGGCGCAGGCTGCGGCTCGCCGGGCGCAGGCGGTAGCGAGGTGCGGATCGGCGCAGGCTGCGGCGCAGGCGCGATGCCCGGCAGCGAAACCTGCTGCGGTCGCGCAGGTCGGGTCGTGCGCGCATATGGGCTGTCAGGCGGCGGCCTGATCGTCGCCGGATCGATGACCGGCAGCGCGACGCAGCGGCATGCATAGAAGTGCGTGTCAAACCCCGGGTGAGCTCTCTTGCCTGTCTTGGGATTGACGATAGGCGGCGAGTCCCACGCTTGCCGCGTGCCCTCGAGCGCGCGATGTCCAGGCCGGACCTTGACGTCGCCTGCCGTGTGCCAGTCGTAGTGAGTGATCCCAAGCGACTCTTGACGGACCTTGGTTGTCTCGGCGTGAAACTTCCCGATCGCATCGTTGGCGATGATGACGGCTTGCGTCTCCGAGATGCCGTCGACGCTCTGCATAAGCTTCGCGGCGAGCGCATCGGGTCGCAGGCCTTGCTCGAGGCCGTGCCGCACAGCGTTCTGCGCAGCGCTGTAAGTGGCGTCTGTCATGTCGCTTACGCGCTTGGTCTGCGCGCGCACAAACTTGTCGAGATGCTCGCCGATGCCTGCGCCGAGGTCGAACGTATTGATCGTGACCAGTGGGTCGAGCGCGCCGTCGCGCCGCTGCAGCTGCTCGAGCTGCAGCGTGTAGCGAGGCACTCGGAACGCAGCGGCGATCTGCCGCTCGAGCTCGGCGCGCCCGTAGTCGAGCGTCCGCAGGCCTGCGCGCACGATGTCGGCTCGAATGTCGTAGGTAAGCGCCGCTCGAGCTCGGGCGAAGGCCTCGGCGAGCAGGTCGGCGCTCGTGTCCCGACGAGCCTGCGCGAGCTCCTGCGGGCGCACGTTCGCGAGCACGTAGTCGACGGCCCTCGGGTCGAGCGGCGTCACGACACGCACACCGCGGCGCCCGAGCTCATACAGAACACCGTCGAGCAGCGTGCCCTGCGCTCGCCACATGGCGCGCTGCTCGGGTGTAAGGGGCTCGCGTGCCTCGGGTAAGATCACGAGCGCGTCGACGGGCCTGCTCGGGCTCATGTCGAGCGCCTTACGCAGCGCGCGCACGATCGCCACGCCCTCGAAGATGCCGCCGCTGTCCGCTGCGAGTATCTCGCGCGCGAGCCTGTCGCTCGCCTCGGACCAACCAAGCGCGATCAAGTCGTCGGCGTGCCGCACGGGTAGCGCGAGCTTCCAGCCCAGATTGAGCGCGAGCGTCGTCTTGCCTGCGCGAGGTCCGCCTACGATCGCGACTCGCATCGGCGCAGCATCGCGTCGAGGCGCTGCCGCTCGAGCAGCCGCCGCTCGAGCGGCGACGAGTGTCGGCAGCTCGGGCAGCACATGGTGTGCGATCGTCTCGCGTACGCGCTTGCCTACGCCGAGCAGCGCGGCGAGGTAGCCGATCAGAGGCAGGCGCGGAAACTCTGCCGGCCTCGAGATGACCGGCGATATCGCCGCGTCGAGGCGCACAACGCGTCGCCGAGCGGCGAGGGCGTCGGGCGTCATACGTCGTGACGCGGCGGCGGCACGGGCGTCGGCGGCGGCAGCGCAGGCGGCGTCGGGTCGGGCTCAGGCTCGGGCGCAGGGTTCGCGAGCCGCTCGAGCTCATAGCGCAGCGCGACCTCGCGACTCTCGACGTCGAGCTCGTCGAGCTCGCCGCACTTCGCGAGATGTAGGGCGGCCTCCTCGGGTTGGATGATCCGAGCATTGGCGAGTGTGGCGAGCGCGTCGCTCGTGATCTTGAGCGTCTCGGCGCGCTCCTTGGACGTTGGTTGCCACAGCGGCGGATACGTGATCTCGAACTCGTCGACGATGAGGCCTTTAGTCGGGCCTGAATCGATGGCCATCGCGCAGCGCACGAGCTTGTCGATCTGCGGCGTAAGTCGCTGCGCACGCTCGGTCGCTACCTTGTCATACCAGGCTCGGGTGTCGCTCTCGCCGGTTGCGTTCAGGCCTGCGGGGCTGCGACCAAACAGGATCGTAACGGGCGTCTCGGCGGCGCTCGCAACGCGCATCATAAAGCGATCAAGCAGCTCGGGAATGCCGGTGAACGGTGTCGGCGTGCGCTCGAACGTCTCTCGCTCGTCGATAAGCAGCGAGCGGCATACGCTGCGGCCGAGGTCCATCAAGCGAATACGCTGCCGCAGCTTTTCCTCGCCAGCGCTCGTGAGTAGCTGCATAAAGTTATTGATCTTCAGCACACCTTGACTCGCGTCGGTCATGAGGTGCGCCGCACTCATCCAAGACGATGACGAAGCCTGCACGGCTTGGTATACGCGCTGTAGTACCGAGTCGTCCCATTGACTCGCAGACTGCAGGCCCCATCGCGAAGTAGGCGCGCCTCGAAAGGCTAAGAGGCGAGACTCGTGCACGATGTAGTCGACCGTTTTGTTGTTCGCGGCCTGCCTGCTCGCCGAGCCACGCGGCAAGGTCGGGGTCGAGATGCGATAGGTTTCGACCTTCCCGTAGTTCGGCGCTGCGATGTCCTCATAGTATGTCTCTTGCTGCAGCTGAGGGCGTCTCAGCACCGTTAGGTGGGAAAGCGTGCGCACGGCCTCGAGGTCGAGCGGCTCGTTGAGCTGCAGGCCATCGTTGACGCCAAGCAGCACAGCCCCGAAACCGTAGAGGCGCGCCCATATCCAGGCCTCGCGCAGCGCGGCGTCGGCGCCGAGCGAGCTCAGGAGCTTTTCGATCTGCTTGGCGGTGCTCGCCGCGTCCTCCATGGAGTCGGCAGGCAGTGAGACGCCAAAGCCTGCGCGCAGCGCATCGCCGGGCAGCTGCTCGACGATGCGCGCGCAGATGTCATCGTCGGTATGTAGCGCCTCGAGCGCGCTGTCTGGCAGCTGCGTCGACATGCGCGGGACGTGCGCGCGCAGCTTGTCTCGGAGCGTGCCGAGGCCGGTCATCGCGTTTTCCCAACTGTCGAGTCGCAGGTCGAGCGCCATGTTTGCCGCCTTATCTCAGGCCATCGGAGAGAGCCACAGGTCCGGCAATGCCGCACGGACCGATCGCGAGCTCGGGCTGCGGGCCCTCAGGGTCGCGCGTCAGCTTCGCACGTACGGCAGCATCTTTTGCCTCGAGCAATTTCCGCAGCGCGACCGTTCGCTCGGCGTTGCGAGGCAACGTGTCGATGATGTGCTGCGCGAGCACGCCGAACGGGGCGCTTACTTCGCGGAGCTCCGGCGGCAGGTGGTCAAACGCGAAAAACTGCGCGATCTTCTCTCGGTGTTCGCTTGACATGCGGGCACATATAGTCACCTCGCGCGGCTGTCCAGTGGCTTGCAGGCCTACTGTGCCAGTCGTGAAAAGTGAACCGCTGCAGGTTACAGGTCGCCGAGGGCATCGAGGCCGGCGAGGTAGTCGCCGAAACCGCCTGCGAGGCACCACCTAATCGCCTGTGTCTGCGCGTCCACTCGGTCATTCGCGACTCCTCGAGGAAAGCGTTTGTGCTCGATGACCCAATCGAGGATCCAAGGCTCGAGCGACGGGTCAGGCAACCAGACGTTGCCACCAGCAAACACGGGTTGCGTCGCGTAGGCTCGCGCGATCTTGCTGCCGTCGGGCAGTATCGGCAGGATGCCCGGTATCTGCGACTTGAGGCTCTCAATCACGGCGGGCCCGTTGGCCTTATCTTCAATCAGGATCGCGGTCGCCTCGGGAAAACGAGCGTAAAGCGTCTTGACGGCGGCGATCGTACCGATGAAGTCGAGGTGTTCGCGGACCTCGGCGAGCAGGTAAAAGTCCGGCGGTTTGAACGCCCACACCTGCCCGGCGACGTAAGACGCGGTCTCGTGCGATTTGAACGCGCAGTCAAAACTGATGACGACAAGCGCGCCCTCGAGTCGCGGACGCGTCTTGTAATACTTGTGCATCCACTCGTCGTGATAGATCGCGCCGCCTGCCGGCACAGGGTCTTGCTGGTCCTGTGCGGCCCAGCCGTCGGGCCCAAATTCAGCTTTGCGGCGGTCAACCTCGGCATCGTTCCACCGCGCCTCGCACAGCAGCTCGCCCTCTTGCGTGCGAGGGTCCACCCAGCCGAGCGGCGTCGGCGCTCGAGCGGCGGCGCTGTAGTAACGCATCGGCATCGACAGCACTGCATAGCCTTGCTCTGCCGCCTGCCCGGCGAGGTCGCGATCGACGAGCCGCTGCATAATGATCGTGCGCGTGTTGTTTCCCGGCAAAACTCTCGAGGCCATCGTCTCAAACCACCACCGCTCGCAGCGCTCGAGCGCGCTCGGCGAGTGCGCCTCGAGCGGTTTGATCGGGTCGTCTACCACTTGCCGATGCGCGTGAAACCCGGTCGGAGAGCCGCCGACGGATATCGCTTGCCTGATTCCCCCCTTGTCGTTTTGAAGCCAGTTTGCGAGCCACCGACCGCGCTGCGGCGTCCATACGTCGCCGAATAAATCGCGGTACCATTCGCCCTCGAACAGGCTGCGGCAGCGCAGCGAGTCACGCACGGCAAGCGTGTCGGCGTAGGCTCCAAACTGCCACTGACTGCCCGGGTTCCAGGTCCACTCCCAAGTCGGCCACATGACGCACACGGTCGTGCTCTTGCTGCTGCCCGGCGGGACGTTGATCACTAACCTCGGCAGCTGCCCTCTGCTCTGCGCCTCGAGATGCTCGGCGAGCGCGCCCACATGCCAGTTGTCGACGAATGGCGCGTTAGGCACGACAATCGGCCATGCATCGCGAATGTATGCGTGCAGGTTGGCGGGTCGTCGTGCTCGTCGCGTCGCTCGCCGAGCGTGCTCGGATATCAGGGCGGCGAGCTTGGTTTTAGGGTGTGTCACCGAGCAGTCTGTTGATCTCGTTCTGCAGCTCTCCGAACTCCTGCGTGAGCGCGATCCACTGTGGGCCTGCGATCTTCATGGCTGCGCGCTCTGCGCAGTTGGCGCGCTGTCGCGCGATAAGCTGCGAGCAGCGCTCGAAACGCTGCTCGGCCTGCTCTGCGGTCTCACCCATTGCGAGGTCCCGGATCGCTGAACTGATAGCGCACGGCATAGACGCGATTGCGCGTGCCGTCGGCCATCTCGAGCACAAACGCATATCGCTCGAGTGTTGGGTCGAAGGCATAGTCCCATGCTGCTGTCTCGCACACAGCGCTCGATGCAGGCATCGAGCCTTGCACGAGTGTCGCGCCGATCGCTTGCCAGCCGCCGGGCGGCGTTAGGCTCATGCCGATGATAAACTCGCGGGCCCATCGCACGAGCGTGATCCGGTTTTCGTCTCCGACCGCCTGCGCCTCCCACACTACGCGGACGGATACGCGCTGCGTGCCCCGATGCACCTCGAGCGGAAACTCGATGGTGCCCGTTCCGCCGCTCGGCGTTGTGACCCAGCGGCCGTTTCCGTCTTCGTAGGTCGCAGCGCTGCCTGCCCATTGTTTGCCGCGCGAGATGTCGAGGCAGATAAATCGCGTCGGCAGTGCGCTAAGCGCGCCTGCGTGCACGATGTCGACGGTTGAATCCAGGTAAAGATTGTCGACAGAGACGGCCGCGCCGTAGTTGAGCCTCGCCAAGCCATTAAGTGCGATCTGACTCGTGGCATTCGGGAATAGTTGGTCCGCCTTCATATTGAGGGATCTGATCTCGCGCGCGGTGATGTCATTCGTCACGGCGACGTCGCGACCGACAGTGAGGTCGCGCGTAACGTGCGCGTCACGCTGCACGGTTAGGTCATTCGTGACCGTAAGATCGGTGAACGTGCCGCCTGTCGCCGCAAAGCTGTTCAAGAGCGCGTTACCACGTCCCCACGCACTGTCGCTCCATGTGCCGGCGGTTGCTGCATGCCACAGCAGCTCGAGCGTGTTCTGCGTGCCGTCGTTCAGCACTGCGACTGCGGTCGCGGTCGCGCTTGTGAGCTCGCACACCCAGCTCGAGCCGCCCCACACAGCGTTGTTCGTGAACACGAGTCGCCGGTTCGCGTTGCCCGCATACATGCGGATCTTGGTGGTCGCGGTCGCGTTGATTCGCGCGACGAGCCTGTATCCGCTCGCCGGTGGCGTAGTCGTGACGTCGAGCAGCGCCGCGAACATGTCAGTGTTTGCGAAGTTGAGCAGCAGGTCGACGATCGGCTGTCCGCTCGAGATGTCCTTTAGAAACGCCAACCACTCGTCTCGATGCGCGTCGAGGTAGTTGATCCATTCGGCCGGTGGGCGCTCGTTGACGGTCCATCCTGCGGCGATCTTGCCTGCGCTGGGTGCGATTTTGCTGCCTGTTGAGGCCCAGTTAGTCGGTGGTGTAGTGGGTCGAGCCATGGTCCTAGGTTCCTGTGTCTGTGGGTGAGGGCGCGCGCACGTAGCCATGCGCAGCGATCGCCGCGTCGAGCTCGGCGTCTGTCATCTCCGCGGGCGTCTTCTCAAGCTTGACGTGCTGCCGCTGCCCGTAGCGTTTCGGAAAACGCCGCTCGAGCCACCATGCGCCGGCCTTCCAGTTTTCGCGTGCTGCAGCGACAACGCTCTGCATGACGGCGACCTCGGAGCGAGCAAGTGCGAGGTCGACCGCTCGAAAGAATGTGGCGAACGGCTCCTCGCCGACCTTCGCACGGGTCTTCCAGTCATAGAACGTCGCGCGCCCGATGCCCTCCTGCATGCACGAGGTCGCGATCGGCATGCCGCCGGCGATCCACATGCAGATCCTGTCGCCGAGGGCGTCGCTGTAGCGCGTAGGCCTGCCGCCGAGTGCATCGAGCTTGATCGGCAGCTCGAGCTGCGCGAGCGCGTCGAGCGGGGCAGGTTTCCGGACAGTGGCTGCCGGTTTACGCGCGCGCGAGCGTCCGGAAACCTTCGCCGGCTTTCGCTTGGCGGTCTTTCGTTTGGCGGTCTTACCAGGCATCGCAGGCCTTCCGTAGTCGATGCTCGTCGCGCATCCTGCAACGGTTGCACTGCAACGATCGCGAGTTGCGCCATTCTGCTTGTGTCATCGTCCGCTCGTATCCGCAGGCGCACTTGACGCGTAAGCGAATGACGGTCTCGCCGTTCGGCAGGCGCGCAGGCCTGCGCTCGAGGATCACCCATTTGCGCCGCGTAGGATCTTCGAGGCGCGGCGGCGCATGCGTCACGATGCAATCGCCGCACAAGCCACCATAGCGCCGCAGCAGCGGCAGCTCGGAGCTGCAGCGGCGGCAGTGGGTTGGCTTGGCGGGGATCGGCTTGGCCTGCATGGTTAGTCCGTGTCGCGGTCGTCGCGGTAGCGCGCTAGGCGCTCGGCGGCGCTTGCCCCGTTGCGTATATGCTCGGCGCGTGCGGATTGCGGCGCGGCCTGCCGTGGGGTCGGGCGAGCAGCCTGCTTGGCGAGGCGCTGCTCGCGCTGATGGTTCGTGATCGCGTCTGCGCATTGGACCATGAGCGAGCAGCGCTCGGGCGATAGCTCATCGTCGCGCGTCTCGAGGTAGGTCGTCACCCTCTGCAGCAGTGCCTCAATGGATTGGTGACAGTCGGCTTTGAAGTCTGCGCGCTCGCGCGCGAGCGCGACGAGTCCCTGCGTGAGCTCGTCGCGCTTCCATTGGTTGTCGCGCAGCTGTTGCTCGGCCTCGGCAATGTCTCGGCGCAGCTGCTCGAGCTGCCGCTCTTTTGCAGGCAGCTCGAGGGCGAGCGCCGCCTCGCGCCGAGCAGCGTCTGCGATGGCCTGCTTTCGCGTCCGCTCGTCGTACTCGAGCAGCGCGAGCGCATCGCGCTCGACGCGAGTCGGGTCGTGCGCGGGGCAGTAGGCGGCATCTTTGCGAATGATCGTGAAGCACGGATCGCCGGTTCGTTTTGGACAGCCGCAGTACTTGAGGCCTCGGCGCTTGAGCCTTGTGGCGATCTTCTTTTGCCGCTCGAGCTCGGCGGCCTGCTTGGTCGGGTCTTTCATGGCTTTCCCTTGGCGTGCACGGTGAGGCGTGCTCGAGGATGCCGCCGCAGGTCGATCAGCGCACAGGGTAGGGCGGTCTGCAGCGCGCTACTCGAGCGCGCCGTATACCCGAGACACACAGCGGCAGCGGCGTCGCCGCCGAGCGCCGGCCTGCTTGTCATGCGCGCGACGTCCAGAATGCGCTGCGCTGTGATCTGCTCGAGCCGCCGAGCGTCCTCGCGCGGCATGGTGCCTACTCCGAACATACGTTCGCGCCATTCGGTCGCGAGTACGTCGATCACTCTGCGCGGGTGCTGCTCGTAGGCGATCCATGTGTCGCGCCACAGCGTGGCGCTCTCGGCGAGCGACAGAAGCGTCTTGAGCGGACCGCCGAATGGGACCTCAA
>Ga0307498_10000068_pt1 | contig 10664 bp, 9 predicted proteins | sample 12_S_MG_FD_201369 | JGI IMG/M metagenome (GOLD analysis project Ga0307498, IMG submission 201369) | Soil microbial communities from Populus trichocarpa stands in riparian zone in the Pacific Northwest, United States - 12_S | ecosystem: Environmental > Terrestrial > Soil > Riparian zone > Trees...
TTGCATCCGTTTTTGAGGCACTTTCGTGCGTGCCCGGATTGCGTCCGGCGGAGGCCGGTGAGTTCACTCGGCGAGCTTTCGAGAACGGCAAGCTTGATCTCACCGCCGTGGAAGGTCTTGCAGACCTGGTGATGGCGGAGACGGAAGGTCAACGTCGCCTTGCCCTTCGCCAGATGCGCGGGGCATTGGGTAACCGCGCCGAAAATTGGCGAGCACAACTGATACAGGCGTTCGCGCTAGTTGAAGCGCGCATTGATTTTTCCGATGAGGCTGACATCCCGCAGGATCTGGTGACTCCCGCGCTACGGATCGTGCGCGCGCTCGAAGGGGAGATCGCGTCTGTATTGGCCGACCGTGGCCGGGGCGAAAAACTGCGCGAGGGTCTGGTGGTCGCCATCGCCGGTCCACCCAATGCCGGAAAGTCGACGTTGCTTAATCGAATTGCAAAACGCGAAGCGGCGATCGTTTCACCGTATGCTGGGACTACGCGCGACGTCATCGAGGTCCACCTCGATCTCGGAGGACTGCCGATGACACTCGTCGACACGGCGGGCATTCGCGAGACCGATGATCCCGTCGAGCTTGAGGGTGTTCGACGGGCGCGCGACCGCGCCAACGCAGCCGATTTGGTCCTTTGGGTGGTGGACGCGAGTGAGAAAGTGACGTCACCCCTCCTCGATCGAACGTCCGCCGGAAAGATGGCTGCCGCCGCACCGGTCTGGGTCGTGCGCAACAAGATCGACCTTGTGCAGAACGGCGAACAAAGAAATGAACACCGAAGCCAAAGCAACGGAAGCAGTGAATCCCAATACCGGGTTAACAAGCCGTTAGCGGACGTGGTTAACGATCAGTTAACGCGTACTAATGAATTTGAATTCAATGTAGGTGAACCGGCATTCGATCTTTCAGCCAAGTCTGGCGAAGGATTCGGTACCCTGATTGACCGGCTTACGATGCATGCCGAGACCTACCTGACCGGAGCCGAGGCGGCACTAGTCACCCGCGAACGCCATCGGCGAGCCCTTGAGGATGTGGTGGCTGCGCTGCGCCGAGCACTGCGGGATGATCTGGCAAGGCGCGAAGATCTGCTCGCTGAGGAACTGCGAATCGCCGCTCGCGCCCTTGGCCGCTTGACCGGCCGAGTTGACGTTGAGGATATCCTGGACGCGATCTTCCGGGATTTCTGTATCGGCAAATAGGGCAAAAGATGGTGGGGAGCGAGGGCCAAGTTCCCTCCCTGCCCTCGAAATGTTTCACGTGAAACACTTTAGAAAACACGTTGCTGAAGCCAATGTTTTTGACCCCTCCTCCCGCCTCCGGTAAAACCCCGACCTCTGAGGTCATGATGGCTATCCGATTCGACGTCGCGGTCATTGGCGGCGGCCACGCCGGCTGCGAAGCCGCGGCTGCAGCCGCCCGTATGGGAGCCCGAACGGCGCTCTTCACTCACCGCTTTGCGACCATCGGGGCAATGTCCTGCAATCCGGCAATTGGCGGACTGGGAAAAGGCCATCTGGTCCGTGAAATCGATGCTTTGGGTGGCCTCATGGGCCGGATTGCCGATTTGGGTGGGATACAATTTCGCGTCTTGAACCGGCGCAAAGGACCTGCGGTCCGCGGTCCGCGGGCCCAGGCTGATCGCAAGCTGTATGCATCCGCGATGCAGAGCGCGATCTGCGCCACGCCAAACCTTGAGGTGATCGAAGCTGAAGTGGACGACCTCAAGCTAACAAACGGCCAGGTCCACGGAGTGAAATTGGCCGATGGACGCGAGATCTCGGTGGGCGCCGTCGTGCTCACGACCGGCACGTTTCTGAGAGGCCTGATTCATATTGGCGAAAAACAAATACCGGCGGGCCGTGTCGACGAAGCGCCGGCCATGGACCTTTCCAGAACACTTGAGAATTTCGGATTTTCGCTGGGGCGTTTAAAGACCGGAACGCCACCACGGCTCGATGGCCGCACAATCGATTGGTCCGCGCTTGAGATGCAGCCTGGCGATGATCCGCCTGAGCCTTTTTCAGTTCTGACCGCGCGAATTGAAAACCCTCAGATCGAATGCGGTATCACGCGTACCGTCGAAGCGACCCACAGAATTATCCGGGACAACGTCCATCGCTCACCTATGTATTCGGGACAGATCGCGAGCCGTGGTCCGCGCTATTGTCCTTCGATCGAAGACAAGATCGTCAAATTTGGGGAGCGGGAAGGGCACCAGATCTTTCTGGAGCCCGAAGGTCTCGACGATCACACCGTCTATCCAAATGGAATTTCTACGTCGCTTCCGGAAGAAGTTCAGCACGCTCTCGTGGTTACAATTCCTGGCTTGCGCAATGTGCGATTAATACGTCCGGGTTATGCGATCGAATACGATTACATCGACCCGCGAGAGCTCGCGCCAACGCTGCAAACAAAACGTTTGCGCGGTTTGTTTTTGGCTGGGCAGATAAATGGTACGACAGGTTACGAAGAGGCGGCCGCACAAGGCATTCTGGCGGGCCTCAATGCAGCTGCGCTGGCCGGAGAGGGCGATGAAATCGTCGTCGATCGCGCGCAAGCTTATCTTGGTGTGATGATCGACGATCTCGTTACGCGTGGTGTCAGCGAGCCTTATCGCATGTTTACGTCGCGCGCCGAATATCGTTTGCAATTGCGCGCGGACAATGCTGATCAGCGATTAACAGATACCGGAATTGCAATTGGATGTGTGACCGGTGAGCGAGCGCGCACACACAAAGCAAAATCGTTAGCGCTGAAAGACGCGCGCGAGTTTGCAAAGTCAATTTCGATCACGCCAAAAGAAGCTGAACGTTTTGGATTATCTCTGAACAAGGATGGGCAACGGCGCACCGCGTTCGAGTTGTTGTCACATCCGAACATTACGATTTCAGATCTCGCAAAGGTCTGGCCACGCTTTAACGAACTCCCAGTGAAACTCGCAGAGCAAATCGAGATAGACGCGAAGTACGATGTTTATCTTTCGCGCCAGGCCGCGGACATCGCAGCATATCGGCGCGATGAAGGTTTTCAATTGCCGCCCGACTTCGACTACGCGGCGTTGCCCGGTCTCTCGAATGAGATGAAACAAAAACTGCAAACGCATCGTCCACGCACGATCGGACATGCAAGTCGTATCGACGGCGTCACGCCGGCGGCGCTAACTTTGCTTGTCGCGCATGTCCGGCGCGGCAAAAAACCTTCAACGAAATCTGCGTGAGCAAGGGCGGGCAGGGGGCTCCCGATTCTGTTGTCGATAAAGCGCGCGCACTCGCGCTCGTTCCTGTTTCACGTGAAACGGAAGCGCGGCTCGACATTTTTGTCGATCGTTTGGTGCACTGGCAAAGCAAACTGAACCTTGTGGCGCCATCGACGCTTCGCGACCTGTGGACGCGCCACCTTGCTGATTCGCTCCAACTCCTGCCCTTAGCTCCGCAGGCTCGCGTTTGGGCCGATTTCGGTTCGGGTGGTGGCTTCCCCGGGGTACCAATTGCTTGTGCCCTTGCTGAGCAAGCCGGCGCCAGGGTTCACCTCATTGAAAGCAATGGCAAAAAGGCAGCCTTCCTTCGCGAGGTGGTAAGGGCGGCCGTTCTCCCTGCGGTCGTCCACCAGGAGCGCATCGAAAAATTTGGGGAAAGCTGTGCAGAAGCTGTGCAGGTCGTCACAGCGCGTGCCTTGGCCCCATTGAAAACATTGTGCGCTCAGGCATTTCCTTTCGTTGCTGCAGGAGCCATGGGTCTGTTCCTAAAGGGACAAGATGTAGAGGCTGAATTGACCGATGCCGCTAAATATTGGAGACTTGAGGCATCGAGGGTACCAAGCAAGACCGATCCCGGCGGCTCAATTGTTGTGATCCGGAGCCTTGAATCTCTGCGCGAATCCTAGGACTGTCATTTCGACAGCGATTTCAGCGGCTTATGAAGAAGCGCGTCTAACACCTCTGGAATGGGGAAAATGACCGACCCAATCACCGAGCAGCCCGTTGATCCCTTGGTCGTGCCCTTTGCAAAACAGGCAGTCCGGCCCGATACACCTCGTCCGCGCGTGCTGGCGATCGCTAACCAGAAGGGCGGGGTCGGCAAAACAACAACCGCAATCAATCTGGGTACCGCGCTTGCTGCGATCGGCGAACATGTGCTGATCGTCGACCTCGATCCGCAAGGCAACGCCTCAACCGGTCTCGGCATCGAGCGCAAATCGCGACGCACATCGACCTACGACGTTTTGACGGGGGCGGCCCCAATGCGGGACGCTGTATTGCAAACCGCCGTACCGCAACTCTACATCGCGCCATCAACGCTTGATCTCTCGGGACTTGAGCTTGAGATCGGTCAACAGCGCGATCGCGCATTTCGCCTGCGAAACTCCCTTCGGCAGCTCAACAGCGGCGCGCGTGTGCACGACTTCACGTATGTTCTTGTCGATTGTCCACCGTCGCTCAACCTGCTCACCGTCAACGCGATGGCCGCAGCGGATTCGATTCTCGTCCCGCTGCAATGCGAGTTCTTTGCGCTCGAAGGGTTATCGCAGCTTCTGAAAACGGTCGAGCAAGTAAAAACCACGCTGAATCCAACTTTGTCGATCCACGGCATCGTGCTGACGATGTACGACTCACGTAACAATCTCTCTAATCAAGTCGTCGCGGATGTTCGTCAGTTTATGGGCAACAAAGTGTACGACACCATAATTCCGCGCAACGTGCGGATATCGGAGGCACCTTCGTATGGGAAGCCGGTGCTTGTCTACGATCTAAAATGCGTAGGCAGCGAAGCCTATCTGCGATTGGCGACGGAGATTATTCAGCGTGAAAAAACATTGAAGGCCGGGTGATCGCGATTTTGCAAATCACTATCGCGAAATTTGAAGGGTAATTTTATGGCGCGTTCGGGAGCGGCGGCAATGGCGGATCACTCGCGATTGGGACGCGGTCTGGCTGCCCTAATCGGAGATGTCGACGACGAAACCTCCGTTGCTGACGGCGGGCGCAAGGCGCGACGTGCGCCCATCGAAAATCTTCGTCCTAATCCGCGGAATCCGCGTCGCATGTTCACGGACGACGAGCTCGATGAGCTGTCCGCTTCGATTCGCGAGCGGGGAATCATTCAACCGATCGTCGTGCGCGCGCTACAAGACGACAAGTTCGAAATCATTGCTGGCGAGCGACGCTGGCGCGCGGCACAGCGTGCGGGCCTGCACGACGTGCCCATCGCCGTCGTCGAAGCGAACGATGCTCAGTCGCTCGAATTTGCTATCATTGAAAACGTGCAGCGCGCCGATCTCAATCCGATTGAGGAGGCGAGTGGCTACCTCGCACTGATGGACGATTTCAACCGTACACAGGACGAAGTGGCAAAGATCGTCGGCAAAAGCCGGCCGCATGTCGCAAACACCATTCGACTGCTCAAACTTGCGGAGCCAGTGAAGCAATTGGTGCGATCAGGCAAGATATCGGCCGGCCACGCTCGGCTGCTGCTCGGCCAATCAAATGCCGAAACGATCGCACAAGAAATCATCGAAAAAGGTCTGAGCGTACGCCAGGTCGAAGTAGCCCTACGCAAGGACGATGCGACGCGTGTCCGCGACGCGCAGCGTGAGGCGAGAGGTCGCGCCGCTGGCGCAAAAGATGCAAACACGCGAGCGTTGGAAAAGCGACTGGCCGATTCATTGGGACTTGAAGTGAGTGTTGAGCACCGCGGCGAGGGCGGCACCCTGAAAATCAAATACCGGAACTTGGAACAACTCGATGCGGTATTGAAAAAACTCAGCCGCTAAGAGCTACCGGCCGCTAAATTATTGTCTCATCGGGTTATTTCACACGCCACGTTCATCTTTCGTGGCTCAACAGGAACATCGACATCGGCAGTATAATTGACGAAAATCAAAAGTGTCCGGAACGTCTGGTGGTGAAGTACGTGCGGCATCAGGAGGTTGCGATGTCGAAGTTTGGTCGCGTGGGGTCTTGTGTCGTCGGGTTTGTCTTTGTGTTTTCGATCGCGTCCGGACTAAACGAGGCAAGCGCCAGAGGCGGTTTTGGCGGTCACGGAGGCGGCGGAGGCTTTAGAGCTGGCGGTGGCGGCGGTCATTTCGGAGGCGCGAGTTTCCGCGGAATGGGCGGTGGCGGCCTTCGGAGCGGAATGGGCGGATTTAACCGAAATTTCGCGGTGCGATCCTCGTCAATGGGACGATCATTTTCGGGACTTCGCTCGACGCGGCAATTTCACACGTCCCGGAGTTTGGTTTCACGAAATTTCACACGCATGAGCTCCAGCCATGCGCTGACCCGCAGCGGGAATCAGACGGTCCGCAATCTTAAGGTCGGTTCAAATAAGTTTAGCGCCGCCAATCAGAAGTTTGCGGGCGTCAATAGCAACTTGGTTACCGGTTCGATCAAAGGTGTCGGCCGGACCTCGCTGGTGCGCAACACCGCGCTTGCATCGTTTGCGTCACGCAACGGAAGGGCTGGGATGCTGAGGCAGGCGAGCTTCCACGGCGCGCTCGCGGGCAAGAATTGGAAGAATTGGAATGGCAATTGGCACGGCAACTGGTGGCACGGCAGCGGTGGGTGGTGGTGGAGACACAATCATCCGATCGTCGTGATCGGCTGGTTTGGACCCGTGTTCTGGCCGTTCGCGTACTGGGATTTCATTGACTACACGTTCTGGCCGTACGCATACGATGCTTTCTGGCCGTATGCCTTTGACGATGTTTATGTCGGCGTATTTGGGCCGTATGCCTATGAGGGACCGGCTTACACGAACGCGGTTTCATCCAGGCGGCATGCGCGGAGGTCTCGCGACAATTCGACAACAACGTCCGTCGTCTGCGGCGAGCAGGCACCCGCGCTGACTAATTGGCCGATCGAACAAATTTCCCAGACTGTTCAGCCTACTGAGGCACAGCAGGCTTCCCTGAATGAATTGAAAGACGCGACGGGCAAGGCCGTGAGCGCGCTGCAATCGGCATGTCCAGAGGATCTGCCCAGCACGGCTCCTGGTAGGCTTGCCGCGATGGACAAACGAATCACGACTATGTTGCTCGCGCTCAGCATCGTGCAGCCTCCGCTGCAGCGCTTCTACGACTCTCTGTCCGATGAGCAGAAGGCTCGCTTCAATATCAGTTCCGATTCTCAAACCGAACGTACGGCCCGTGCCAGTGACCGGTCTCCCGATCTTACGCAGGTTTGTGGGACCGAGGCTCTGAAGCCGGTCAATGTTCCGACCGATCGTATTGCGCAGACGCTGAATCCAACCGACGCCCAACGCAGTGCGCTTGATAGTCTCAACGAGGCGACACGGAAGGCGGCAGATTTCCTGAAGGCCAACTGTCCCACGGGACAGACTTTGACGCCTCCGGGACGCGTCTCGGCAATGGAGCACAGACTCAATGCGATGCAGGCGGCAATCAAGACCGTGCAACCGGCATTAGAGAACTTCTACAAGCTGCTGACTGACGAACAGAAAGCGCGCTTCAATCTGCTCGGCTCACAACAGAGCTGAGACCGTCAATTCGCCGATATTCGCTCATGCAGACAAAAACGCCGACCAGATCGGCGTTTTTGTCTGCACATTTATGGACTGGAAGAGCATATTCATCCAACCGAATCGGATTTGAAGCGAGGAGGCCGATCAATGGCCAGCGAGGGATCGAAGGCGAAGCGAATTCTGCAAGTAAAAATAAGAATACCATCAGCGGACACGACCTCGCTCCTCACTGCGACTATGAAGAATGCCTTGTCCGTGTACGGCGCTTTTGGTGACGCGCAGGTACGGTTGCTCAGGAATGCCGATGATCGAACTCAATTCCTCCAGGTGATTGAATATCAAATGGATCAGACCATTGAGTTCAATCGTCAGAAGTTCGCCAGCGACCCCATGATGCAAAATTACTTGCAAGCGTGGCGCACCCTCTTTCCCGGGACCATCGAAATCGACGTTTATGAGGACATCACCGAGAGCGCCTAAGCCTAGGGTATATTGCGCCGCCATAAAGCCTTGAAAGCAGGTGCCAAAACCGCAGTCCTTTTTGTCGCATTTTTCGCATTGAACATAATGGAATAACCTATCCTCGGTGCTTGTTATTTCCGCGCAACGATCGAACCGGTTCGCCAACAAACGTCAAAATGGGGAAACGAATGAGCTCTGTCGTCCAAAACAGTTCACATCCATCCTTGTCGTATGCCGACAGTATGGCAACTAGCACATCCGACACCATTCTTCTGATCGGCCGTGTTCTTCTCGGCTGGATCTTTTTGCGCAGCGGCTACGGAAAAATTTTTGATATTCCCGCCTATGCCGCCACATTTCCAGGACGCGGACTTCCCACTTTTTTGGCCTATATCGCCGTCCCGGCTGAATTCTTCGGTGGGATTGCACTCATCCTCGGGCTCGCAACCCGCTACGTGGTGATCGTGATGATAGTATTCATGCTGGTGGCCACGTTTAGCTCTCACCGTTACTGGGAATTCACCGATGCAGCCGTTCGCCGCGCGCAAGATTCGAGTTTCTACAAGAACCTTGCGATGCTGGGCGGCTTTTTGTTTCTTTTTGTGGCCGGGTCGGGACGATTGAGTGTCGACGCCTGGCTACGCAAGCAGCGCTAACTATCGAAGACTCAACTGCCGCTCTTCAGGCTCGCTTCGACGCGGATGTCCTCAGTCATGAAGGGATCCGCCAGCGGAAGAGCCGCTGCGCATTTCTGCGTCTATTTGCCAGCCTGTTGAGTCGACGGATTTGGATTGCGTTGCAACCGTCCGTGAGGGCACGAGACTGATCGCATAAGTGCTGCTGACGGGCCCCGGGGTCCAGTTTTCACCCGGCAGGAGCGTGATCTTGACGTCATCGAGAAGGCCTCGCGTCATAGACGGATCGAAGTGCCGCATGCTTCGCTCGTTAAGGTCGAGCACCCGCCCCGGTCTAAGAGGCCCAACGTCGTTTATCTTCACAATCAGCTGTTTGTCGCCCCTTTCCACCAGCGCAAAGGCCGGCTGGTAGAGCCTGCCATACCGAACGCCACGGAATTGATTGCGCAGGTCTGTCTTTATTGCGCGGTCCAGGCCTCAGGGTCGTAGGGTTCGCCAGATGCGGTCTGGGGTCCGCCTTCTTCTTTGCCAACACGAAAAGGATTGTAGGTGAAAACCGTCCCGATGATCGTCGAATGGGCGAACGCTGCTTCCTCTTGGAGCCGGGCCAGCGCCATCAGGGCCACTCGTCTTATAAGATCGCGATAGGAGGCAGCAAAATTTGGAACAATTTTACGCCGAGCGTAGGTGATGAAATCTATACTGCCAGTGCCGATACTGGCCAACGCTGCACCCATCGTGTCCAGCATTTCCTGTCCCTTCTGCGGAAGAGCCAGAAGGGGAGCGAGGTTCAAGGCCGGTGATGTCAACTCGAGAAGCGCAAGCTAATTTGGTCACGGTCATTCGGGCACGATACCGCGAGTTGGGATCGCAACCCGGCGTCGTCTTTCGAGGAGTCACTGATTTCCGACGCGACCACTGTATGCTCGGCATCGATAACAGTCAGGATCACGACAGCTGAATCGTTGTCGGAACGCAACTCCGTCACGATCCCCGTGACATGCTTCTCCTCTTTGTCCCAGACAATCCAAGGTAAGACAGCGACCGCAAGCGCAAAGACGACTATCATCCTGTCGCGAGACGCGTTGCAGGAATTTGATTTCCGCCTTCGCTTGGAAGATGACGCTGGCGAGGACATCAACACCATCGCACTTGCATTATTTTCGACCTAGACTCCTACAGTGGCCAACTGAAACGTCATGAAAAAACTCATCGATTTTGATGTAAATGCAGAATTAGAACAATCGGCCGTTCGGGCGACCGTGGGAATCTGCGTGCGCGTTAACTGGTTTCTGGGACTAAAAAGTTCGACGTTTATTAAAAACGACGACGTCAGGATCGCCCGTTGACTTGTATCTTTGCGTGCGCGCCGCGCTAGCGCGAACAACGCTTGCCTTACGCAGTACGATCAGTTTCTGCGGCGTTACTTCGCCTGTACTTTGGCTCGAAAATCCAACTAGGAGTTTTTGCGCGACAGTCTTCGTACAAAGGGCAATGTCCTTCACGACCTGTGCGGTATCACCAATCTAACGGTCGCGCCGTGTGAGTGAAGGCGAAACGTCGAGGCCCCATTGAAACAGAATCGGTAGCGAAAACGATCCGAACCGGCACGCTGTGGAGGAGCTTGCATTTGCGTATGAAGATGCTGCTGAATTGGCTGCAACTAAGAGGTTGGATCAGCCTTTTTTTCTTTTCATAGGTAGGTATCCCGAATACATTCGTAGCCCCGCTCAATGAGTTTTTTCGAATGCGCGCGCGCCGTGATGCCGCTCTACGCCTCCTCAAAACAATGCTGGTGGCCTCGATCGTCATCCCGGTGGCGATTTTTTCCTATGCCGGATGGATCAACTACCAGAATGCTCTTACGCGTGCTGACGAAGAACTCGCGGGCTCGCTGAATATCCTCTCGCAGCACGCGTCAGGGATTTTCCAATCGGTCGATCTGACTTTTGCGGCCGTCGATGCAATTGTCGGAGATCTCACCGATGAGCAGATCAAGGCCTCTGATCAAGCACTTCATCAACAGCTGGGAAAGCTCGAAAAATCTGTAAAGGCCATAGATGCCATTCTGGTCGCCGACAGAAATGGC
>Ga0307498_10000070_pt1 | contig 10625 bp, 9 predicted proteins | sample 12_S_MG_FD_201369 | JGI IMG/M metagenome (GOLD analysis project Ga0307498, IMG submission 201369) | Soil microbial communities from Populus trichocarpa stands in riparian zone in the Pacific Northwest, United States - 12_S | ecosystem: Environmental > Terrestrial > Soil > Riparian zone > Trees...
GCCGCCCGTCGAGGTGCGACGAGATCTTTCGGTGATAAGGATCGAAGATTTCGCGCACGCGCGTGGCGACGTCTTCGGCAGACAGCTGCTGGTTTCCGGGAATTTTCGTGCCGTCGCTCACGGCAAGGATCGAGGTCTCGGTTCCGGGCCTGCGATTGCAGTCGATCACCAGCCGCGAATATGGCTGCATGATCAAGCAGGCATCGAAATGCGAGGAAAGTTCCCGCCCCACACTTTCAATCCCAATATCCCAGGCAATATGCCGCGTGAGGTCATCTTGCGATATGTTGAGATCGTTTAGGCGCGCGGGGATGCGTCGGCCTGAATGGTCACACAGGAATACGAATGGAGATACACCGCTCTCCCGTTCGGACACAATCGCGGAAGGTTCCGATTTATAGAGAAGAGAATGGGTCATACTATTTTATGCACGCCGTTAGGGCGATAGTGCTTAAAGTTTAGGCCAGCCTGAAGGTTAGCTACATCGTAGCCTCCAATGAGGGGCACACTGGACAAAATCACATGAAGATCAAGATTGGTTTCGAGATAGCCTTCGAGGCACCGCAGCCAACACCGATGGTCATCCTGCTAAATGTCCACCCGTCCCGACAATCCGACGTACTCACCTCGGATCAAATCACGACGAGTCCCTTGGTGCCAATTCGGCCATACCACGATAGTTTTGGCAACGAATGTGGCCGTCTTTTTCTTCCACCCGGTCGCACCTTACTGAGGTACAGCGGGATCGTGCGCGACACCGGCCTACCCGATCCGGTGACACCGTCGGCGCAGCAAATCGCAGTGCAGGACCTGCCGGATCAATGCATCCTTTATCTTTTGCCTAGCCGATATTGCGAGACTGATCGGCTGATGCACCTGGCGTGGTCGCTATTCAAGGACACTCCGCTCGGTTGGCCACGCGTGCAGGCGATCTGCGACTACGTGCATAATCATCTCACCTTCGGCTATCAGTTCGCAGCGCCTACCAAAAGTGCCCACGATGTGCACGACGAACGCAGGGGCGTTTGTCGGGACTTCGCTCATCTGGCGGTGACGTTGTGCCGCTGCATGAACATTCCCGCCCGTTATTGCACGGGCTATCTTGGCGACATCGGCGTGCCGCCGGAAGAAACGCCAATGGACTACAGCGCGTGGTTCGAGGCCTATCTCTCCGGCGCTTGGTACACGTTCGACGCGCGCCACAACGTGCCGCGGATTGGGCGGATTCTCGTCGGACGTGGACGCGACGCTGCTGACGTTCCTCTGTCCACCAGCTTCGGCCAAACCACGCTAACGCAGTTCAAAGTTTACACAGACGAATTGAGAGACGCTTAGTGACGGGCGCGGCTTTTGGCCGATCAGCTCGGGCTTGGTCAAAAGCAGACATGGCGCAATCTTGTCCCAAACCTTTGTGTAAGTTATTGAGTTTTCTCACTTCACGCGCTTCCCTAGGGAGCGCCAATAAAATCAGGTACTTCTTGCGCCGCTGACCGGCTTGAAGCTTTGGATAAGCAATCCAAAACACGGCAAGGGCTTCTTGCTAGGATTGGGCGTCGTCGTGCTTCGGGGTAATCATGCAGCGTCGCGGCAAAAGCGGACGGCCTGCGAAACGGCGGGCGAGTAGAGCCAAGATTCGCAAAGCGGCGATCGCCCCTGCATCGGCTGACCAGTCAGCTGACCAATTTGATCGGCTAAAGCGTGAACGCGACGAGGCTCTCGAGCAGCTTGCGGCGACTTCGGAGGTGTTAAGCGTCATCTCCAGATCGGCCGGCGAACTGCAGTCGGTGTTCGAAACCATACTGGCGAATGCGACACGCATATGCGCGGCCAAGTTTGGTACGCTCTATTTGCGCGATGGGGATTCGTTTCGTGCTGCTGCGTTCCACAACGCTCCGCCCGCATTCATCGAAGCCCGCAAGGACCGGCTGATTCATCCCGATCCTGGGAGCACCCTTGGCCAAGCCGCGGCCACCAGGCAGGTGGCGCAAGTGCTCGACAGCACCAAGCGCGAAGCGTACCGGCGGCGCGATCCCTTTGTCGTCGCGGGCGCAGATCTCGGGGGTTATCGCACGATCGTTTCCGTGCCGATGATTAAGGCGAACGAGTTGATCGGGGTGGTCAGCATCTACCGACAGGAAGTGCGGGCGTTTACCGACAAGCAGATCGATCTCGTGAAGAGTTTCGCTTCCCAGGCCGTTACCGCCCTCGAGAATGCGCGGCTGCTCAGTGAACTGCGCGAATCCCTTCAGCAACAAACTGCGACCGCAGACGTACTCAAGGTCATCAGCCGATCAACATTCGACCTGCAGCCGGTGCTCGACACGCTGACCGAGTCAGCCGCGCGGCTGTGCGATGCCGATATCGCTGCCATCATTCGCCAGAAAGGTGACGCGTATTATTGGGCGACGAGCTACGGCCTGCCCGCGGACAGCAGCGAATATATCAAGTCGAACGTAGTGATCGAACCCGGGCGCGCGACCGTTGCCGGTCGTGTGCTGCAGGAGGGAAAAACTGTTCACGTCCCCGATGTTCTTGAAGACAGCGACTATGCCATTCCTTCGCTGAATGCTCAGAAAATTGCGGGCCATCGCGCGACACTCGGTGTTCCACTGATGCGCGAAGGGTCGCCGATCGGCGTCGTGCTGCTCATGCGCCGCTCGCCCAAACCCTTCAGCGATAAACAAATCGAACTGGTCGAGACCTTCGCCGACCAGGCGGTGATTGCGATCGAGAATGTCCGTTTGTTCGATGAGGTGCAGACGCGCACGCGCGATCTAAGCGAGTCTTTGCAGCAACAAACCGCCACCGCTGACGTGCTCAAGGTGATCAGCCGGTCGACATTTGATTTGCAGACGGTCCTGGACGCTTTGATCGAGACGGCAGCTCATATGTGTGATGCCGATCAAGGGGCCATCACCCGTGAGATTGATGAAGCATTCTTCCGGGCGGCAAATTACGGCTATTCGTCAATGCTCACGGACTTTATCCGCAACACGCCGGTGCAAATGGATCGCAGTTCTATTGCCGGGCGCGCACTGGTTGAAGGCCGGATCGTTCAGATCCCCGACGTGCAGGCCGATGCCGAATACACGTTTTCGCCAGGACTGGACTCCGGTGACTTTCGCACGGCCCTTGGTGTGCCGATGTTGCGAGAGGGGGCGCCAATCGGTGTCCTGGCCTTGACGCGAAAAGAAGTGCGCCTGTTCACCGACAAACAGATCGAACTGGTTGCAACGTTTGCCGACCAAGCGGCGATCGCCATTGAGAATGTTCGCTTGTTCAAAAGTGTCGAGGCGCGTACGCGAGAGCTCGCTGCGTCATTGGACAATTTGCGAACAGCACAAGATCGCCTCGTGCAGACGCAGAAACTTGCGTCGCTCGGTCAACTGACCGCCGGCATTGCGCATGAAATCAAAAATCCACTCAACTTCGTCAACAATTTCTCGGTCATTTCCAGTGAGCTAATCGATGAACTGCAGGGTACCCTGAAGGGAATATCGTGCGATGAAAAAACGCGCGATGAAATCACGGAGCTTACAGATACTCTACGCAGCAACCTGGAGAAGGTCGTCCACCACGGCAAGCGTGCGGATGGGATCGTCAGGAACATGCTGCTCCACTCACGGGAAGGTTCGGGCGAGCATCGAACGGTCGATATTAACGCGCTCGTCGAGGAAGGGCTCAATCTCGCTTATCACGGTGCTCGCGCCGAAAAGCAGGGTTTCAATATCAAATTGGAGAAATCGTTTGACCCGACCGTCGGCGAGGCCGACGTTTTCCCACAGGACGTCACAAGAGTTCTGCTGAATCTGATCGCCAATGGCTTCTACGCGGCAATCAAGCGCGGGGTCGAGACGAACAGTGGAGACTTCGAGCCGACCCTGAGTGCTGCAACAAGAAACCGTGGTGACAAGGTGGAAATCAGCATCCGTGATAATGGCACCGGTATCCCGTCCCAGGTAAAGGATAAGATTTTCAATCCGTTCTTTACAACCAAGCCGGCAGGAGAGGGCACCGGGCTCGGCCTTTCCATCAGCCATGACATCATTGTCAAACAACATGGCGGTTCGATTGAGATCGATACCGAGCCAGGTCAATTTACTGAAATCAGGGTGATCTTGCCGCGCGCGCTCGCGCCACTCCCTGAACGATAGCTATCCGAAATGGCGATTGCGTTTTGTCGTAAGGGTTCACTGACCTTTGTTGCTGGTCGTTTCCTTGCTGCGCGCATCCGGACTGTTGCAGATGGTGCCGTCAACAACGATGTAGGGCCGTATCTTCCTTTACGAGGTAAAGGAACGGCATTTCGCCGGTCCTCTCGCCCGACTTCCTCTTTCCTTTGACCCGGCCGCAGATGGTGTCGATCGGCTGGCCGAAGGTATTCTTTCGAAGCGCCCGCTTCATATCGTCAAACTCGGCAGAGGCCGAATCCTCAATGTTCGCCGCTATTTTCGTTTTTGCCTTCTTGACGACAGCTTCGGAGGTGTCGCTCGGCTGAGCGGTCTGTGGTTCGGACTTGGCGGTGCTTGCGACGGCGGATTTTTGCTCGACTTTCTCAGTCTGCTTGCCTGGCTGGTCGGGAGAAAACTTCGCCGTTTTCGCCGCGGTGGTGAATTTTGTTTTTGTCGCGGCGACTTTGGGCTTGCCGGCGCCGGCTTTATTTCAAGCGGCGGGGCCTCTTCAATTTTTTGGGGACAACCCTGCGCGTCGCAGAGTGCCAACTTCGCTTGCGGCGGGCCGGGACAGGCGCAGCAAGAAGGCTCGCAGATTGCGTGCAAATCAGGAGCGTTCTCACGCAATTCCCTCCACGGGTGCAGAGTCCCACTCGCATTTCTTGCTACGAATTTCGATCTGATTAATGCCAGCTATTTACCGCGATAAAAGTGTAAATTGCCTGCATGGTTAATTCGGCAGGTTTCCGCTTACAGTCTGCCGGCCAAAAGCTCCGGGCGATATTCAAAATGCATCGTGTCGAAATGGTACCAGTAGCCACCCCAGATGAAGCCTTGTTTTTCGAAAATCCGCACAATCTCAATCGGGATGCGGTTTCGCCACCGGGGTTGAGTCCAGTCGGTTGAATCCCACCGCCAATAGTCGGCAAATTTGGTGCTAATGTCGATCGCGGCCCCGTTGGCGTGCATCGATCTCGCGCGTGAGCCGGCGATCCTTCGGCAGTTATAGGTCCCGCCCGTTGGCACGAGATATTTGACGAATTGGTCCGGCATTTCGTCGAGCTCGCGCGACACGTTTTCAAGTGCGCTAACAACGCCATTAACAGCTGTGATCGCAATCTTGCCCCCGCCGTGCTTGGGGAGCCAGTTGACTGTACGTAGATTTTTGGTGACGTTGCTCTTGTTACAATCGCCATACATGGCGACGAACAACGCCTCAAAACGAACTCGGCCAGGGTCGGAGTTCTTTGCTGGCTGTATTGGTTCGGCTCCAACCGGATATCGCGCGTAAAACATGTCGTCGATATCGGGCCTTTCAAGAAGCTCCTGAAATGTTTTGTTAGTGCGGCCGTCCGAGATCCGAAATTTCACCCCGTTCTTTAGGATTAGAAATTCTGCGTCGTAACCGACGATCTGGTCCGGATAAGATCGCACGAGCCTGTCAAGATGCTCTTTGATGTTGTCCGGCGCCGCGCCATATGAGTCTTCGGCACGACTCGCAACAATGCAAAGCGCATGAAAGGCGAAGGTGGCGAAAGCAAATAGGAATCCTCTTGTGCCCATCCGATCCTCACGGCCGCGCGACTGAATTCGGTCACAGCGAGGCCATTTCCGGGAAAAAAGGGGCTGGGTCAAGTTTGAGGGCGGAAGCCTCTTCCGCTCGAGCTATCACCCGTGCTTTCGCGCGTCATACGAAATCAGGCCGCCGGTTTCTCCTCGCGGGGAGGAACCAGAGGGACCGAAGATTGCTTCGGTCGCTCTGAATCGGCCGTGACCGGAGGAAAGTATTTCAAGATCGTTTGTTCCAGCGACTTACAGATATCTTCGGCCATCTCCAAGTCCGGCGATTTCTCGATCGCTGATGCTGACGCGTCCATTAGGTTCCTCCTGGGCGTACGAACGACACGCCCGTTTATCGATGAGTCGGCGCGCGGGCGTGAAGTAACACTGCACCACACGTCCGTTACTTGGTGAGGGGCGCGCGGCGGTATTAACGTCCTGCCGGAATGATGAGCGCCGTTTTTTTGGAGAGCGCACTCCGGGGCGCGATTTCGATCGTCGGTGATCTCAACACAAGCGCGCAGCCCTGCGACAACTTGCTCGCCAAGATTACGAATTTTCAATCGCGGAGAAAGGCGGACGTAATGTCGAGCCGCCTATCAAGCATGCGATTACTCGGACATCAGAGATTCTATTCACAGTGGAGACGACGATATGAACCAACTGCTTCCTGCCAGAGCGGAGCGCAAAGGGTTTTCTGCGCGTCGGCTGGTCCTGCTTGCATCGGCCGCAGGCCTTGCCATTGCCGTGACCGCTGGCGCCCCTTCAAGCTTCAACGGGCCGAAGCTTCCAGCTTTCACAGCGCCTGCCTACGCGGACAACGTTCAACCATCGGCCGGATTTGCCGACATTGTCGCGAAGGTGAAGCCGGCCGTAATTTCGGTCCGCGTCAAGATTGATGAGACGGCAAAAACGACTGGCATGGGTGAGGGCGGGGACGGCGAAGCGAACCCAAGGATCCCCTTCGAGAAATTCTTTGAGCAGTTCGGCCGCCAGGGCATGGCCCAGGGGCAGCCGCGCGGCAAGCAAGGCGTAACCGGCGAAGGCTCCGGCTTCCTCATTTCCGCGGACGGCTATGCCGTAACCAATAATCACGTCGTCGACGGTGCCAAGACCGTGCAGGTCACGACCGACGATGGCGCGGTCTACAAGGCGAAAGTTGTCGGCACCGATGCAAAAACCGACCTGGCGCTCATCAAGGTCGAATCTGACAAGAGCTTTCCGTTCGTGAAGTTTGCCGATCGCGAGCCCCGTATCGGTGATTGGGTTGTCGCCGTCGGAAATCCGTTCGGTCTCGGTGGCACCGTGACCGCCGGCATCGTGTCGGCACGCGGACGTGATATCGGCGCCGGTCCCTACAACGACTACATCCAAATCGATGCGCCGATCAACAAAGGCAATTCGGGCGGGCCGACGTTCAATACGGAAGGCAACGTCATTGGCGTGAATACCGCCATTTTCTCGCCGTCGGGTGGTTCGGTCGGCATCGGTTTTGATATCCCAGCCGAGGCCGCGAAGATGGTCGTGGCCCAGCTCAAAGAGCATGGCTACGTCGATCGGGCCTGGTTGGGCGTGCAAGTCCAGCCGGTGACAGCGGAGATTGCCGACAGCCTCGGCCTCAAGAAGGCGGAAGGCGCCATCGTCGCGGAGCCGCAAGCCGACAGCCCTGCCACGAAGGTCGGCGTTGTTGCAGGCGATGTGATCACCGCAATCGACGGCACGGCGGTCAAGGACTCACGTGATCTTGCCCGAAAGATCGGAATGATGGCGCCCGGTTCGCGCATCAAGCTGGCGGTTACCCGCAAAGGCGAGGCCAAGACGCTCGATCTCACACTCGCGAAGATGCCGGACCAGACGCAGGCAAAAGCCGAAGTCGAAAAAGATGCTTCGACCAGCGGTCCACGGCTCGGCCTCAACCTTGCGCCAGCCAAGGACGTCGGCGGCGCCGGCTCGGAAGGTGTCGCAGTGGTTGGCGTCGACCCCAATGGGCCGGCCAGCGAGCGCGGCATCAAGACCGGCGACGTCATCCTGGATGTAGGCGGCAAGGCGGTCACCAATGTGGCGGATGTTCGCAAGGCGCTTAGCGATGCGCGTAGCGCTGGCAAGAGCTCCATCCTGCTCCGGGTGAAGTCTGCAGAAGCGATGCGCTTCGTGGCGCTGCCGATTGGAAAGGCCTGACGACAAGAGCCTGAACGTCCGTAAGTAACGTTAGTCGGACGCGTCGAACTTGGGGGACAGGAACTTCACCCGTCCCCCATTTTCGTCTGCTCAGGGCACAAAAACCAGAAACAGGAACGTTGCGAAAACGACAAGGTGAACGAGCCCGGAAAGAATATTGGTTCGTCCGGTTCCGAACGTCAGAAGACTCAAGAAAAGAGTGAGACCGAGCAACAGCGTGTCGCGCCCCGAAAGCCCGATTTCGATCTGCTTGCCGATAAAGACGTTGGTGATTGCAACCGCGGGAATCGTTAGCCCGATTGTTGCCAGCGACGAGCCCAGGGCAAGATTGAGACTCTTTTGAAGTTCATTGCGCTGCGCCGCACGCACCGCCGTGATGCTTTCAGGCGCCAAAACAACCATTGCAATGATGATGCCTGCGACCGCCGCCGGCGCGCCGACGTGAGAAAGCCCTGCCTCCAGGATGATAGCAAATTTCTTCGCAGTGAGGATCACTCCGGACAACGCAACCAGGAGCATGATCACGCTGATCGCGACAAGTCTGTTTGACGGATAATCGTGAGCCGCGTCATCGTCGTCACCGACCTCGGCACGAAAATACTCGGTATGCCGCGACGTCTGGATGAACAAAAAAGCGCCATAGAGAATGGCGGTTATGATGCTGACAAAAATAAGCTGCGGGTTCGAAAAGTAAGGCCCGATCGTGCTGACCGTATAGTTGGGAAGCACGAGTGTAAGAATCGACAGGGCTCCAAGCACGGTGAGATACACGCCGGCGCCAGATGTTTGAAACTCCTGTTCGTGGTGTCGTATCCCGCCCCAAATGATGCACAAGCCGATCAAGCCGTTACAGACGACCATGATGACGGCAAAAACGGTGTCGCGAGCGAGGGCTGGCGAGCTACCGGGTGTCAGCACGATCGATTCGATCAAGGCCACCTCGATGATAGTGACGGCCAGCGTCAGAACCAGCGTTCCATATGGCTCGCCCACCCGATGCGCGATTACGTCGGCATGATGGACGGCGGCAAACACTGCTCCGAGCATGATGACGATCATCACCACCGACATCACGATCGAATAAGACGAGGGCGGCTGCACGCTGGGATCGTAGCCAATGAATGGCGCGGCAAGAACGAATACGATCGCGAGGATAGGGAACGCGACCGTCGCTATTGGGGGGCTTGAGGTGTGGGTCATGCGCTCGGTTCTGACGAGATTATGGACCGATAGACACTGCAATCCTGCGTCTGAAAGCAAGCGGGCCGGCGCAGATCTTGAATAATGTGCTGGGCATGCGTTTTGTCGACTATTCGCGAATGACCGCGAGCGCCCACTCCCTTGTTATTTTTATGGTTTTAGGCATCCTCAGAAAAGGCGCAAGTGAGTGCAGGTGCTGTTCGTGGAGCTTTTGGCCCCCGCTGAAGCCGCCGTCTACCTCCGCCCCAAGGAGCGCAAGATCTATGAAGTCGCCGGGGACGCGGTCCCCTGCACAAAAATGACCGGGGCGTTGGCTCTTTCCAAAGGCCGAACTCGCGCCGCTGGCACGGTACGGTTTGTGAACTGATGACAGACGCGCAAGCCTGGCCGACCGAACTGCGCCTGCACAAGGATCGCAAGACTTTGAGTGTTACCTTCGACGGCGGCGAGCGGTTCGACCTGCCTGCGGAATATTTGCGCGTGAAAAGCCCAAGCGCGGAAGTGCAGGGTCATTCGGCCGAGGAACGTAAGACTGTTCCCGGCAAGCGCGACGTCCAGATCATGGAGGTCTTGCCCGTCGGCAATTATGCCGTGCGTTTGGTATTTGACGACATGCATTCGACCGGAATTTTCGATTGGGATTACCTGCTGGATCTTGGGCGTAATCGCGATGCCAATTGGCAGGACTATCTCGACGAGCTCGCCGCGAAGAATCTTTCTCGCGATCCGCCGGCGCGACGACAATAACGGCATAGTTGATGCTTACGCTACGCCAAATCGAAGTAATCCGCGCGATAATGGTGACCGGCACGGTCGGTGGCGCAGCCCGGCTGCTGAATGTTTCGTCCCCCGGCGTCAGTCGGGTGATGAAACACGCCGAAACATCTGTCGGCGTTAAGCTCTTCAGCCGTAAAGGAGGACGGTATAGCCCGACACCGCAGGCCAATGCGATTTTCAGCCAGATCAACGGCGTCTACGACAAAATCGAAGATCTGCAATTCGTGATTTCACGGATCCAGCGTGGTGCCGAGACCGAGTTGAAAATCGGTTCGGTGCCAAGCATCGCCAACATCATGGTGCCGCGAGCAATCGCGGACCTGCGCAAGGCATTGCCTAACCTGCTTATCGAGGTGGACATCCTGAAAATCGAGGATGCCGCCGATTATCTGTTACTCGGCAAGGGCGAACTCGTGGCGTTGAGCTACAAGCTCGACCACGCGATGCTTGCCATCGAGCCGCTCGCGCGCGGTCGCCTTAAGTGCATCGTTCCGGAGGGGCATCCTTTGGCTCGCCGCGCGCGCGTGACGACGGATGAAATCGTGAAATATCCGCTTATCGGCGTTGACCCGAATGACCCTTACGGGAAGATCATGGCGGGGCTCTTCGCAAGCCACGCGTTGCATTATGAAGTCACGATTCGTGCGCGCTTCGGCTCGACGGTCTGTGAGTTGGTGTCACACGGGCTTGGCATTGCCATCGTGGACGAGTTCACCTTGGCCGCCGACCAGTGGCCAC
>Ga0307498_10000071_pt1 | contig 10553 bp, 11 predicted proteins | sample 12_S_MG_FD_201369 | JGI IMG/M metagenome (GOLD analysis project Ga0307498, IMG submission 201369) | Soil microbial communities from Populus trichocarpa stands in riparian zone in the Pacific Northwest, United States - 12_S | ecosystem: Environmental > Terrestrial > Soil > Riparian zone > Trees...
ACTGCACATGTCCGCAAATGACCCAAAGCAGACATGAGTAGGCACGCGCCCGACCCTTCCTGAACGCTGCTGTAGGTTGGTACGATCCTCGAAAGAGCCTCGGGGCGCAATTGTCGGTGGCGCGGGTTTACTAAGGCTGGTCCCGGTTGCGGTTGGATGGGAGAAAACAATGAGGATTCAGCACACAATAGCGTTAACGGTTGCAGTTGGATTAGGCGTTGGGGTCATTGCAACGCGGGGTCTAGCAGTTCAAGCCAAGCGCACCTTTTATGTTGTAATTGAGGTTGACGAGATAACAGACGCCGATGGCTACAAAGCCATGACGAAAATTGGTCCAGCGAACATCGTCGAGGTTAAGCACGCGGACGGTCGTTACCTCGCGCGCACTGACAATCTAACGGGCCTGGATGGAGCTACGCCGAAGAGATTTGTGATGATAGCTTTCGACAGCATGGATAAAGCGAACGGTTATTATCAAAACACAAAAGAGATGACCGCCATGCGGATCAGAGCGACGAAATCGCGGGCATTCATTGTCGAGGGGTTATAGAGCGCTGTTTCTTGGAATGTCCCCTTCTGGCCCTTCCCTGACAATCCAACAAGACCGGCAATGTCCGCTTTTGACCCAAAGCGGACATCCGCCGACTATCTGTGTCGCTGGCGGACGACGAACTAACAATTTGAGGGATGGCCCGCAGATTTATGCGGATTGATCGTTTGCCGCTCTGATTGCTAGCGGGTAAAACCAATTCAACTCTTTTAGTAACAACAATTGGGGGGACGATGCCTAACGATACCGAACAAAAATTTAAGCAAATGTCGCGCCGCGCCATGCTTGGAACGGCGGTCGCACTAGCCGCGACGCCTGCGCTTGGTGCCGGCTGCCCGATTGGACCGCCGGCGCATGAAAAGGGCCCGAAAGTCTGGATGGACATGGATCAAGTTGAGCTCGATGCGGCCTATGATCAAGCCGCCTACGCGCCGCTCATCGGCCAAATCCAGAAGCGCTATGCCACCAGCAGTGAGACGACGCGCGCTCGTCTCGGTGCGCCGAAGCGGCTGGCCTACGGACCTTCGCCAATCGAAGGGCTCGACCTGTATCCGGCTAAATCGCCCAACGCACCCATTTTCATATTCATCCACGGTGGCCGGTGGCTTTTCGGCAAGTCGAAGGATTACGGCTTCCCCGCTGATGTTTTCGTCAATGCGGGCGTGAATTACGTCGCGCTGGACTTCATAGCGGTGGACGTCGCAAACGGCGACATTAGACCGATGGCCGAGCAAGTGCGTCGCGCCATTGCGTGGGTTTTCAAAAATGCCGCCAGCTTCAGCGGCGATACCAAACGGTTCTACGTCGGCGGGCATTCGTCCGGCGGTCATCTCTGCGGTGTCGCGCTGGTGACCGACTGGCAAAATGAATTCAGTCTGCCGGCCGACATGGTGACGGGCGGCCTGCTGATGAGCGGGATCTATGACCTTAAAGCGCCGCGGCTCTCCGGCACGCGCAGCGCCTATATCAAATTTGACGACGACATGGAGCAGTCGCTGAGTTCGATCCGGTATATCGATCGACTGCGTGCGCCGATCACCGTCACGTATGGCAGCTTTGAGTCGCCGGAATTTCAGCGTCAAAGCCGCGATTTTGCCGCGGCGGTAAAAGCGACCGGCAAGCCGGTCGAATTGATCGAGGCGCCGAGCTTCAACCACTTCGAGATGTGCGAAAGTCTCGGCAATCCTTACGGGCCGAACGGTCTTGCAGCGCTCAAATTGATGAAGCTCGCCTAGACGGTCTTTGCCATGTCCGCTTTCGGGGGTGAAGCGGACATGGCTTCCGCTCGCTATTGGGGGTAAAGCGGACATGACGTTTTGCACTGCAAATGTCCGCTTATGACCCAAAGCGTACATTGCTAGCTCGACCTGATACGGTGCCTTGTCCTGAGCCTCAGGGGCGGCAATGAGACGGCGCGAGTTCATCGGTTTGTTTGGCGGCGTGGCAGCATGGCCGCTGGCTGCGCGTGCGCAACAGGGCGACCGAATACGCTTCATCGCTGTAATCTTGGGATACACCGAAACCGACCCAGAAACGAAATCGCGTATCGCGGCGTTTCGTCTCGGATTAGAAAAACGAGGATGGTCAGAAGACCGTAATATTCGGATCCGCTATTTTTTTGTTGCGCCCGGTGACATGGCCCAGCAAAAAATCATAAAAGAAACGGTGGCTCTTCGTCCCGAGTTGATCCTCGCGCATGGCACCTCGATCGCGGCTGCCGTCCAACATGAGAGCCAAGAGATTCCCGTGGTATTCGTCAGCGTCTCAGACCCGATTGGATCGGGCTTCATCACGAATATGGCAAGGCCGGGTGCCAACCTCACCGGCGTAATGCAGTACGAGCCGGGGATTGTCAGCAAATGGTTATCAATGCTGAAGGAGATTGCTCCGCGGATGGAACGCGCAGCAGTCGTGGCGAACCCTAAGAGCTCTCCTTACGATTATTTTTTGAGAGCAGCACGGACAGCAGCCGCTTCGCTAGCGCTCGAGATCTTACCTAGCCCTATCGAAAACTCCCCTGCTGACATTGAACGCGTCCTTGACGCGCTTGGGCGTACACCAAATAGCGGCTTCATTGCGGCCCCCGACACGACCACAATCCTTCATCGCGACACCATCATTGCTCTCGCGGCCAAGCATCGCCTACCGGCAGTGTACCCCTATGGGTTCTGCGTTCAGGCCGGAGGCCTTATGTCCTACGGGACCGATCAGAATGAAAACTTTCGGCTGGGTGCAGCCTATGTCGATCGCATTCTGCGTGGCGACAAGCCCGCCGAACTGCCTGTGCAGGCTCCGACAAAGTTCGAAACATCCGTCAACCTCAAAACTGCGAAGGCCCTTGGCCTGACTGTGCCGCCCGGGTTACTGGTAGCCGCTGACGAAGTGGTCGAATGAATGGTGGAATGTCCGCTATTGGCACTAAGCGGACATCGCTCTTTGCACCGCACATGTCCGCTTTCGGATGTAAAGCGGACACGACGTATTGCACTGCAAATGTCTGCTTTTGACCCAAAGCGGACATTGGCGGGTGTCGTACCCGGTCCTTCCAATGTGCTAATTTAAGCTACTACGATGCCCTGTCCTCAAGCCTCGGGGAGGCAATGAGACGGCGCGAGTTCATCACACTAATCGGCGGCGCGGCAGCGACGCGGCCGTTCGCGGCACTCGCGCAGCAGGCAGCAATGCCTGTGGTCGGCTATCTCAGTGCCGCAACACCCAACGAGGGCGAACCAAATGCGGCTGCATTCCGTCGGGGCCTACAAGAGGCCGGCTATGTCGAGGGCCAAAACGTAACGATCGAATACCGCTGGGCAGAACAACAAACTGATCGACTGCCCACGATGGCCGCTGATCTAGTTCAGCGTCATGTGACTGTAATAGCTGCGGTCACTACTCCGGCGGTGCTCGTGGCACAAGCAGCGACTACGACCATTCCGATCGTCTTTGAGATGGGTGGCGATCCGGTTCGGCTCGGTCTCGTCGTTAACCTAAATCGGCCGGGCGGCAATGTTACGGGCGTGACCAGTCTTATCGTGGAGGTTGCGCCAAAGCGGTTGGAATTACTGCACGAGCTTCTGCCAACTGCGAAAGTCGTGGCCCTCTTGGTCAACCCAGCCGATCGTGCTTTGGCCCAAGCCCAACAGCGCGAGGTGCTGTCGGCGGCCCGCAACCGCGGGCTAGAGCTACATGTCCTCAACGCCAAGAGCGAAAGTGACTTTGATACGGTTTTCGCAGACATAAAGCGTTTAAGAGTGGACGGGCTCGTAGTCGGCGGGGGCTCACTCTTCCTTCGCGGAATCAATAAGCTGGCTGCCCTGACTGTTCGCCACGCCGTACCCGCGATCTATCAGTGGCGTAGCTTTCCTGCGGCTGGCGGTCTGATGAGCTACGGAACGGACATTTTTGACAGCTACCGTTTGGCCGGCGTTTATACCGGCAGGGTCCTCAAGGGCGAAAATCCCGCCGAATTGCCAGTCGCGCAGGCAACCAAGTTTGAATTGGTCATCAATCTCAAAACCGCCAAGGCGCTCGGCATTAGCGTGCCTCCGTCGATGCAAGCGCGCGCGGACGAGATGATCGAATAACTTGGCCGATGTCCGCTTTTGGCACTTAGCGGACATGCCGAGTTGCACTGCACATGTCCGCTTTTAGCGGACATCGGCTTGTGCGCTGCAAATGTCTGCTTTTGACCCAAAGCGGACATCTGTCGGATGCTCACCGACCCGTTTCCGGGGCCTTTCCCGCCGCAGGTTTAACCCGCCACGATGCCCTGCAACGAGGGCTGCAAATGCGGCGGCGCGACTTCATCAACCTACTAGGCGGTGCAACGTTTTTGTGGCCACTTGCTGCGCGCGCGCAACAGCCTGAGCGTGTGCGCCGTCTCGGCGTATTAATGGGATATCCCGAAGGAGATAAGCAAGCGCAAGCTGGCGCCAATGCATTGCGTACGGGATTACAAAATCTGGGCTGGATAGAAGGCCGCAATATCCAGATTGATTATCGATGGCCAGGACCAGACGCCGAGAAGGCGCGCACGTTCGCAAAAGAACTGATCGGCATGAGTCCGGACGTAATTGTTTCCAGTACCAATCAGGTGACAGCAATCCTGCAACAAGAAACTCGCACCATTCCAATTGTGTTCGCATTCGTCGGTGATCCGATCGGCAGTGGCTTTGTCCAAAGTCTGTCACGACCTGGCGGAAACCTTACCGGGTTCGCCAATTTCGAGAATTCGATCGGAGGTAAGTGGCTAGAACTGGTGAGAGAATTGGCCCCCAAGGCCAAACGTGTCGGGTTTGTTTACTGTCCGACCGCTGCCCCCAATGTGGGATTTTTCCATGCGGCCCAAAACGCCGCCACCTCGCCGCGGGTGACACTCATTCCTCTGCCGGTAAACAATGGCATCGATATCGAGCGCAACGTCACGGCGTTCGCGGCCGAGCCCGATGGCAGTTTGATTGTTGCTCCTCACGCCGTAACGCTCGGAAACCGCGATCTCATCGACAAGCTAGCCCTACGATATCGACTACCCACGGTCTACAGCGACCGATATTTCGTCGAGAGTGGCGGTCTGATTTCTTTCGGCAACAATACGCCTGAACTGTTTGAGCGTGCAGCGTCCTATGTCGATCGCATTCTAAAAGGTGCGAACCCTGCGGAACTCCCGGTGCAACTTCCGACGAAGTTCGAGCTGGTCCTCAACTTGAAGGCAGCAAAGGCGATCGGCTTATCCGTGCCGCCCGCGATAATCTCCCGAGCTGACGACGTGATTGAATAGGGCCCGCACTGCGCTTGTTCCGATGTCTGCTTGTGGCACTTAGCGGACATGCGCTCGTCATCGGCCAATGTCCGCTCTTGGGGGTAAAGCGGACATGACGTTTTGCACTGCAAATGTCCGCTGATGACCCAAAGCGGACATTGGTGCCCCATTTCCAGTATTATTTTGAGCCGCTACGATGCCTTTGTCCTGAGCCTCCGGGGCGGCGATGAGACGGCGCGAGTTCATAATATTTCTCAGCGGAGCGGTGGCCTCGCCGCTCGCGGCGCGCGCACAGCGGTTGGTAACGCCGGTTATCGGGTTCCTTAGTGCCAGGGAAGCGTCCGAAGCCCCGCAACTCCTGACAGCGTTCCGTCAAGGCCTAAAGGAATTGGGTTTTGTCGAGAGTCAGAACATCGCGATCGAATATCGGTTCGCCGGAAATCAAAACGACCAGTTGCCTGCATTGGCGGCCGACCTTGTTCAACGCCAAGTCACCGTGATCGTGGCGGTCACCACTCCGGCGGCGCTGGCGGCAAAGGCGGCAACAACGACCGTTCCGATCGTCTTCCAAACTGGCGCCGACCCGGTCCAGATCGGGCTCGTAGCTAGCCTTAACCGACCCGGTGGCAATGTCACCGGCGTCTCAAATCTGAGCATCGGCCTTGCCACGAAACGCATTGAGCTGATGCGCCAGGTGATGCCGGATGCCAAGCTTATCGCCGTGTTGGTGAACCCTCGAGATTCAGCCATTATTGCTTCCGAAATGGACGATGCGCGAGCGGTTCAAGCACAACTTGGCGTCCGGATACATTTCCTCCAAGCAAGCACAATTGGCGATATCGACGCCGCCTTCGCCAAAGTCGTCGAACTCCGAGCTAGCGCGCTCGCCATCGGCTCCTACCCGCTCTTCATTAGCAGACCGGATGAAATTGCCTCGCTGGCGACACGTTATGGCGTGCCAGCAATTCATCCACTTCGCGCATTTGCCGCGGCCGGCGGATTGATGAGTTACGGGTCCGATTTCGCCGACACTTATAAGCTGGCCGGCGCCTACGTCGGCCGTATCCTCAAGGGTGAGAAGCCAGAGAATTTGCCGGTGCAGCAATCAACAAAGGTCGAATTGATCATCAACCTCAAGACCGCCAAAGTGCTCCGCCTCACGATCCCCGAACCACTGCTTGGACGCGCGGACGAGGTGATCGAATAGACCGTTTTGTTGCGATGATACTGCGTCTACTTGATCCATCCAGCCTTGATGCGGGCATTTATAATGATTGCCTCGCAATCCTTACGCGACACCTTAAAACGATCTAGGATACCTTTATGCCTGATCGTCTTTCCGTCCGTAGATTCGCTCCAGCCATCAAGATCATCGGTCGCACAATCGGCAAGATCTTCAATAGACTTTATACCGCGTTCACCAAAGGCGACAAGCATTCGCGTCGTTACACCTGGAATATCCTTAAGTCCGTCTTCAACGCCAAGTTTCTTTCGCTGAGCATCAAGATTCAGCTCAATGCGATCTGATGAGCGTCGAGGCTCTGAACTTGGCACTAAGTCCGTTTGAGGCGGGTCGTTGGGTATAATTGGTTCGTAATCTGACGCAGATTTTTGCGAATATGCGGCGATCAGACGCCTTATGCGGTCAAGCATCCATTTCATCGACAGAATTCTAGCGGCTTCGGTTGAGCAAAGTCGAACAAAATCCGGCTCGAGAATTTTGCTGTTACCGCGTCACCAAGATGCAGCCGCAGGGCACTTTGCCAGACGCCGAATTATGTACAGCAACAACGTTTGCCCGGCATGAGCCATCAGCCAATATCCGCTACTGGGGGTAAAGTCTGACAAGCGCCAATGTCCGCTAATGACCCATAGCGGAGATGCGCTCTAGTACTCATGAGTGGTTCATGACATTCGGTACAGAGTTTGCAAAGGTCTGCTATGCGGACAAACGGGACATGGAACGGGCTCGCCTTCAATCTCGGTGAGTTTGCCTTGACAGCTTGCCAGCCCCGCAGCCGATAATTTTGGCCAAGGTTGAGCCTCACGATGACCATCACCATTACCGCCTTTGAACGGTCACCCGATGGCGGCAAGGGACTGGCGCGTGATACGCGCGTTCGCTGGGCGCTGGAAGAAGTGGGCCAACCTTACAAGGTTCGTCTTGTTTCGTTCAGGGCGATGAAGGAATCTGCACATTTGGCGCTTCATCCTTTCGGACAGATTCCGACCTACGAAGAAGGCGATCTCGGCTTATTCGAGACCGGGGCGATCGTGTTCCATATCGCGGAGCGCCATGCGGGCCTGTTGCCAGACGATGCGAATGCCCGGGCGTGCGCGATCACCTGGATGTTCGCCGCGCTCAGCACGGTGGAGCCGCCGATCCTTGAACTCGGAACCGCCAAGCTCCTTGAGGGCGACAAGTCCTGGACCGCGCACCGCATGCCTCTCGTCGAGGATCGCGTCCGTAATCGGCTGGGCCAACTTTCCCTTCGCCTTGGCGATGCCGACTGGCTCGATGGTCCGTTCAGCGCGGGCGACTTGATGATGGTATCCGTGCTGCTCAGGTTGAAAACGTCGGGTATGCTGGACGAATATCCGAACCTCTCCGCCTATGTGGCCCGCGGCGAAGCGCGGCCCGCTTACAAGCGTGCCTTCGACGCTCAAGCAAACCACCGACCGGCTGATTGAGGTCCGGCTCGAAGTCGTCATCCGAGTTTTTCGTTCAGTTTATGGGTCCTGAGCCTAGTGAATGTCCGCTATTGGCACTAAGCGGACATCGGCTAGTGCACTGCACATGTCCGCTTTTGACCCCAAGCGGACATTGAGGGGTCCCGCCCCCTTCCAGACCACTGGTGCGGATTGGTACGATCCCCTGTCCTAAGCGTCGGAGCGACAATGAGGCGGCGCGAGTTCATCACATTGCTCGGCGGTGCGCCAGCAGCGTGGCCGCTCGCGGCGCGCGCGCAGCAGGGCGAGCGGATGCGGCGAGTTGGAATTTTAATGGCATATTCTCCGAGCGATAAGGAAGCCCAAAATCGTGTGCAGGCACTTAAAGAGGAGCTTCGAAATCGGGGGTGGACGGCAGGTGTCAATGTCCAATTCGACGAGCGTTGGACTACGGACAACATGGATTTGATACGGGCCGCTGCGGCAAATCTTCTGGAGTTGAAACCGGATGTTGTTGTCGCCAGTGGCGGTCGAGTAATTCCGATACTAATGAAAATGACCAGTTCAATTCCGATCATCGTCCCAGGCGGCATCTCTCCGGTCGAAAGTGGCTGGGTGAAAAGTCTTGCCCGGCCTGGCGGTAACGTCACCGGATTTTCTATTTTTGAACTCTCAATCATCGGCAAGATTCTGCAGACGCTCAAAGAGATTGCGCCAAATATTTCGCATATTGCGATGATCTACAATCCGGATAACCCGGGCGCAGCTCTTTACGATCGGTTATTTGAGGACGCCGCTAGATCGCTTGCTATCCAGCCGACCGTCGCTCATGTCCATAGTCTTGCCGACATCGAACAAGTTATCAAGACCGGGGCAGAGCGACCCGATGGCGGCGTTTTTTTCCCTCCCGACCTCACGGTTGGTGGACATTTAGAGCAAATCGTACCCCTTGTAGCCCGGTATCGTGTGCCCTCGATCTATTATGAGCGGTTGGGCGTGAAAATCGGTGGCTTGGTCTATTATGGTACGGACCGTGTTGACATCTACCGTCGCAGCGCGTCCTACGTTGACCGTGTTCTTCGTGGCGAAAAACCCGGGGATCTGCCGTATCAGCAGCCGACGAAGTTCGAGTTGGTCATCAATCTCAAGACCGCCAAGGCGCTTGGTCTGACGATTCCGCCGTCACTGCTGGCAAGCGCCGACGAGGTGATCGAATAAGGCAACGCAATGTCCGCTATTGGCACTTAGCGGACATGCGACAGCACTTCATGCAAGCCGCACCAGCTGATTGAGGCGGGAGTTGACGCATCAAGGCAGGGGCTTTGTGGAAGACAGGATCACATAGACCCCCGGAGAATTACGTCTCCAAGAATTCGCAGAAGGTTAGAGACGATGTCTTTGTCGGGGGCGAGATCTCAGAACTTCTTCGCGACAGCAATCTTCGTTAGTGCCGTGATGCTTTGTTGGAGCGCCGAAGCGGCTCCCAAAAATTTTGGATACAATCAGATAGTGAGAAATGCGAGTCCGGACATTACGACACAAATAGGAAGAAGTGATCCCGACACCGTGACCTGTTATGTATTTAACAAAAGCTATGAGAATATTTGTGTGGTGTACGACGTGTATCCCGTCTGGACATTCGCTCACCCAGCACGTGGAACGGTATCACAGTTTATTCCGGGAAAAACCGGGCGCAGCATTGCTTGGACGTTCCCCTCCCAACAGCAATCAATGCAGTGCAAGCTTGTTTCCGCAAGGTACATACCTTGGCACGCTCTGTGTCGGTAAGCGAAGCCCGCCCTGTCCGCTTTTGGCACTTAGCAGACGTTTTCGGGCGAGCCGCAAATGTCCGGCTTCGGGAGTAAGCGAACATCAAGATTTGGCGTCGTCATGCCTGTTTTTTCATTGGGGGCGGCGAGACCTGTTATCTTTCGCGAAGGCTCCAGTCCGAGGTAAACAGGCGACGCGTGATCTCACGCTCAAGATCATCAGTGATCCGGCCGCCCCGCGAAGCGACGTAGTTTGCAATGTCTCGTTCAGTCTGCCTCCGACGTGACTCATGCATAACTTCAAGAAGAGCGCCAAAGACCCGCCGCAGGGTGCCGACCCCATTCACCACCGCATTGCGCCTCGGAGGGCCGTGACCAACGTAAGAGGCTAGATTTTTGTGATCTGCTGTGTAGGTCATGGGTTTGCTTTCAAATTTTCCTTGAACTGTGGCGACAGTCCGCCTTGCGAGCGCAGCCATACTCTTCGCATGTGTGAGAAGGCCGCCCACACCGATGTATAGCCCCGTCTCTACGAGTGCAGACCGTGGACCGGGGGTCAGCTATGCGTCAGGTGAGTGTTGAAAGCTTCGTAGCTTCTTCGGCCTTATAAGCGGCAGTTTCGGCGACAGCCCAATTCGATTGATTTGAGATATTCAACAATTTCATCAATTGGGTACTCAACAACCGTCTTTTTATTAATCGAGTCAGACTCGGGGGGCGCAGTGTCGTTGCCAATATAAAGATGGGCGGGAAGACACCCAGCGTCTGGCTGATCAACTCGACGGGCGGGCAGCCTACTGGTCAG
>Ga0307498_10000072_pt1 | contig 10519 bp, 10 predicted proteins | sample 12_S_MG_FD_201369 | JGI IMG/M metagenome (GOLD analysis project Ga0307498, IMG submission 201369) | Soil microbial communities from Populus trichocarpa stands in riparian zone in the Pacific Northwest, United States - 12_S | ecosystem: Environmental > Terrestrial > Soil > Riparian zone > Trees...
TCCGGCGCCGAAGCCGCATCCGGCGCGATCCTCAGCCAGTTGTGAATCGAGGCTATATTGGCGATTTATGGCGGCAAATCTATGTCGCCATTTCAGGAAACTGCGACAATCTTCCCCGGATTCATGATGTTGTGAGGGTCGAGCGCTCGCTTGATCGAAACCATCACGTCGAGCGCTGCCGGTCCATACTCGGCAGTGAGGTATTTCATCTTGCCCTGCCCCACCCCGTGCTCACCCGTGCAGGTACCGTCCATCGCCAGCGCCCGCTCGACCAGACGCTCCGACAGTGCTTCGGCGCGTTTGACCTCATCGCTATCATCCATGTCGATCAGCAACGTCAAATGGAAGTTGCCATCGCCGACATGACCGACAATCGGCGCCAGGAGACGGCTCGCCTCGATGTCGCGCTGCGTTTCGGTCACGCATTCGGCCAACCGCGAGATCGGTACACAGACGTCAGTGGCCACCATGGCGGCACCGGGGCGCAACGCGAAATTCGACAATGCTGCGTGATGTCGCGCTTCCCATAGGCGCGTGCGTTCCTCAAGTCGTGTGGTCCAGGTGAATGGACCGCCGCCGAATTCGGCCGCAATCTCGCCGAAGCGCTTTGATTGCTCGGCAACCGACGCGTCGGTGCCGTGAAACTCCAGGAACAGCATCGGTGTTTCGGGAAGTCCCAGATTCGAATGCAAATTGCACGCCCGAACCTGCAAGGCATCCAGCAATTCGATCCGCGCTACAGGGATTCCCGACTGAATTGTATGAATAGTCGTATTGCAACAAGCTTCGACCGAGGGAAACGGACAGGTTCCACCTGATATCGCTTCCGGGATGCCCGAGAGCTTCAGTGTCAGCCGCGTGATGATGCCGAGCGTGCCTTCCGAACCGACCATGAGGCGTGTGAGATCGTATCCGGCTGAAGTTTTCTTGGCCCGACGCGCCGTGTCGATCACCTCTCCGCTCGACAGCACTACTTTGAGCGCGATGACGTTGTCCTTCATGGTGCCATAGCGCACGGCATTGGTGCCGGAGCAGCGGGTCGCCGCCATGCCGCCGAGCGAGGCGTCCGCACCGGGGTCAATAGGGAAAAAAAGTCCGCTGTCGCGCAGCTGTTCATTGAGCGCCTTTCGGGTAATGCCGGGCTCGATGACGCAATCGAGATCCTCCGCGTGCACAGCGAGAATTCTGTTCATGTCGCGGAAATCGACCGAAACGCCGCCAACTGGCGCATTAACATGGCCCTCGAGCGAGGTCCCAACCCCGAAAGGGATTATGGCCACCCCATTCGCCGCACAGATCCGCACGATCTGCTGAACATCCTCGGTGCTCTGCGGATAGACGACCGCGTCCGGTGGCTGATTGGCAATCCAGGTGACGGTGTTGCCATGCTGCTCACGCACCGCTTGCGAGGTGACGACACGGTTACCGAAGGCGGCGGTGAGCTCTGTCACCGCTTTCCTTATTGCCGCAGGATTTCGGGTTTTTTGTTCGACAGCGGCTTGCGCCAACACCATACGAATGTCCTCTGCTGGTCCGTTGGCGAACGTTAGCAGAGGATAGGTAATGGGTGAAACGAGACCGGCGGTGGCGGAGTTGCGGGGACAACCGCCGTGATTGGCTGACCGCCATGCGCCGGCCGCGTCTTACGATGACCTCCCGAGGAAGGGAACGATCATCGACACTCTGTCCCGATAGCGGCGATATTCGTCGCCGAACAGCTCGGTCAGGTCACGCTCCTCGAGCGCGATGCCGACGAAAATGTAGGTTGTCGTTACCGCTGCAAACAGGAGATGCCCTGACGTCATCACCGGCGTCGACCAGAAGAATATGATGAAGCCGAGATAGATCGGGTGACGCACAAGGTTGTAGAGCAGCGGCGTTTTAAACCGCATCGCAGGCATCGGCTTACCAATGAGGTTGTTGGCGACCTGATGCAGGCCGAACAGTTCAAAGTGGTTGATCAGGAAGGTACTGATAAACACCAGAACCCATCCGAACAGACTCAATCCCAACAGTGAGGCTGCCACTTGCGGATTGGTTACTTCCCACACCACGGCAGGGATCGGCTGCCACTGCCAGAACAGAAGCGCCAGCGCCAGACTTGAAAACAGAACGAAAGTACTGCGCTCAACTGACACCGGCACGATACGTGTCCACCATTTCTTGAACTGGGGTCGCGCCATGACACTGTGCTGGACGGCGAACAGCGCCATCAACAGCAGGTTGATGACAATGGCCTGCATCGGCGGTCCTGCAGGCCCGGAGTCGATCGTCTTTGGCACCCCCAATCCGCTGACAAATCCTATTGAGTAAACAATCGTTGCAGCGAAGGCGACATAGGCCACGAGGCCATATAACAGCGCAATGACTCTTCCCATGGCTTGCTCCTTTTCTCGCTTGATCAGCTATTTTTTTCGGACTCTGTCGGCAGCAATGGAACATTCGCCGAGACGAATATTGAATTAGTACTTGGCGGCAGTGGATCGCGAGGCGTTAGCAAAGCATAGTTGGCAATGATCGTTGCCACGCCGATGAGCGGTCGGCCGGCACGCCCGAGGCGTCTGAAGAATTTGTTTGTTGCCTGCCTGCGAAGGAGGAACGCTTCTTGGCGATAGAAGTCGATGTCGATAGTGCCATTGCTGCGGCGATTGATTTTGCCCGTGTGCATCACTTCATCCATTTCGTCGGGTCATTGCGATTGATCGGCCGATTTTCTGTAGAAAACGTAGTCGGCGGTGTAAGGCACGCTTAGCAAGGCTCCCGATGAATCACACGTTGCATCCGCGGTGCCACCCTGCGTGTTCAGCCTTTGGACCGTCGTAACGTTGCTTAGCTTGCCCGTTCCATGCCGCGCGGTAACTTCGAGTTTGAGGAGTGGAATGTCATTGGCACTGGCGCCTGGCGCGCGAGCAACCGCCTTGGCGCTGACCGCACCGCCGTTGCTCATTTCCCAGGTCGGCCCTGCGTAGTGACGGCCAACTGTTTTACCGGCGACGAGCAACGTCGTGATCGGTTCGCGCAACTGCCAAGCGAGTTTTCCGGTCGAACTGAACTGGCACTCATAAAACTGTGCGCCGACCGCATGAACGCTTATGACAGGAATTTCACCCGGTGCCGCAATTGCGTCTGGCACTTCGGCTGCCGCGGGCAACGGGGACATCAGCCGCACCGCAGAAACGTAGGCCGCTACGATCGCAATGGTACCGATCAGAGGTCGAATAACGCCAAAGAATCGCGTTCTGATCTGAGCACGCCGGCTGAGTACCTCCTGGTGCCAACGATCTATGTCACCGATCCCATTGGTTCTGCGACGAAGAGTCTCGGTTTGCATTCCACGCTCCATTCCGTTTTCGGCCACGTGGATGCGCCTTTCGCCCGCCAAAGGCTTTGAGCCTCGCTTGATTTGTCCTTGAGGAAGTCTTGATTTCGCTTTAGACGACCCACCCGGTATGATTTGGCAGCCGTGATTGCGGGGGCGCAACGTGCTGTTTTTGTTCAATGATTTCGCGCTCGACTGCGAGCGCCGGGAATTGCGCGCGGCTGGCGCGCCGGTACCCCTTGAGCCGCAGGTTTTCGACCTTCTGGTCTACCTGATCGAGAACCGCGACCGCGTAGTCAGCAAAGATGATCTCATTGCGTCCGTGTGGGGCGGCCGCATCGTTTCGGATTCCACAGTGGACAGTCGAATCAATGCGGTACGCAAGGCCATAGGCGACAGCGGCAAGGAGCAGCGTCTGATCCGGACGTCCGCCCGGAAAGGTTTTCGATTTGTAGGTGACATACAGAAAGAAGCTCAGCCCGCGGTCGATGAAATCAACAGCGCGACCAACGGCAAGACTGCGGATGTTCACCCACCGCTTATCGCCGACCGCCCCTCGATTGCGGTCCTGCGATTTGAGAACATGTCGGACGACCGCGCCCTCGAATTGATTACCAACGGGCTTACTGAAGACATTATCGCTCTGTTGGCGCGCGTGCCGGGATTCTTCGTCATTGCGCGCGCTTCGTCATTCGCATACACGCAACAACGGGCGAACTCGCGCCAGATCGGTGCCGAATTGGGAGTCCGTTACGTCGTCACCGGCAGCGCGCGCAGCTCAGGCGAACGTGTGCGAATCACCGTGCAGCTTGTCGAGGCCGAGAGCGGCAACCAGTTGTGGGCCGGCCGCTACGATGTCGACCGTGGCGACACACTCGACCTTCAAGACGAGATCGCGCGCCGTATCATAGTGGAATTGGAGCCAGCGCTGACAAAAGCCGACTTCTCGGTGATCAAAAGACGCAGAATCGATAGCGTCGATGCATGGTCGCATTTTCGTCAAGCCGCGGGCGCGATCGCTGTGCAAGGCTGGGATGAAGAGTCGGTCGCTGAGGCCCTGAACCGAGTGCGTCAGGCGCTCGCAATCGATCCAGATTTCGCATTGGCGCGCGCATTTCTAGCGTTGCTCAACGCCTTCGGCGCAAACCTTTCTCTTGTCCCGGATTTTGCCGCCGCAAGAAAGGGCGCGCGCGACGAGGCGGAACGTGCAATCGCCATAGATCCGAATGCTTCTGACGTTCTTGGGTTCGCCGGCTGCGCTTTCGCCGACATCGGAGAACATGAACGTGGCGTCGAGCTTCTGAGACGCGCGCTCATTCTTGACCCGAGCAATGCACAAGCGCACGTAGCGCTCGGCGCATCGCTGGTTCTTTTTGGTCGCTTCGATGAAGGCATCCAGAGCATGAAGTTCGGCATGCGATCGAGCCCCAGGGATTTTCGGTTAACGTTCTGGAGCATGATCCTCGCCTACGCACTCGGTCGCGCGGGCCGGTTCGAGGAGGCGCTAGCGGAGGCATCGGCGGCGGCACGACGTGATGGTCGCCTGTACACAGCCCGTGTCGTCGTTGCCTGGGTACTCATAAAGCTCAATCGCGGCGCGGAAGCGCGTACCGCTTTAGCGGAAGCACGGCGCATCCGGCCCGCGCTTAGTCTTGAGGAAATTCGTAAGTTCTTCGGACAAGGTACCGCGGCAGACCTCGAGCCGCTTTGGACCTAGGCTATCGAGGGCTCGTTGCAGATATCCTTCGAAAACTGTTCGCTCGACACGGAACGGCGGCACGCCTAGTGGAAAGCGATAATCACGTTCTGTTCTGCTGGCCGGCGAGCCGGCCTGGGGCAAGTTCTTTGAGGAAGTCGAAGATTTTCTTGCAGCTTGATCAGGGCGGCGCCGAAGAAAACTCTCAGGAATACACGTACCAAATGGCCTGGCTGGGCTGGATCTCTGTCGGGGCTTCCTTGTTGAATGAAACAACCCAGGCGACAATCATCGTCGCGAGAGCGACTACGTACGTTCCTCGAGCTACTAAGCCAAGCATCGCCGCCTCCGTATTTCTTTGTGAGGATAGTCCAAGAACGTCGGCGCGCGGGAATGTCGTTAATATTTGGTTAATCCGCTAAGCCCTTGAAATCGCGGGCCGCGACGGGTTTACCCGGTGGACGCGCTAGTGCCCGTGTCGTAATTTGCCGCGGCTGAATAATCTCGGAGTTTGTAATGGCCGGCCCTGTTATTGCTGTGACCGATAGTGTTTTCCCCTCACTCGATCCGGCCAAGGCGGCACTGGCGCGGCTCAATCCGACCTATCGGATGTCCAAGAGCGTCAACGCCGAAGATATTGTTGCCGTTGCCGAGGACGCCGACGCGGTTCTTGTGACCTACGCCAAGCTTACGCGCGATGTGCTCATGCAGTTGACCCGCTGCAGGGCCATAGGCCGGTTTGGGCTGGGTGTCGACAATATCGATTTGGCCACCGCCAAGGAGAAAGGCATCTCGGTCAACTACGTACCGGATTACTGCATCCGGGAAGTATCCGACCATGCCATGGCCCTTCTCTTGGCGCTGATCCGAAAAATTCCCCTGTCCAACAAGTTGGTGCAGGCCGGCCGCTGGGAAATGCCGGCAGTCGTACCGATCCGCCGCATCGAAGGCACTGTGCTCGGTCTCATCGGTTTCGGTCACATTCCGCGGTTGGTCGCGCCCAAAGCGCAGGCATTCGGCATCAAGGTGATTGCCTTTGACCCGTTCGCCAAGCCCGAAGTGTTCAAGGCCGCCGGCGTGGAGAGCGTGGATTTCGACACGCTTCTCGGAACGTCCGACTATGTTTCGGTGCACGCGCCCCTGCTGCCGGCGACTCGCGGCATGCTGAACACCGCCGCCTTCGGCAAAATGAAGAAGGGCGCCTATGTCGTGAACACGGCACGCGGACCATTGATCGACGAGCAGGCGCTCGTTGCCGCGCTCGATTCCGGCCAAGTCGGCGGCGCCGGGCTCGATGTCGTGGCCGCCGAGCCTCTCGCCAAGGATTCACCACTTCTGGCACGCGACAACGTCATTATCTCTCCGCACACTGCTTTCTATTCGATCGAAGCGCTGAACGAGTTGCAGACTAAGTGTGCGGCCGATGTCGCGCGCGTGCTGAGCGGCGAAAAGGCTGTTTATCCGATTTCGGCCTGAACAGATGCTGGATCGCACCGACCTCGAACCGGTCTTCTTCGCGCCCTTCGTATCATCGTTGATGCGGGTCGAACCGCAATGGATTGACTATAACGGCCATCTGAACATGGCCTACTACAACGTGCTGTTCGATCGCGCAGTCGATGAGGTCTATGAGCTTCTCGGCATCGGCGGCGAATATCTGAAAAACCACCGGCATTCGACTTTCACCGCCGAAGTCCACGTACGCTATGTGCGTGAGTTGCGGGAAGGCGATCCGGTCCGAGTAACATTGCAGCTACTCGACTATGATTCGAAACGTTTTCATTATTTCGAACAATTGTTTCACGCCACCGAAGGCTGGGTTTCTGCGACCTCGGAAAATATGACCCTGCATGTCAATATGACGGCGAAGAAAGTCGCGCCGTTTCCGGCCTCAATCATGCGCGCACTTGCGCGGATGAAGGCCGCGCACTCGCAATTGCCGCGCCCGGAAGCCGCCGGACGGCGGATCGCGATGCCGCAGAAGGACTGAAGACAGGGCCGCTATCGTCCGGCGAGTTTGGCCGCGTCGTTCCGCACGCTCGCGTCGATCAGAGTCGAGGTTGGCACCGCTTTCGGAATGACTCCAACTTTGACGAACAACTGCTGCATCCAGTCGATACGATCTGCCGGAATTGCCAGCGTCGGATCGATCTGCTTTTCGCGAATGGCCTGATCGGCGATAAATTCCGCCCGCTTGTCATCCGGCTTGGCGTTGGTCATCTCGTGCGCCACCTTGACGGTTTCGTCACGATGCGTGGCCGCATATTTGTAAGCATCCATTTCCGCCGCAACGAATTTGACGAGATCGTCCCGGCGCTCGGCCAGGACCTTGCTGCTCGTCGCCACACATAACCGGATAAATTGGGGCACAGCGCTTCCGCCCTTGGCGAGCACTTTGACGTTGGGAGGCATGAGGGCTTCAAATTCATTTGAAACTACTGCCGCATCGGTGATGCCGGCGACCACCGATTTGTAACGGTCGAGATCGGCCCCCTGCGTCGCCAGCTTCACGTCTGCAAAAGGAACGTTCGCAGCATCGAGCATTCCGCGAAACAGCAGGTCCGGAAGCGATCCGGGCGAAGAGATGGCCACAGTCTTTCCCTTGAGATCGGCCAGCGTATTGATTTCCGCCTTGGCGAGAACAACCTGTGGCACGCCCGGCCAGGTGCAACCGACAATCTTGACCCCGGTCCCGCGTACACCGGCCACGATCGACTCTGCCGCACCCATGTCGACGCTATCGATCTCGCCCGAGATCAGCGCCTTAATCAATGTGGCGCCCGCTTTGATCTGGAGGATTTCAACTTTTAGGCCGCGCTTGGCGGCGAAGCCCCCTTTGTCGACCATCGCAATGAAGCCTGCATCGCTCTTGGCTTCAAGGATGCCATGCTTCCAGACTTTTTCTTGCGCATGGGCGGTTGTGACAGCGACCGCAAGCACAAAAGCCGGGACAAGCACTAACAATCTTTTCGGCACAATGAATCCTCCACTGCGTTATTTAGCGCGTCGTGCGCGGGCTTGACCTGCGCATCCACGTCTTTCTTTGGCACAGTAGAGCAACACGTGGATGGCCGGCACAAGGCCGGCCATAACAGCGTCGCAGTTCGTCATCGCCGGGTTTGTGCCGGTGATCCCGCTTAGGATCAGTTTGCCTTTGTAAACGACGGGCGGGACAAGCCCGGGCCGCCAACAGCGCGTTCCTAGATGCGAAACTCGCCGCCCCGTTTGCGGCCTTGATCAACACTGAGAAAGAGTTGATCGAGCGCCGGCCGCTTCTTGATCAGGCCCTGTTCGTGTGAATAACCGACCAGCGTCTCGAGAACCTTACGGTTCGTCTCCGTCAGTCCGTATTCCCACGGATCGGGACCGAGAACACGCTCCTGCTCCTCCCAGGCGTCGCGATACCAAGCGAGAGGGACGATGCGCGGATTGGCCATGCGCTTCATGGCGATGCTCTTCGCTTTGTTGAAGGCCTGAAACAGGTTGACGGGGAGCCAAGGATACTCTTCCGCCAGAGTCTGGCGGATACCGAGGACATGCATGATCGGGAAAATGCCGGTCTTTCGGTAATAGGCCTCCTCTTCGGCCTTGTGGTCCGGGAACAGGCGAGCGACGCGCACATCCCCAGCGACAAACGGCTTGATCAGATCGGAGTGAAAAACCGCATCGAGTTCACCTTCCGCCAGCATGGTTTCGACCGATTTGTCATCGGAAAGGCAGTAATATTTGATATCCGAAGGCAAGGTGACCTTCACATCATCCTCGATCTCCGCAATCCACTCGACGCTATTCAACGGCACGCCGTACTCATGCTGGAGAATGCCGCGCATCCATAACACGGCGGTCGTCATAATCGTCTTCACGCCGATTTTCCGTCCACGCAGGTCGGCGGGTTTCTCGATACCCTTCGAAGTGTTGATGAACATGAAGCCATGCCGGAAGCGGCGATGCAGAAATACCGGAATGGCGCAAAATGGCACGCCGTTGTCGCGCGCTGCGAGATAAGACGACGCGGAAACTTCCGCTACGTCGAATTCGCCATTGCGCAAAAAGCGCCAGTGACGGGTTGCCGAGTCCATGTCGGTGAGGATCGTCAGATCGACGCCGTCAACTTCAACCTTCTCATTAAGGAGCGGCCGGACGATTTCGTAGTCGCCGCAGGCGAGGGTAAGTGCGATTTTCTTCAGCATTCGGACATCTCTCGCGCTCGATCCTTAATGTCCCGTGACCAATGCCGCAAGTTTTGCGGGATCATCAGGCAAGCTGCTGCCGCGCCAGACAACATGAAGATCGGGCCGTAGCAGCAAGAGATCGTAACCGTAAATATCGCGCGGACGCTCCTCGGCAATTTCAAGGACCGTAAACGGCGCGGCATGGGAGGCAAAGGCCCGGGCAAGTGCCGTGTTGTCTACTTGCACGCCGCCTAGGCATAACAGCGTGTAGCCATCGTCGATGTGGTCATGCAGCGCCGTACCGTCGGCGAGCCATACGTGTGGCAACCGCGCACCCGGCCAGGACGTCGGCACGTATATCATGAAATTCGTTTCCGGCGCCTCTCCTGCTTCCGGAAAAATAATCGGTGAATCTGTGTAACGATAGCCGAGCTCGGCGCCAATCATCTCATTGCTCTTGCGCTGCTCGACATCGGCAATCTTCGTAAGGTTTGCACGCGTCTCGGCGCCTTCCGGTGTCTTGTCGCGGATGTTTGGCTTATAGGCTGCACGCCAGGCACGCCGGCCGCGCGAAGCATGGCGCGAAGCCTCGAGATTGAGCGCGCCAACCTGCCGTCGCTCGATTTCGTACGATGCCAAAAGGGCCGGCCCGCCCCACCCTTTTAGTGTGGCCGCAAGCTTCCATGACAGGTCGACGGCATCGCCGACGCCGCTGTTCATTCCGAGCCCGCCCGTAGGGATCACGAGATGGACCGCGTCTCCGGCAAGGAAGACGCGTCCGTGACCGTAGTGGTCGGCCAACAGCAAGTTCTGGCGCCACGGCGCGCAAGACAGCATCTCGTACTTGACCGGCATGGCGACCGTTTTCTCGAACATCGTCTTCATATCGTCATCGCTATCGACAACCGAATGCAGGGTGAAGTGACGGGTCGAGTCCTGCACGATCAGGAAGGTCGAATATGTATCGGCGACGTGATAGTGCCGGCCTTTGCCGATCGGAATGCGCTCGAACAGATCGTCGCAACGATATAGCGCCTGGCGGAGTTGCAGGAGATTCGCGTCACCGTGGAGCTTTATGCCCAGTTGGCGTCGCACATTGCTCGCTCCGCCGTCGCATCCCACCAGGTACTGCGCGCTCAATTCGGTCGTCGTGGTGCCGCGTTTGATGCGAGCACGCACCCAGGTGCCGTCTTGCTCGAGCGAGATGAATTCGTGCCCGTAGCACACATCGATGCCCGGCAAGGTTTCCGCGATCGACTTGAGCACGGGCTCCAGCGTGTACTGCGAAATGAGCTGGTAGGGTTCGAGCGGCATCGAGCCGTCGGCGCACGC
>Ga0307498_10000075_pt1 | contig 10472 bp, 11 predicted proteins | sample 12_S_MG_FD_201369 | JGI IMG/M metagenome (GOLD analysis project Ga0307498, IMG submission 201369) | Soil microbial communities from Populus trichocarpa stands in riparian zone in the Pacific Northwest, United States - 12_S | ecosystem: Environmental > Terrestrial > Soil > Riparian zone > Trees...
AATTTCCCCAGGGAGGGATGACGATGAAACGGTCCGTACGCCGAACCTCGCGCAAGCAGAATCGTAGAGAGTTTCTTATCAAGACTGGTGGTGCGCTTGCCGCTGCGGCGATTGGTTCGCCGCCGATTATTACGCACGCCGCGGAAACCGTAAACATCGGCGCGCTTTATCCGACGACTGGAAGCATGGCGCAAATCGGTGTGGGTTGCGTTGCAGCCGCCAAGCTCGCGGTCGAGATGGTCAACGATGCCGGCGGTATCAAATCGCTCGGCGGTGCCAAGCTTAACCTCATCGTCTCGGACGTGCAGAGCGACACCACCGTCACCCGCACGGAAACTGACCGTTTGATCTCGGGCAACAAACTCTCCGCAATTCACGGTTGTTTTGCCAGCGCGCTGACGTTGATTGCCAGCGAAGTGGCGGAACGCGCGAAAGTGCCGATCATTACCGGATCAAGCTCCGACCAGCTCAACAAGGGTCGCACTTATACATTCACGCCTTTCGCGCGTGCCTCGCAGTTCGCCAAGGCTCAGTTGCAAATGTCAAAGCTTGTCAGCGACAAGCCGAAGGTAGCGGTGATCTTCGAGAACACAGCGTTCGGCACCTCGACCTCGAACGGCCTCAAGGAATTGGCTCCGGACGAGGGCGTCGAGATCGTGATGTTCGAACCCTATTCGGCCGGCTTCACCGACGCCTCGCCGCTCGTCAACAAAGTAAAGGCCTCCGGCGCCAATGCGCTGTTTTCGGTGTCTTACCTGAACGACCTCATCTTGATCGTGCGCACGGTTAAACAGGTCGGCCTCAACGTCGCGATTAACGGCGGCTCCGGCGGTTTTGTCATTCCCGACTTCTACAAGAATGTCGGCAAGCTCGCCGAAGGTTTGCAGGGTGTGGCGCATTGGAACCACGACATGAGCGACGAAGCTCAGAAGGTGAACGCCGAATACAAGAAGCGCACCGGCGAGTTCCTGTTCGAATATGCCGGCGGCCTTGTCGCTCAGACCTTCATGCTTGCCGATGCGCTTGAGCGGGCGGGCTCGACCGATCCACAAAAAGTGCGTGAGGCGCTATCCGCGCTCGACGTTTCGAAGGGCTACGCAGCGATGGCGCCGGGCGGAAAAGTAAAGTTTGGCCCTGACGGCAAGAACATCTACGGCCGTCCGGTCGGGGTGCAATGGCAAAATGGTGATCTGGCGAGCGTGTTCCCGAAAGAAGACGCGCGTGCTCCACTGATGAAGACCTAAACCCTGTCAGCCGGCAATGCTGGAAATCTTGGCCCAGGCCGTCATCAACGGCCTGCTGATCGGAGGGATTTACGCGCTGGTTAGCATCGGCGTCACGCTGATTTTCGGCGTGGTGAAGATCGTCAATTTCGCCCAGGGCGAATTCGTGATGATCGGGATGTACATCAGTTTCTTCCTGGCCACGCAGTTCGGTATCGACCCCATCGTCTCATTGGCCGTGTCGATGCCGGTTCTGTTCGTCATCGGCGTCCTGATCCAGCACTTCCTGATCCGCAGGGTTTTGGGACTCAACGATTTGCCCCAGATATTCCTGACCTTTGCGTTGTCGCTACTTATCGTCAACCTTTCGCTTATGTTGTTTACGGCAAACTACCGCACCGTTCACACTTGGTACTCTGAAGAGGCTTTTCGTGTCGGCGGCCTCTACATTCCGGTGGCAAAACTAGTCGCATTCGTTCTGGCAATGATCTTGAGCGGCGCACTCTGGATCTTTTTGCACACCACGGATCTCGGCAAGGCGATGCGAGCGGCTTCGCAGAACCGCGATGTGGCGCAGCTAATGGGCATCAACCCGAATCGGGTCTTCGCCGTGGCGCTCGGCATAGCGCTAGCGCTGGCCGGAGCCGCCGGTTCGCTGCTAATGCCGTTCTATCCGGCCTATCCACTGGTCGGGCAGGTTTTCGTGCTGATGGCTTTCGTCGCGGTGGTGCTCGGTACGCTCGGGAATGTGATCGGCGCGTTGATCGCCAGCCTCTTGATGGGCGTCGCTGAATCGCTCGGCATCCAGTTTATCGGCGCCGACTCTGGTCTGATCGTCGTCTTCATGCTGCTGCTGATCACGCTCGCCGTGCGGCCGAGCGGTCTTGCCGGCGGGAGGCGACGCTGATGCCAAATGTTGGCGGTTGGCGCTTCGTGGTACTTGGCGTTGTGATCGCCGTGATGCTGGTATTGCCGCTGGTGGTGAAGAGTTCATTTGCAGTCGATATTCTGATCCGAGTGTTGTTGTTCTCCTTCATCGGCTCTGCGTGGAATTTGATGGGTGGCTACGCCAAGCAACTCTCGCTGGGTCACGCGGCCTTCTTCGGCCTTGGTGCCTATACGTCGACACTTCTTCAGATCGACTTCGGAATTTCACCATGGGTCGGCATGGTCGCCGGCGGCTTTGTCGCCATGCTCGCTAGCCTGCCGATCGGCTGGCTGTGCTTCCGGCTGCGCGGACCTTATTTCACCATCGCCACCATCGCGACCGCGCAGGTGCTGATGCTGATCTTCCTCAAGTTTCGCGATTTCGCCTGGGGCGCGGAGGGAACCACGATCCCCAATCTCGGCCACGCGCCGCTGATGATGCAATTCGAAACCAAAGCGCCGTATTATTACATCGTACTCGGCCTGCTCACGATCGCGCTTCTGATAACCGCTCGGATCGAGCGCTCGCGGATCGGTTATTACTGCGTCGCTATCGGCGAGGACGAGGACGCTGCCGAGGCTATCGGCGTCGACGCACCGAGCGTCAAGCGCCAAATCTACATGATCAGTGCGTTCCTCACTGCGCTCGCCGGCACGTTCTACACACAATACATATATTTCATTGATCCGCAGACGGCGTTCAACTTCAACATCTCGATCGAGGCTGCGCTGGTCTCCATCGTGGGCGGTGTCGGAACGCTGTGGGGGCCGATCATCGGTACCGTCCTGCTGGAGACGACTTCGGCGTTGTTGCAGAGCTGGCTCGGCAATTCGATCGGCGGCGTGCAGCTCACCGTCTATGCGGTCATTCTGATGGCAGTGATTCTGTGGCGGCCGACCGGCATCATGGGCTATCTCGCGGAAGTCTACGCGCGCCGCCGCTCCAAATCACTATCCTTGCCGGCGAAAGCATAGATCGATGGCCGACGCTCTCGTCATCAAAAATCTGAACAAGCGATTTGGCGGCCTGCACGCCGTGCAGGATGTCAGTTTTACGGTGCGGGAAAATGAGACGGTGGCTTTGATAGGGCCGAACGGCGCAGGGAAAACCACCGCCTTCAACCTGATCACGGGCTTCTACCGGCCAGATACTGGCTCGGTATCCGCCTTCGGCCAGGAAATCGTCGGGTTGCGGCCGCACGACGTCTGTGCGTTCGGCCTGTCGCGCACCTTTCAGGTCGCCAAGCCATTCGGCGGCATGACCGTATTGGCCAACGTGATGACCGGAGCCTTTCTGCGTGACCGCAGGCCGGACGCGGCGCGCGAAAAGGCGCGCGAGGCGATCGATTTCGTCGGCCTGTCGGCGCGCGAGAATGCGGCGGCGCGCGATCTCACGAGCATCGACCAGCGTCGGCTCGAAATGGCGCGCGCGCTGGCGACGCAGCCGCGGTTGCTTCTTCTCGACGAGGTGATGGCCGGCCTCAATCCGGCGGAGATCGATCAAGCTGTCGCCTTGGTCGGAAAGCTGTCGAGCCGCGGCCTTACCATTGTCATTGTCGAGCACCTGATGCGCGCCATCATGGCGGTGGCGAAGCACATCGTTGTGCTTGATCACGGCCAGAAGATTGCCGAAGGAAGCCCGAAAGACGTCGTCGAAAACCCGGAGGTGATCCGCGCCTATCTCGGATCAGGTTACGTTCACGCTCCGGCCGGAGGAACGTCGTGATCGAGCTTTCCGGCGTTAGCGCATCTTACGGCAATGTTCCCGCGATCAATGGCGTCACCATCAATGTCGGGGAGGGTGAGGCGGTCGGCTTGCTTGGTGCAAACGGCGCAGGCAAAAGCACAACCTTGCGTGCTATCTCCGGGCTTGTGAAGTTGACGTCGGGCGCAATTACGTTCCTCGGCGTCGATCTGGCGTCGCTACCCCCGCACAAGATCACCGAACTCGGCATCGCGCACGTTCCGGAAGGCCGACAGGTTTTTCCGGAGATGACGGTGAACGAAAATCTCGAGATCGGTTCCTACGCGCCCCGCGCCAAGGCAGATCGCGCGAGTTCGCTCGATCTGGTCTACAGCATCTTCCCTCGGCTTGCCGAGCGCCGAAAGCAGCTTGCTGGCACGATGAGCGGCGGCGAGCAGCAGATGCTCGCGGTCGGCCGCGGCCTCATGCTCAAGCCGCGGCTACTGATGTTGGACGAGCCATCGCTCGGCCTGGCCCCGGTAATGTGCGACGTCACCTTCGAGAAGGTTGCAGAAATCCACAAGATGGGGACCGCGATCCTGCTGGTCGAGCAGAACGTCAGCCGCGCGCTGACCTTAGTGCAGCGGGCCTATGTGCTGGAAAGTGGCAAGGTGATCCTGGACGGCACCACCGCGCAATTGGCCGGCAACAAGCAGGTGCAGGCGGCATACCTCGGAATTTGATGGCAGGAGAGGGAAGGGTGCGCAGGCGATCGCCTGACCGCGCTCTGATGTGTTGGCCTTCTGGGACGCAATCCCGCTATTGGCACTCAAGACATGCGATTGACGTCAGCAAATGTCTGCTTTTGGAGGTAAAGCGGATCGCACTGTGTCATCCTTCGCCGCGATAGGCCCTCGTCCGCTAGCTAATATTCCGCTGGGGGTTTACGGTCGTTTTGGAGTGCAGGCGTGTTAGACGAATTTTCGGCGATTGCTCGGGAACTCGGTCAATTTGATGCCGAAGACAGTCTCGTGCGCATGCTTGCGTCGCTCGTGTCCGCATCCCATGAATTTATTGGCATAGCCGATCTCGAGGGCAACGCACTATTCGTCAACGAAGCTGGTCGCAAGCTAGTCGGACTGCCAGACTTAGAAGCGGTCCGTTCGACCCGGATCATTGATTATTTCTCAGCAGATGACCATCGTAGAATTCTAGACGAGGTTTTACCCGCCGTCCGCGATACTGGCTTTTGGGAAGGCGAATTGAGATTTCGCAATTTTCAGACCGGACAACTCATACCGGTCCTGTACAACATTTTTCCAGTTCGTGATTCAACGAGCGCAATCGCCGCCTACGGAACGGTGACGCGCAATCTGACGGAAAGTAAATCGGCCGAGCAACGGCTGCGTTCGCTGGCGTCCATCGTCGAGTCGAGTGACGATGCGATCGTAAGCAAGAACCTCGACGGAATTATCGCGAACTGGAATAGAGGGGCCGAGCGGATATTTGGCTACACTTCCGACGAGGCGATTGGTCAGCCCATAACGATTGTGATCCCAACAGATCGGCAAAGCGAAGAGCGGAAAATTCTAATGCGCATAAGACGCGGGGAACGCATCGACCACTTCGAGACTGTCCGGCAGCGCAAGGACGGAAGCCTGGTCATCGTTTCATTAACGGTTTCTCCCGTCAGAAATGCGGAAGGCCAAATTGTTGGGGCATCGAAGATCGCGAGGGATATTACTGAGCAGAAACGAAACCACGAGCAAATTGCGACCTTGGCTCGGGAAGCAGAGCACCGCAGTAAGAACTTGCTCGCGACAGTACAGGCAACTGTGATGCTTTCTCAGTCCGAAACACCCGACGGTCTAAAACGGGCAATCGAGGGACGCATTCAGGCGCTTGCCAACGTCCACTCGTTATTTGTCAACACGCGTTGGATTGGTGCCGATCTATCGACGATAGCGGCACAGGAGCTTGCTCCCTATTCCGAGAAGAACCAACGGCGTGTACGCATAGACGGTCCGCCAGTGTTGTTAGAGCCTGACGTTGCTCAGGCCGTCGCCATAACTCTGCACGAGTTGGCGACCAATGCCGCTAAGTACGGTGCTTTGGCCGTACTAGATGGCGAACTCGAACTGCAATGGTCGCATGACGCGGACGGACGGCTACACGTGCGTTGGACAGAGTCGAGCGGACCGAAAGTGCAACAACCGACGCAAATGGGATTTGGCGGGCGGATTATTGAACGAATGATCGCCCAGCGGTCGGGAAAAACGCATTTTGACTGGCGTGCAGACGGTCTTGTCTGCGAAATCACCCTAAAGGTGTGAAAGCACTGCGATGCGCTAATGACCCAAAGCGGGCTTTGGACGCATTGGACGTCTGTGTTTGACACAACCGGCAGTCGTTGTCTCGCTCAAGCAAGAAAGGAGTCACATCATGAGCCGTCCACCGCTCCCTCCCTTCACGGCTGAAACCGCCGCACAGAAGGCGCGCCTTGCCGAGGATGCCTGGAATACGCGAGACCCCGCCCGCGTGGCCCTTGCCTATACCGCTGACAGCATTTGGCGAAACCGCGCCGAATTCATTCATGGCCGCGAGGCGATAGAGGCGTTTCTCACGCGCAAATGGAATCGCGAGCTTGACTATCGTCTGATAAAGGAAGTGTGGACGTTCCGCGAAAACCGGATTGCTGTGCGCTTTGCGTATGAATGGCGCGATGATTCCGGGAGCTGGTTCCGGAGCTACGGCAACGAGAATTGGGAGTTCGACGCGGAGGGCCTCATGCGGCGACGGATCGCCAGCATCAATGATCTACCGATCAAAGACAGTGACCGCAAATATCACTGGCCACTCGGTCGCCGTCCTGATGATCACCCATCACTCAGCGATCTCGACCTTTAGGAGAAGGCCAACAGACCCAAAGCGGACTAATGTCATTAACGGACGCCAAGGCCTTTTCCAAGAAAGAGGCTGAGACCGCTGACCGTCATCGAAAGGAGAATGAGTACGATACCGAGTGCGAGTGCCAGCGGCAGATCACCTTTGCTGGTTTCAAGCGCAATTGCTGTCGTCATCGTCCGCGTGTATCCTTGGATGTTACCGCCGACGATGATGATCGCGCCGACTTCCGCGATTGCGCGGCCAAACGCGGCCAGAAATGCCGTAAGCATCCCATCGCGGCCGATGTTCATCAGTGACCAAAGGCTGCGGAAGCGGCTCGCGCCATCGTTCAACAGGAGATCACCGTAAGTCGCCCACAAACTCGTTACTACCCTATGGACCAGCGCCATCACGATAGGGAGCGCGAGCAAGCACTGCGCGATTATCATTGCTGCTGGAGTAAACAAGATGCCAAATGATCCCAACGGGCCGGACCGCGACAACAGCAAATAGACGACAAGCCCTACGACGACAGGGGGAAGGCCTAGGAGCGCATTGACGACAACAATCAAGGCCCCACGACTAGGAAAACGATATACCGCTAGCGCTGCGCCAAACGGGGCGCCAATCGCAAACGCGCACATGCTGGCGGTCAGGCTCACTTCGATCGACAGCAAAACGATCTCGCGCAAATGCGGATCAAATCTGCCAATCAAATCAAATGCCGTTGTAAGGGCTGCGGCGAAATCGTTCACCGAACACCACTAGCACATCACGCGTTGGGATCATCGGCGTTGGGGTGAAACAACTGCTCGCCGTTGATCTTGTAATTGGCGATAGCTATCTGCCCGTCCAGCGACACGAGCCAGTCGATGAACTGTTGGCCAAGGTCCTTCTTCACGCTTGGGTGTTTTTCTGCATTGACCAGAATGACGCCGTATTGGTTGAACAGACGCTTGTCGCCCTCAACAATGATTTGCAGATCGCATTTGTTCTTGAACGATAACCAAGTTCCGCGGTCTGACAGGACATAAGCATTGCTGGCGCTTGCCATGTTGAGCGCAGCGCCCATGCCCTGACCAATCGATTTGTACCAAGTGCCCTTTTCCTTCTCGATCTCGATGCCCGCATCTTTGTTCCAAAGTGCAAGTTCGGCAATGTGCGTCCCTGAGCGGTCTCCTCGCGAAACGAACGGCGCTTGTTTTTCTTTGATCGTCCGAAACGCTTTAATCACATCCTTACCCTTGATGCCCGCGGGATCACTCTTTGGACCAATAAGAATGAAATCGTTGTACATCACGGGATAGCGCTTCACGCCTTGTCCCTCAGCCAAAAACTTCTCTTCTGCCGATTTCGCGTGAACGAAGGCGTCGCCGCGCCTACCGGTGTCGAGCGCCTGTCCGGTGCCTTGGTCGATGACTTTCACTGCGATACCAGTTTTTTGTTGGAAGATTGGAAGCAAGTACTCGAATAGGCCGCTGTCCTGCGTCGACGTGGTCGAAGCAACGACAATTGATTTTTCCTGTGCAAGCGCCTGTACCGCCGAGAAAAAAGTAACGCCAAAGAGCGCGATGAAAGCCAGTGTCGTATTTCGTCGTGAGTGCATGTGCGCGGTCCTTGAAAAACGTCCGATACGATGCCCCTGGTTCGCTCGTTTGAGCGCCGATTCTATTTTGACCCAGACGCCAGGGTTGTTGGGCCTCAATTCATTCGCGGCAAGCGATGTAAAAACTCTGCAAGCTTTTGGCAACTTAGCAGATGTGGGTGCACTGCACATGTCTAAGTGGGGCTAAAGCGGTTAACGACCCCGCATCGCAAAACGCCGCCGATGATCCGACCTGACCATTGCACAAGCGTCTGGTATGCTTCGACCGTAACTGGCGTTTTGCTCGAGCTCAGGGGCGGTCTCGTGCGCCGGCGTGAATTTATCAAGGGTATTGCTGGCTCCGCCGCCTGGCCGCTCGTCGCCCAAGCGCAGCAGACGGGCAAGCTCGCTACGGTTGGCTATCTCGGACCCTCGTTACTGTCCCTGGAACATGTGCAAGTCGATGCTCTCAAGCAGCGTCTCCACGAGCTGGGTTATGTCGAAGGCAAGGATATCGCTTACGTGTTTCGCTGGGCGGGAGGGCACGACGGGCGCGTTCCTGCATTGGCGACCGAGCTTGTCGGGCCCAAGTCCGACGTGATCGTGACCACTGGCACGCCAGGCACGCTGGCGGCCAGGCGCGCCACCAGCACTATCCCCATCGTTTTTGCATCGGACGCTAATCCGGTCAGCTCCGGCCTTGTCACGACTTATTCTCGACCGGGTGGCAACGTGACCGGCTTTATCATCCTGGGTCCAGAGCTCAAAGGCAAACGTGTTCAATTGCTAAAGGAGGCTGTACCGACGCTCGCTCGCGTCGCCGTCATGTGGAATCCGGCCAACCCAGGTAGTGTCGATTTTTTGCATCAGATGCGAGCCGCCGCCTCGGTTCTGAATCTAAGTGTGAAGCCGATCGCGGAGGTCACTCAGGCGAGTGAATTGAATAAGGCCTTCTCTGTAATTGCAGATTCGAAGCCGGACGCGATGCTCGTGATCGCGGATCGATCGTTGCTAGCAAAACGGGCAGACATCGTCAGTTTTGCGGCAACCCAACGTTTGCCGACCATGTACCCGTACCGGGGCTATGCGGACGCCGGCGGGCTCATGGCCTCTGCGCCCATTGATGTCGAGCAATTTCGTCAGGCAGCTGGCGCCGTCAGCAAAATCCTACACGGGACAAAGCCGGCCGACCTCCCGGTAGAAGAGCCGACCCGTTACGAGTTCATCATCAACCTCAAGACTGCCCGGGAGCTTGGCCTCGAAGTCTCGCCATTTCTGCAGCAGCGTGCTGATGCGCTAATTGAGTAGCGAACGTGATGGCTTGGCAATGAGACTGCTCAGGCGCCTTTTGCAGCGGTTGGTAATCTTCGGACTAGGCATTTTTAGCGTCTGGCTTGTCGTCTTTGTCGTCTTCGAATTTGCGGACCAAAGACTGCCATGGTTTCTGGCTCTCGCCGCCACTTATGGAGCCGCGGCATACATTATCCTCCCGCGCATCGTTCGGATGGGTCTCAAAATCCTCAAACACAAGCGGGTGCCCAGTTATACGATCACCGGTGACGGGTTGCCTGGCGATCCCGTTAATCTCGTGCTCGCGGGCACGCTTCGACAGCTTCACGCTGCTTTTGCAACTGCTGGCTGGTCAGAGGCTGATCAATTGGGACTGAGAAGCTCGTGGCGAATGGTCAGGGCGTTCCTAATGAATTCGGCATATCCTACCGCCCCGTTCAGCACCCTTTATCTTTTCGGGCGTGGCCAGGACATCGGTTTCCAGAAGGCAATTGATGACAGCCCACGGAAGCGCCATCACATTCGATTCTGGGCTTTGGATACCGGGCTCGCCGACGCGACATGGGGAACGGCGAGATTCTGGCTGAACACCGACCGTCCAGCGGACGACGCTCATGTCTACTGGATCGGAGCCGGGACCAAAGATACCGGCTTCTCTCTGACCCAACTTACATTCCAGATTACCCACGCAACCGATTCAAATACGAACGCCGAGCGGGATTTTATCATCGCCGACTTGAGGAATAACCGGGTCATCTCGGATGTGAACAAGGTTCCAGCGGGCCAGCGCATAGAACACATCAATCACTACGTCACCGATGGTGAAATTGCGCTGGCTGACCTGAGCGTAGCGGGGTCATAAAAATACGACCGATCG
>Ga0307498_10000076_pt1 | contig 10448 bp, 13 predicted proteins | sample 12_S_MG_FD_201369 | JGI IMG/M metagenome (GOLD analysis project Ga0307498, IMG submission 201369) | Soil microbial communities from Populus trichocarpa stands in riparian zone in the Pacific Northwest, United States - 12_S | ecosystem: Environmental > Terrestrial > Soil > Riparian zone > Trees...
TGCCCGATCTTGGGACTGAGCCTTCGCGTATCGCCCGCGCTCGGCTTGCAGCGGTGCCGTAGCCGCGCTGTTGATTCGTCTTACCGCCTGATCCTACTATCGGCCCTACGCAAATGGGCCGACGCAATGGCTACAACGCGCGCAACGATGAAATCCGCGACAACATCACGCGGATGCGGCGTGAATGGGAAGCGCAGCGGGACGCACTGGCAACCGTCCGCCGCTTCAATGCGCGGCTCTCGGCCAAAAGCTATTCGTGGTTCTGGCCCAAGATCGCCGCCGCGCTCACTTCAAAGCATCATTGGTTGGTCATCAACTGCGACAGTTGTGGGACCGTGGTGGATTTAGACTTGCGCGTGAAACCGCGCGATCCGGAAGCCTCCATCCGTATGGCGCTACGTGACGTGCGCTGCCCTCGGTGTAATGGGTATGGCAGGCCGCGCATCATTGCGCTGGCGCAGCATCCGTCCATCTAAAGACTTGCTAGGCTGAGTTCCAGATGCCACCGCGCCGCCGGAATACCACCATCAAAATACCCTGTGCGCGAGTCGAGATTCAGACGAACGCCCCACGGATAATGATCCTATAATCCTGCTCATGCGATGGAGAGCCACGCCGCTAGTGATAGCGTTTTCGCTTATAGCGCCCGACGTTCAGGCGTCGGCACAATGTATGACGAAGCAGGAGGCGCGCGCGAAATGGTCCACGAAGCCCATCTACTCGCACGGTTCGAGCGGCTGCTGGGATGACCAGCCGCTGAGCAGACGCGCTACGACTACGCCGCCAGCAAAAACGTCGGATAGCGCCACTAAGGCGCGCGCGCTCGACGTCTCCGCACCTCGCCCGAAGGCGACAAAAACCGAGGTCTTTTCCCCATCGATCATCGTCAATGACAACACCGATCTGTTCAACGGCGCGCCAATGACCGGCTGGCGGGTGCTGATTGACATCGATGGCCACCAAGCGCTTGACCCGAACAACGGCGTCGACGGTTGCTGCTGGCCATCACTTGATACGTTGAAGGCGTTGATTGGGGCGGTGAAATGAACCCGTCGGGTAGCCGTCAAAAGTTTACCCCAATGGTTACCCTGACGGCGACGCTGAAAATATCACCCCCGGAAATCGCTATTAAGCCATTGATTTTGTTGGTGGGCGCACAAGGACTCGAACCTTGGACCCACTGATTAAGAGTCAGCGGCTCACTGCTCACGTCTATCGCCCGCGGCTGGCAATGGCTGAATGAGACCATTTCTGGCGCCGCCCACGCGTCAGCGTTGCAGTGTTCGTCACGTCAACTTGACGATCTCGATGGCGTTTATCGCCCTAGGCCTCGTCAACGCAGCCGTGCGCTGCGGCATCGGCGTCGCCAGCTGGCGTGATGCACCGGCGAAACCGGGTCATTCCGTCGTTCCTAATGGCACAGCGGACAGTGCTTTAGCCGCGGCCGACCTATTGGATTGCTTCAATCAAAGTCGGATCATTTTCATTGCCCCGGGGGCCAAAAAATGTTTTTACGCTTTGCTTCGAAGGCCTGACGCCGGAGTGAACGCACAATTGAGGAGCTTTTTGCCACAAGCGAACCAGTGGCGAGCCAATACGCTGGGTAGGATCACGCGCCGATTGGAAGAACCAGGCGCGCCGTCATGCGAATTGCAGTGAGGTTTGTATCAACAGCGATGGCTTTACCCTCTTGGTTGTTGATGCAAGGCGATGGCAGCGTGTGATCCGGTTGCGTGCTGCCATCGCTACAATAAATTAGAACCGATGGAGCATGTTGAGTATCTATGCCTACCCCATGGCACAGCACCTATCGTTGGCAACAGCGTAGACGCCAACAACTACAACACCACCCTCTCTGTGTTATGTGCAGAGCCAAGGGTATCGTTGTTGTTGCTACGGTTGCAGATCACGTCGTTCCGCACAAAGGAAACTACGATCTGTTTTGGCATGGTAGGCTGCAGTCCTTGTGTGCATTCCATCACAACAAGACAAAGCAACGCATCGAACGCAAAGGCAGCAACACGATCGATGTTGAGTACAGCAATGCATGCGACGTGCACGGCAAGCCGATCGACCCGCGGCATCCAAGCAATAAGATCGAATGAGGGTACCGGGGGGGCCGAAAAATGTTTGGTTCGTCTCGGTTTCTAGACCGGTGCGCGGCGTTTGACAGAATAAGTAATGTTTTATCGCAACGTAGTTGTAACCTGTGCGTAACATATGGCCAACACTGACGCGGAGGTGACGCATGGGGATGCGAGGCAAGTGGGGATATACTCCTATCGCGTTGAGGCGGCCACCGCCACCACCGATGCGTCACAAGATGGTTTGTCCTGCGTGCAATCGGCATTTCGTCGCCATGCGGAGTGACGCTATTTTTTGTTCTACGACTTGTAGGATGCGTGGTTATCGGGATCGCTTGGCGAAGGCGGAAAAATAAGCAGGCAAATTTAAATGGCAGCGGACAGGCTTAAAATGTTAGCGGCTCACCGGCGTTGTTTCTAACTTTGCTTGATCGCATCGCTTTGTTTCCCCCTGAGCGGTGAGACACTGGTCGAGGCCCGGGTTGAGCTTGGCTGGCGGGACGTAGCCATAGCTATCCAGGTCGCGAGCGCATGCCGCTATGGTCAGTGCAGCAATGCCAATGACGAGAGTAGTCTTCATTCTTCAATGCGTCTCTGTTGCGCATTGATTGCACTAATCTTTAAATAAACCGTTATTGGGCATTCTCCGGCACATGCTTGGCCTTACCGACAATCAACTCCGGGTCGTGATGGACGCAGCTAAAACCTTGCCGGTGGAACGCCGGGATACGTTTCTGCAACGATGCGGCGCCATGCTGAAACTGCGCGGGCGATTCACCGACGCTGATGTGATCGATGTGGTGACGTTGGCGTTGACCGGTCTGGCGCATCAGCCGGCGGCGTGACGGCTTCGGCCTCGGACACCCCGACAGCGAAACAGACGCACCAGCGGCCTCCGCTAGGGCAATGCGGGCGTACCTGAAACGATATTGGACCCATTTTGGACCCGACAACCCGCCGATGTAAGAAGTGCCCGGTTTTATTGGCGCTCCCTAGGGGACTCGAACCCCTGTTTTCGCCGTGAGAGGGCGACGTCCTGGGCCGCTAGACGAAGGGAGCTAAGGGCGCAAGCACTCGAGATAGCCTTGATCCGACACTTCCGCAAGCGACGGCGCTATCGACGCAGAATGCCTCCCAAAGTACCGCGAACAATGGCGCGGCCTATGGTGCCGCCCATCGAACCCCCGATCGATTTTCCGAGGTCTGCAGCAATTTGGCCGGCGACGCGATTGCTGACCGAGCGCGTAACCTCGCGGGTCATGCGTTGGCCCGTCGACAATCGCGCACCGCGCGGAACGTTGGTGCCGAATATCGTGCCGATGACACCTCCGATCTGACCCAACAATCCGCCGCTTCCACCTTGCTCCGCTTGGCCTTGCTGTCCCGGTACCGGCGTCGCCGCCGTATTATGCATCCGCTTTTGCAGAATCTCGTAAGCAGACTCCGAATCGACCGCAGTATCATATTTGCCCTTGATCGGGCTTTTATCGATAACGGCCTTGCGCTCAACCGGAGTCACCGGGCCAATGCGTGCCGAAGGCGGACGGATCATCGTGCGCTCAACTACGGACGGCACACCGTTGCCCTCGAGAAATGAAACCAAAGCCTCGCCTTTCCCAAGCTCGGTGATCACCTTGGCCGTATCGAGATCCTTGTTCGGTCGAAAAGTATCCGCAGCAGCCCTGACCGATTTCTGATCGCGCGGCGTGAACGCGCGCAATGCATGTTGCACGCGATTGCTGAGCTGCGCGAGAACCGTTTCCGGCACGTCGAGAGGATTTTGCGTCACGAGGTAAACGCCGACGCCTTTGGAACGGACCAGGCGGACAACCTGCTCGATCTTTTCCATAAGTGGCTTCGGCGTATCGTTGAACAAAAGATGAGCTTCGTCGAAAAAGAAAACGAGCTTCGGCTTTTCAGGATCGCCGACCTCGGGAAGTTTTTCGAACAGCTCCGACAACAGCCAGAGTAGGAAGGTTGCGTACAGTCGAGGATTTTCGATTAGCTTGTCGGCAGCGAGCACATTGACAATGCCGCGACCGTCGCGATCGGTGCGCAGGAAGTCAGCAAGATCCAGCGCCGGCTCACCGAAAAACGACTTGGCTCCCTGATTTTCGAGCACCAGCAATTGCCGCTGCACCGTGCCCACCGTTGCCGATGAGACGTTCCCATATTCCTTTTGCAGTTCGGAGGCATGATCGGCCACAAAGCCGAGAATGGCGCGCAAATCCTTCATGTCGAGCAAAGCAAGACCTTGCTCGTCGGCAACCCGGAACGCGATGTTAAGGACGCCCTCCTGCGTATCGTTCAGCTGCAGGAGTCGCGACAGCAACAGCGGCCCCATTTCGGAGATCGTCGCGCGGATCGGATGGCCCTGCTCACCAAAAACGTCCCAGAAAATTACCGGATATTGGTCCGGCTGATACTCCAGTCCCATCCCTTTGGCACGTGCAACCAAAGCATCTTTCATTTCGCCGGTCGCGGCGATGCCCGAAAGATCGCCCTTGATGTCGGCGGCAAAAACCGAAACGCCCGCTTCGGACAGCCCTTCCGCCAGGACCTGAAGCGTGACCGTCTTGCCGGTGCCGGTGGCGCCGGCAACGAGCCCGTGCCGGTTGGCAAAATGAAGATCGAGCACTTCGTACTTGGTGCTCTTGCCGACGATAATCGAATTGGTCTTGGCGGGATCATCGACCATCGCAGGCGCCGGCGCGGGACCGGACTTTGCGGATTTTGCCATAACGTCTCCTACGCAAATTTGTCAGCTATTAGCTAGTCTAACATGGTGAGCCGCGGGCGCTGCAACCGGCCCTAAGGCTTGCCGCCGAGCGGCAGGCGGCCGAGGGGTTTGTATGTCCGGAGATCGAAAAATCGCACCTCGACCCCAGTGGGAGTCTCGATCGTCAGCGCGAGTTGCTCATCGTTCATTGCGCTCGAAATGACGCGCGCGCCATTCGGCCAAGGCGCACTCGCATCCATGGCGGGTTGCACTCTTCCCTCGGTCCGGAAAAAGCGATAGCCGATGACCCCAAGTACAACGGCAACCGCGACGAAAGTGGTCATGCTTGCGATCATCATGAGCCGGCGCACTCTCGCAACGATACGGGCAGCCTCCGGATCGAGCGGCTTTTCATTGTTGTCAGACATGTCTTGAACCATGACCGATAGTGTTATCGAGACTGTCACGATTGCCAATGACGAGGCAGGCGCGCGGCTTGACCGCGTGCTTGCCGGACACATCGCAACACTTTCGCGCTCTCATCTGAAAACCTTGATCCTTCGCGGCCATGTGACGCTTGCGGGGCGCACGATCCGCGATCCGGCGGCAGCCGTCAAACCGGGCGAAGTCGTCACGGTGACGCTGCCCCCGGCAGAACCACCTTCCCCGAAAGGCGAAACGATCCCGCTCAACATCGTCTACGAGGATGACGCGATCATAGTGATCGACAAGCCGAAGGGTCTTGTCGTTCACCCGGCCGCCGGCCATGCCTCGGGCACTCTGGTCAACGCGCTGATCGCGCATTGCGGAGCCAGCCTGTCGGGCATAGGCGGCGTCAAACGACCCGGAATCGTGCACCGCCTCGATAAGGACACCACTGGCCTGATAGTCGTGGCGAAAAACGATACGGCTCACCGCGCGCTCTCAAAGCAATTCGCCGAGAAGGCCAGCGGTCCGCTCAAGCGCGGCTATATGGCCCTGGTTTGGGGCGCGCCGGATCGGCCGAAGGGCACGGTCGATGCCGCGCTTGGGCGCCATGCCCACGCGCGGGATAAACAATCGGTGCGTAAGGACGGTCGGCGCGCCGTCACCCATTGGCAGGTGCTGGAGCGATTTCTTGGACCAGATGGGAAACCAGTGGCAAGCCTACTCGCCTGTACCCTCGAAACCGGGCGTACCCACCAGATCCGCGCGCATTTAGCCCATTTCGGACACCCCATTCTGGGTGATGCGACCTACGGTACCGGGTTCAGGACCAAATCCAGTCGGTTAGGTCCTGCCGCACGCACCGCACTGGAGGCCCTTGATAGGCAGGCCCTGCATGCCTATTTACTGGCAATCGAACACCCCGAAACTGGCGGCGTCCTGGAGTTCCACTCGGAACTGCCGGGCGATTTCCGTCGTTTACGTGATGCCCTGCACACGGAGAGCCGTGATGCCGGGCTTATGAAACGTAAATAGACAAGCCAAATCAAACATTTGGCTTATGCTGTGATGCATGACAGCGTCACGGTGACGTGAGAGCCCGCCGCTATCTTTTACGCGGCCAAGCCGGTATGCTGCACTTGCGATCGAGGGACTTTCGCTCGCAAAAGATAAAGAGATGTGCCGTCGGCTCGGGGAGCGGCGGCAACAACCCGCCTGCCGATCAAACGGGGGCTAGTTAAGGAGGGCGCTATCATGGCCCGTACCGCCGTATTGCCGGCACTCAAGGCCGAATCTGGTCTTTCACAATATCTAGACGAAATCCGTCGGTTCCCGATGCTGGAGCCGCAGGAAGAATACATGTTGGCCCGTAGCTGGCGCGAGCACGGCGACCGCGAGGCTGCGCACAAGCTCGTCACGAGCCATCTTCGTCTCGTCGCCAAGATCGCGATGGGCTATCGCGGCTATGGCCTGCCGATTTCCGAAGTCGTTTCGGAGGGCAATGTGGGCTTGATGCAGGCGGTCAAACGCTTCGAGCCGGAAAAGGGTTTCCGTCTGGCCACCTACGCGATGTGGTGGATCAAAGCGGCCATACAGGAATATATCCTTCGTTCCTGGTCGCTCGTGAAGATGGGCACCACGGCCAACCAGAAAAAGCTTTTCTTCAATCTGCGGAAGGCGAAGAGCAAGATTTCCGCCCTCGAGGAAGGCGACCTGCGTCCTGATCAGGTGCAGGTGATCGCCAAGCGTCTCGGCGTGACGGAACAGGATGTGGTCGACATGAACCGCCGTCTCGGCGGTGACGCCTCGCTCAACGCTCCGATTCGCGATGATGGCGAGAGCGGCGAGTGGCAGGATTGGCTCGTCGACGACGCACCAAGCCAGGAGCGCATTCTTGCCGAGAGTGAAGAGAGCGACAATCGGCACAACGCGCTGATCTCTGCGCTGGATGTTCTTAACGAGCGCGAGCGGCGCATCTTCGAGGCGCGACGATTGGCTGATGACCCGATCACGCTTGAGGAACTTGCGGCGGAATTCGGTGTCTCGCGCGAACGCGTACGGCAGATCGAGGTACGCGCGTTCGAGAAGGTTCAGAAAGCGGTGAAGAGCCGGATGGCTGCAATGGAACAGCCGACACCGACAGAAGCCCTCGCGGCGCACTGATCCGAGCACGCAAAAATCAAATTTCAAGGCCGGGTTACTGCCCGGCCTAAGCTTTTTAGGGGGAGAAAACGCTGTTTGCAGGATGCCCGCTCAAATGTGGGCCTACTGCCCCCACGCGCGAAATGCTTCCTCGAAGACGCGCGCACCAGGCGTGCCTTTTTCTATCGCAAGAATCGCGCGCTTGCCGCTGGTGTACACGACAGGGACGTCGAACCAGTCCCGCTCCTTCAGCAGCTGAAGATTGCGCTGCTGGTCGGCCTCGACAGCCGACAAGCCGATCAGGAAATAACCGTTGGTGACTTTCACCGCCAGGCCGGCGAGTGGAACACCGCGAGCTTGTTCGCTCTGTTTCATTAACACACCCGGAACGTTGCCGATTCCGCCTTCTGGAAAATCCGCAGGTAGTGTGAACAGGATCTCGATGGTATGGCTCGCTGGCAGAGCCTTGTCCGAGTTGCGACGGAGCGACCAGCTCATACGCAACTTGCGTTCAGGAATTTCGATGTCGGCGCGTACGGCGAGCTCAGGCGCAAGCCCCGGCCCGGGCGACACTGTCTCGGTTCGCCACAATGCGGAACCGACGTACCGCTTCCCTTGAGGGTCGTTCGGATCCTCATCGTACAAAACGACCTTTTGCGCTACTGCAGCAGCAGGCGCGTTGGCCGCGTCCGGATTGGTCTGGGACGATCCGACGCGGTCCGCAATCTTAGGACGGGTTGTGGGCTGCGTCGCATCTTTCGGTTTTGACGCCGGCTGTGAACTGAAACCCGCCACCATCGACCTGATCGCGTGCCGTTGCCAATAGGCGGTGCCGCCGATGCCCGCCAAAATTGCGAGCATGACAGCCACTTTGATGATGCCGCGGTAAGAGCGCGCCGGTCGGGCATAGACACCATCGTCATAAGCGGCCGGACCAACGGGTGGCGGCGTATAGTTTTCATGTAGATCGTCTTCGCTGAACCGTGGCTCAGACACAAGGGCCGACTCAGCCGCATTGTGATAGTCAAAGTTACGCGGCGATGCCTCGGGCATTGCATCATAGGTCGCATGGGCCGCGCGCCTTGCCTCAGCCGCGGCACCACCCAGGCCTTCAGCTTCGGCAACGGTTTCGCGGAAGTCTCGCAGGCCCCGGTCTCGGAGGGACGCCTCGCTGAGTTCATTGTCCGGAATGTCACCCCGGGGACGCTTGGCGGTTTCCCCTTCCACCTTGCGGATTGCTTCCTCCAGCGCCAGCCGCTCTCGCGTGATGTCGGTTTCGTCCAGTGCCGGCTGGACCCCGCGCAATTGAGCAACCAGCGCAACACGCGCACGATCGTACAACGCGCGGCGGTGCTCGCCTGTGTTTCTATCGAGACCGCCAACCGCGCGGTCGATCAAAGCGTAGTAGTCAGCCATTGCGCGCTATGTGCTTTTAAGCAAACGTCCGGAAAACCGGTCCCCCGCCCCCGGGCCCTGCTTGGCCCCGGTTCATGTCTTTTTTCAGCAATCATACCTCAAAAGGATTCTTCATGAGGATAGTGTCTTCGCGTTCCGGGCTGGTTGATAACAGGGCGACCGGACAGCCGACGAGCTCCTCGACTCGACGAACGTACTTTATCGCTTGTGCCGGCAATTGCGCCCAGGACCGTGCACGTGCTGTGGGTTGTTTCCATCCCTCAATGGTCTCATAGACGGGCTCTGCCCTGACCTGCGCCTGTTCCCCCGCCGGAAGGTAGTCTATCTCGCGGCCATCGAGCCGATACCTGACGCAAACCTTGACCTCATCGAAGCCATCGAGAATGTCGAGCTTCGTCAGTGCAAGACCGTCAATGCCGCAGGTCCGCACGGTTTGCCGAACGAGCACTGCATCGAACCACCCGCAGCGGCGAGCCCGTCCGGTAACGGTCCCAAATTCAAAACCGCGCTCGCCCAGCGTTTTCCCGATCGCGTTGTCCATCTGATCGGTCGGAAATGGCCCCAGGCCCACACGGGTCGTGTAGGCCTTGCAGATTCCAAGCACATAATCGATGGCATTCGGGCCGAGGCCTGAACCGGTCGCAGCCTGGGCGGCAACCGTATTCGACGACGTGACATATGGGTACGTGCCGTGATCGATATCGAGCAGCGCGCCCTGCGCACCTTCGAAAAGAATGCGCTTTCCCTCGCGCCGCTTGTCGTCGAGCAGCGACCATACTGAATCCATGAATGGCAGGACCTTCGGCGCGACGGCCGCAAGGTGGTCATAGACCGCCTTCACCTCGATCTCGGGGAGATTATGGCCGCGGCGCAACGCGTTGTGATGTGCGAGCAAGCGATCGATCTTTCCGCGCAAGGCCGGCAAGTCTGCAAGGTCCATAAAACGGATGGCACGCCGACCGACCTTATCCTCATAGGCGGGACCAATTCCGCGCTTCGTTGTGCCGATGCGCGTCGCGGCGTTTTCGGCCTCGCGCAGGGCCTCAAGCTCGCGGTGCAAAGGAAGGATCAAGGTCGCATTTTCGGCAATGCGCAGAGTAGCGGGAGTCACGACGATGCCTTGCTTCTTCAACTGAGCAATTTCGTCGATCAGTGCCTGGGGATCGATCACCACGCCATTGCCGATGACGGAGAGTTTGCCTTCGCGAACGACACCGGAAGGCAGCAACGAGAGCTTGTAAGTTGAGCCATCGATGACCAGGGTGTGGCCGGCGTTATGACCGCCCTGGAAGCGCACGACGATGTCGGCCTGCTCGGACAGCCAGTCGACGATTTTGCCTTTGCCTTCGTCGCCCCACTGGGATCCGACAACCACGACATTCGCCATCAGAATCCCTTCCCTGCGCTAGCCCCCCGGACACTTGAAACCGGGAGCTACCGGCCAGGTCCACCTTCGGATAAAGGAAGCTCCCCCTGGAGGCAAGCGCCGGACGATGTCGGCAATCGCTTGATATTCCGTGCGATTTTCAGAAGTGCAGCGGCTTCGCCGACTGCACCTGGGGTAACGCGCGCACTTGGGCAAGGACCGACTCAGGCAATTCGCCGTCAATCTCGATCAAAGCCACAGCATTGCCGCCGGGCGCGTCACGCCCAACGTGAAA
>Ga0307498_10000077_pt1 | contig 10440 bp, 11 predicted proteins | sample 12_S_MG_FD_201369 | JGI IMG/M metagenome (GOLD analysis project Ga0307498, IMG submission 201369) | Soil microbial communities from Populus trichocarpa stands in riparian zone in the Pacific Northwest, United States - 12_S | ecosystem: Environmental > Terrestrial > Soil > Riparian zone > Trees...
GTAGTTGGTGGCGGCATCAGTGGGCTGGCGGCGGCCTGGTTCTATCGGCGGGCGATGCCGCAGGCGCGTATTCTCGTTCTTGAAAACCATGATGATTTTGGCGGTCACGCCAAGCGTAACGAGTTTACTTTCAATGACCAGTTGATCATCGGCTACGGTGGTAGCGAGGCGATCCAGTCGCCCGAGACTCTTTGGAGCAAGGTTGCGAAAGATTTGTTGCACGACCTCAACGTCGATGTCGCACGGTTCGACACCGCGTTCGACCGTAAGCTTTATGCCTCGCTTGGCCTATCACGGGCCGTGTTTTTTCCGCGCGAGGCGTTTGGACACGATGCCCTAGTGACCGGCGACCCTTCCACCCTGTCCGGTGACAACGAGTCGCAGTCCCTAAGCGACGCCAAGCCAGTGGCCGAGTTTATCGCGGGCTTTCCGATCTCAGAGGCAAGCAAAGCGCATCTGCTGGCGCTTTATGACGTTTCCCGCGATCCATTGGCGGGCAAAGCTTTGGAGGAAAAGCTCAGGCTGCTGAAGACCACGAGCTACCGTGATTACCTCATTAAGATCTGTGGCTGTAGCGAGGAGGCGGCGAACTGCTTCCAGGGCCGTACGCTGGAATTTTATGGGCTTGGTTGTGACTTTGTGCCGGCAGCCGATGCACATGAGATGGGTTATCCCGGCTTTGCTGGGCTAAAGCTTCCGGGCGGCACAGCCCCCGAATGGAAGGAGCCCTACATCTACCACTTCCCTGACGGCAATGCGTCGCTTGCTCGCCTTTTGGTGCGCTCACTCGCCCCCGCGGTGGCCCCTGGCCACAGTATGGAAGACGTGATCCTGGCGCCGTTCGATTACGGCAAGCTTGATGTGCGCGGGCAGAGCGTCCGTATCCGGCTCGATTCAACCTGCGTCCATGTTCGCAACGCTAGCGACAGGGTGCACGTCGCGTATGTCCGCCACGGTGCCCTTCATCGCGTCGAGGCGCGCCACGCGGTGCTCGCCTGCTTCAACATGATCATTCCGTACATCATGCCGGAACTGCCGGCTCCGCAACGAGCCGCCTTGGCACAGAACGTGAAGGTTCCACTCGTATATACGAACGTGTTGGTCCGCAATTGGCAGCCGTGGGTCAGGCTCGGTGTGCATGACATTTCCGCGCCCATGTCGTTCCATTGCCGCGTCAAGCTCGACTCTCCCGTCACTCTGGGAGGATACCATCATCCCCGCGATCCGGAGGGGCCGATCCTACTTCATCTCGTGCACGTTCCCAGCGCCCCCAAACAAGCGCTCGATGCACGCACCCAGTTCCGCATCGGCCGTGGCAAGCTGTTGACCATGACTTTCGACGACTTCGAGGAGCGTATCCGCGACGAGCTTGACCGCATGCTTGGGAAAGGGGGCTTTTCTAGCGCGCGCGATATTGCTCAGATCACCGTCAACCGCTGGTCGCATGGCTACAGCTATGTCGCGAATTCCCTCTTCGACCGTGACGATTACGGTGATGTTCTGAAAGAGGCGCGGCGTACGGCTGGCCGCGTGGCCATCGCCAACACCGATGCTGGTGGCGACGCATGGGCGCACTATGCCATCGACCAAGCGCACCGCGCCGTCCAGGAATTAGTGGGGTAGCACTTCAGCGTCACCGTTGTGGATCAAATGGTAATCTTTGGCGAAGCGCAGGGCCCTCAGTCATGGCACCGCCCATACGCACGTTCAAGTTGAGTTTATGGTCAGGCCGAGTGAGTGTCTATCGGCGTCCGATGTCCGCTTTGGGTCATTAGCGGACATATGCAGTGCAAAAAGGCATGTCCGCTTTACCCCCAAAAGCGGACATGTGCAGTGCAACTCGGTATGTCCGCTTAGTGCCATAAGCGGACATTGGGGTCGTTTGCGCAGACCGCCAAAGGCGCGGTCGCGTAAAGTTTTATCTCTGCTGAATTGACCGTAGTGGCTCAGTGGTCGACGGTCTGAAACTGAAATTGTTTGGTCGTGGGATGCCGCCTTTTTCGCGGACCATGATTTCCATCAGCCCTAAAAACATAAATAAGACAGGTACCCCATACATCACCGCTTCGGTCGTATGGGACACTTGACCGTTCCAAGTGAGATAGCTTGGCCGGTCGGCCAAGAACGCAATGATATAGGCCGCGTAGATTGGAACAAGCAGCCAACGAAAGCCGCGTATCGCCATCCAAAGCCGAGTCATTGCAGGTTCTCCATGACAGCACGATCAATGCGTAAGCTAGCAGGTTTGCCAACTGGATACAGCCGGTGGTTCCATTGAACTTTCTAGCCTTCGGCGGCTTTTTCTTTGGGACGACCTTGATTTTTTCCTGAGTCGCAAGGCACTGATTGAGAACTTAGCTTTTCGGCCTCCGGGACATCAGCGGTTTTGAAGAATACATGCCCCGCGTACTGATCATCGAACGAAGACGCAGTCCGCGCAGTGGCAAGAAGACTTTTAGGCAGTCTATCGAATTTGTCCCTGCGCGTTCCCTGCCCAAACGCCTAGCGAAGCTTCAAGAAAGCGGCGGTGGGGCAATCATTCGAAGAAGGTTACCGCGATCAAAAAAGAAAAGACGGTCGACGCCCTTTTTAGTCTAACTAATCGAGCGGGCCACGGTCTTAGCTCTTCTGTGCGATGCCTATTCGGATGGTGCTTTTTTGGGTGATGACGTTGCAGGGTGTGAACGGGTGACGGTGAAATTGAGCTCAACGGTGGAATGATCAATCGGTCAGCCAAACAGACCGCTCAACAAATAAAATAACGCTGCGATAGCAGCGGACGCTGGAATGGTAACAATCCAGGCGGTCACAATGCCCCTGGCGACACCCCAACGCACTGCAGACACTTTCTTCGCCGCCCCAACTCCAATGATGCAGCCCGTAATCGTGTGCGTCGTTGACACCGGGATGCCCAGTTCCGTCGCCGCAAACAACATGATCGAGCCACCTGTCTCGGCGCAGCAGCCTTGGACTGGCGTCAGCCGTGTGATCTTGCTTCCCATGGTACGAACAATGCGCCAGCCGCCCGCAAGCGTACCCATAGCCATTGCGAATTGGCAGGCGATGACAACGGAGAAAGGCACATGGAAATCGGTACCGAGATAGCCCTGCGAATAGAGAAGCACCGCGATGACGCCCATCGTTTTCTGCGCATCATTGCCGCCGTGACCGAGTGCATAGCAAGAGGCAGACACGAGTTGCGCGTGGCGGAAAATACTGTCCACCCCGTACGGGGTAAATCGAACAAACGTCCATGACACGACCAGCATCAACAGCAGCGCGGCAAGGCACCCGAGTCCTGGTGCCAATACGATGCCGGCGATCGTTTTAAATACACCGTCCCATACAACGGCGGAGATGCCCGCCTTCGCCAGACCAGCGCCCACCAGCCCGCCGATCAAGGCATGTGAACTCGACGATGGAATACCGAGACGATTGGTAATGATCTGCCACGTAATTGCGCCGATCAGCGCTCCAAAGATCACACGCTCACTGACCACATTGGCATATACAATGCCGCGGCCGACCGTTTCTGCAACATGAAGACCGAAAACCAGAAAAGCAACGAAGTTGAAGAACGCCGCCCAAACAACGGCGGTGTGCGGTCGTAACACACGGGTCGAGACAACGGTTGCAATGGAATTGGCCGCGTCATTCATTCCGTTTAGAAAATCGAATGCCAACGCGATGACGATCAAGCTGATCAGCAGCGGAAAAGCTAGCGTACCAGCATCCATTTTTTATTGCCTTGGGCGAGATTTCAGACGTGCTCGATGACAATGCCGTGCACTACGTTGGCGACATCGTCGAACCGATCGACAACCTTTTCCAAATGGTCATAAACTTCATTTCCCACGAAAAACGCCAGACCGCTTCCGCCAATGTTCGCGCGGTAGAGCGTGTGTAATCCGATATCGTGTAATTCATCGGCACGGCCTTCTATTGCGGAAATTTGAGCGGTAAGGTCGCTAATGCGAGTTGCCTCGGAGTTAAGCCGTTGCAGCAGCGAGACCGCCTCGCGTACAAGCTGCGCGCATTTCACGACTGCATCCGCCATCTCGCGCATTTGGGGGGTAAATTCGTTTAGCTCGAACAAGATGATCGACTTGGCAGTCTTTTGCATTTGATCGATCGAGTTGTCCATTGACGTGATCAACTCCCGGATATTTCCCCGATCAAACGGTGTGATGAATGTGCGGCGCACGGCTATGAGCACCTCGCGCGTGACATCGTCGGCATCGTGTTCCCGCGCCATCACAGTCTCATAGTTCGATCTGACGGCGTCGCCTCCCTCTAACATGGCACGCAAGGCCGTCGCGCCGGCCAATACAGCCTCGGAATGGCGCGCGAACAGGTCGAAGAAGCGGTCCTCCTTCGGCATCAAAGCGTGAAACCAGCCCAGCATGACAAACCCCGTGAAAATCACTGCTCCCGTGACGGAGGGTATTCGTTCGGTGATCGGCTACGAAATCCGAATATTCGGTCTGTGGACATACTCACCTTAGTCAAAGCCCAGCGGCACTGCCGTGAAAGAACACAAAATTGAACTTTCTCGGCTGCGGAACCGTTGCTACCAATCACTATCAGGAATTTTGCGGATAACAGCCCGATGGGCACGATAATTCTGCTCGATCTGATGGGGGGCGTGGCGCTGCTGTTATGGGGCCTGCACATGGTCCAGAGCGGCATTCTGCGTGCTTTTGGCCCCGAGCTTCGGCGTTTTCTCTCGTCGGCACTGCAAAATCGGGTGGCCGCATTCGCCGCGGGGTTGGGGCTAACAGGGCTACTGCAAAGCAGCACAGCCACTGGCTTGATGGCCGCTTCTTTTGACCCGCCCTGGCAATTATGCTCGGCGCAAACGTCGGGACGACGCTCATAGTTCAAGTTTTGGCATTCAACATCTCGGCAGCGGCGCCCCTTTTGTTCGTTCTTGGCCTTGTCGCCTTCCGAAGCGGCGGGCGCAGCCGCCTTAAAGATCTGGGCCGTGTCGCGATCGGGCTCGGATTGATGCTGTTAGCTTTACACATCCTGTTGGACACTCTGGCGCCCGCCGAAGAAGCGCCGAGTGTGCGCGCTCTACTTAAATTGATCACGAGTGATCCAATTTTTTGCGTGCTTGTCGCGACCGTTTTAACATGGGCCGCTCATTCGAGCGTCGCGACGGTCCTCCTGACCATGTCACTCGCGTTTTCGCAATTCGTCACACCTGCTGCGGCGTTGGCTCTGGTGCTTGGAGCGAACCTCGGCAGCGCCATCAATCCTGTGCTTGAAGGTGCGCGCCGGGATGACCCTGCGAGCTATCGGCTCCCACTGGGCAACCTACTTAACAGACTACTCGGTGTCTGTGTCGCACTGCCTTTCCTCCAGTACATCGCCGACGCGGCCCAGCGCTTCGAGCCCAACATGGCGAGGCTGACGGCGGAATTTCACGTTGCGTTCAACATTGTGCTTGCGATCTTTTTCCTACCGGTGCTCGATCCCTTGGCGTCGCTACTCATCAAGGTGCTGCCGGATCGCAAGGCGGCTTTCGACCCATCTGCTCCACGCTACCTCGATCAGGCCGCGCTCGACACACCTTCCCTCGCTCTGGCAAACGCGGCGCGTGAAACGCTTCATATGGGGGATACTGTCGAAGCGATGCTCAAACAGGTCATGACCGCGTTGATGACGAATGATCGTGCGTTGGCGGTCGGGATCGCACGCATGGACAATATCGTTGACTCGCTCAATGAAGCAGTGAAGCTTTATTTGACGAAATTGACACGGAGCAATCTTGACGAGCGCGAAGCCAAGCGAGCGATGGAAATCCTGTCGTTTGCCATCAACCTTGAACATGTCGGGGAATCATCGAAAAGAACCTGAGCGAACTTGCCGTAAAGAAAATCAAGAGAAACGTTCTCCGAAGACGGCGCGGCAGAAATTGACCAATTCCACAAGCGCATACTTGAAAATTTGAGGCTCGCCTTTGGGGTGTTCATGTCAGGCGACGTAAGCGGGGCTCGAAAGCTGGTCGCGGAAAAGGCCCAACTGCGCAGTGCGGAACTCACAGCTGCGGAACGTCATCTCGAACGCCTTAGAGAGGGCCGTCCAGAAACGCTCGAAACCACTTCTCTGCATTTGGACGTTCTTCGCGATTTGAAGCGCATTAACTCGCATATATGCTCGGTTGCCTATGCGGCTTTGGACGGTGTTAAGGAAACTTCAGCCAGTTCTGCGGAAGTTGCCACCCCGCGGGCAAAGGCTAAACCGCGAGGACGGTAGGGAGCTAACTGCCGAGCAATGAAGCTTTTGTTGTATATCGTGTCCTTTGGTTCGGTGTTTGCATTTTTTGCAAGCGTCAGTGCAGGAATATTATGGGTCCTGACTAAATTTATGCAGGCATGGGGGCGCTTTTTCCGAGCACTCATAGTCCCGCCCGACATCCCCAAACGTCGCAAGAATGTCTCTGTTGGTCTCCAGCCACATCATCTGAAACGGGCTGGTCAATAATTGGGTCCAAGGCGCTGTTGATGTCCGCTTTGGGTCATAAGCGGACATGTGCAGTGCAAAAGGTCATGTCCGCTTTACCCCCAAAAGCGGACATTCTGGGTGGCGAGTAGCATGTCCGCTAAGTGCCAATAGCGGACATCGCGGCTTATTCGATCACCTCGTCGGCAGCATTCAGTAAGCCGAATGGCACGGCGAGACCAAGCGTCTTGGCGGTCTCAGGTTGATGACCAATTCGAACTTGGTCGGCAGTACGACGGGCAGGTTGCCAGGCTTCTCGCCCTTGAGAATTCGGCCGGCGTAGTTGCCGGCTTGGCGATAGGCATCCGATCGGCTGGCGCCGTAGCTGACCAAGCCGCCGGCTTCGGCCTGCTCGCGATCTGCGTAGATTGCCGGCACGGCAAGGCGTGCGGCCAGCGCAACAAGCTGGTTGCGGTAATTGAAGAACAAGGGATCGGAGGCGACAAAAAGCGCGCCGATCCGATTTTGCACAATGACCGCGAAAGCATCGTCAATATCGCGTTCGGACCTGACATTGAAGAGCCTTCCCAGCAAAGGCGCATTGATCGCTTTTGACCCAAAGCGGACATTGGGCCGCGTATTGATTCACTTTTGGTCTTCAAGATAATGATCTGAACCGATACGCTTTGGGGGATGAGTATGAGGCGTCGGGAATTTATAGGTGCTCTTGGCGCCGTGGCCGTCCCCGGCCTTTTGCCGATGCTCGCGCGGGCGCAGGAAGCGGGGCGCACCTATCGCCTTGGTGGCTTGCATCAATCCCCACGCGATGCGCCACATCACGTCGGTTTTTTTGCCGAGTTACGGCGACAAGGGTTCATTGACGGCCAAAACCTTATGGTCGTAGGCGCTTATGGGCAGCGCCCCGACCAATTTGCCGAACTTGCACGGGAACAGATCAAACCGCAGGTCGAAGCCATGGTCTGCGGCGGGGAAGCTGCGGCACGCGCCGCGCAAGAGGCAACGAAAACCATTCCGATCATCGTGCTCGCAGACGACATGGTCAGAGGAGGCTTGGTGCGCTCGCTGGCCAAACCTGATAGCAATACAACGGGCGTCAGCCTTTTAGCGAATGAGCTTGACGGCAAGCGACAAGAAATCCTGATCGCAGCGGCACCCGGGGTCGGTCGTATTGCCGTTCTGGCTGACACAAGCTCAAGCTCGCCATCGAAACTCCAGGTTCTTCAGGAAGCGGCGCAGGCACGCGGGGTTGAATCTTCAATTTATCAGGTTACGAAGCCCGAGGAGATCGCGGGCGCAATCGATACCGCGAAAGCATCGGGCGCGATGGCAATCAACGTGTTGGCGTCCGCTCTCCTATATAACAACCGTCAGATAGTCTTTGAGCGTGTTGCAGCGCATCGACTGCCCGCCATTTATCAATGGCCTGAAATTGCGGAGCAGGACGGCCTTATTGGTTATGGCCCTCGCCTCGTCCAAATCTACCGGGACATCATAGCCCGTCAGATTCTCATGGTTCTGCGCGGCGCAAAACCGACTGACATTCCTGTCGAGCTGCCGACCCGATTTGAGTTAGTCATCAATGTTCGAAATGCAAAGGCGATCGGCCACGAAATTCCACCTGGTCTCGTGCTGCGTGCTGACACATTGATTGAGTGAATGCTCGAATGTCCGCTTATGGGGCACTTAGCAGACATTCTGACTGGCACTGCACATGTCCGCTTTCGGGGGTAAAGCGGACATCGCGCGGGCATGTCGTCTTGATCGGTGAACGTGTCAAACCAAGCGTGTTGCCGGGTCGATCAACCGCCCCACGGCATAACCCGTTGCCGTGAGTTCATAGCGGTACCGGTTGCGCTGGTCGATCGTGATCCAGTTGTTCGCGATCGCCTTGTTCATCCCGCGCTGGAAATCGCCGTCGCGTACGTCGAAAAAATTGTTGCGCTGAAGTGCGCCACTCGCCGGTATACGGTGGCGCATGAAAATGCCGAGAATTTGACGGCTGACTTCCTCGTCCGAGGCGACCTTATCGTCTATTTGGGATGCTTCATTTGTGGAACGACGGGAAAATGCATTGCTGGCCATTTGTGATGTCTTTTCTGCGGCCTGATGGGCAAGCTCTGATGCGGCTTCCTTCAGCGCCGGGATCGCTTCAACAACCTTGTCACTCAGTTCGGATACCGCGCTCGCCGTCTTTTCGGCCAAGTCAGTTATGCCTTTGGCGGCTATTTGAGCGAACTCAGACGTGGCGACCGCAGCTCTTTTCCCAATTTCCAAAGTCGCATCCGTGGCCACGACAAACTTTTCTACTGCTTGGTCCTTGAGCGGGACGATAGCCTCTGCGGCCTTGTCGGTCAGTTCAATCGCTGTACCCGTCGTTTTTGTGTTGCGCTCGAATGCATTTTCGGTGGCTTTTTGGACAAACTCAGAGACAGCGTCCGTAGCCCGGTGCGTAAACTCCGATACTGCGTCCTTAGCCACCGCGAGTTTTTCGACCGCTTGCTCCTTGAGAGGCCCGGCGGCTTCTGCGGCCTTGTGGCTCATTTCAGAAATTGTACTCGCGGCACCCGCGGTCAATGCAGATGCAGCCGCCGTGGCTTTTTTACCAAATTCAAGCGCCTTATCGCTGATGTCGTTGGCCGACAGGGACCGCGTCAGCGCTTTGCTGTTGGCTCTGGACTTGGACGTTTTTGCCACGCTGGATTTGGTCTTGGACGTTTTGGTCTTGGCAATGGCTTTCCCTCTCGACTTGGCTTTGGCCGTAGTCGTGACCTTAGTCATGGATTTGCGCTTGGCTTTGGCCATCAGACCCTCTTGAAAAACCAATGATGCAGCATTGGCGCTGCTGTCCCATTGATATAGCTCAATTATAGTTCATTGAGCCTGAGCTGCTGTTGGCGCTGATAATGATGACGGCCTGATCTTAACACCGAGCGCGTCGTTGTCGGTGCATCGCGATCTAATTATCTCGCTTGCGGGCGATTACCTCGTCACCGCAGGCGGCCTGATGTCGTACGGGCTGATTACGTCGACCAATACCGCCACGCGGCCGGCTATGTCGATCGTATCCTCAAAGGCGAGAAGCCTAATGATCTTCCAGTGCAAGCGCCGACCAAGTACGAACTCGTTATCAATCTCAAGACCGCAAAGTCGCTCGGCCTCACCGTGCCCCCGCAGTTGCTCGCGCGAGCCGACGAGGTGATCGAATAGTGACAAATCAAGTTTGTCCTAATGTCCGCTATTGGCACAAAGCAGACATCGGTTTGCCTGGCCACATTGTCAGCTGCGGAGGTAGAGCGGGCATCATCCGCACCTGAAGGTCATGTCCGCTTTTGACCCAAAGCGGACATCCCGCGGGTGTCACAGCGGCCTGATTCATGTAAAGAGCGGCCGATCGGTGAGCGATGGCTCAAAGAAAGGTGGTGTTGACGCGCGCCTTGCGATCAATCGGCGTGGCTTACGCCTGCGATCGCGCCGTCGCCCTGTCCATTGACGTTGATGGCCTGTGCCTGTGAGCGTTGCGCCGGGACGAGCAAGGGCGTCTCGATGGGTTTTTCATGTCGTTTTGACATTCCCTCGAATTGCGCATTTTCCTCGATTGCCAGAGATCTATGATGGATGTCGCCCTCAACCACAGCGGTGCTATTTAGCTTGACGCGGTTGGCATGGATCGTGCCCTTGACGCGGCCGCCGATCGTTAATTCCTCCGCGACGATATTGCCCTCTACCTGCGCGCCATCGCCTATCTGGACAGTCGAGGCGTGCACTTCTCCCTCCACGTGACCAAAAATCGCCAGCCTCCCGTTGCCAACAATCTTGCCGACAATCGAAAGGCCGGAACTGATGGAGGAGGTCGCCTCTGGCGCCGCAGGCGCCGCCAAGTGTCCAACACTGGAGCGTTTCACCTCCTGCGCCGATGACGAGTCTCGATTGGTGTCTGCCGCATTGCCATTGGATTTTCCGAACATGTTACTC
>Ga0307498_10000078_pt1 | contig 10389 bp, 8 predicted proteins | sample 12_S_MG_FD_201369 | JGI IMG/M metagenome (GOLD analysis project Ga0307498, IMG submission 201369) | Soil microbial communities from Populus trichocarpa stands in riparian zone in the Pacific Northwest, United States - 12_S | ecosystem: Environmental > Terrestrial > Soil > Riparian zone > Trees...
TCTTCGCCAATGGGCGCGCGTGTTAGCCCTTGCTCATTTGGCGTAGTCGCAAGCGAGGCCTGCAGGGCACCAATCGACGCGAAATCAAGATTCGTATTGCGCCATTGCAGCAACCGAACAGATTCGAAGCTGTGACTTTCGAGGGCCTGCACAAGCTCTGGCTCGAAAGGATCGCATCGGCCGGTTGTGCCAAATGTGCCGTCGCGTGTGGCCCTCCCGGCGCGGCCCGCGATCTGGGCAAGCTCGGCCGGATTCAACTTCCTGAACTGATAGCCGTCGAATTTTCGGTCGGAGCCAAACGCGACATGATCTACGTCGAGGTTGAGCCCCATCCCGATCGCATCGGTCGCCACCAGGTAGTCGACATCGCCGGACTGGTATAGCGCTACTTGCGCGTTGCGCGTGCGCGGCGAAAGTGCGCCAAGCACAACAGCCGCGCCGCCGCGCTGACGGCGGATCAACTCGGCAATGGCGTAAACTTCCTCCGCAGAAAATGCGACGATCGCAGATTTCGGCGGCAACCGGGTCAGCTTTTTTTCCCCGGCGTAAGTGAGCGTGGACAGTCGCGGCCGGCTGATAACATGGGCACCGGGCAACAATTTCTCCACCATCGGCCGAATGGTGGCTGCACCAAGCACCAAGGTCTCTTCGCGAGCGCGGGCATTAAGCATGCGATCGGTAAAGACGTGACCGCGCTCAAAATCGGCACCCAACTGGACTTCATCGACGGCGAGGAATGCGACATCGAGATCGCGCGGCATCGCTTCGACTGTGCAAATCCAGAATCGTGGGTTCAGCGGCTTGATCTTTTCCTCGCCGGTGACCAAAGCGACCGCGTCCTTGCCCACCCGGTCAACGACCTTGTTGTAGACCTCGCGCGCCAGCAGACGTAGCGGCAGCCCGATTACGCCGCTGGAATGCGCCAACATGCGCTCAATGGCGAGGTGGGTCTTTCCGGTGTTGGTGGGGCCTAGCACCGCCGTGACACCGGCGCCGCGGGTTCGCGATGCTCGGGCAGGCTGCTGGGAAAAGCTGATGGTCATTACGCGTTCGGACTGGCGGGAGAGCTTTGGAGCGAGCCCCCACGGGCTCCCTGTATCACAATGCGACGACAAACATGGGCATGATTAAGCTTTAGAACGAGTCTGGAACGAAACGCGCCCGAATCACTGACTCCGGAGCTGTATGGCTTCGTTCACGGCGACATCTGGAGAGCAGTGGCAACGCAGCCACAAGATGGAGTAGCGGGGCATCGATTCAAGTGCGCTTTGGCCCCCTTAAAGGTTAACGCGAATGTGGATGCGTGCGGGGCCCAAGAGTCAAGGGGGCACTACTGTGTCTTCATGCCATTGGCACCGGCCTGGATCGGGGTCGAAACGAATTCCGAGGCTTCGAGAATCGCTTGCCCGATCGGCGTAGGGCCTTGCGCGCGGATCGGCACCAAGACACGAGTTCCGGTGACCGGCGCGAGCCAAATCTCCATGTCACGCTGCCTGGCGAGATATCTGATCGTTGTTCGCGTTGGAACAAAGCCTGCGACCGGCGTGAAATATACCGCGCAAACCACAACCGGCCCGGAATAGCCCTTGGCCGCCTTCACCCTTTCCATGCGCTTGAAGGCGAATTGCATGTCGTAACGCAGCCGACCGTCGAACACTTCGTGCGTGCGTTGGCAGGCTTCGGGCACGAGGGGATCACCGGTGCCCGGCATGCGCACCATCGAGGCAGTCATTGGATCGAGAACACCGCGCTGAGATGTCTCGGTAATCGGCACGCGCGTGGGGTCGTCGTCGGCCGGCGGGTCCACCTTGTATTCTTTCACATTGCCGTTGCTGATGGCGATGCGGATCGAGTCGATCCTCTTGCCGCGACCGGTGATGGCTGCCGTATAGATCGAGGAAAGAGCCCGCCCGCCATTTAGAGTACCGCGTGCGGTGGCGTTGCCCTGGCCGCCAGTGAAGGCACGCAGCAGCCCTGACGTTTGCCCATTTACCGTCGCGCTGTATTGCGTATCCGTGATGTCGATAATCCAGCTGCCAGTTCCAATGGGTATCCCTGCAATCGTCGCCGAGTAATGGGCTTCGAGGCGTGCTTGCGCCCGTGCCGGCGCAACCAGGCCGGTAACAGCCAGGACCACCAAGGCGGACGCCAGGGGCAAACGCTGTATCAGTGGACGCAAAATTCGATCCTTCCGCGCGCCGGCACTATTGAACGTTCCGCGATTGAGGCACCCGACAATATCACCCGCGGGGCAATCGAGCACGCAGGATTGGCCGTGCGCGGGCCACAGAGTTAATACGGCCGACACACGCATTACGTCGGCGCGGATTTCGTCGAAACTGTGTTCGCTGACCGTGCCGGCCGATGATGGTCCTGAAAAATTCCCTAAATCCCGCCAATCGCTCGGCTTGACGCCTCCAACCTCGCTCTCTATACGTCCGCCATCTTAATCAGACGATTGATCGGAGCCGGCACGTTTTCGTGCCGGTATTGCTGAGGACTTAGCTATGTCATGGCGTTGCGACCTGACCGGTAAAAGGCCACTGGTCGGCCACAAAGTGAGTCACTCCAATATCAAGACGAAGCGTCGGTTTCTTCCGAACCTGCGCAACGTCACGCTGATCTCGGACACCCTCGGCCGCAGCGTCCGCTTACGCGTTTCAGCCAATGCCCTGAAGACGGTCGATCATCGCGGCGGACTCGATGCATTCTTGCTCAAGGCAAAGGATGAGGAGTTGGCTCCGCGGATGCTCGATCTCAAGCGCCAAATTGCAAAGAAGCGCACGGCCAAGGCAGGCTGACCCGTCTATCCAAGCCCGGATCGGCAACGCTCGGCCTCATGTCGGGCATGCACGTTTTCTTCGGTATCGCCATTTCATAATGGCGCTGACATTTACCGCCCCACCACTGCAAATTGCAGAAGCAGACTGCGCTGGAGAACAGAGAAATTGTCGTCGGATACAACGGTGATGATCGTTTCACCGCCAGCAGTGCGATGGATTGAAATTCCTTCCATGTTATCGATCTGATACCCGAGATCGGCTTCGATCATTGAACGGCCGTCGAGCACCGCACCCTCTTTGAGACTTGAGAGAGGTACGCGGCGCATGCGCATCCCGATGCCGCGTACGATGGAAAAACGCCGCTCAAGCAGCAACAAATCGTCGGGCGGAATAATCGTGCAGTCGCTGACGTCGAAATCCTCAGTCCGCTTGATACTAAAACGCGTGACGTGGTCCGCACCGATCAGAAATGATCGCAAATTGCCGGCACCGTCGAGGCTGTGCTCGGAAACCGCGATCAACTCCCCTGCTAGCGACCCCTGCTGAGGTGCCGCAACACATTCGAGGCTCTTGTTGTATGTGAGAGTCTTGAAGTCCGCCGGCACGCTGATCGGCTGCCCCCGAGCGAGCAATCCATCGCGCCGATAGTCAAAACGGACAATCTGTTCGACCCGCTCTATGCCCACATAGAGCACGCCGTCGCGTTCGGCGAGAGACTCGGTATCGTACCAACCACGGGCGGCGAGTGGCCTTCCATCGGAACCCAGAACCGGCGCCATTTCCGCGTCGGCAATGCCGGTTGGTCTGCCGTTGCGATAAATAATCCAGCCGCGCAACCATGAGCCTTTGTCGGTAACCGCGATGAATCGGTTGCCGCCCGGTTCCACATGGAGACCCGAGATACCGCCGAAGGCCGGGTGTTTCGACTCGAGCGCCAGCCCTCCGCGGAATTCCAGGTCGCCGAAGCGCACTCTTGATGGGTCGCGATCGTCAAACGAAGTTATTGGCGTTGCATCGATAACGATGCGCACGGGCGCGGTCGCATAACGGGGCGCAGCAAAAGCAACGACGGCGGCCAACACAAGCAGCAGAACGCCGGCAACCAGCGGGCGGCCACGCAAAAGGCTCAAACAACCCGCCTCCGTCGGCGCGGGCTTCGCCATTCGGCCGCGGCGTGCTCTTCAAACAGCTCGGCTAGCTTCTCGGTCATCGCGCCGCCGAGTTCCTCGGCATCGACGATCGTCACCGCACGGCGATAGTAGCGCGTGACGTCATGACCGATGCCAATGGCAATCAATTCAACCGGGGATCGAGTTTCGATTTCCTCGATCACCCAGCGCAGATGACGCTCGAGGTAATTGCCTGGATTGACCGACAGTGTGGAATCGTCAACCGGCGCACCGTCGGAAATCATCATCAGAATCTTGCGTTGCTCGGTCCGCGCCAGCAGACGCTTGTGCGCCCAGTCCAGCGCTTCGCCGTCGATATTCTCCTTCAGCAAACCCTCGCGCATCATTAGGCCAAGGTTTTTGCGCGCCCGGCGCCAGGGCGCATCGGCCGATTTGTAGATGATATGGCGCAGGTCGTTCAGCCGCCCAGGATTTGTCGGTTTACCGGCGGTCAACCAATGCTCGCGCGACTGTCCGCCCTTCCACGCACGAGTCGTAAAGCCGAGAATTTCGACCTTAACGCCGCAGCGTTCAAGCGTGCGCGCGAGAATGTCGGCACAGGTGGCAGCGACCGTGATCGGGCGACCACGCATCGAACCCGAATTGTCGAGCAACAAGGTCACAACCGTGTCGCGGAACGCGGTATCTTTTTCGGCTTTGAACGAAAGCGGATGCAAAGGATCGACGATGATGCGCGACAACCGCGCCGGATCAAGCTGGCCCTCCTCCAGGTCGAATTCCCACGACCGATTCTGTTGGGCCATCAACCGCCGTTGCAGCCGGTTGGCAAGACGCGCGACGACGCCCTGCAGATGCGAGAGCTGCTTGTCGAGGTAACCACGCAGCCGGTCCAGCTCTTCTGCCTCGCACAGGTCTTCAGCGGCAACCGTCTCGTCGAATTTGGTGGTGAAGGCCCGATAGTCCGGTCCGCGCGGTTCGTTCGCGCCAAAATGGCGCGGTCGCTGCGGTTCGCCGGGCGTTTCGGCATCACCCATGTCCGTGTCATCAGCCATATCGGCAGTCGGCGCCTCGACCGCTTCGGCCGCGGCATCGGGCATGTCCTCGGCGGACACCTGCGTGTCCTCCATGCTCATGCGCTGCATTTCGTCGGAATCGGCGGCATCACCATCTTCGCCGGACTCCTGCTTGCGGCGATCCTGCTCGCTTTCGTCCTCCTCGTCCTCCGAGTCGCGGCTGCGATCCTCGCCCATTTCGAGAGCATCCAACAAATCATGAACGACATCGCTGAATTGTCGCTGATCCTCGACCAGATTCTCCAGCCGGTCGAGATCGCTTCCGGCGCGCTCCTCGATCAGCGGACGCCACAAATCGACAAGCCGCTTGGCCGCCGGCGGCGGAGCCAGGCCGGTCAGACGCTCGCGCACCATGAGTGCCAAGGCGTCTTCAATCGGAGCATCCGCCCGTTCAGTGATCTGGTCGAACTTGCCGCGATGAAAACGCTCATCGAGCATTGCAGTGAGATTTTGCGCAACGCCGTCCATGCGTCGTGCACCGATCGCTTCAACGCGCGCCTGCTCCACCGCTTCGAAGACCGCACGGGCCTGCTGGCCAGCCGGCTGCAGGCGACGATGCAAGGCCTGATCGTGACAGGCCAAGCGCAATGCAATTGAATCGGCATGACCGCGAACAATGGCTGCCTCGGTCTTGCCGAGCTTGCGCGGCGGCTCAGGCAGGCGGACTTTTCCGCCCATCAGCCCCGGTCGCTCGGCCGCGAACGCGACTTCCAGTTCCGGCTTGCGCGCCAGAGCGCGCAAGCAACCGGTCACTGCCCGCTTGAACGGTTCAGTCGGCGATTCTTTAGACGACGGCTTGGTTTTGATATTCGAGGCCATCACGTATTCTCCCTCTGCCCGCGAGCGAGAGAGGCAAAGATCATGACAGTGCTACGTTCACCGAGGATTCCGGCAGCTCTACTCCGAAGCAGCGCTGATAGAATTCGGCGACAATGGGGCGCTCGAGCTCATCGCATTTGTTGAGAAACGTGAGCCGGAAAGCAAAGCCGACATCGTTGAATATCTCGGAGTTCTCGGCCCAGGTGATGACCGTCCGCGGACTCATCACGGTCGAGATGTCGCCGTTCATGAAAGCATTACGAGTCAGATCGGCGACGCGAACCATCTTGTTGACGATGTCGCGGCCCTGCTCGTTACGATAGTGCTTCGCTTTGGCGAGGACGATCTCCACTTCGTTGTCGTGCGGCAGGTAATTCAACGTGGTGACGATCGACCACCGATCCATCTGGCCTTGATTGATCTGCTGCGTGCCGTGGTAGAGACCAGACGTATCGCCAAGCCCGACGGTGTTGGCGGTTGCAAACAGACGAAATGCAGGATGCGGCTTGATCACCTTGCTTTGGTCGAGCAGCGTAAGTCGTCCGGATGCCTCCAGAACGCGTTGAATAACAAACATCACATCCGGCCGGCCGGCATCATACTCGTCGAAGCAGAGCGCGACGTTGTTTTGCAGGGCCCACGGCAGGATTCCTTGACGAAACTCGGTGACCTGCTGTCCATCCTTGATGACGATCGCATCCTTGCCGATCAGATCGATCCTGCTGATGTGGCTGTCCAGGTTGACCCGCACGCACGGCCAATTGAGCCGCGCCGCCACCTGCTCGATGTGAGTGGATTTGCCGGTACCATGGTAACCGGTAACGATGACGCGGCGGTTTTTTGCGAAACCTGCAAGAATGGCAAGCGTGGTCGGGCGGTCGAACCGATAATCGGGATCGATATCCGGCACGTGCTCGTCAGCCTGCGAATAGGCCGGCACTTCCAGATCACTGTCGATTCCGAAAACCTGCCGGACAGACACTTTCATATCAGGGATGCCGGCGACTTCTTGCACTGCAGCGGTCATTGATCCTCCGTGGCTTCGGAATGCCGAAGCCGTAAACTGTCCGGCTGATGGCGGCGGCAACTTAGCAGAGCAAATCGCGGCAAAAAACCCGGTCCGGACAATAGCACCATCAATTATTTCAATAAGATAGGTGCGGTCAGCCCTGTGCGAAAGGCTGGGCTGGGTTGCCCGCACAGGAATCCGCCGCTCAGCCGAATCCGACCGATTTTAGGTAGTTGTATGCTTGGATGATCTCCACCAGCCGGTCCTCGGTTGAGCGGTCGCCACCATTGGCGTCCGGATGATGGCGTTTCACCAGTTCCTTGAATCGCATTTTCATTTGCTGTGAGGTGGCGCCCACATCGAGCCCAAGCGTGTCAAGAGCCTTGCGCTCCGCATTGCGGATCGGGCGGGTTTCCGCACGAGCCTTCTGCTCCGCTCGTACGCCCTCGCCGAATAATCCGAACGGATCGGTGTGACTGCCAAAAGCACCTATATCGGGTCGAACTGTTCCCTTACCGGTTCCCATCTTCCAGGTTGGACGATGACCTGTGAGAGCATCTTTCTGGTAGGCCATCACCGCCGCGTCGCTCATACCAGCGAAAAAATTATACGCCTGGTTGTATTCGCGCACGTGATTGAGACAGAAGCGCCAATAGTCCTTCTCGCGCCCGCGTCCTTTTGGCGCGCGGTGCGTCGCTTTTTCCTTGCAGCCGTGCCATTCGCAGCTGGGACCGCCTGTTTTTAGGCGGCGATCCTTCTCCGGTTTGACGCGAATACGGTCAAATAAGGGTGAGTCGAATTTCATGACCGAACATTATGCGCTTTTGTCAGTGACGCATTCAAGACTTCTTCTTCGCTTCGCCGGCGAACCATTGACCGGCCGACCGCTCTACCCTAAGCGGAGCAGCATGCGAACAGTCGATCTAATCACAAAGAAGTTGACCGAGGCTTTCACGCCGCAAAGCCTCGAGGTGTTGGATGAATCCCATCAGCATGAGGGCCATGCCGGACATCGGCTGGGCGGGCAGACGCACTTCCGCATCTATATTGTGTCGAATGCGTTCAAAGGAAAGACCCGACTAGAGCGTCATCGCATGATCAATCAATCACTCGCAGCCGAGCTCACAGACAGCATTCATGCGCTCGCCATCCACGCAACCGCGCCGGGAGAAGGCGGAGTCTAGATCTCATGCCTTGGCCGTCTGTGTACGCGGCAAGGGTTGTATTCGCAACGCCGTGATACGGTTGCGCGCACGGCGCAGCACCCTGAAACGAAATCCATGAAACGTGAAGCTCTGCCCCACTTCGGGAATCGAGCGCGCCTCATGGATCACCAGACCCGCGACCGTCGTCGCTTCCTCGTCGGGCAAGTTCCAGCCCATGACGCGATTGAGATCGCGGATCGGGACCGCACCGTCGACGTTGACCGATCCATCGGGCTGACGCCGCACACCCGGCATCGCGACATCGTGCTCGTCGGTGATGTCGCCGACGATCTCCTCCAGAATATCTTCCAGGGTCACCAGCCCTTCGACTTCACCATACTCGTCCACCACAAGAGCAAAAGGCGTCTTGCGCCGCCGAAATGCCTTGAGCTGTTCGGAGACGGATCGCGTGTCGGGGACGAACCAGGGTGGCGTCATCAGCGAGGAGATATCGACTTTGGCCGCATCGCCGTCGACCGCATGCAACGCACGCAACAGGTCCTTCACGTGCAAGATCCCCACAATATTTTCCGGATTTCCGCGCCAGAGCGGAATACGTGTGACCGGTGAGGCAATAACGGCGTTGACAATATCCTCCGGCGAATCGTCGGCATTGAGTGTGATCATGTTGGTGCGGTGGATCATCACATCGGAGAGGGCAAGCTCGCGCAGGTCCAGCACGCCGCCAAACATGTCGCGGTCGGATGATTCCACGCCGCCTTCGCGGTGGAGCAGATCGACCGCGCCGCGCAATTCTTCATGTGCCGAAAGGACCGCCTGATCCTTGCCCACATGCATACCGGCGAGACTAAGCAGCCATCGCACCAGCGCTTCGATCGCCATCAAGGCCGGTCCAAGTATCTTGATGACGAACGACATCGGCTTCGCCACCATGAGCGCCGTGCGATCAGGGGCGTTAAACGCAGCAGTCTTTGGGAGAATCTCGGAGAACACTACCACCACGACGGTCATGATCAATGTGGCGTAGGCAACTCCTGCTGTTCCGAACCAAGCCAGCAGCACTCCGGTCGTGAGCGCAGACGCGGCAATATTGACGAGATTATTGCCGAGCATCAACCCGCCGATCAGTCGCTCGCGTTGCGCGAGCAAGCGGTTAACGATGGCAGCGCGCCGATTGCCCTGCTTTTCCAGCCGCGCCATCCTTGCGGGCGAAGACGCGGTCAACGCCGTTTCGCTGCCGGCAAAGAAGGCTGAGATCAGCAGGCAAAACAAAACGACGACAAGTGACAGCCAGTCGGAAGCGGTCATCGGATTATTTTCTGGCGCATGATCTTATCCGGATCCGGTTCCCATCTCTCCGGATCATGCATTTGCAAGTTTTTCTGTGAGAAAAGACCCGACCTCGGCAGCGTCGACGTCGTTCTCGATAAACGCCTGACCAATACCCCGCACCAATATAAAGGTGAGCGTTCCGCGCCGTACTTTTTTATCTTGTCCGATCAGCTCCATCAAAACGTCGACACCCGGCACGCCGCCAGGCACATCCTTTACTTGGGTGGGCAAACCAGCCGACGCAAGATGCGCGGCGACGCGTCCGATTTCGGAAGCCGCAAGCAAGCCTCTACGCGCGGAAAACTCGAATGCTAGCACGGTACCCAACGCCACCGCTTCGCCGTGCAGCAGTCGATCGGAAAACCCACAACCAGCCTCAAGTGCGTGGCCGAACGTGTGCCCTAGGTTGAGCAGTGCACGCTCGCCCGTCTCGCGCTCGTCGCGCGAGACGATGGCGGCTTTTCCGCGGCAGCAGACGCCAATCGCGTGCTCACGCGCGGGACCGCCGGCAAACACATCCTCGCGATTTTTCTCCAACCACGCAAAAAATGCCGCGTCACCGAGCAAGCCAAATTTGGCAACTTCGGCGTAGCCCGCGCGGAATTCTCGTTTTGGCAATGTATCGAGTAAGGCGGTGTCAGCGATCACTAGGATCGGTTGATGAAACGCACCGATCAGATTTTTGCCATGGCGCGAATTGATCCCCGTCTTACCACCGACCGACGAGTCGACCTGCGCGAGAAGAGTGGTCGGGACTTGCACGAAGTCGAGGCCGCGCCGTACGCAAGAGGCCGCAAAGCCGGCAAGATCTCCGATCACACCTCCACCGAGCGCAACGACAAGATCGTTCCTCTCAAGGCGCGCGGCGATGATCGCCTCGCAGACCTTTTCAAATATTGCATAGCTTTTTGAATTCTCGCCCGCCGGCACAACGATACGCGCGCTGTCAATACCGGACGATTTGAGCGCCGCTTCGGCGGCGGCGAGATGGATTTTGTCAACGGTCTCGTCACTGATGATTACAGTTCGCGCGCCTGGGCGCGACGCCTTGATGCGCTCGCCCAAATCTGCAAGCAG
>Ga0307498_10000079_pt1 | contig 10352 bp, 8 predicted proteins | sample 12_S_MG_FD_201369 | JGI IMG/M metagenome (GOLD analysis project Ga0307498, IMG submission 201369) | Soil microbial communities from Populus trichocarpa stands in riparian zone in the Pacific Northwest, United States - 12_S | ecosystem: Environmental > Terrestrial > Soil > Riparian zone > Trees...
CTTTCCGAGTACGCGCGCATGGCCGCAACGACAGAAGGTTTTGCGGAATATCTCAGACGGTATGTGTATGATCGCCGCGCAGCGTAAAAAACCATTCCGCGATGAAGAACTTCTGGCCGACGTCATCGCCCGTCTTATCGGAGACGTACGCCATGTTGCCGTCGGCAACGCATCGCCGATTCCGGCAACCGCGGCGCTGCTTGCCCGCGAACGCGGAAACGGCCGGCCTTATGTGTCCTTGCTGCAAAGCCGAAAGCACAATTTTTTCACCGACGGAGCGCGCGAACTGTTCGATTGCGCCGGCCAAGGCCGCATCGATATATTCTTTCTCTCCGGCGGACAGATCGACGGACAAGGTAACGTCAACCTTGTGAGCACCGGGGACTACGCGCATCCTGACGTACGTTTTCCGGGCTCGTTCGGCTCCGCCTACCTCTATTATGTGGTTCCGAAAGTCATACTTTTCCGTACCGAGCATTCGCGCCGGACGCTGGTGCCTAAGGTCGATTTCATTAGTGCACCAGGTGCAAGCACACCGGATACCTATCGACCCGGCGGGCCTGTCGCGCTGGTGACCAACCGTTGTCTGTTCAGTTTTGCAAACGGGCGTTTCACGCTCGCAAGCGTGCACCCCGGCCACACGGTCGAGGAAGTCGTCGAAAATACGGGATTCAATTTCGAAATGCCGGCCATCGTTCCGGAAACTTCGTCACCCTCACCCGAAACGCTCAAACTTCTCCGCGAGGTGATCGCGCCACAATTGTCGGAGGTCTATCCGCAATTCGCAGCGCAGGTCTTCGGTGTTACTCAAAGTGCTTTCGCAAGCTGAAAACCCGCACCCTTCCTGTCGTTACACGCGTAAGCTAGTCTGCCGCCCGCACGGCCACCCGGCCGCAAGCATCACAAGAAATGGAAGGGAAGAGTCTGGTGAAAACGGTTGAAGCCGCGGTAATCGGTGTCGGGTGGGTCGGAGGGACGCGGGCCGATACGCTTTCTCGAACTGCACTTGTGGACAAACTGCACCTCTGCGAAATCCGGCCCGATCGGCTGGCAGAAGTGAAAAAACTGTACAAGCCTGCCAGCGCGGCTCTCGACTACAACGACATCATCCGTAACCCGAATATCTCGGTCGTCTATATTTCGACCACTCCGGAATCGAACCACTATCCGATCTGCCGCGACTGCCTGAAATCGGGTAAGAATGTGATGTTGGAGAAACCGATCGCACTTGAATTGTGGGAAGCGGACGAGCTCATCCAACTCGCGAAACGAAGCAATCTGAAGTTCACCATCGGCTATTCACAGCGCTTCAATCCGAAAATCGCGTACGCCAAGAAGAAAATCGTGGACGGCACGCTCGGCAAGGTCGTGTCGGTGCTCGTCAGCCGCCATCTCTCGCGCAGCCTTGGCAAGAAGATCGCCAGCCGCGTGCGGCTGTCGCCTGTCGTGATGGAGTCGACCCACGATCTCGATTTCGTTCTATGGCTGTTGGAGCCGGCAAAGCCGATACGCGTCTATTCGCAGGGCGCGTACGGCTATATGGAGCCCATCAACGGCTCGCACGACGTTATGTTCACGACCGTGACCATGGACAATGGTGTAGCTGTCATGATCGGTGGCGGATGGAACCTTCCGCCAAGCTACCCAAACTACTGCGCCACCTGGATCGAAATCACCGGCACTGAGGGCTCGTTGTTTCTTGACGATACCCAGCGTGACAACTGGCTCAACACACAGAAGGACGGCCAGCAGTTTCCGATGTCCACCATGCCGGGCGAATGGGTCGATAACGTCTTTGCCGGCGGCATGGGACCTGAAACGATACACTTCCTCGAGGCCTGCATCCGAGACACGCCGGTTATGGTGACGCCCGAAAGCGCGCGCCGCGTGATGGAAACCTACAGCGCCGCGGACCTGTCCGCCGACCGAAATGAGCCGGTGGATCTACCGCTGACCAACGAAACAATTTCGGCCATTGCCGAATTCAAGCAGAAGGTTCGCGCGGGGGTGAATCAATGAAGAAGTCTGCCAAAGGCGTTGGGCTTGCGATCATCGGCGGCGGTCGCGTCGGATTGTTCCGCGGCGAAGTAGCGGCACGGCACCCGGCGGTAGAGTGGATTGGGCTTGCTGAGAAGAATCCGAATCGCGCTGGCGAGGTCGGCCCGAAGGTCAATGCAGATTTCGTCACGCAAAGCCATGTCGAACTGCTCAGCCGGCCGGAGGTCACCGCAGCGATCATTTGCACCGACGAGCATTTGCACGTCGACCCGATCATGGCGGCCGTCGAACGCGGCATTCCGATGCTAATCGAGAAGCCGCTTGCCACCAACCTTGCAGAGTCCGAACGCGTATTGAAGGCGATCAAGGCGGCGAAGCTGGATGCCGTTGTCGGCTACACGCAGCGCTTTCGCCGCCGATGGCTGGCGGCGAAGGAGAAATGCCGCACCGGCGCGCTCGGCGATGTGACGATGGTGACCTCGCGCGCCTTTATGAACCGCCTGGTCGCGATCGACAATTACAAGCGCACAGACGATCCGACCACGATTTCACCGATGGTCATTTCCGGTACGCACGCGCTTGATATCTGCATGTGGTGTCTCGAGGGAAAGACGGCGGTCGAGTGCTATGCGCGGTCGGTGGACAAGGTGCTCGGTCCTTCCTACAAGGGGATCGACGGCACCGCCGGCATGATCAATTTTTCCGACGGCACCATCTATCATCTCAATATGTCCTGGGCCCTGCCGGTGACCTGGCCGGCCGCGGTTTATTCGCTCGAAGTCGGCATCGTCGGCACGACGGGCGTGCTCACCATCGACGATACGCATCGTGATATCGTGCTGGCCGTCTCCAAGCCGCAGTCGGAGGGCTACAATCCCGATACGTCGCGGCTGGTTGATTTCATGGGCAGCTATCCGCCAGGCGACATGGCGCTCGGTGAATTGCGTGGGCCCATGGCGGAAGAAACCGATTCATGGCTCAACCGCGTTGCGCTCGGCCTGCCCACAGCAGCGGCCACGGTGGAGGAAGCGCATCGCAATCTGATGTTGACGAAAGCGCTCGATCTGTCAGCCAAGCGCAAGCAGCCGGTGAAACTTCCGCTCGATCCCGACGAAGTACGCGCAGCCGCCTGAGGCTATTGTTGCTGGGTGCGCTTGCGGGGAGCCGCCGCCGGCGCCGGCGTCGACGGCCTCGCCGCCGCCTCGCTGCTGCCCCCACCACCGCCGAACAGGAATCGCTGCGGATTGTGCGCAAGATCGGTGATCGCGCGACCAGCAATGTCGATTTGTCGCGTCGCCGTTGCGGTCATCTTGTTGACGCCGATCGTGATGTCGTCCGTGCGCTTGTCGAGATTGTCCATCAAGGTGCGGGCTGAAGCGGTCGCTTCCTTGGCGTTGCTCATCGTCTCTTTGGCGTCTTTCACGATGGAATCGACATTGTCAGAGTTGCGCGCCAGCGAGGCGCTGAACGTCGCGATGTCGGTAATCGCCCGATGCAGCGCTTCCTGGTTGGCGGCAATAACATCCTCAGCCTTGTTGAGGACGTCGCGTGCGGCCTGCATCATGTCCTGGCTGGCGCTCGGATCGGCCTTCAACGTCGGTGGCTCGCCTTCTTCTCTCTCGATAAGAGGCGTGGTCGCCGAAACGCCCTTGAGCGAAACCGCGGCGACTCCGGTCAGACCCGCAAACTCCAGGCCCACACGGGTATCGGAGCGAATTGGCGTCGATTTGTTCACCGCAAGCATCGCCACGACCTGAGACGGCTTATCGGGGTCGAGTCGCAGATTGGTGACCTCGCCGACGCGAATTCCGTTGAACAGAACGTTTCCGCCTACCTGCAAGCCGGACACCGTACTGTCGAAGATCACACGATAAGCAACGGCCTGCTTCTTTCCCGAGGAGTGGTGCAGCCAGAAGATGAAGCCAAACGCGCCCGCAACCACGGCGAACGTGAACAACCCGATCAGTGCGTAATGCGCTTTTCTCTCCATCACCCTACTCCGTTATTTCGTGACCGCAGCTTTCAGCCCAGTCCGGGCACGTACACCATGGAAATAGGCCTTTAGCCACGGATGCTGCGAAGCCAGCATCGTATCCATAGTTCCGGCTTCTATGATCTTGCCGTCGCCGAGAACGGCGATCCGGTCGCAGATCGTATGCAAGCTGTCGAGGTCATGGGTTACCATAAAAACCGCGATCGACGAAACCCGCTGCAGGGTCAAAATCAACTGGTCGAAATCGCCAGCGCTGATGGGGTCCAGGCCCGACGTTGGTTCGTCCAGAAATAGAATTTCCGGGTCGAGCGCCAGTGCGCGGGCAAGTGCCACGCGTTTGATCATGCCCCCTGACAGTTCGGAGGGAAATTTTCGGTAGACATCCGGCTTCAGTCCGACCATTTCCAGCTTGGTGATGGCTATTTCAGTCATCAGGCGATCGGATAAATCGAGATATTCCCGGATCGGAAATTCAATATTCTCGCCGACCGTTAACGACGAGAACAAAGCCCCTTGCTGGAACAGAATGCCCCATCGCCGCTCGATCTCCTGGCGCTGCGTTTCACCGGCTTCATCGAGATTGACCCCGAAGACACTGATGCCTCCCTGCCGCTTCGGCAACAAGCCGAGGATCGTGCGTGTGAGCACAGACTTGCCGGCACCCGAAGCGCCGACGAAACCCAGGATCTCACCGCGATAAACATCGAGTGTAACGCCGTTAAGAACCCGGTTGCCTTTCAGTTCGACGACCAGATCGCGCACCTCGATAACGGGGTCTTTTGCCATCTCACATCCCGATAGAAGCGAAAAACATGGCGAAAACACCGTCCAGCACGATGACAAGGAAAATCGATTTTACCACGGAATTCGTCGTCTTCTCGCCGAGTGACTCGGCACTACCCTGCACCTGCAGCCCTTCGACGCAGGCGACAATGCCAATGACCAGCGCCATGAACGGTGCCTTGATCATTCCCACTTCGAACGTGGTGCTGGTGACGGCTTCGCGCAGCCGCGCGAGAAAGACCTCCGGCTGGATGCCCCCGTAGAGCCATGATACGAGCCCGCCGCCATAAAGGGCGGCCATCGATCCGAGGAAAGTCAGAATTGGAACGGCGATGACGAGAGCCAGGATGCGCGGCAGAATGAGAACTTCGACCGGATCGAAACCCATTGTGCGCAACGCGTCGACTTCCTCACGCATGCGCATGGCCCCTAATTCGGCTGTATACGAGCTGCCTGACCGCCCGGCCACCATGATGCACACGATCAGCACGCCGATTTCGCGCAGCACCAGCACACCAACCATGTCAATGACATAGATGTCCGCTCCGAACTTGCGGAAATGGAAAATGCCCTGCTGCGCGAGGATGGCGCCGATCAATACGGTGATCAGCAGAATGATCGGCACCGCCCGCCAACCAACGCGTTCGAGCTGATGCACCATCGACGTGAAACGGAAAGTTGATGGCCGCAACACAACGCGTTTGAGTGCGACTAATATCGAGCCGAGCATCTGCGCCAGCAAGACGAGGTCAGCACCTACGCTTGACATCGTCATGCCAACGCTTTCCAGCGTTGCAACGATGCTGTTCGGTCTGGGTGGCGGCGGCGAGAGGGTCTGCGTCCCCGAGTGAACCTTCTCGAAGAGACCCCGATAATCGTCGCGCAGGCCTACAAGACGCGCTTCGCGCCCTTGGCTCGACCAGTTGCGCAAGGCTCGCTCGATGAGCCAGGCACCATAGGTGTCGAGATAATCGACGCGGGCGATATTGATCGCGATGCTCCGCGCGGTGATCCCGCGCGTGACAGCGTCGACCTGAGGCTCGATCGCACCGGCGTACTCGGCCGTCCACGACCCGGCGGCACTCAGCTCGACCGAGTCGCCCCGCGTTTGGCTAGTGAGCAAAATCCCTGCCGTCACTCCGCCACTCCCTCGTTGAAACAGGTCGCGCGCCCGCGCTCGACCTCGGCAGGCAGACGAGTCGAAACAGGACTGGATGCGTTGCGGCGGGACTTCGCGGTTGCGCCACAAGCCGAACGGCGGCAACTCTAGGGCCGCACTGAGCGCAATCGGTCGCCCCGCCCCTGTTAGCGATAAAGGTTAACAAATTGGAGGTATTCGTTAAATCTCGTTTACCTTTTTAGGTTAATGGCAAGGGAACTTTGGAAGATTCCCGCTGTTGACGGCCATTTGGCTGCAGGCCGCGCAAAGCGGACGCGCCAAGACGATCCCTGAACCCGCCACCCGGGGCCGCTTAACAGGGGGTCACGCCCGCGCAGCTGGCGTTGGCGTCGTTGATCGCGAACAAGCTTTCCACGACCGGCCGGCGATGCTTGATCGGCGGAATAGACAGAACTTCCATATAGACGGTGCCCAGTCCTTGCAGCCCCAACAATGTGCCGGCACCAAGACTCAAATCCAGATCCCGGTTCGCAACGAACGGACCTCGATCGTTGATTGTCACATTGATTGAACGGTGATTTTTCGGATTCGACACGCGGATCAATGTGCCGATCGGCAATGTTTTGTGAGCCGCATGCCATCCGATCGGATTAAACGCTTTTCCGGTCGAAACAAGCTTGTCTTCCCAATACATCGACGCGACAACCCATGATCCCGCCTGAATTCGATCGAAAGTATTCTCGCTCGAGATGCTCGGCATGGGCATTACGGAAAAAACGCCGCCTAGCGCGAGAAGACAACTCATGTGCGCCAGCTTGCGGGCGACCCAACGCACGATTTTTTTTGCTTCGATCAGCTTCATCATTTTTTTTTCGACAAATAATTTGCGCAAACCGCGCATTTGCACACCTCACGCTCACTGAGAGCGAGGCGCGGATGAACTACGGCTTGTCCGATGTGTTCCCTAGAGCGTTACAATGAGGCCGTTCTGTGATTTTGCTATGCAGCCTTGGCACGCTCGCGCAGCGTTTTTATCGCCAGATCGGCCGCCAATTTGTCGAGCTGCGTCATCAATTCGAGTGCGAGCGGTAGTCCGTTGCGCGAGCGGTCGGCACGACGCTGCGCGCGCTGCTCGCCAGGCAGGCGAACGCTTTGCCCCGGCAACGCCTTTGTATTGCGTAACTCCCGGATATGCCGGTCGACCTGCGATTTGAATTGGTCGAGAGGCTGAAACCGGCTCGGGTCAAGCGCGACCACGAATTGCCCAGTGTTGGTAACCTTTTCAGGCTCAGCATTGAAGTCGACACAATCGCGACCAAATAGCGCACCGTTGAGAGTACCGGCGAGAAGTCCAAGTGTCAGCGCGAGTCCTGCGCCCTTGTAGCCGGCCATCGGTAGTAGCAGCGCTTCGGCGCTCTTGTGCGGATCGGTTATCGGTTCGCCCGTTTTTGGATCGATCATCCAGTTGTCCTGCAACTGCTTGTTCAGCAGGCGGTGGTTCTTGATCGTGCCGTACGACACGATCGAAGTGGCGATGTCGAGCACGACTGGCGCCTCCTTGCCGGCAGGAATTGCAATCGCGAGAGGATTTGTCCCAAGCAACGGTTCCGCGCCGCCGGCCAACGGCATGTGATTGGCATTGGCCACGGCCGAATAGAGTCCGACCATGTCGGCCTTGAGTGGCAAAGCCGCATAGACTCCCGCAGCGCCGGCGTGCCCCGACATGCGGCACCCGACCCAGGCGACGCCGCATTCGCGCGCAAGTTCAATTGCGGTTTCTGCCGCGCGCGCGACCACAAGGTGGCCCATCCCGTTGTCGCCTTCGACAAGAGCCGTGGCCGGAGCTGTGCGCTTCACTTTGATATTCGGACGCGGGTTCGTCGACTTGAGTCGAAGCCGTTGAACGTATTGCGGCAAGCGGAAGACGCCGTGTGCGTCGGCGCCGATCAGATCAGCCTCCAACATGAGCTCGGCGATCTTAGCGGCATCATCTTTGGGCACATTAGCTTTGCCCATAGCGTCAATGATCAGACCGGTAACGGCTGCCGCTGGAACCCGGATCGCTTTGGTGGACTGAACGTTCATGATTTTCCCGACAGCAAAGCTTCCGCGCGCGAACCCAAAATCGTCGCCTTGTCGGCATCTGAGATTTTCAGAGACCGTACGTGTTTCGCGCAATCCATCATGCCCATGTCATAAGGATAATCACTTCCGAGCATGACGCGCTCAGCGCCAACATGACCAATCATGAACTCCAAAACCGGGGCCGAGTGCAGGATGGTATCGTAATAGAAGCGTTTCGCGATATCCGTCGGTTGTTTAGAGATATTCTTTTTGGGCTCAGGTCGCACCTGCCATCCGTGCTCCCATCGCGCGGCTTGGTAGGGTGTAAATCCACCGCCATGAGCAAGTACGACTGTAAGCCGCGGATGCCGGTCAAGGACCCCGCCGAAATAAAGACAGGCCGCGCCGATCGTGGTGTCGAGTGGATTTCCGATGAGGTTGTTCAGATAATAAGACTTCATGCGATCGGCGCCGGCCACATTGTTCGGATGCACGAAAACAAAGGCACCAAGGTCCTCGGCGGTTGCCCATAGCGGCTCGAAACTCGGGTCGTCGAGATTTTTCCCCATGATGTTGGAAGCGATCATTGTTCCGCGCAGGCCGAGTTTGGTAATTGCGCGCCTAAGCTCGCCGGCGGCCTTTTCCGGCGCCTGCATTGGCAGCGTTGCGATCCCCATGAAGCGCTGGGGGTTTTCTTTAACCAGTTTCGCGATCTGATCGTTCTGGATCGCCGCGGTGGCTGCGCCTAGCGCAGCTTCCTGATTGTAGAGATAGGTTTGCGGAGTGGCCGAAAGGACCTGCACATCAACGCCGGCCGCGTCCATGTCGCGCAAGCGATGTTCAATATCGAAGCCGCCGCGCGGATAAGGCTTGTAGGCAATACCGCCAACATCGAGTGTTGCCGACGCGTCGTCGATCGGCGTAATCGTCACCGGAACCTTTGGAGCCTCCTTGCGCAACAGCGCGACGGTCTCCTGGGTCAAGACATGTGTGTGAGTATCGATAGTTCGACCTGTGCTCATTTCACCACCCGAAAGACGCCGCGCGGGACGCGGCACAATGGGCCTGAGTGCCGCAGGCTGCCGATAGACGCAAGCCCCTGTTGCGCCCTGTGCTTTCGGCTATAAACGAGACCCCACGAGCGCAATCCCGGACCTCACATGACCGCAAGTACCGCCCGTCCGAAACACACGCCGCGCGTTGAAGACGATGCCTTGGTGCGCGGAACGGGCCGCTTTATGGACGACCCTCGACTGCCAAATATGGCTTACGCCGCTTTCGTACGTTCCCCGCACGCGCACGCGCGCGTGATTTCGGTCAGAACCGAGGAGGCCCGGAAGTCGAAGATCGTTCTCGCGGTGCTCACTGGCGAAGATATGACGGCGGCCAATGTCGGCAGCGTGTCACGCCATCCACCTGTACCAGGCCGCGGCGGCGCCAAGATGATCATGCCGTTTCGACCTTCGCTGGCGGGCGAAAAGGTCATGCATGTTGGTGACCCAGTCGCAATGGTGGTCGCCGAGACAGCAGGCGCCGCGCAAGACGCCGCGGACCTCGTGCAGGTCGAATATGAAGAATTGCCTGCGGTGATCGATCTGCGTGACGCTATGAAAAAAGGTGGCACGCAGCTCTATGCCGAGGCGCCTGGCAATCTTTGCGTGGACTGGCCGGGTCCGGTGGCGGACGAAAACAACGAGCGTGACGTTGCGGAAGTCATCGCCAAGGCTCCACATTTAGCAAAGGTGAGCGTTACCAATCAGCGCATGGTGGTCGCGTCGATGGAGACGCGCGGTTCCACCGGGATCTACGATAAGGCAAGTGACAGCTACACACTCTATGTCTGCTCGCAGAGCGCCGACTCGCTGCGTAACCTTACTGCCGGCGTCATGGGTCTTGCGCCTGAAAAGCTTCGCGTGATTACTGAGGATGTCGGCGGCGCGTTCGGCATGAAGACGCCGCCCTATCCGGAATATCCGGCCTTGCTTGTGGCATCACGCCGGCTTGGCCGTCCGGTGCATTGGCAGTCGACACGCTCAGAAGCCTTTCTGACCGACACTCAGGCGCGCGACACCGTGACCGAGGCCGAACTGGCAGTTGACGAAAAGGGGAAATTTCTGGCGCTCCGCATGCGACACCTATGCAACCAGGGTGCTTATGTGAGCACCGCGGGTGTCGGCATCAACACCAACAATTTCGCACGCTGCCTGCCTGGCATGTACCGCATCCCGAAAGTCGACGTCTCCGTCGCCTGCTATTTCAGCAACACGGTTCCGATCGGACCTTATCGAGGCGCGGGACGCCCGGAAGCAAATTACGCACTTGAACGCGTCGTGGAAGAAGCCGCGCGCATTACCGGCATCGATCCGGTGCGGTTGCGCAAAAAGAATCTCATTC
>Ga0307498_10000080_pt1 | contig 10282 bp, 8 predicted proteins | sample 12_S_MG_FD_201369 | JGI IMG/M metagenome (GOLD analysis project Ga0307498, IMG submission 201369) | Soil microbial communities from Populus trichocarpa stands in riparian zone in the Pacific Northwest, United States - 12_S | ecosystem: Environmental > Terrestrial > Soil > Riparian zone > Trees...
CTGGCGCGAAAGACTTCGGATGAAGCGACGGTAAAATCGAGCGTCCGCATCCTGCAACACAAACGGCGCCTGGCTAAGCCAGCAAATCATGCGGCGTGACAGGATATCGATGCGCCAACCGCTGGAATTCCAACCGCCCTGCACATTGATCCATTCGTCGATCAACGAACGGGCATTGGACCGTGTGATGGCGGAGTCCGCGGCGCGCAAGTGTCGCAGCCATACAAAGCTCAGCAAGGTGCCCGCCCATTCATCCGATGGCGGCGTCATCTCAAAGGGCGATCTGCGGTCGGAGATCACCACCTTGCCGGCGAAAGCGAAGCGACCGGCATAGATCTCACTGGCACGGGTTGCGTCTGCGGTGCGTAAGTCCTGCGGTGCGATCAACAGCCGGTCGGTCTTGGTCGAAGCAAACCGCCAACGCAACAGAGGGTGTGCGTTGATGCCTCCAACAACGCTGTGAAATGCACGGCGTCCGATGAGCACGGAGAGCCTGGCCCGCTCCGCCACCGAAACCCGCATCGTCAAGCGTTTGTCTCCTGTCGCGTGCGAATCCGTACGCGCGGAGCACACGATAGCGAAGCGTTGGTAAAGGGCCAATATGCCAGTCAGGACTTCAGGCCCTGCTTCGGACGAGCCGTGCGGCGAAGAAGCCGTCGAGGCCGCCCCAGCGCGGGTCAGGATCCGGCAATTGCTGCGGTAACGTGCGCAAATCGCCGTCGATGGTAATGAACTCAGCGCGGCCGAACACCTCTTGTGCCGTTATGGGACTCCGCGTCACGCGCGGGTCACGCGTGAGCAGCGCTTCGATCTGACTTTGACCCTCCTCGGGCTCCAGTGAGCAGACGCAATATACGAACGTTCCGCCGGGCTTCGTCAGCTCCACCGCGCGGTGGATCAGACGTTGCTGCAGGGATGTGAGTACCGGAAGCTCGGCTTCGCTTTTGAGCCACGGTATGTCGGGATGACGACGGATGGTGCCGGTGGCCGAGCAAGGCGCATCGAGCAGCACGCCGTCAAACGGTCCAGCCTGCCAATCCAGTGCGTCGGCCGCAATAGTTTCGGCGCTGAGCGAGAGGCGGGCAAGATTCTCGCGTAGGCGATTGAGCCGCACAGATGACCGATCGACGGCGCTAACCTGCGCGCCGGCCAGAGCCAGTTGCGCGGTCTTGCCGCCGGGCGCCGCGCACAGTTCGGCAACGCTTTTGCCGCGGACGTCACCGAACAATCGGACAGGCAGTGCGGCGGCCGCGTCCTGCACCCACCATGCTCCTTCGGAGAATCCCGGCAAAAGCGAGATCGCACCATGGGCCAGAGTGCGCACGGTACCGGTCGGCAACACACGGCCACGCAATCGTTCGGCCCAGGACTCTGCGTCTTGCTTTACTGTGAGATCGAGTGCGGGTTCGTGGCCATTGGCGGCCGCGATCGCTCGCGCAGTATCAGTGCCGTAGGCTTTTTTCCAACGCTTGAGCATCCAATCCGGCGTATCGCGTGAGGTGCCCTCGACGGGCTTTGTTGCCGCGCTCTGTGTCACCCGACGCAGCACTGCGTTGACAAGCCCGGCATACCGCGCCGCGCGTCGGTCGGCCTGCGCAAGCCGCACCGACAGATCGACCGCCGCGTGATCCGGAACCTCAAGCCAGAGAATTTGCGCTGCGCCAAGCAACAAGATGGTTTCGACGCGCGGCGCGTCCGAGGGAAACCCCTTGTCGAGAAATCCGCTGACCAGATGCCGGAGAGTACCGAGCCGGCGCAGCACGGTTGCGGTGAGCCGACGCGTCAAGGCTCGGTCGCGGTCGGCAAGTCCGACTAGGCCTGGATGTACGTTTTTGCCCGAGAGAAGTTCGTCGAGCGCAATTCGCCGCCGCAGAACGCCGTCGAGGATATCAGCGGCGATTCTTCTAGCGGCGAGGCCGGGAACTTCCGGCTGTGGGGAAGTGCGCGGACGCGCCATACCCGGATAGTTGCAGATAAATTGTGTCCGTGGCGCGAATCGTCGCGAAAAAATCGCTGTAACTCACAGGTTCAGGTCGTTTCGCGCTGTATTCGTTTCACACCCCGTTTCGGCGCGTTCAGGCTCCCGCTTTGGCCGCTTTCTTGTTTTGCCGGTTATTGACGAGATCATCGACCACGGCCGGATCGGCCAGCGTCGAGGTGTCGCCGAGGTTGCCATACTCGTCTTCGGCAATCTTGCGCAGGATTCTTCGCATGATCTTGCCCGAGCGGGTTTTCGGCAGGCCTGGTGCGAACTGGATCAGATCGGGCGAGGCGATCGGCCCGATCTCCTTGCGCACCCAGCCGACCAATTCCTTGCGGAGGTCTTCGTTCGGGTTTTCGCCCGCCATCAGGGTGACATAGGCGTAGATACCCTGGCCTTTGATGTCGTGCGGGTAGCCGACGACGGCGGCTTCCGACACTTTCGGATGAGCAACGAGCGCACTTTCCACCTCGGCGGTGCCGAGACGATGGCCCGCTACGTTAATGACATCGTCGACGCGGCCGGTGATCCAGTAATAACCGTCCTCGTCGCGCCGGCATCCGTCACCCGTAAAATACTTGCCGGGATAGGTCTTGAAGTAGGTGTCGATGAAGCGCTGATGGTCCCCATAGACCGTGCGCATCTGACCGGGCCAAGAGTCGATGATGCAGAGGTTACCGCTCGTCGCGCCGCTCTGAACCTTGCCCTCGGCGTCAACGATTTCCGGCTGCACGCCGAAGAACGGATGTGTCGCCGAACCGGGTTTAAGTTTGGTTGCGCCCGGCAGCGGCGTGATGAGGATGCCGCCGGTCTCGGTCTGCCACCAGGTATCGACAATCGGGCAACGATCGTCACCGACCACGTGGTAGTACCACTCCCAGGCTTCAGGATTGATCGGCTCACCCACAGTGCCGAGCAAGCGCAGCGACTTGCGTGACGTCTTTTTCACCGGATCATTACCGCCCTGCATCAGGGCGCGGATCGCGGTCGGCGCTGTGTAGATGATATTGACTTTATGTTTGTCGCAGACCTCCCAAAAACGCGAGTTGGTCGGATAATTCGGCACGCCCTCGAACATCATCGAAATGGCGCCGTTGGATAGCGGGCCATAGAGAATATAGCTGTGGCCGGTGACCCAGCCGACGTCGGCAGTGCACCAGTAGATATCGCCGTCGTGATAGTCGAACACGTATTGATGCGTGATCGAGGTATAGACGAGATATCCGCCCGAAGTGTGCAACACGCCTTTGGGTTTCCCCGTCGACCCGGACGTGTACAGGATGAAAAGCGGATCCTCTGCATTCATCTCCTCGCACGGGCAGTCAGGGGAAACGGTTTTCGCAATCTCATCGTAATAAATGTCGCGGCCGGATTTCATGTTAACCGGCGCGTTGGTGCGTTTGACGACGATAACGGAGGTTACGCCGCTAGCCTTTTCGCAGGCGGCGTCCACGTTTGCCTTGAGTGGAATCTTCCGGCCGCCGCGGAGGCCTTCATCGGCGGTTACGACCACGTTCGACTTGCAGTCCTCGATGCGTCCGGCAAGGGAATCGGGAGAGAAGCCGCCGAACACGACCGAGTGGACGGCGCCAATGCGGGCGCAGGCGAGCATGGAAATCGCCGCCTCGGGAATCATCGGCATGTAAATGGTGACGCGATCGCCTTTCTTGATACCGCGGGCCTTCAACACATTGGCGAAGCGGCAGACTTCGGCGTGCAGCTGGTTGTAGGTGAGCTTTTTGTCGTCCTTCGGATCGTCGCCTTCCCACAAGATGGCCGTCTGATCGCCGCGCTTGGCAAGATGGCGGTCGACGCAGTTGTGACAGACGTTCAGGGTGCCGTCCTCGAACCACTTGATCGACACGTCGGTGGGGTCGTAGCTGGTGTTTTTGACTTTGCTGAACGGCTTGATCCAGTCGATGCGCTTGGCTTGGTCAGCCCAGAAACCGTTCGGGTCCTTGATGGATCGCGCATACATTTCCTTGTATTTGGCACCGTCGGCGTAGGCGCGTTTCCGCCAATCGGCCGGTACGTCATAGATCTTTTCTGACATAGGCACTTTCCTCCCGGCCCACCCATTAGGGCGCTTATTTGTTTTCGCTTCTCGGCGCATTATGCGACGGTGATCGCGCGACCGACAAGGCGCGGATTGCCCCTACTTTTGGAGAGGTTTCCGGCCGCTACGGGCCCCAGCCGCCGACTATGGCGCCGATAATCAAAAAAGCGCCGAGCCAAGCAATGCTATCGATGACCGTGAGCATCACTCGCCGAGCCTGAAACGCATTGTTGGTCGCAATGGTGGTCAGCGCAAAACCGAACCAGCAGAAGGCGGCCGAGATAATGCCCGCGCGCACCGAGAACATGTTCATGTGCAGAAGGATGCCGTAGAGCACCCAAGCGATGATGATTTCGCTGATGAATACCACGACAAATGGGGCACCTTTCGCGGTGCCCGATTTGGCGTCCAGTTCAGCCTTGCATTGTTCAACGTTTTTGCCTTGCGCAGCCATCCAAGGCTTGCTGAGCGCTGTGTAATAAACGCCACCGAAAATCCAGGCGGCGACGGCGGCAATTAGAATCGAAACGAGATTGGCGTGCGTAAAGTTCATTGCCACCTCCCTATTACAGGTCACCCATTTTGGAAACGAGTTTCCACTCCGCGTCGGTCACCGGTTGTACCGACAGGCGTCCGTACTTGACGAGCGCCATGTCCTTAAGCTTCGCTTCCGATTTTATGGTTGCGAGTGTCACTGGTTTCGGCAGTGGCTTGTCGGCGATGGTCGTCACAGCCACCCAGGGTTCGCCTTTCCCGGCGGTGGGGTCGGGAAACGATTCACGGATCACCTCGCCGATCCCGACAATCTGTTTCTCGTCGCCGGTGTGATAGAAAAAAAACTTGTCGCCCTTCTTCATCTCCTTGAGATGCCGGCGCGCTGTGAAATTCCGCACGCCAGTCCAAGCCTCACCCTTTGCGCCACGCTTGAGCTGATCGTCCCAGGAATATTCCTCGGGTTCAGTCTTGAGCAACCAATAAGCCATGGTTTTCATTCCGGTTTGAGCGGGCGGGCAAGCAAAGACTCGATGGCTTCATCGACACTCATCTTTCCCGACATCACTGCGGCGACAGCGCCCGAGATCGGCATTTCCACGTTTCTTTGGCGTGCCATTTCCAGCAATACGGGTGCGGTGAAAATGCCCTCCGCCAGCTTACCATGTGCAGCGGTATCAGGCTTCTCACCTTTGCCCAACGCAACGCCGCAGGAGAAGTTACGCGACTGCGGTGTGCCGCACGTGAGAATGAGATCGCCGAGGCCGGACAGCCCCATCATGGTTTCAGTCCTTGCGCCGCAGGCTTTCCCAAAGCGCACCAGTTCGGCGAAGCCACGCGTTGTCAGCGCGGCCAAGGCGCTGGCGCCAAGGCCTTTTCCGGTGACGATGCCAGCGGCGATGGCGAGAACATTCTTCGTGGCCCCGCCGAGTTCCACACCGCGCACATCGGTCGAATGGTAGGGACGAAATGTTCCGGCGTTCAATGCATGTGCAAGCGCGAGAGAGATTTTTCCATCACCCGCCGCGATGGTGACGGCCGTAGGCAAACCGCGCGCGACGTCAGCAGCGAAGCTAGGCCCCGACAGGATTGCCGGTAGAGACATGGGCGCGCACTCGGCGATGATCTCTGTCATGAATTTGTGTGAGCCATGCTCGATGCCCTTGGCACAAGCGACCAGCGGCGTGTTCTTCGAAACCGACGGGGCCAGCGCTGTGATCACCGATCGTACGGCCTGCGCCGGAACCACGACGAGAATCGCCTCACTGCCCGCTGTCTCGCCGAGATTGGGCGTGACCTTGATTGACTCGTCCAGACGCACACCAGGCAAGTAGCGGCTCTCGCGCTTCTGCGCGAGGGACGCGACATTGTCCGGGTCGTACTCCCAAAGCGTGACCTGTCGTCCCGCACGCGCGCAGGTGACGGCCAGTGCCGTTCCCCAAGCGCCTCCGCCCAGCACCGCGATACGTTGAATGGTCATGTGCTGCCGCCAGTCCGCCTACTTGTATGCGGCCGTGCGCCGCAATGCACCTTCGGCCGCGGCGATTTCATCGAGCGGCCAGCGTGCGCGCGGCGCTGTATCAAGAGAATCGGTCAAGCCGAGCGCCAGCCGCTCACAACCGGCCCATGCGATCATCGCACCATTATCGGTGCAAAGCTCGGCAGGTGGCACGACCAAAGTTGCGCCGACCTCGAAGGCAAGGCGGTTAAGCACTTTACGGATCGCCTGATTTGCGGCAACGCCACCGGCGGCGACCAGCGCGGCCGGTGCGCCGAAACGCGCACGGAACAATGTCAGGCCGGCCCGCAACCGATCGAAGACCACATCGACGATCGCTTGCTGAAAGCCCGCACAAAGGTCGGCGACATCTTGGTCGCTGAGCGGCGCGATTTTTTCCGCTTCCAATCGGAGCGCAGTCTTCAGGCCCGAGAGGGAGAAGTCGGCGTCCTTGCGGCCATGCATTGGACGCGGCAAGCGGAAGCGCGCCGCATCGCCGTGTGCGGCCTCTTTCTCGACCTGCGGGCCGCCGGGATAACCAAGACCAAGAAGCTTCGCGGTCTTGTCGAAGGCCTCGCCGATGGCGTCGTCCTGTGTCGTGCCTAGCCGAACGTAGTCGCCGACACCGCGCACAGCCACGATCTGGGTGTGGCCGCCAGAAGCAAGGAACAGACAATAAGGAAATGCCGTGCCGTTGGTCAGGCGCGCCGTCAGTGCATGCGCTTCGAGGTGATTGACGGCAACCAAAGGTTTGCCTTTGACCAGCGCGATCGCTTTCGCGGTTGTCAGTCCGACAATCACGCCACCGATGAGCCCGGGTCCGGCCGCCGCCGCGACGCCATCGATTGCATCATAATCGCGGCCGGCCTGCGTCATGGCGTTGGAGATGACCGCATCGAGTGCTTCAACATGGGCGCGCGCCGCTATCTCTGGCACCACCCCTCCGAATGCCGCGTGCTCGCTGACCTGCGATAACACGACATTGGAAAGGATCCTGCCGCGCCCATCCTCCAATCGTTCAACGACCGCCGCCGCCGTCTCATCACACGTCGTCTCGATGCCGAGGACGATCATCAAATCCCTCACTGCTCTTGCCCGGCCGGGCGAGGTGACGGCGGTCGAAATAATAGCTAGTTCTGACTGCGGGGCCGACCCTCCGGTTCGGCCTAGCATCGCGAGGTTACATGGCGCAATCCACAGCCTCCTTGCGCGTCGGCACGCGCGGCAGCCCACTCGCCCTGGTCCAGGCGCGGGCGGTGCGGTCGCGGCTGGCGACCGCAATGGGCATGGAAGAGGATCGGATTGAGCTCGTCATCATCCGGACGACCGGCGATACCATTCAAGATCGGACGTTGGCGGAAGAGGGCGGCAAGGGGCTGTTCACGAAAGAGATTGAGGAGGCGTTGCTGGACGGTCACATCGACCTCGCAGTGCATTCGGCAAAAGACATGCCGACGGTGTTGCCGGACGGGTTGATCCTGGCGGCATGTCTCGAGCGCGAGGACGCGCGCGATGTGTTCATCAGCCGCAAGGCGCGTTCGCTCGCGGAACTGCCGCAAGGCGCAAGCCTTGGCACCGCATCGCTGCGCCGGCAGGCGATCGCCAAGCGTGTGCGCCCGGATCTGCATGTGACGCCGCTGCGCGGCAATGTGGAGACAAGACTGCGCAAGCTCGATGCGGGTGACGTTGATGCTACGCTTCTTGCACTTGCTGGTTTGAAACGCCTTGGGCTGACCGAGCACGCCACCCATGTCATGAGCGCAGATGAGTTTCTTCCTGCCGTTGCACAAGGTGCAATCGGCATTGAGGTGCGCGAGGACAACGAGCGTGTGAGTGACATCCTCGCGCGCGTTGATCATGCGGAAACGTCGATTGCGGTTGCTTGCGAACGGGCTTTCCTCGCAGCGCTCGACGGTTCCTGCAAAACCCCGATTGCGGGCCATGCAACGATCGCCGGCGACGCCGTGCAATTTCGTGGATTGATCGCCCGGCCGGATGGCAGCGCCGCGCACGACATCGCCGGCACCGGTCATCGCAGAGATGCGACAACCATCGGCACCGAGACCGGACGCGAGCTCAAGCATCGCGCCGGTTCCAGATTTTTTGATTGAACCATGCGTGTCGTCGTGACTCGCGCGCAGGCTGACGCGGACCGGACTGCCACGGTTTTGCGCGCGCGGGGTCATGACGTGCTGGTGGCGCCGTTGATGCGTGTTGAACCGATCGAGACCAGTCTCGACGGACAATGGAGCGCGATCGTCGTCACGAGCGCGAACGCGCCAAACGCCATCGCGCGGAGTCCGGCGCGTAACACGATGGTCAAGCTTCCACTCTTTGCCGTAGGCAGGCGCAGCGCCAAGGCGGCGAGCCAAGCCGGGTTTACGGACATCGCATCGGCCGATGGCGATGTGCGTGATCTTGTCCGACTGATTGCCGTGCGCCACGTCAACAACAAGGCACCGGTGCTTTATCTCGCCGGCGAGGATCGCGCCGCTGATCTACTTGCTGAACTGTCGGCACGTGGGATCGTCGCCGAAATGCGGATCGTGTACCGCGCCATCACAGCACCGCTTCCAGTTTCACTGATCGAAGCGCTCAAGGCCGGGGAGGTCGACGCGGTAATGCACTTTTCGCGTCGTAGCGCGGACCATTATGTCATGGGCGCCAAGATCGCCGGTGTCCTCGGACCGGCACTTGCGGTGCGGCAACTATGCCTGTCAGGCCAAGTAGCTGAAGCGCTCGCCGGCGCTGATCATATCCTGATTGCTGCCCGCCCTGACGAAAGTGCGATGATCGAGCTGTTGCCGTCCGAACTCGGCTGATTGCTGGAACATCTACGTTATTTGCGTTATTTCCTGCCTGCGGGGTTGAGCCGATTCGTCGAGGAAAACGCGCATGGCCGATAAGCCAACGACACCAGGCCCCGCGGGACGCGGCCGGCGCAAGCGCCCGACGCCGACCATCGATCTGACTGCCACCGAAGTGACGGCGAAGCCCGATGAGCCGAAAATGGATACTCGCGGACAGGCCGGCCGCCCTTCGCAGGAACAATCGGCCGAAGCGCCATCTGAAGCGGCCCGCGAGTCCGGTCCCGCGCGCGGTTACGATGGGTCATCGCAAAGAGGAGATCTTTGGCAAACGCTGGTAGCGGGGTGCGCGGGTGCGGCGCTTACGACCGGAGCACTGTTTGCGCTCTGGTTCGGCGGGCTGGTTCCCGCTCGCAATGGAGAGACGGTTCGCACGGACTTCCCTTTGACCGCCGCGTTGAACGATCGCATCGCAAGGATCGAAGCTGCGGTCGCGCGCCCCCAAGGAGCCGATCCGAGCGTATCGGAAAGGCTGTCTGCCGCCGATAACGCCATGAAGTCGCTCAGCATCGCACTGACCGCGCTTACCAGACGCAGCGATGAAAACGCTGCAGGTGCGGCAGAAGCCCGCGCGCGGGCCGATGCCGCCGAAAAAGCCGTCGCACAGCTGCGCGCCGGCATGCAGAACATCTCGAAGAATACGGGTGGTCTGTCGCCCGCTGAAGTCGACAGCGTTCAAAAACGCATTACCGCACTCGAGGAAGTGGCCAAAGCGATTCCGACCGACAGTCCCGCTCGGCTTGCATTGAGTGCCGCGGCGCTGCGTGACGCGGTTATGAGCGGTGCGCCGTTCGTTGCCGAACTCGCAGAAGCGAAGTCTCTCGGGGCCGATGAGAAAGCTTTGGCGCCATTAACGCTGTTCGCGCAAACGGGCGTACCGACGAACGCGGCGCTGGCGCAGGAACTGCGCGCGCTGATTCCCGCATTACTGAAATCTTCCGGTGCGCAGGCTCCAACCGGCTTTTTGGATCGGTTGGAGGCAAACGCTGGCAAGCTTGTGCGAATCCGTCCCGTCGATGCGCCGACGGGCGACGATGCGTCCGCCGTGCTGGCGCGCGTCGAGATTGAAGTGGCGCATGCCGCGATCGATGATGCCCTGACCGATCTCGGCAAGCTCGAGCCTGCGGTGCGCGCACCGGCGCAGGATTGGATCAGAAAAGCTCAGAGCCGGCAGGCAGCGTTCGCAGCTGCCCGTCAGTTTGCGAGCGAGACAACCCACGCACTAGGCAAGCGATGAGGCCGGGATGATCCGTATCGTTCTTTTCCTGGTATCGCTCGCGGTTATCGCTGCTGGCGTCGGCTGGATCGCCGATCGCCCGGGCGAGGTTGCCATCAACTGGATGGGTTATCGCATCGAAACCTCGATTATGGTGGCCATCTTCGCCATT
>Ga0307498_10000081_pt1 | contig 10254 bp, 10 predicted proteins | sample 12_S_MG_FD_201369 | JGI IMG/M metagenome (GOLD analysis project Ga0307498, IMG submission 201369) | Soil microbial communities from Populus trichocarpa stands in riparian zone in the Pacific Northwest, United States - 12_S | ecosystem: Environmental > Terrestrial > Soil > Riparian zone > Trees...
AGCACGGCATTCTGTGGGAGGCCAATAAGGACCAACTCAATCTGGATCGCAAATCATGGAAGCCCGGCATCGACTACACCGCCGCGCCCTCTTGCACGAGCTGTCACATGAGTGCGACGCGAAGCCAGGATGTAACGCATGACGTTGGCGAGCGCATCAGCTGGACGCTGCGGCCGGCAATTTCCACCAAGCTCAACATGGTGGTCTTCGACGACCTTTCGAAAATGGACGTGCCGGAAGGTCAGCCGGTGCCGAAGGTCGGCGACGAGCGCAAGGGCAGTGACGGCAAGACAAGGAAAGTCACGCAAGTCTTGACCTGGCAGGATCGGCGCGAGCGCATGCGGGAGGTGTGCACGAGCTGTCACGCCAGCGGCCAGGTGGACGGTTTCTACACGCAGTTCGACAACCTCGTTGATCTGTACAATGACAAATTTGCGAAGCCGGCCGCCGCGATCATGGCGGAGCTCTATAAGGCCAACAAGCTGACACCGGCACCGATGGATGAGAAGCTGGAGTGGACCTATTATGAGCTCTGGCACCACGAAGGTCGGCGTGCGCGCCATGGCGCGGCGATGTCCGGTCCCGACTATGCGTGGTGGCACGGCATTTACGATGTCGCCAAGAATTTCTATTTGCACTTCATTCCCGAGGTGAAGGAAGCGGCGGGAGAGCAGCTCGGGAAGGAACTGATAGACAAATATGTTTACAGCCAACCCGGTCATCGGTGGCTCAAGGAGGGGATGAGCAAGGATCAACTGCAGCAAATCCAAGAGTTCTATCGCCAACGTTACGGTGAACAGAACGAACCCAAGTAAAGGCTGGGTTGCTGTGCGGGGGCGCGAGAATGCGGATCAATCGTCGTTTGCTGTTTGCCGGGCTGATCAGTGCGGTTGTCGGTGCCGGCGCTATCATCGTCAGCATTTCATTTAACCACTACACGTCGACCACCGCGTTCTGCACATCCTGCCATTCGATGTCCTTCATATCTGCCGATCCCCATTTTCAGAAGTCGACGCATTGGGCCGGCAGCAAAGGCGTTAGGCCGAGCTGCGGCGATTGCCATATTCCGACGACGAACTGGTTCATCGAGACCTACACGCACGTCTCCTCAGGTATTCGCGACGTGATCGCCGAATTGACGCACAACTACAGCGACCCCAAGGTTTGGGAGGCTCGCCGGGCCGAGCTTGCTCCGGAGGTCGTTGTGAAGATGCGGGCGCAAGACAGGGTGACGTGCCGCAGTTGCCATGATGCGAGCGCAATCAGGCCCGCAAGCGAGAACGGACGCGTTTCCCACGCGCTGCTGCCGCGAGGGGGCGTCACATGCATCGATTGCCACACCAATATCGTGCATGGCCCGACATCAGGCGACACCGCGAAGAACTAGACGCCACCATGTTCGCTTTTGGCACAAAGCGGACATCCCTAGTTGCACCGTACATGTCCGCTTTCGGGGGTAAAGCGGACATGGCTTCTTGAGACGCGAATGTCTGCTTTTGACCCAAAGCGGACATTGATGGCCTCCGATTTGACCCCTTCCCGCGTTCGATTGCTGATTGATACGATGCCTTGTCCTTAGCCTGGGGGGAGGAATGAGACGGCGCGAGTTCATCACGTTAGTTGGCGGTGCGGCAGCGTGGCCGCTCGGGGCGCGCGCGCAGCAGCCGGCAGCCACCAAATGGCGGATCGGAACACTGACGCTGCCGCGCCGTCTGGCCATGCTTCGGCAGGGTCTGCGCGAACTGGGGTACGTCGAGGGCGCTAATCTCGTCATCGATGTGCGCCCAGCCGACAAGGTAGATCAACTCGCCGCGCTCTCCGCCGAACTGGTCGCGCTAAAGCCGGACGTGATAGTCCCGGTAGGGACGCAGGCGGTTCAAGCCGTCCAGCAGGCGACGAACCGCATTCCGATCGTCATGTTCGCCAGCGATCCGGTCGGCACGCATCTAGTGGCGAGCCTTGCTCATCCGGGCGGCAACTCCACCGGCGTGAGCATTCAGTCGCCGGAACTTAGCGGAAAACGAATAGAAATGCTGCGCAATGTTGCAGGCGATCTTTCTTTGCTTGCGGTTCTTTGGAAACCGGACGACCCTCCGGCGCAGATCGCATTCAAGGAGACCCAGGACGCTGCAAGCGCCATGCACCTGCAACTTCTCTCGGTCGAGGCCCCTGACCCGGACGATCTTACGCCGGCATTCAAAACGATCTCCAAGGGACGGCCGAAAGGTCTCGTCATCCTGACCGGACCGGTTATGAGCTTCCACGTGGCGCGCATTGCCGAGTTCGCCCTCGGCCTGAAGCTGCCTTCGATCTACACCGACCGGTCCTTTCCACAGGCCGGCGGCCTGATGTCCTACGGGCCAGATTTTGATGCCCTGATGAAACGCACTGCCGTTTACATCGACAAGATTTTCAAAGGCGAAAAACCTGCTGACCTGCCGATCGAACAGCCAACCAAATTCGAATTGGTCATCAACCTAAAGACCGCTAAAGCGCTCGGCCTCACCGTGTCACCAACGCTACTTGCTTTGGCCGACGAGGTGATCGATTAAGTAGCGTAATGTCCGCGCGGACAACGCTGGTTGCACCGCATATGTGCGCTTCTGGCCCAAAGCGGACATCCCTAGTTGTACCACACATGTCCGCTTTTGGGGGGTAAAGCGGACATGACGTTTTGCACTGCAGATGTCTGCTTTTGACCCAAAGCGGACATCAGCTGCTGCTCCCAATGTGATAGTCTAAATCGGTGGGCGATTTTAGAATGTCTGAGTGGTATATTCGTACAGAACAGGTGAGCCAAGCACAGCGGGTGTGTGGTGTCTGATGAGCCAACTCGCAAGCGAGGATTACCTTGGACTTCAGCTTCGCCGATTTCGAGATCGATGTTGCGCAGCATGAATTGCGGCGAAAGGGTGAGATCGTCCCAATCGAGCCGCAAGTGTTTGATCTGCTCGTTCATCTCGTTCGCAATCGCGATCGAGTCGTCACCAAGAAAGATCTGATCGATGTCGTCTGGCAGGGCCGCGTTATCTCAGAAGCGACCCTGAACTCACGCGTCTTTGCGGCGCGCCGCGCCATTGGAGACAATGGCGAAGTTCAGCTCTTTATCCGCACGCATCATAAGCGGGGGTTTCGCTTCGTCGGTCAGGTCGAGAATTCCGTGCCGCCATCTGACACCCTTGCCGCGATTCCCGTGCGACCACCCGCAGTTAGGGATCCAGTAAAAGATCAACAAGACGCGGCGCTCGCCCTTCCCGACAAACCCTCAATCGCCGTCCTGCCATTTGAGAACATGAGCGGCGATCCGGAACAGGAGTACCTTGCTGACGGTCTCAGTGAAGACATCATCACGGGCTTATCCCGTCAACGATGGTTTTTTGTCATTGCTCGGAATTCAAGCTTTGCCTTCAAGGGCGAGACTGTCGACGTCCGCGAAGTGGCGAGGGAGCTAGGTGTGCGCTATGTGCTCGAGGGTAGTGTGCGCAAGGCAGCCAGCCGGGTGCGCGTGACCGCACAATTGATCGACGCCAGCAAGGGCGTTCACCTGTGGGCGGATCGATACGATCGCGAATTAGCCAACATTTTTGAGTTACAGGACGAAATTACCAACAAAGTCATCGATTCAGTTGGACCGCAGATTATTGTCGCTGAAGCGGCGCGCGTACGGCGCAAGCCACCCCAAAATATCGATGCGTGGGACTTGGTGATGCAGGCACTGCCGCACATGTGGCACATGAGCACGGAGGAGCAACGCCACGCACAGGACTTGCTGCAGCAGGCTGTCGCGCTCGATCCCGAGTATGCGCATGCCCATGCGTTGCTGGGATGGACTTATGTGAACATGTTCAATCTGGATTCGGGGACGCCAATCGGCGAATTCACGGACCAGGCGCTCGACGCGGGTGAAAGAGCGGTAACGCTCGATGAGCAAGATCATTGGGGGCACCTCGTTCTTGGACTTGGTCACGCGCGGCGACGTCGTCCTGAAACGGCGGTGATGCATCTTTCGCAAGCCGTCGAACTGAATCCTAATTTCGCGCTTGGCTATGCGGGGCTCGGCTATGCATTTGCATGCGGTGGGCAGCCTGAACGTGGACTCGAAGCTTTGGAGCAGGCGCAACGACTTAGTCCGCGCGATCCGTTTCTCGCAATATATGCGCCGGTCGTGCGGTACATGGCTCTGTTTGCTCTTCAACGGTACGAAGAGACGATTGCGCTATGCAGATCTATTACAACAATGAATCCCAACCATGCCGGTGCCTGGCGGTTGATGACTGTGTCGATGGGATTGCTCGGGAGGGTCAACGAAGCGAGGGAAGCTCTTGCGCGCACGCTCGCCCTCCAGCCTGATCTCTCCAGCGCCCATGTCACGAATGACACGGTATATGCAAATCCGAGCGACCGCGCCCGATTTCTTCTGGGACTTCAGAAGGCGGGGTTAAAGAACTAGAACCGCCTACCTGCGGGAGCCCCTGTTGGCGACACCGTCGCGATCGCGGTCGGTGATTCCGGAGAGAAACCGCCGCGAGACGGTCTTTCTGTTTAGCGGCCCGCAATTTTCGTGGATGTCCGCTATTGGCACTTAGCGGACATGACTTTTGCGCTGCACACGTCCGCTTTTGACCCAAAGCGGACAATCAGCAGGCCTAAGCTCATTGCCCCGCCGCAGTTCGCGCCGGTCTGTGTCGAGCGCGAAATCCTCAAACAAAAGTAGCAAGTTGTCGCCAGGCAACTACAGGCTGCCAAATCATACCGGCCGGGTCGTCTAACGAAATCAAGACTTCCTGAAGGACAAATCAAGGGCGACTCAAAGCCTTTAATGAACGGACGGCGCATCCATGCGGCCGGGATATGATAAATTTGATACAGAAGGAGGATGGCAATGATCGTTACTATCACCACGTTTCATCTGAAGCGCGCAGCGTCCTTGGAAGAGATGACCAAAGTATTTCAAGGGACAGCGCCCAAATACCAAAATATGGCTGGGCTTCTTCGAAAAAACTATTGGATGAGTGAAGATGGCTTGCGGGTTGGCGGCATCTATCTCTGGAATTCCAGAGCAGACGCGGATCGCGTTTACACTCCAGAGTGGAAAAAATTCGTCGAGAGCAAGTACGGCGTGACGCCCGTGATTGAATACCTCTACTCACCAGTGATGGTGGACAACCGCGAAGGCACAATCAGCGTTGCGGCAGCGTGATTACGGCCACGCGGGTTGGGCACTCTCGGTGTAAGCGAAGAAGTCGCAGCTGCCACGTGATCTGACGATAGCGCACGAAGGCGGTTGTTTGTGTGACGCTATTCGTTATCGGGTTCTCGGTGAACCCGAGCGAGTGACCGCGTCTTCGTAATCCGGGCCTCGTCATTGAGACGCATGCGCGCGGCCCGACCGAGGTCTATGCTTTATGTGGCATCCAGTTTCAACCGCTCCGTTCGACCACGATCTCGAACTGGCGACTATTGATTCAAACGGTGTGCATGCAATTGCCGTCCCGTGTCGCCGCATTCTTGGCGGCTGGATGGTGGGAAACAAGACACGCATTGACGTGCGTCCTACGCATTTGCGCGATTGGTCTACCGACGCCTAACGTTAGGCTGCCCGCCACGGCGGACCAATGTCCGCTTCTGGCACTTAGCGGACATTCCTCTTTGCACCGCACATGTCCGCTTTCGGGTGTAAAGCGGACATTTGCCCGACCCTCACGGCACTTGCAGCGCATCCTTGATGTAGTTCAAGCGCTGCGAATTATTGACGCGACGTTTTTATCGGGACAACCTGTCCATCCAGCAGCATCATCCACCGTGGGTATAATTTGAGGTGAGGCTATGGATAAGGACCACCGGGAGCGTAACGTTATGGTGTGGGGCGAGCCGCACATTGTCACCGTCTATCGCAAATCTGAAACCGTCTACGAGGCGATCGGCAACTACATGTGCGAGACGATATGCGTCAATGATCAAAGCGAAGGCGCAGCTATCAAGCGCTGGCGGGAGGTCGCGGCAGGTGTATTACCTAGTGAACAGCTCACGCGCGGTGCCGGGTGATTATGAGGGGTAATGCGGACATCGCTCTGACTTGCGGCAATGTCCGCTAATGACCCAAAGCGGACATAGCCAGTTCGACTTGCTACTCTGCCGTGAGCTTTGGGGGAGGCATGAAACGGCGCGAGTCCATTGTTGGATTGGGCCAAGTTTCTTCGTCATGCTTTTCCCCTTTCCAGTTTTGCAATTTCTTGCTCACCGATGAAGCGCTCGACTTCATCCATGCTGCGAAAGTGCCGGTCACCGTCTTTGTGCTCAAGAATGTGCTCGGTACCTATAGTCGGCACCGGCCAACGTGTGATGTATCGATACCCGAGCTTGTGGGCCCGTTTGGCCAGTTTATAGTCGTGTGTCATTTCACGCCCCTTTCCAGTTTTGCGATTGCCGCTAGAGCGATCTTGTCGGTTCGCGCAAGGTACTTGTCGAGTGCAAGTTCGCTTTCGGGGGTAAAGCGGACATACCTTTTCGCGCCGCAAATGTCCGCTAATGACCCAAGGCGGACACCTGCAAACCTATTTTCGTCAGTCAATGAGACGAGGTATCTGCATAGTGGATGATGCAGGCAGGATCGTTCGGGAAGTAAAGGTTGCGAGCGAACCTGACGCTTTATTGGCGGTACTGAAGAGCGGCGTCTATCACTTCAAGCGGATTGGACTGGAAGCCGGGCCGCTGTCGCAGGGGCTTGGCGGATTTTCGTATAGTCTATCGTCGATAATGTCGGGAGGCGATCAATGCCAAGCGCCCGCTATGACCAGTACGAATTTCCTGATTCCCGTTTCATACTTGAGTGTCTTGTTCTGGTGAGTATTCCCATTCTGGTGGTGGTGCTCGCAATTTTATTTACCAAGACTTTTCCGGATTTCGATGACAAGTTTATCTGGATCTCGGTGTTCGTATTGTATTTTGGGACATGCTATCTGCTCTATAAAAAGAAGAAAAAATATGACGCCGCTTATCAAGCGAGGCGCGATGAGGCAGCGATCAAACTCTTCAATGCCGCAAGATCTGGTGAAGTGGAAAAGTTTGCCGTTTTTCTACGGCCTTTCTATACGACGGATAAGATAGCGCAGAACGAATATGTCAATGAGTTTGTGACTGAGGGGGGACAAACGAGGATACAGCAACACACAATTTCGGACATCAAGTCTACTCGATCACCTCGTCGGCGCGGCCGATGAGCGTATTCGGGACGTTGAGGCCGAGCGCCTTGGCGGTCTTAAGATTGATGACCAGCTCATACTTCGTCGGTGCCTGAACCGGAAGGTCGGCAGGCTTCTCGCCCTTGAGGATGCGATCAACGTAGCGCGCCGCCCCGCGGTACTGATCATCAACATCCCACCCGTAGGAAATTAAGCCCCCGCTCGTGACGAAGTAGCGTCGGTAGTAGACCGCCGGCAGTTTGTGCTGTGCCGCAAGCGCGACAATAAGGTTTTGGTGGACCACTGCAGGCGCGCTTCCCGTCAGGATCAAACCGCCATTTGGGGAGCTCGCAAATCTCGTGATGTCCTGCTCAATCTGCCGAGCATCGCGCATGTTGATCACACTCACATCCATTCCGATTGAGGGCGCCACGGATTGGATCACGGCGAATTGGCCGATTCCGGCTGCGATGGCGGAATCCCGAAGAACCGCCACTCGCGTGACGGTTGGGGCAATCTGCTTGAGCAACTCCGCCCATTTCGCGGCCAATGCATAGTCAAATGTAATAAAGCCAGTTGCGTTGCCACCCGGACGAGCCAAGCTGTCGATTTGCCCGCCGCCAACTGGATCGATGACACTGTTGAATACGATCGGCACCGAGTGTGTCACTCGGAGCAGCACTTCCAGCCCGAGCTGGCCGGTCACCATGATAACGTCCGCTGGAAGTGCGACCAATTCTTCCGCGCCTTTGCGAGCCTCCGCAGGATCACCGCGCGCCCATCGGGTTTCAACCCGCACATTGTGGCCGTCGATCCAGCCCAACTGATGCAAGACTTCCAAGAATACCGTGACACCAGCCTGCTGGTCCGTCTCGCTTGCCGCGCTCATGAGCACGCCGATCCGCCGCATCTGCTCGCGTTGCTGCGCACGGGCGGCATGCGGCCACATCACCGCTGCCCCGCCCAGAAGCGTGATGAACTCGCGCCGCTTCATGTGCCGCCCCCGAGGGTCAGGACAAAGCATCGTAGCGGCTCAAACTACCACACTCTAAGGAGCCGCAGCCGATGTCCGCTTTGGGTCAAAAGCGGACATACGCAGTGCAAAAAGGCATGTCCGCTCTTACTCCGAAAGCGGACATGTGCAGTGCAACTCGGTATGTCCGCTTTGTGCCAATAGCGGACATTTGGTCGCTACTCGATCATCTCGTCCGCGCGAGCCTGCAGTGCCGGAGGCACGCTGAGGCCGAGGGCTTTAGCGGTCTTCAGATTGATTACCAGCTCGTACTTGGTCGGCACTTGCACCGGCAGGTCGGCAGGCTCCTCCATCGCATTGTGCGCAGCATCCGTCGATTTGAATCATTCTTCGATAGTAAAGTCGTCCTTGGGTATAATATTTTGGCGGTGTTGCCATGGCGTCTATTGCGAGTTCCGCCGCTTCTCGCCCTTAAGAATACGGTCGACATAAGACGCCGCGCGCCGAAACGGTTCGACCCGATCAGGCCCATAGGAGATCAGGCCCGCTCCGCGTGAACTACGGTTTTAGTGGCCTCCAGCTCCTTCGGCATCAACGATGCCACCACGCGCACGAATACCGACGGCTCGGTGAGCGCCGTCGTCATCAGCGCCGGCCGGCCGAATAGCTGCCATGCCGCGTGCAGATCGGCGAGAAACTCCTCACTCAGTTTGTTGCGTGAGCCTTGCGGCCGGCCTTTAGGATTGCCGGATTGGCCAGGCTTGAACTGGGTCAACTCTCTCCCAGTGACCTGTTTTCCACCTGTTGATTCAGGTCTGTGCTTGACCATCTCAGTCCATCGGATCCGGTTCACCGGTCGCGGCAGTTATGCTCGCGCTCCCAGACGAAAAAATAACGATGCGAAAATATTTGCTTTCGGGGCCCGGTCGAGCAGCCCTCCAAATTTGAGCTCATTATCAACTTAAAGACCGCTAGACCGCTCGGTCTAAATGTCCCACCGACGGTGCTCGAACGCGCCGACGACTGATCGATAGTTGATGCAGCGCATGAGTCCGCTATTGGCCCATAGCGGACATTCGAATGAACGCATTCAGCGTCGCTTTCGGGGGTAAAGCGGACATGCCCTTTTGCACTGCACATGTCTGCTTTTGACCCAAAGCGGACATTCGCCCCCTTCCGGTATACTCGGGTTAAATCGGTTTCGTTCCAATTCTGCAACGAGAACTGTTCGCGCATGCTCGTACAATTCTTGGCGAGTCTGAGCGTTGTTGGCTGCCAACCTCGAAACAGCACGGGCAAGGACAGGATAGTAATCAGCCATTGCGGACTGTCTCCAACTCGATGACTTCGTATGATAATGGCGGGTGAAATGATTTGTTAACGGATTGATCCTCACCATCTGGAGCCGTCCGGTTTCAGTTTGCCTCTACCGGACCAAAGGCGACCACGGTCAGGGCCCGGCCGTGGTCGCCGACCAACACTCCGTGGGCATGTGGAACACGCTTTTTGCGTTTACTTTTTTGATTGCCGTCGTCGTCTCAGTCTCTGACCCATCCAACTCTCAGAAGTTTACAGAATAAGATCGTGGCTATCGGGCACTACTAAAGCTATTTGCCGGTAAATTATGACCGGCAGCACGCAAAACGGCAGGCAGGCGAACTTTGTTTCACCACATTATTCTTGCCTGTGAAGAGGAGAACGGGGATACCTTTCGAACAAGCGGACATGGGGACGGGCAGTTTGCTGACACAATGGATGGCCAAATACGGCTATGTGCCAATTGTTCTGATTGGCGTAGCCGGTCTTGCTTTGGAAATTGGCACTGGCGAATGGCAGGGCGGCGAGACCGTTGTAGCCAAGACTCCCGTTGTCGCTGAGGCTCCTGTTGCCGCCAAGTCTCCTGTTGCGGCCGAGGCTCCTGCTGCAGCCAAGTCTCCTGATGTGGCCGTGTCTACTATTGAGGCCGAGGCTCCTGTTGTGGCCAGGGCTCCGGTCGAGCGTCGGTCGCCCGCGCCGGAAAGCGAGTCCGAGCCAAAGGCAAAGACGCAACTGGCGGCCCTCGACCCGTATGTTCGATTGCCGGATGAGTCCGACCAGCCC
>Ga0307498_10000082_pt1 | contig 10253 bp, 10 predicted proteins | sample 12_S_MG_FD_201369 | JGI IMG/M metagenome (GOLD analysis project Ga0307498, IMG submission 201369) | Soil microbial communities from Populus trichocarpa stands in riparian zone in the Pacific Northwest, United States - 12_S | ecosystem: Environmental > Terrestrial > Soil > Riparian zone > Trees...
TTTGCGGGTGCCCATCTTTGGTAGCGACGAGCTGCGCGAGGAACGGAGCGTAGTGATGGCTCCTTTTGCGCTCGACGCTTTGAGGCGGTCGATCGAGCACAACCAGCGCATGCGTCTCAGCGGGGCCACCCTGCCGGGTCGCATCGGACTGGCACACCGTTGCGTCGTTTTCTTCAGACCGCATCGCAAAACCGTTTCAATACCGGACAGAAGCGATTTCTCCTGCACCTCAGTGGCAAGGCGCGTGCCACGCGGCGTTAACTTTGCGCGTGTCGCGCAAAGAACTTGCCATTTTTTAAATTGGTAACGCCGCCGGCGATCGAGGCGGATTGGTTCGTGGGGCAATTTCCGAAAACCGGCAGCCAGTACGGGGCGGACGACTATTATTTCTCGCCGAGCTTATCCAGCCGCTTCTGCATCTCGTCGAGCTGACGTTTGAGATCGTCCATTTCGCTGCTCGAGCCTTGCGGTTTTTCTGAGGATTTCACCTGACCGCGCGCGAAGGGTGCGAACATGGCGAATGTCTTCTCGAACATTTCCATGTTGCGCCGGACCTGATCCTCGAGAGGGCCGAATGCACCGACGCCAAATGCTTGCGTTATCTGCTCGCGGAATTTGCCCTGCTCCTTCGACAAAGATTCAATCGAAGCTTCGAGGAAACGGGGCACAAGCATCTGCATGCTGTCGCCGTAAAAACGGATCAACTGCCGTAGGAAGGTGATCGGCAGGAGGCTTTGTCCTTCCTTGTTTTCCTGTTCGAAGATGATCTGCGCGAGCACCGAGCGCGTGATGTCTTCGCCGGTCTTGGCGTCGTAGACGACGAAATCCTCGCCATTCTTGACCATGGAGGCGAGGTCTTCGAGCGTCACGTAGGTACTGGTTCCGGTATTATAGAGCCGCCGGTTCGCATACTTTTTGATTGTAACCGGCTCTTTTTTTTCCTCTGCCATGTGGATCACACGTTTCCCCTGCCCAGGCTTTAAGCATAGCCAATTTCCGCTTATGTGGGCCACCGTTTTGTGGCACCGCGGCAGCGCCGAATGTGGCGTGGCGTCCCTTGCGGAAAGGCCGAAAAAGCGCCAATTGTCGCGGATATTCGACTGACAGGTCATGTTGACAGACCCACATGGCCTGCCGAGGATGCGGCAGTGCCAAAAACCTCTGCCTGCCCCAGAACTCGATGCAACAGGAGCTTCGGATGAAAGACGATATCGTCATCGTGAGCGCTGCCCGTACCCCGGTTGGCGCATTCAATGGGGCATTCGCCAACCTGCCGGCGCATGAGCTCGGCAAAACGGCGATCAACGCCGCGATGGAGCGCGCAGGCGTAGAAGGAGCGCGCGTGAGCGAAGTGATCTTGGGGCAAATCCTTACCGCCGGCCAGGGGCAGAACCCGGCGCGGCAGGCATCGATTGCTGCCGCTATCCCGGTTGAGACACCGGCGTGGGGCGTGAACCAGCTATGCGGTTCGGGCTTGCGTGCGGTCGCGCTCGGCTACCAGGCAATCCTCAATGGCGACAGCGACATCGTTGTTGCAGGGGGGCAGGAGTCGATGAGCATGGCGCCGCACTGTCAGCACCTGCGCGCCGGGGTAAAGATGGGTTCGTTCGAAATGATCGACACAATGATCAAGGACGGATTGTGGGATGCCTTCAACGGCTATCACATGGGCAATACAGCCGAGAACGTTGCCAAGCAGTGGCAAATCACCCGTCAGCAGCAGGATGAGTTCGCTGTGGCCTCGCAGAACAAGGCTGAAGCTGCTCAGAAGGCCGGCAAGTTCAAGGACGAGATAGTGCCGGTGACGATCAAGTCGCGCAAAGGCGATGTTGTTGTAGCCGCGGATGAGTATCCGAAACCCGGCGTCACCATGGATTCGATCGCCAAGCTGCGTCCAGCCTTTGACAAAGAAGGCACTGTCACGGCCGCGAATGCGTCTGGAATAAATGACGGCGCCGCTGCGCTAGTGCTGATGAAAGCAAGCGAGGCCGCTAAGCTCGGCAAGACACCCCTGGCGCGGATCGTGTCGTGGGCGCAGGCCGGTGTTGACCCTTCGATCATGGGTACCGGGCCAATCCCCGCTTCGCGCGCTGCGCTGAAGAAGGCGGGCTGGAAAAAAGAGGACCTCGATCTGATTGAGGCAAATGAGGCCTTCGCCGCGCAGGCATGTGCGGTCAACAAGGACCTCGGCTGGGACACCAACAAGGTAAACGTCAACGGTGGAGCAATCGCGATCGGGCACCCGATCGGTGCATCCGGTGCGCGCGTACTGGTGACCCTGCTTTATGAAATGCAAAAGCGTAATGCCAAGAAAGGACTGGCCACGCTCTGTATTGGTGGCGGAATGGGCATTGCAATGTGCGTCGAGCGGTAGCCGGTTCGGTATTGATTTAGATCATGGCCGGGCTTGTCCCGGCCATGATGTTTTAAGAAGATGGCTTGAGGGAGCGAACCATGGCGCGCGTTGCATTAGTAACGGGGGGAACCCGTGGAATTGGGGCTGCAATCACCAAGGCCCTGAAGGCAGCCGGTTACAAGGTTGCCGCCAACTACGGCGGCAATGACGAGGCTGCGCAGAAGTTCAAGGCCGAGACCGGCATTCCTGTTTTCAAGTGGGATGTGTCGTCCTACGACGCCTGCGCCGAGGGCGTAAAAAAGGTGGAAGCCGAAGTCGGCCCGGTCGAGGTGCTGGTCAACAACGCCGGTATTACCCGCGATGCCATGTTCCATCGTATGAAGCCTGAACAATGGATCGCCGTTATCAATACGAATCTCGGTTCGCTGTTCAATATGTGCCGGCCGCTTATCGAGGGCATGCGCGACCGCAAGTTCGGCCGTATCGTCAACATCTCATCGATCAACGGCCAAAAGGGCCAGATGGGGCAGGCGAATTACTCGGCCGCAAAGGCGGGTGAACTCGGATTTACCAAAGCCTTGGCGCAGGAAGGTGCGCGGTCCGGCATTACGGTGAACGCAATCTGCCCCGGCTACATCAATACCGAAATGGTGCAGGCCGTGCCGAAGGACGTTCTGGAGAAATCGATCCTGCCGCAGATCCCGATTGGCCGTCTTGGCGAGCCCGAGGAAATCGCGCGCTGCGTGGTATTTCTTGCGTCGGACGAAGCGGGCCTGATCACCGGCGCGACATTGAGCGCGAACGGTGGGCAATATTTCATCTAGCTGCAATTGCCCGCCGACCCATGAGAAAATTTCTGACCCAAGTGGCTATCGTTTGCCTGGTATCAGCGGCGGCGGCACCTGTTTTCGCGCAGGTCGTCGATCCTCGTTGCGCAGATATCTATGACAAGGTTGCCTGTGGATGCGCCGTGCAGAATGGCGGACGCATTATTTCGCCCCCAGGTGGCGTCAAGCGTGAGGGTCTGAAGTTGCGCCCGACAGAAGGTCAGGAGGGGACCACGACGCTTGATGGCGGTCGTGTCGCATTCCCAAAATATTTCAGGAGAGACGGCCTCAAGATCCACAAGAGCCGCGCCCTTGAGGGCTATCTGGCGTGCATGCGCAGCAATGGGCGCAAGTAGCGCAAAAATATTGTTACGGCCGGTTGTGCGGCGACCAGTCCCCGGGCGCCAACTCAAATCCCTCGAATGAAAAACCGGGCGCAACGGTGCAACCGGTCAGCGTCCAATCGCCGAGGCTCTCCGCTGCCTGCCACGCGCGTGCCGGGACGGTCACCTGTGGTACTTCGCCCGCATTGATGTCGGCGCCCAGGCGGAAGATCTCTTCTTTGGCTCCGTCGACCACTTCGAGTTTGAGTGGCGCGCCGCTGTAATAGTGCCAGACTTCGACCGCGTCGATCCTGTGCCAATGCGAACGCTCGCCGCTCGCCAGCAGAAAGAGAATTGCGGTGGAAGCCGGGCGGCCTTCCACCTGTCGGGGGTCGCGGAAGGTTTCGCGATAGTGCCCGCCCTCGGGGTGCGGTTTGAGCCCGAGCGCGCGGATCATCTCGGGGGCGGTGGGCGTGGGCACGAGTGTCGTCAAAATTTGTTCTTGCGGGCCCGAATTTCCGCGAAAACCTCAGCTGCCGCCCTGCCGGCCATGCCTATCCCGGCCGCAACATCGGATATATCGGCGCGCAGGAACGGGTTCGCTTTCTTTTCCTCACCGATGGTGACCGGAATGGTCGGCTCGCTCCGCGCAAGTTCTTGTTTTGCTTGTGCCTCGCGCGCGGCGAGCGCCTTGTTGTTCGGTTCGATCGTGCGAGCGAATTTGATATTTGCAGCAGTGTATTCGTGCCCGCAATAAATCTCGGTATCCTCCGGAAGTTCCCGCAACTTTACGAGGGAGTGCCACATTTGCTCCGGGGTGCCTTCGATTACGCGACCGCAGCCGATGGAAAACAAAGTATCGCCTACGAACGCAAGTTTGTCCGCGTGAAACCAGTAAGCAATGTGGCCAAGGGTGTGGCCCGGTGTCTCGATCACATTGGTTGACAACGATCCGATGTTGACTTTATCGCCTTCGCGCACGGTTTCGTCCACGGCCGGAATTTTTGAAGCTTCCGCAGCCGGTGCCACGACACGGCATTTGTATTTCTCCTTTAGCGGGATGATGCCGTCGGTATGGTCGGCATGGTGATGCGTGACCAGGATGTCCGTCAACTTCCAGCCTGTGGCCTTCAATGCCGCCTCGATGGGCGCTGCCTCGGGTGCGTCTATACTGGCGGTGGCGCCGCTGTCCGGGTCATGCAGCAGCACCCCATAATTGTCGGATCGGCAGAGAAAAAGACGGGTTTCCGCTGGCATTGGAGTGTTCCTATTAGTGTTCTGGACAGAAATTAACCGTACCACGTCGGTAAATGAACGTGCACCCGCGTGTGCGTTAGCGTTTTGCTACGGCGTTTCATGATAGTTTTGCTACATGTCGATCGACGTGGTGGACCTGCGTAATTTCTACGGCCAGCGGCTGGGTGTCGTCGCCCGCCGTTTCATCGGCCGCGGCATCCGCTCGTTGTGCGGCAATACCGCCGGTCAGCGGGTGCTCGGCATTGGTTACGCCACGCCTTATCTGGGTTTGTTTCGTGAGGAAGCTGAGCGCTGCCTTGCGCTCATGCCGGCCGGGCAGGGCGTAGTTAAGTGGCCGACGTCGCGTCCAGCTTTATCTGCGCTCGTTGATGAAAACGAATTGCCGCTCACCGATTCTGCGGTCGATCGTGTGATGCTTGTGCATGCGCTCGAAATGACGAACGACCCGGGTGCGCTGTTGCGCGAAGTGTGGCGAGTGCTTGCGTCCGGGGGTCGCTTGCTCGCGGTGGTGCCAAACCGGCGAGGCCTATGGGCACGAATGGATACGACGCCCTTCGGACATGGTCGACCTTATTCGCGCAGCCAGATCAATCAGCTCTTACGCGAAACCTGGTTCACTCCGACCGGCTGGAGCGAGGCGCTCTACGTACCCCCTGTTGAACGCGGTTGGTTCCTGCGATCGGCAGTCGCATGGGAGCGCACCGGTGCGACACTGTCGGCGCCGTTTGCGGGAGTGCATCTGGTGGAGGCGACCAAACAAGTCTATCGCGCGATCCCGGCGCGCCGAGAGAAGCGGCGATTGATGCCCGCACTAGAGCCCGCATTGGCCCCGTCACCCGGCGCCTAGTTCAAGCCTAATGAATTTTTAGTTGATCGATGCCCGCGCGCGGGTCGTCGCACTACTCTGGCTGCCTCGGCTCGTCGCCACCGCTTTCGTCTTGTGCCGGTTGCGGCGCCGCGCCCTGCTGATGCCCGCCGCTGTAATCAGGTCGATCAGGGCGGTAACCGCCGCCTCCGCGGTGACGGCGCCTGCGTCGATGCATACCAAATCGGTCCTGGCCGCGGTCGCCCTGGTCGTGACCATTTTGCGCGGGATTCTGCTGTGGCTGACCGCCGCCGGTAATAAATGCAGGCAAGCCGCCAACGTCCTGCCCGCCTCCCTGGTTAGGCTGATGAGGCTGTTGCTGGTGTTGCGGGCGATTGTGTACCTGCTGGTCGCGCGGCGGAAACGGTTGGGCGTCGCGAGGGAGATACGGCTGCTGTTGGGGTTCGCGCGGGCCGTAGCTCGGTTCGTTCTGGCCCATGAAAGGCTGACCGTCATCATCATCGCCGTCGAAGCTTTCGTCGTTGCCCTGCTGGTGCTGTCCGCTGGGCGCTCCTTGTTGCGGCTGTTGATTGTAGTAGGGGTTCTGCTGGCGGAATTGTTCCTGCGCGGCGGCGATGAGACGGAAATAATGTTCGGCGTGTTGGTAGTAATTCTCAGCGGCAACGGGATCGCCGGAGCCCTGCGCGTCGCGCGCGAGCTGAATATATTTTTCCGCAATGTGCGAAGCCGTGCCGCGGATCTTAACGTCAGGGCCGTTTGATTCGTAAACGCGTGTCAGTGGATTTTGGCTCTTGCGGTGGTTGTTGCCGCGTCCCCGCATGCGCTTTTGACCGTTTCTCATGTGCCTTTTATCGCCTTTTGCCTGTTCGGTGTTGTCGGCCGAACGCTCAACCCGATTTGCAAGTCCATACAACCTCATTGCGCGGCGGACCTGCACTCGTTATCCGCGCCAATGATCGAACCGTTGTGTTTCTTTGTCGCGTTAGTTCGCAGCAACCCCTCAGCCGCGTTTTCTATCGCGGCGTTGCCAACCTCTCGTTACGCGCATCGTCCAAGGTTTCGAAAAATAATGCGCCCAACCGGTGAAGCGTCCAGACCCGTATCTGGCGAATTCGTTTGCCGTCTCTGCGAAGTCGGCTCTTCGTCATCCGCCTTGCGCCGAACCTCACAGAGCATCAACTCTGGGGTTCTTGGCGATGCAACCGTCACGGGTCGATTCCGTGACCGGAAGCTAGTCGTTTCCGTGGAATAATCCAAGAGGTTTTTTCGCCAATAATGAGCTCTGCAATTTTCATCGGGTGGGAATGCAACACGCTCATGACACGAAACCCGCGCCGAGTACACGCGGCGTTCCGCCTAAGTCCTTGCGCACAACCCCGACCGTCAACCCCGCATTGGTAAACAAAGTGCGTACCGCCGGTTCCTGGCCCGCGCCCAGTTCCACGAATAGCCGTCCGCCCGCTGCCAAAAGCCGCTTTGCGTCCGCCGAAATGGAACGGTAGGCGGTCAACCCGTCATCACCTCCGTCGAGTGCCACGATTGGGTCGTAGTCCCGCACCTCCGGCGCGAGGGAGGCAATTGCCCCGCGGGCTATGTACGGCGGATTCGAAACCACCAGATCGAATGGGCCCGCCACGCCGGCGGCGATGTCGCAAGCAACCAGGCTGCATCGGGTTTCGAAGCCGCATTGCGTCACATTGGTCTGCGCGGTCTGCAAGGCCGCGCGGCTTATGTCGGTACCGACCCCGTTTGCATTCGGTAGTTCGTTCAGTAGCGCCACCAACAGCGCGCCCGAGCCGGTACCGATGTCAAGAATGCGCACCTTTTCCATTCTCAGGCCGCTGCGCACGACAAAGTCCAGCGCGCCTTCGATCACAGTTTCGGTCTCCGGTCGCGGCACCAAAACGTCCGGCGTTACCGCAAGCGCAAGACTCCAGAACTCTTTCTTTCCAAGAATGCGCGATACTGGCTCGCGTTTCAATCTGCGCGCGGCAAGTCCGGATATCGCATTCACTTCGCGGGCCTCGAGGACGCGGTCTGACTGCGTGATCAGGCGGGTGCGATCGAGATGCAGCGCGTGACCCATGAGCACGCGCGCATCAACCCCGGTATCCTCGATTCCGGCAGCGCGGAACGACTGCGCAACAAGCTGCAACGCTTCGGAGATGGAAGCGCCGTCTTTTAGACCCGGAATGATTCTCACGCCGCGCCTTCGGCGGCCAGCAACTCGGCCTGATGCTCGGTGACCAGCGCATCGATCACCTCCTCGAGTGCCTCCCCCTCGATGACTTGAGGCAACTTGTGCAATGTCAGATTGATGCGGTGATCGGTGACGCGACCTTGCGGAAAATTATACGTCCGAATGCGTTCCGAACGGTCACCCGAGCCGACCTGGCCACGCCGATCGGCTGCTCGCGCGGAATCGCGCTTGGTTTTTTCGACGTCATAAAGCTTCGCGCGCAACATCGTCATCGCCTTGGATTTATTTTTGTGCTGCGACCGCTCCTCCTGCACAAATACGACAATCCCACTTGGAACGTGCGTGATGCGGATGGCAGATTCGGTCTTGTTGACGTGCTGTCCACCAGCTCCCTGCGCGCGCATGGTGTCGATCTTGAGGTCGGACTCGTTGATGTGGATGTCGACATCCTCCACTTCCGGAAGAACGGCAACGGTCGCTGCCGAGGTGTGGATACGACCCGAGGCCTCGGTATCGGGTACGCGTTGCACACGATGCACGCCCGATTCGAACTTGAGCTTGGCGAAGACACCGCGGCCCTGAACCTCGGCGACGATTTCCTTGAAGCCGCCTTTCGTGCCTTCGCTGAGAGAGAGAATTTCGGTCCTCCAGCCCTGCTTAGCGGCATAGCGTTCGTACATGCGAAAAAGATCTCCGGCGAAGAGCGCGGCTTCGTCGCCGCCGGTGCCGGCGCGGATTTCGAGGATCGCGTTATGATCGTCCATTGCATCCTTCGGCAGCAGAGCCAGCCGGATCTGCTGCGTCAGGGATTCCATACGTTCCTGTAATTCGCGGCGCTCGATGTCCGCAAGTTTGCGCATCTCCGCATCCGTGCCGGAGTCATTGACGAGCGCCGAAAGCTCCGCGATTTCTTTCTCGGTGCTGCGGTAAGCTTTGATCACCTCGACGACCGGGGTGAGTTCGGCGAATTCACGCGACAACTTCACGTAGGCGTCGGCAGCCAAACCGCTGGCCAACTCGCTTTCCACCAATGCGTGGCGGGCGAGCAGGGCGTCCATTTTCTGTTGCGGCAGGACTGTCAAAGCTGCAATCCCTCATTGGCCGCAAAGGTCTCGAGCGTGTGGCGAATGGAAACGCTGCCGACCGGCTGCTCAAGACATGGCAGAAGAAGGTCTTCGCCTTTCCGGCAGTCGAGGTCGAGCAGAAGCGCCTTGACCGGCCCCACCGCGGAGGGAGAGAGGGACAAGGTGCGATACCCCAGAATGGTCAACGCCAAGGCGCCAATCGGCTGCGAGGCAAGCTCGCCACAAAGTGTGACCGGCTTGCCGTACTTCTTTGCTTTGTCGGCAATGTCTTTCAACGCGCGCAGGACCGGCGCCGAAAGTGGATCGAATCTCTCCGATACCCGCGGATTGCCGCGGTCGGCCGCATAGAGGAATTGCATCAGATCGTTGGAGCCAACCGAGAGGAAATCGACGCGCTCAAGCAATTCGTTGAGCTGGAACAGGAGCGCGGGGACCTCGACCATCGTTCCGATCTCGACCCGCTCCGGCAATTCATGGCCGTGCCGGCGCAAATGCGTCAGCTCGACTTCGACAAGCGACCTCGCTTTGTCGAATTCCTCGACAACGGCAATCATCGGAAACATCAGCTTTAGACCGCGCCCGCCCGCCGCGCGCAGCAATGCACGCACCTGGCTGCGCAGGAGGCCAGGGCGGTCGAGACCGAGCCTGATCGCTCTCCAACCCAGCGCGGGGTTTTCTTCCTCGATATTGCGCATGTACGGCAACACCTTGTCACCGCCGATATCGAGGGTGCGGAATGTGACGGGCTTCTTTCCTGCGGCATCCAGAACCGAGCGATAGAGAGCAAGTTGCTCGCCGGTGCGCGGCAACGTGGTTGCAACCATGAACTGCAGTTCAGTCCGGAACAGGCCGATTCCCATTGCGCCCGTATCCTCGATGTGCGGGAGATCGATGGCGAGCCCCGCATTGATCATCAGCGATATCTTCTCGCCGTCTTTGGTGATGCAAGGTCGATCCCGGAGCGCGCGATATTGCGCTTGCCGGCGTGCGCGAAGTTTCACGCGCTCGCCATAGGACGCCTGAATGTCCTGCGGCGGACGCATATGCACATGACCAGTCGAGCCATCGACGATAATGGCGTCACCGGGCTCGACCAGTCCGGTGGCGTTCTCGATCTCGCCTACGGTCGGAATTCCAAGCGCACGCGCCACAATCGAGACGTGCGAGGTTGGCCCGCCTTCCTCAAGAATCAGGCCGCGCAATTTCTTGCGGTCGTAGTCAAGAAGTGCAGCTGGTCCCATAGAGCGCGCCACAACGATCGCATTTTCCGGCAGTTGCTCCCTAGTGGGCGCGTGATCCTGTCCCATCAGCACGCGCATCAGCCGGTTGGCGAGATCGTCAAGGTCGTGCAGGCGCTCACGCAAATAATGATCGGAGGC
>Ga0307498_10000083_pt1 | contig 10191 bp, 8 predicted proteins | sample 12_S_MG_FD_201369 | JGI IMG/M metagenome (GOLD analysis project Ga0307498, IMG submission 201369) | Soil microbial communities from Populus trichocarpa stands in riparian zone in the Pacific Northwest, United States - 12_S | ecosystem: Environmental > Terrestrial > Soil > Riparian zone > Trees...
AGCTGTCGCAGCGGCAACAGGTCGGCCAGCAATTCGATCAGCGAGCCCGGATTGCGGCTCACGTGCCCGCCGTCGGGCAGGACCTGCTTGCGCAATTCTTCGATGAGGCGGCGCACATTGCCGCGCAGGTAACCGGACTGCCCCTGCATGCACAGCGTTGCATAGTTGAGCGCAACGATCGCCTGCAGGCGCGGAAGTCCTTCGCGCGAGTCGTTGATGTTGTGGCGCAGGTAACGCACCTGGCGCGACAGGCTGCGGATGAATCGCCGATAAAATCGTGCGTCCGCATCCTGCAGGACAAACGGGGCCTGGCTGAGCCAGCAGATGATGCGGCGTGACAAGATGTCGATGCGCCAGCCGGTGGAATGTCCGCCGCCTTGCACATTGATCCATTCGTCGATCAATGAACGGGCATTCGAGCGCGTGATCGCCGAGTCGGCGGCGCGAAGGTGCCGTAGCCACACAAAGCTGAGCAAGGTGACCGCCCACTCATCCGAAGGCGGCGTCATCTCGAAGGGGGACCTGCGGTCGCTGATCACCACCTTGCCTGCGAAGGCGAAACGACCCGCGTAGATCTCGCTGGCGCGCGTTGCGTCCGCTGTGCGCAAGTCCTGGGGCGCGATCAGCAGGCGGTCGGTTTTGGTCGAGGCAAACCGCCAGCGAAACAGGGGATGTGCATTGAGTCCGCCGACAACGCTGTGAAATGCGCGGCGCCCGATGAGCACGGAGAGCCTGGCCCGCTCCGCCACCGAAACCCGCATCGTCAAGCGTTCGTCTCCTGTCGCACGCGCGAATCCGCACGCACGAACCACACGATAGCGAAGGGCCTGTAAAGGGCCAATACGCATCAGAACCGCCGGTCAAACCTCACGTCGTGTTAGCCGTGCGGCATAGAAGCCGTCGAGTCCAGCCCAGCGCGGATCGGGATCGGGCAATTGCTGCGGTAACGTGCGCAAGTCGCCGTCGGTGGTAATAAATTCAGCGTGACCGAACACCTCCTGTGCCGAAATGGGACTCCGCGTTACGCGGGAGTCGCGCGCAAGCAGCGTTTCGATCTGATTTTGACCCTCCTCCGGCTCCAGTGAGCAGACGCAATATACAAATGTCCCTCCCGGCTTCGTCAGTTCGACTGCACGATCGATCAGCCGCTGCTGCAGGGACGTAAGGACCGGAAGGTCCGCTTCATTCTTGAGCCAGGGAATGTCGGGATGACGACGGATCGTGCCCGTAGCTGAGCAGGGCGCATCAAGTAACACGCCGTCGAACGGTCCGCCTTGCCAATCCAGCGCGTCAGCCGCCACGGTTTCGACGGTGAGAGAGAGGCGCGCAAGATTTTCCCGCATGCGGTTGAGCCGCGCGGGCGACCGGTCGACGGCGCTCACCTTTGCGCCGGCCAAAGCAAGTTGCGCGGTCTTGCCGCCTGGAGCCGCGCACAGTTCAGCGATGCTTTTCCCCTGGATGTTGCCGAGCAACCGGGCAGGTAGCGCGGCGGCTGCGTCCTGCACCCACCATGCGCCTTCGGAAAATCCTGGCAGGAGCGAGATCGCACCGTGCGCCAAAGTGCGTACCGTGCCGGTCGGCAATACGCGGCCGCGCAATCGTTCGGCCCAGGATTCGGCGTCTTGTTTTACAGTGAGATCGAGCGCGGGTTCATGTCCGTTTGCGGTCGCGATCGCGCGCGCGGTATCCGGTCCGTAGGCCTTCTTCCAGCGCTTGAGCAACCACTCCGGCGTGTCGCGGGTGCTGCCGTCGACATGTTTTGTCGCGGCGCTTTGCGTCACCTTTCGCAAGACGGCGTTGACAAGACCCGCGTAACGCGCCGCGCGTCGATCGGCCTGTGCAAGCCGAACGGACAGGTCGACCGCTGCGTGATCGGGAACCTCAAGCCAGAGAATTTGCGCGGCGCCGAGTAACAGAATCGTTTCGGCCCGTGGCGCGTCGGACGGAAAGCCTTTGTCGAGAAATCCGCCAACCAGGTGCCGCAGGGTGCCGAGCCGCCGCAACACCGTTGCAACAAGCCTGCGCATCAAGGCGCGGTCGCGTTCGGCAAGCCCAGCCAAACCCGGATGTGCGCTTTTGCCCGAGAGAAGTTCGTCGAGTGCCGTTCGCCGCCGCAAAACGCCGTCGAGGATATCGGCGGCAATTCGTCGAGCGGCGAGGCCGGGGACTTCCGGCTGCGGGGAAGTGCGCGGACGCGCCATACCCGGATAGTTGCAGAAAAATTGTGTCCGCGCCGCGAACGGCCCCGAAAATATGTCTTTAACTCACAGATTCAGGTCGGTCCGCGCCTTTACTTCGCCTTGCACCCGCTTTCGGCGGTCTCAAGCCCCTGCTTTTGCCGTCTTCTTGTTCTGCCGGTTGCTGACGAGGTCATCGACCACGGCCGGATCGGCCAAAGTCGAGGTGTCGCCGAGGTTGCCATATTCGTCTTCGGCAATCTTGCGCAGGATTCGCCGCATGATCTTACCGGAGCGGGTTTTCGGCAGGCCCGGGGCAAACTGGATCAGATCGGGCGAGGCGATCGGTCCGATCTCCTTGCGCACCCAACCCACCAGTTCCTTGCGCAGGTCCTCGGTCGGCTTTTCGCCGACCATCAAGGTGACGTAGGCATAGATGCCCTGACCCTTGATGTCGTGCGGGTAGCCGACGACTGCGGCCTCCGAAACTTTCGGATGTGCAACGAGGGCGCTTTCGACTTCGGCGGTGCCGAGCCGATGTCCGGCCACATTGATAACGTCGTCGACGCGGCCGGTGATCCAGTAATAGCCGTCTTCGTCGCGACGGCAGCCGTCACCGGTGAAATATTTCCCGGGGTATGTCTTGAAGTAGGTATCGATGAAGCGCTGGTGATCGCCGTAAACCGTGCGCATCTGTCCAGGCCACGAGTCGACGATGCAGAGATTGCCACTCGTCGCGCCGCTCTGAACCTTGCCTTCGGCATCGACGATTTCCGGTTGCACGCCGAAGAACGGGTGCGTTGCGGATCCTGGCTTGAGTTTGGTTGCGCCGGGCAGTGGCGTGATGAGGATGCCGCCGGTTTCGGTTTGCCACCAGGTATCGACAATCGGGCAGCGATCGTCGCCGATCACGTGGTAGTACCACTCCCAAGCTTCGGGATTGATCGGTTCGCCGACGGTGCCGAGCAGGCGCAGCGACTTGCGCGACGTCTTTTTCACCGGATCATTGCCACCCTGCATCAGCGCGCGGATCGCGGTCGGGGCCGTGTAGATAATGTTGACCTTGTGTTTGTCGCAAACCTCCCAGAAGCGGGAGTTGGTCGGATAATTCGGTACGCCTTCGAACATCATCGAAATGGCGCCGTTCGATAGCGGGCCGTAGAGGATGTAGCTGTGGCCGGTGACCCAGCCGACGTCCGCGGTGCACCAGTAGATATCACCCTCGTGATAGTCGAACACGTATTGGTGCGTGATCGATGTGTAGACCAGATATCCGCCGGAGGTGTGCAGCACGCCCTTCGGTTTGCCGGTCGACCCCGACGTATAAAGAATGAACAGCGGGTCTTCCGCATTCATTTCCTCGCAAGGACAATCGGCGCCCACGGTCTTCGCGACCTCGTCGTAATAAACGTCGCGACCGGACTTCATGGTGACCGCCGCGTTGGTGCGCTTGACGACGATCACTGAAGTCACGCCGCCGGCCTTGTCGCAGGCGGCGTCGACGTTTGCCTTCAGCGGAATCTTGCGCCCGCCGCGCACGCTTTCATCGGCGGTGACGACCACACTCGATTTGCAGTCCTCGATGCGTCCGGCAAGCGAGTCGGGCGAGAATCCGCCGAACACCACTGAATGGACGGCGCCGATGCGGGCGCAGGCGAGCATAGAAATCGCCGCCTCGGGGATCATCGGCAGGTAAATGGTGACGCGATCGCCTTTCTTGACGCCGCGCGATTTCAGCACATTGGCGAAGCGGCAAACTTCGGCGTGCAGCTGCTTGTAGGTGAGCTTTTTGTCGTCCTTCGGATCGTCGCCCTCCCACAGGATGGCGGTCTGGTCACCGCGTTTCGCAAGATGGCGATCAACGCAGTTGTGACAGACGTTCAGCGTTCCGTCCTCGAACCATTTGATCGATACGTTGCTCGGGTCATAGGAGGTGTTCTTGACCTTGCTGAACGGCTTGATCCAGTCGATACGCTTGGCCTGCTCGCCCCAGAAACCGTTCGGGTCCTTAACTGAGCGCGCGTACATTTCCTTGTACTTGGCGTCGTCCACGTAGGCGCGTTTCCGCCAATCGGCCGGCACGTCATAGATCTTGTCCGACATCAAACTTCCTCCCGGCCCACCAATTGCGCGGAGGGCACTTTATTTGTTTCCGCTTTCTGGTCGTATTATGCGACGGTGATCGCGCGACCGACAAGGCGCGGATTGCCCCTACTTTCGCGGTATTCCGCGGCCCTTACGGACCCCACCAGCCGATGATGGCGCCGATGATGACGAAGGCGCCGAGCCAGGCCACGCTGTCGATAACCGTGAGCATCACGCGACGGCCTTGAAAAGCGTTGTTGGTCGCAATCGTGGTCAGCACAAAGCCGAACCAGCAGAAGAGGGCCGAGATAATGCCGGCGCGCAGCGTGAATACATTCAAGTGCAGGAGAATGCCGTAAAGCACCCAGGCGATGATGATCTCGCTGATAAATACAAGGACGAAGGGCGCGCCTTTGGCGAAACCCGATTTGGCTTCCATTTCGGCTTTACATTGTTCAAGGGTTTTGCCTTGCGCAGCCATCCAGGGCTTGCTGAGCGCCGTATAGTAGGCACCACCGAAAATCCAGGCAGCCACGGCGGCGATCAGGATCGAAAAGAGATTGGCGTGCGAAAAGCCCATTGTCCCCTCCTTATTTCAAGCCACCCATTTTACAGACGAGTTTCCACTCGGCGTCGGTGACCGGCTGCACCGACAGACGCGCGTATTTGACGAGCGCCATATCTTTGAGCTTCGCCTCCGCCTTTATGCTGGCGAGCGTAACGGGTTTCGGCAGTGGCTTGTCGGCGACGGTCGTGACGGCGACCCATGGTTCGCCTTTACCGGCCGAGGGGTCGGCAAATGCTTCACGGATCACCTCACCGATGCCGACAACCTGTTTCTCGTCGCCGGTATGGTAGAAAAAGAACTTGTCGCCCTTTTTCATTTCCTTGAGGTACCGGCGCGCCGTGAAATTGCGCACGCCGGTCCAGGCCTCTCCTTTCGCCCCGCGCTTGAGCTGGTCGTTCCAGGAATATTCGTCGGGTTCGGTCTTGAGCAACCAGTAGGCCATAGCTTTCATTCCGATTTGAGCGGTCGTGCAAGCAAGGACTCGATCGCGTCGTCGACGCTCATTTTCCCAGACAGGACTGCGGCAACGGCGCCGGCGATCGGCATTTCCACGTTTTTTTCGCGCGCCATCTCCAGCAATACGGGTGCAGTGAAAATACCTTCCGCCAGCTTACCATGCGCGGCGGTGTCCGGCTTCTCGCCTTTGCCCAACGCGACGCCGCAGGAGAAGTTGCGCGACTGTAGGGTTCCGCATGTGAGAATCAGATCGCCGAGGCCGGACAGGCCCATCATGGTTTCGGTCTTCGCGTCGCAGGCTTTTCCGAAGCGCACCAGCTCGGTAAAGCCGCGCGTCGTCAAAGCTGCAAGCGCGCTCGCGCCAAGCGATTTGCCGGTCACGATGCCCGCGGCAATGGCGAGAACATTTTTTGTCGCGCCGCCCAGTTCCACGCCGCGAACGTCAGTTGAATGGTAGGGACGGAAGGTGCCGGCGTTCAACGCATGGGCCAGCTCAAGGGCGATTTTTCCGTCACTCGCCGCAATGGTAACCGCCGTTGGCAAACCGCGCGCAACATCGGCGGCGAAACTCGGTCCCGACAGGATTGCCGGCAGCGAGCGCGGCGCGCACTCGGCAATGATCTCGGTCATGAACTTATGCGTCCCGCGTTCGATGCCTTTTGCGCACGCAATCAGTGGCGTGTTTTTCGACAGCGACGGTGCCAGCGACGTGATCACCGATCGCATGGCTTGCGCGGGCACCACGATGAGAATCGCCTCACTGCCGGCGGTCTCGCCCAGCTCGCGCGTGATCTTGATGGTTTCACTCAATCGTACGCCGGGAAGAAAACGGCTTTCGCGTTTCTGTGTCAGGGACGCGGCGTTGTCCGCCTCGTGCTCCCACAGCATGACGTCGCGGCCCGCGCGCGCGCACGTGAGGGCCAGTGCCGTTCCCCAGGCGCCTCCCCCGAGCACCGCGATGCGTTGAATGGCCATGCGTTGCCGCCGTCCGCCTATTTGTACGCCGCGGTGCGCCGCAGCGCACCTTCGGCGGCGGCGATTTCGTCGAGTGGCCAGCGTGCGCGCGGCGCTGTGTCAAGAGAATCGGTCAAGCCGAGTGCAAGTCGCTCGCATCCGGCCCAGGCGATCATCGCGCCATTGTCGGTGCAAAGCTCCGGCGGGGGCACGACCAAGGTCGCGCCGACCTCGAAGGCAAGGCGATTGAGTACCTTCCGGATCGCCTGATTTGCGGCAACGCCACCGGCCGCAACCAGTGCAGTCGGTGCTCCAAAGCGCGCGCGGAACAGCATCAGCCCGGCCCGCAACCGGTCAAATACGACGTCGACGATCGCCTGCTGGAAGCCCGCGCAAAGATCAGCGACATCCTGGTCGGTGAGCGGAGCGATTTTTTCCGCTTCCAGGCGCAGCGCGGTCTTCAGGCCCGAGAGCGAAAAGTCTGCATCCTTGCGGCCGTGCATCGGGCGCGGCAAACGGAAGCGCGTCGCATCGCCGTTCGCGGCTTCTTTCTCGACTCGCGGTCCACCCGGAAAACCGAGGCCAAGCAGCTTGGCGGTCTTGTCGAAGGCCTCGCCGATGGCGTCATCCTGCGTTGTACCAAGCCGCACGTAATCGCCGACGCCACGCACGGCCAGGATCTGGGTATGACCCCCGGACGCGAGGAACAGGCAATATGGGAACGCCGTTCCGTTCGTCAGCCGCGCCGTCAATGCGTGCGCCTCGAGGTGATTGACGGCAATCAACGGTTTGTTTTTGACAAGCGCGATTGCCTTGGCGGTCGTCAGGCCGACGATCACGCCGCCGATCAGCCCGGGCCCCGCGGCCGCGGCAATGCCATCGACCGCATCATAGTCGCGGCCGGCCTGCGCCATGGCATCGGCGATCACGACGTCGAGCGCTTCGACGTGGGCGCGCGCCGCGATCTCCGGCACGACCCCGCCGAACGCCGCGTGCTCATTGACTTGGGACAGCACGACGTTGGACAGAATTCTGCCGCGGCCAGCCTCCAATCGTTCAACGACCGCGGTGGCGGTCTCGTCGCATGTCGTCTCGATGCCGAGGACGATCATCAAATCCCTCATTCCCTTGCCCGGTCGGGCGAGGTGACTGCGGCCGAAATAATAGCTAGTCCTGACCGCTGGGCCGACCCCCCGGTTCGCCTAGCATCGCGAGGTTATATGGCGCAATCCACAGCCTCCCTGCGCATTGGTACGCGCGGCAGCCCGCTCGCCCTGATCCAGGCGCGCACGGTGCGGGCACGGCTGGCCGGCGCGATGGGAATCGAAGAGGAGAGGATTGAACTTGTCGTGATCCGGACGACCGGCGACATCATCCAGGATCGGACTTTGGCGGAAGAGGGCGGCAAAGGCCTGTTCACGAAAGAGATCGAGGAGGCATTGCTGGCCGGTCGCGTCGATCTTGCTGTGCATTCGGCGAAGGATATGCCGACGGTGCTGCCAGGCGGGCTGATATTGGCGGCATGCCTCGAGCGCGAGGATCCGCGCGATGTGTTCATCAGCCGCAAGGCGCGTTCGCTGGCCGAGTTGCCGAAAGGCGCGAGCCTCGGCACCGCGTCGCTGCGCCGGCAGGCGATCGCCATGCGCGAGCGGCCCGATCTGCGTGTGATGCCACTGCGCGGCAATGTCGAAACAAGACTGCGCAAGCTCGACGCGGGAGATGTCGATGCCACGCTTCTTGCGCTTGCCGGGCTCAGACGCCTTGGGCTGACCGAGCATGCCACGCACGTCATGAGCGCCGACGAATTTCTTCCCGCCGTTGCGCAAGGCGCGATCGGCATCGAGACGCGAGCGGACAACAAGGGCGTTCGCGACATCCTCGCGGGCATCGATCATGCCGACACATCGATGGCCGTTGCTTGTGAAAGGTCTTTCCTCGAAGCACTCGGTGGCTCGTGCAAGACTCCGATCGCGGGTCACGCGACGATTGCCGGCGACGCCGTGCAATTTCGTGGATTGATCGCCCGGCCGGATGGCAGCGCCGCGCACGACATTGCCGGCACCGGGCATCGCAAGGATGCAACCATCATCGGCCGTGAGGCCGGACGCGAACTCAAGCATCGCGCCGGACCAGGATTTTTTGATTGAACCATGCGTGTCGTCGTGACTCGCCCACAGGCTGAAGCCGAACGGACCGCGGCGGCGGTGCGGGCACGCGGTCACGACGTGCTGGTCACGCCATTGATGCGGGTCGAGCCGATTGCGGTCGATCTTGGTGGAGAATGGAGTGCGCTTGCCATCACCAGCGCCAACGCGCCGAACGCAATTGCTCGCAATCCGGCGCGTGAGACGCTGCTCAAGCTTCCGCTGCTTGCCGTCGGCAGACGCAGTGCGGAGGCGGCACAACAGGCCGGGTTCGCGGACGTCACCTCGGCCGATGGCGATGTGCGCGAACTCGTCCGGCTGATCGAGGTAAGCCGCCGCAAAGGCGAAGGGCCGGTGCTCTATCTCGCCGGGGAAGATCGTGCCAGCGATCTCGTTGCGGAACTGTCGGCACGGGGGATGGCGGTTGAAATGCGTGTGGTGTACCGCGCGGTCACAACGCCGCTGCCGGGGTCGCTGGTCGATGCGCTAAAGGCCGGCGAAGTCGATGCCGTCCTGCATTTTTCGCGTCGCAGTGCCGAAAACTATGTGGCGGGCGCAAAGAGCGCGGGGGTTGTCGAACCGGCTCTTGCGGTAAGGCATCTTTGCCTGTCGGCGCAGGTTGCCGAACCGCTCACCGGCGCCCGTCACATTATGATTGCTGCCCGGCCGGACGAAGCCGCGCTGATCGAATTGCTGGCGGCGGGGCCTGGGTGATCGCTGGTACATGTGCATTATTTGCGTTATTTCCTGCCTGCGGGGTTGAGCCGATTCGCCGAGGTAAATGTGGATGGCCGATAAGCCAACGACACCGGATCCCGCTCGAGGCGGCCGCCGCAAGCGAACGGCGCCGACCATCGATCTGAAAGCGACCGAAGTATCGGCGACGTCCAACGCGGAAACAGGCGAAAAGCCTGATCGGACCGCGCACGCACAATCCGCGGAAGCGAAGCGTGAAGCCCCTCGCGATCCCGATGCCCAAGGCATCGGGTCTGCGCAAGGCGGGGCAGCGCTGTGGCAAATCGTGGCGGCGGGTGGTGCGGGTGCGGCGATCATGACGGGAGTGCTACTTGCGCTTTGGTTCGGCGGCTTCTTGCCGGCTCGCAACGGAGAAACGGCCCGCGTGGATTCGACGGCGACCGCGGCATTAAACGATCGCATCGCAAAACTCGAAGCAGCGGCCACGCGACCGCAGGCACCCGATCCGGGTGTGTCGGAACGGTTGTCCGCTGCCGACAACGCGATGAAGTCGATCGGCACCGCACTGACGGCGCTCACAAGGCGCCACGATGAAACCGCGGCTGGAGCAGCGGAAGCGCGCGCCCGGGCGGACGCCGCCGAGAAAGCCGTTACGCAAATGCGTGCCAGCATTCAGGACGTCACAAAGAATGCTTCGCCCGGTCTGTCACCCGCCGAAGTCGATGTCGTGCAAAAACGCATTGCCGCGCTTGAGCAAACGGCCAAAGCGCAGCCGGCCGACAGTCCGGCGCGGCTTGCGCTGAGTGCGGCCGCGTTGCGCGATGCAGTCTTGAGCGGCGTGCCATACGGTGCGGAACTCGAGGAAGTGAAGGCTCTCGGCGCCGATGAAAAAGTTCTGGCGCCGCTGGTGCCGTTTGCGGAAAAGGGCGCGCCGACAAATGCGGCGCTGGCGCAGGAACTGCGCGCGCTGATTCCGGCGCTGATCAAATCGTCCGGGGCGCAGGCTCCGACCGGTTTTCTGGAGCGGCTGGAAGCGAACGCCAGCAAGCTTGTGCGCATCCGCCCCGTCGATGCGCCGCCGGCGTTGGCTGGATCGCCGATCGCCCGGGCG
>Ga0307498_10000084_pt1 | contig 10071 bp, 12 predicted proteins | sample 12_S_MG_FD_201369 | JGI IMG/M metagenome (GOLD analysis project Ga0307498, IMG submission 201369) | Soil microbial communities from Populus trichocarpa stands in riparian zone in the Pacific Northwest, United States - 12_S | ecosystem: Environmental > Terrestrial > Soil > Riparian zone > Trees...
GAGCCACTTGGCAATCGATTCACTCGATACCTTAGCATTTTCGCCTGCGTCCCAAACGATCGGCAGCGCGTCGAGTGCAGTCTTCGCGTGCCACCATGTATCGGCAACGACGGCCACAGCGTTGTCGCCGACCGGCACCACTTTCTTGACGCCCTTCATCGACTCGACCTTTGTGGCGTCGAAGCTCTTGACCTTGCCGCCGAACACCGGGCAGGCCTTGATCGCCGCGTTGAGCATGCCTGGTAGCCTCACGTCGGCGCCGTACATCATCTTCCCGACCGTCTTGTCGACGGTGTCGAGCCGCTTGACGCTCTTGCCGATGACCTTCCAGTCCTTCGGATCCTTGAGCGGCACTTCCTTGGGCGGCTCGATTAGCGCCGCGGCGGCCGCGACCTTGCCGTAAGTCGTCGAACGATTCGACGCTTTGTGGGTGATCACGCCATTGGCCGCGGTGCACTCGGACGCCGGCACCTTCCATTCGTTGGCGGCGGCCTGAATCAGCATCATGCGCGCCGCCGCGCCGCCCTTGCGCACATAATCCTGCGACGTGCGGATGCCACGGCTGCCGCCGGTGCCGAAATCGCCCCAGGGATTCTTGCGCGCAACGCTCTCGCCTGGCGTCGGATACTCGGTCGTCACTTTCGACCAGTCGCATTCGAGTTCCTCGGCGACCATCTGGGCGAGGCCAGTGAGCGTGCCTTGGCCCATCTCCGAACGTGCGATGCGGATGACAACAGTTTCGTCGGGCTTGATGACGACCCATGCGTTGATTTCAGGCGCGCCCTGCGCGCTCGTCGAAGACATGAATGGCACGTGGAAGCCAAGCGACAGGCCGACGGTTGCCGATCCGGCCAAGAACGAGCGGCGGTCAAGTTTGGGCATATAATTCATAGCATCCTCCCCCTACGCGCTGGCCGCGGCATGAATTGCCGCGCGCACTTGTTGGAAGGTCCCGCACCGGCAGATGTTGGTGATCGCGTTGTCGATGTCGGCGTCGGTCGGCTTCGGGTTTTCCTTCAACAAAGCGGAGACCGCCATGATCATGCCGCTCTGACAGTAGCCGCACTGCGGAACATCGAGATCGACCCAGGCCTTCTGAACCGCGGTCAGAACGCCATTCGCGGCGAGACCCTCGATCGTGGTGACATTCTTGCCGACGGCATCGCTGGCGGTGACGCCGCACGAACGCACCGCCGCGCCGTCAATGTGCACTGTGCAGGCGCCGCATTGCGCGATTCCGCAACCGTATTTTGTGCCGGTCATGCCGATTGAGTCGCGGATAGCCCACAAGAGCGGCGTATCCGGTTCCACATCGACGTCGTGTGATTTTCCGTTGATGGTAAGGCGAAGCATTCTGTATCCTCCCGGATCAGTTTTTTTTGGCACGGGCTGTCCGCCGACAATCCGAAGAGGCGAAGCTTAGTTCTCCGGACGGCAATGAACAATCGGATTGCGCTAGAAACCCGCGCTCCATCACCAAAAGGTTATCGACGTCCATCGGATGTGTCCTGCCTAGGCTCGAACGGCGGCCTTCGCCGATTTCCAATCGATCCCCGGCCGCATTCCTTCGGCTCAGTGAGCGTGCTCGCTAAGGCACCGAAGCGGACATAGTGCTAATCTGGCTAGCAAGTCGTGAGAGCCGAGTCATGCGAATCGATGCCATCAAGATCGGGAACAATCCTCCAGAGGACGTGAACGTCATCATCGAGGTTCCGATCGGTGGCGAGCCTATCAAATATGAGTTGGACAAGGCCGCCGGAACTCTGGTCGTCGATCGCTTTCTTCACACGCCCATGCGTTACCCAGGCAACTACGGTTTCGTGCCGCACACGTTATCGAAAGACGGCGATCCAATCGATGTGCTGGTCGCCAACACGCGGCCGATCGTGCCTGGTGCGGTTATCAACGTCCGACCGATCGGCGTGCTGAGGATGGAAGACGAGTCGGGCGGCGATGAGAAGATCATCGCGGTGCCGGTGTCGAGGGTGACGAAGCGCTACGCGCATATCGCCAACTACACGGACCTGCCTGAAATCACGCTGCAGCAGATCCAGCATTTTTTTGAGCACTACAAGGATCTTGAGTCCGGCAAGTGGGTGAAAGTCGTCAAATGGGGCGACGCGACCGAAGCCAAGACAATGATAATGGAAGCGATTGAACGCGCGCGCGCGTGAAGCGGATATCTACCTTAGACCGATCCGCATCGCCATTGGCAGTGTTTGATCACGCATGTGAACAATTGCGTCGAGCACGCACTCGCTACCACATCTCTGCCTTAAGCAGACATTCGCAGCGTTGTCGGTAGGAATAGCGCGGGCGACGCGATAAAATGACTTATGCGAAAAATCGTCCTTGTAGTCATTCTTGCAATATTTCCAACTTGGGGCGCGGCTGCTCAGTCGGTTGATCAGCCGCGCAAAAAATCGCCAAAGTCTGGAGCACAACATCTGCGCGCCAGTGGCAATCCGTGCGCGAAGTATGGCCCGGGCTTCGTTAGGGTCGGAGCCTCCGATACCTGCATTAAGATTGGCGGGAGCGTCAGTGTTGATGGTGGTGGCAGCACGCGGCGCTGATTTCCTTGGCTCGGCGCCGAAAGGCTTTAAGGAGGAATTGGCGCGGCAGGTATCTGAATGCCAGGACCATTGAAGCGTTTTTTTGCCGCATGGCCCTCCCCGCCGGCCGTACCGTCTCTTACCTAGCGGCATCAACGACGGAGAACTCCCATGAGCTATGTCGATGGATTTGTTGCCGCTGTTCCCACCACCAATCGTGAAACCTACAAGAAGCACGCTGAGGCGGCTGCTCGGGTCTTCAAGGAGCACGGCGCATTGAAATTTGTGGAGTGCTGGGGAGATGATGTACCTGACGGCAAGCTCACGTCATTTCCCATGGCGGTCAAACGCCAGGACGACGAGACGGTCGTCTTTTCTTGGATCATCTGGCCATCACGCGATCAGAGAAACGAGGGCATGAAGAAAGTCATGGCCGATCCTCGCATGCAGCCGGAAACGAACCCCATGCCCTTTGATGGCAAGCGCATGATCTACGGCGGCTTTGAAATGATTGTGGAAGCTTGATTGTTGCCGGCGCTTTACAACTGGTGAAACACCCGAGCTTTGATTCAAGAACGCTTCCTCGGCCGCTTGGCGGCTGAGGACGTGTTCAACGCCACCGCGGCGCGAATGAGCGCCTTCAGCGCCTTCTCATCAATCTTGTCGCCCTCGTGGATATCGATTGCCCGTCGGGTGTTGCCTTCTAGGCTGGAGTTGAAGAGGCCTGAAGGGTCCTCTAACGAAGCGCCCTTGGCGAAGGTCAACTTCACGACAGCCTTGTAAGTCTCGCCGGTGCAGATGATGCCGGCGTGCTCCCACACCGGGACCCCTCTCCACTTCCATTCCTCGACAACTTCGGGATCGGCCTGCTTCATGAGCATTCGGACTCGAGCAAGCGTCTCGCCGCGCCAATCATTCAGTTCCTTGATCCTTGCGTCGATCAGCCGAGAGGGAGAGTCTTTTGCGCCGTTCTTACTATTCATGATCGCTTTCTTCACGGTTGTTGTCGCTCACTCTCTCCTAAACAGGAGCGAGCTTTGAATTGTTCCCGCGGATCGGTGCGGGCAATGCGGGACCAGGCCACGCCACCCGGTTTTCTTTGATCTCATTGAAAAACCACGCGTGAAAGCCGCGAGCCAACACCCACTCGATACGATCGCCGCGCCAAAAAATACGTCGCTTCTCGATGTCCACGCCCTTCATGTTGACGACATAGGCTCTCGCCCGCTTGAGGTCGGCTGCACAAATAGGCAGTGCCCGGAGATCCTTGAGCCAACGCGCGAGGTTGGGGTGATCGAGAGTCGAGAACTCGGCCCCCATCGCTCTCGCACTCGACATATGTGGAAACAACGCGATATCGGCAATTGATAGTGGTCCACTCACAAATTGCCGCTCGGCCAGTTCCTCGTTGAGGGCGTCATATACGATGCGAAGATCGGCACGCGCCGCTTCGATCAGACCGTCGGGCATTTTGTCCGATCGTTCGGCCCACTTCCAATAAGAGATGTCGACAAGAATCGGATCGACGAACGTGTCAGCGATACGTTCCCAGGCGCGCGCATGAACGCGCGCTGCCGGGTCATCGGGATAAACAGTTTTCGAAGGATAGCGATAATCCAGGTAAGCGACGATGTCGGAGGAATTTACAACAACAATGCCATCATCGGCCAAGACCGGGACTTCGATGCGTCCATTAACGTCCTTAAGTGCCGCGTGATTTGATTTGAGCAAACCATCAACGACTTCGTAATTCAGCGCCTTGTATTCCAATGTCATCCGCACCTTGCGCGCGAACGGACTGAACGCACTGTCGTACAGTTTTATCATCACATGCCTACCGCCGGTTCAAACAACGCCATACACCACCATCCTGCAGCAACAGAGCCGCAGGAATAATCTGGTTCATTGATTTGGCAGTTTTGAGATTGACCGACAGCTTGAACGTACTCGGCTGTTCGATCGGTAGATCGGCCGGCTTCACGCCGCGCAGAACTTTGGCCACCATCCTTGCGCGTTGACGAAAAACCTCGATGAAGCTGGGCCCGTAGGCCAGCAACCCGCCCTCGTCCGCCGTTTCGGGCCATTGATAAATAGCAGGCAGCCGCAACTGAGTAGCCCGCTCAATGATAGCGAAGCGATTGAGGTGGAGCATCGGCGAGGACAAAACGTTAAGCGCGGCAGCACCCTGCGGGTTCGCATCATTCACGGCCGGTATGATCTCGCTGCTGTTTGCAGCACGAACCACCAACAACTCTTTTCCGTGAGCCGACCGCGCGGTGGCTTCCAAAGCACGGAGATGTTGCAATGTTGCGACATTTGAATCCGCGAGTACGGCGATTCGCTGCGCGCCTGGCACTGCCTCGATCAGAATATCCTGCCGTTTGCCGTCGAGGTCGGGAGACATCAAACTGATGCCTGTAATATTTCCGCCGGGTTTGGCCAGGGATGCAGCAAACCCGGCGGCGATCATATCCTCGGTCATAACAACGAGCGGAATGTACTTGGTTTCTTTCTGAAACTTCTCCGCAATGAAATCGCCCGCGACCACGATTGCATCCGGTGCTGCCTTCACGATCGCCGGCACGACCGCGGCGGTTTGCTGGTTATCGAAACGGAACCCGCCGGGTATGAATTCGAGGTTTTTGCCTTCGACAAACCCTTGCTCGCGCAATTCATCAAGAAAGGCCGCCGTCGGCGGCTCGTCCCGCCCGGAACTGATCACGACAGCGAGGCGATAGATGCGGCCTGGCTCCTGCGCAAGCGCGCCGAGTGGCAACGCTATTGCCGCTCCGCCGACAAGACCGATGAATTCACGCCGTTTCATTGTCACCCCCGCCCATCACGAAGATATCGTAGCAACCTGGGCCGGCGCTGAGGAAGGGTTGGCGTAAAGTCAGCGAATGCTACTTGCTGGATTTTGATCGATCAAATCTAGGCAGCCGTTCCACGCCCGCTTCATCGTGGAATTCGCTCAGGAACAGGCTGAGCGCTTTCTTTCCGGCGCGATTGGCCTCAGATACGGTGCTGAAATAGACGTCAGATTGTTTGATCGGGCTTTTTCTTCCGGCGCGATAAATTTCCCATTTCCAAGGGCTTGGAGGACGACCCCTGCTTTTCACCACGACGGAGAAATCGAGGTGGTCCGTGGTTGATCTGTCGGGAAATTCGCCCATTAGATTGACGGCAGCCGCCGTATTTCCGGGCGTTGCCCGTCCTTCCTTCCATCCAGCAGCTTCTTTTTGCGCGTGTCGGGAATGAGCCCATCGCGTTGCGCTTGCTTCCGCGCAGCCTTGCGCGCGCGGCGGATTGCTTCGGATTTCTGTCGGTTTTTGCGCTCCGAAGGTTTTTCATACGAGCGGCGCTGCTTCATCTCACGAAACACGCCTTCACGTTGCATTTTCTTCTTCAACACACGAAGAGCCTGGTCGACATTGTTATCGCGGACAAAGACCTGCAATTGATGTTCCTTAATCAGAGGAGCGGCGGCGTCATGAGACGACAGTCCGATTTGAAGGCGGCTCATGTGAGACAGCGAAAAGATTACGCGGGCGCAAGCGTCAGCTGATGTTGCTCGGCAGTGCGCTCGAATGCTTCCGACGGATGCTTGATTCGGTAAACGACCTTGTTGTCTCTCTCGATGGGCACCAAACTTACGATCTTGTATTCACCGCGCGCAGCATTGATCTGAAACGACCCCTCGAAGTACACGAGCTGCCCGATTGAATATTTATGCATCATTGGCCGGGACACTGTCGGCAATTCGGTGCCAGGTTTCGGCAATGTGCTTTAACATGACATGCTGCGAACGCGATACTGTTTGCTCCGCCAGATTAAGGCACTCTGTCGCCTTGGCTCGGCAAAGATCGGCAGTCAATTGGCCGGACGTGGTAGGAGACATAAAGCCATTCCGCCGTGTCCGTTTTCGCAGTGAAAGAAACGCCAGCGTTATTCGCGCTGGCGCCATTTTCGGAAGTTAGACCGCCTGTAGGTTTGTGGCGGCGGATTTGCCGCTGCGCGGATCGGCCTGCACATCATACGAAAGCTTCTGGCCCTCGTTGAGATTGTGCATACCAGCGCGCTCGACCGCCGAAATGTGAACGAACACATCCGGGCCGCCGCCGTCTTGAACGATAAAGCCGAAGCCCTTTTGGGCATTGAAGAACTTAACGGTACCTGTGGCCATGAATGGCCTCCTCATTAAACGCGCAAAGGCGTGGTTTCCCATGCAAACCATTTGCATGGGCTTTCATATCCGGGATTTTTGCGTGTCTTGGGAGGGCCGTTAAGGCCAAGATTACAAGTGCAGGCGCAATCGCGAACATCGCTTATATAACGACACCGCCCGTCCATTGCAATGGATCCGGCTGCTTTGGGCCCCACCGGACGCTCCGCAGCACAGCGGAAGCCGCGCAAACCGACGTCGGCTAGCTCGATCAACCCCTCGCCAACATGGCAATTAGTCCTGGGTGTACGGCGGTACTGACCGACCGCTTAAGCGATAAGCGAAGATGCGGAGCGGTTGGACTCGTTAGGGAGCCGGGTTCCGCTTTGGATCCACATTGTGCGGATTCCGCCTGATGTCCGCTTCACCGCCCGTCAGGCCGCTACGTTTGTGACGATCTTTATGCCGTCCTTATAAAGTCGCGATGCATTCCCAATCGAATCTATATGAGGCCATGCGCACATTGTGCGTTATGGAATTAAACATTCAGGCCCCAGCAATGTCACGCAAGTAAGTGCCTCATCGTCTACTGGCGACATGCTTCAACATTGCATGTCAGTCACCGACGAGACGACACGACTCGCTTGCTACGACAAAGCGATCGCGCGGCCGCCGACGCCTCCGGCTAAGGGCCCCTTGCCTCCGCCCCTAACCCACCCAGCAGACTAGCAACAACCATAAAGTCGAAGCCTTGCCTCAACTACACCTTCGGCCAGAAGCGCACTTCGATGCTCCGATCGAAATCTGCGGTGATCGCGCAACTGCGAACTGGCGACATTGTACCCGTAGGGCGATGCGATTTCTGATTTTGGATAGTCACGGAGTCAACGGACCGTGGCGGCGCAACGCACAGACTCTATGTCCGCGCTTGCTTCAACTGCACACAGATTTCCCAAGCTAGTGAGTTACTTCACTGGGTGGCAATATTGTCGAACTTGCCGTTCAGCGTGGTAAGAGTACGACCGGGTCGGTGACGTCACCCCGGTTCAAGGCCAAGTCAATCGCGACACAACAGCCCGATGAACTTCAGCTTCAGTTTGCGATCAGCCGTACGGGAGCGGTCCTGACGATCAGCAGCCTCGTCTTTCTCGGCGTGCGCCGGATCGAAGTTACTTTGATCGGCGTCCTCGGTGCGATGATTTTTGCTCTGCCCGCGCTGCGCAACGCACTGCCGGGCGCACGACCTCTGGGCGTCCGCGCCGACATACTCATCTTTTTCTGGGCTGAACTCGGAGCCGTCATCGCGCTTTGTCTGTTCATCTCAGCCTGGGCGCGTCAGGGCTCACTACCCTAAAACGATTTATGCCGGTCGCGCGGGGAACACGACCGGCATATCGAAATAAGACAAGAGGGGTACTTGTCTTTGGGGACAATCGGAGAATAGCCCCGCGACGAAACCCGGGGACCTATACATGTGTATAAATGGAGTATAAGGCCGCCTGCTCGGTCAGGTTCGCCTGCAAAAACAGGGCTAAATACGGGTCCGGCTAATCCTCGATCGCGCCCGTTTGTCACACGAGCCTGAACTCGGCCGCCTTGCGCCAGGCCGAAGCCGCCCTCGCCGGGCTGCTTCCCCGTGTTCTGAGGTGCTCGCCTAGATACTCGCCCACCGCTATCCAGATGTTTCTTGCAGCCTGGTAGACCTGAATCCTACAGGCGCAACCGCTGACTTCAATGATGCGTTCCGACATAATTTTAATCCCCAATCCCGGACGGCAAACCGCAGGAATTTTGCGACCCAATAGCTGCCAAACCTTTAACTGTGCCGATGCCGGCCGACGGAAACTGGCGAACCCTCGGCAATTCCAAGACTTTTGGGCGTTTTCAAACGACGATGGCCGACGCGATTTTGAACGGTCCAAGGAATACGAACTAAGATTCCCCAGTCTTGCGAGCACGCTTAGCGCGCCAAATTTTAAAGGCGAAAGCTAGGTTGGACCAAACGCCTGCCGCCAACACACCCATCAAGAGTCGCCCTTCGTGAATTCCGGGTGTTTGTTGCAATGCCACCAGGATCATTTCGACGATTATTCCAACTGCCGCTGCAGCAATGACGACTTGCCACCAGGTCCGGCAGAAATACCCTGCGACTAGTGCGGGCAAGGCCGCAAATGGATCACTCAGTTTCGCGAGAAAAATTACTAAAGCGACCTCTGGCATTGCTTCGGTCCCCAGGCTCAGCAGACGGCTGGCCTCCGTCTGCTAGTGGTGAACAGGACGCCGGCCCGCTCACACCCCAAATAGCTTGCTGTAGCGGACCTTGATCTCTTCGCTCTGCGCCAGCATCAGTTTGGGATCAGCCTGCAGCAACTTGAAGCTCGACAATGGCGCGCGCCCCGCCCTCTCCTTGGCCAGCGCATGGAATGAGCGGTGCGCGAACACATCGATGAAGATTTGCTGCGCCTCCATGCTGAACAGAAAATTCTGGAACAGTCGAGCGGCATTTGGATTGGGCGCACTACGGAAAATGCCGGACGGCACCGGAATAACGGGCGAACCCTCCGTCGCATGCACGACTTCGACAGGTTGTTTGTTCAATTTACCAACTTCCAGGCTGTAGTCGTTGCCATCAGCCATCACCGCGCGTTCGCCGATGGCGATCTTTTTCGGCGGATCGGCGGCCGATTGCAGTTGCATCACTTTCTGCTGCGCCAGTTTTTCCAGGAATGGCCAACCGAGTTCGCGGACCCACAGATAGGTGTTGGTCAATATCGCGCCGCTGTACCCAGGGTGGCCTTTGACAATCTTTCCATGCCATTTCGGATCGAGCAGATCGGTGTAGCTTTTGGGTGCGTCCTCGGGCTTCACCAGATTGGTGTTGTAGCCGATGACTTCGAGCCAGGCGCAGAGTGTCGCGTGCATGCCATTCGGATCGCGCTGGTCCGACGGAAAATGCTTTGCCATATCCTCAGTGACATAGGGCTCGACCCAATCCTTGTCCTTGGCTGTCCAGTCGAGAAAATGCGAAGGATCGGTGCTGCACACCACATCCACCGCATAGATACGGCTCGCTTGTTCCTGGATGATGCGCTGATAGATGCGCTCGGCACCGGAACGCTCGACGCGGATGGCGACCCCGGGATATTTCGCTTCGAAGGTACGAGCCAGCCGCTCCGAGGTATTAAGCTCGAGCGCCGTATAAAACGATGCCTTGCCTTCCTTCCGCGCCGCTTCGACTAAGGCTGGCGTCACCGCGCTCGGCGGCGGCGCTGCGGCTTTGAGCGGTTGGGCAAAAGCGGTTGCCGCGCCGAGAGCTGCACCGCCTTTGAGCACGGTGCGGCGCGAGAGATGTTTGTG
>Ga0307498_10000085_pt1 | contig 10051 bp, 9 predicted proteins | sample 12_S_MG_FD_201369 | JGI IMG/M metagenome (GOLD analysis project Ga0307498, IMG submission 201369) | Soil microbial communities from Populus trichocarpa stands in riparian zone in the Pacific Northwest, United States - 12_S | ecosystem: Environmental > Terrestrial > Soil > Riparian zone > Trees...
TGAAGGCACCGCTTTATGTCGTCCTTGGTCATCGCGTGCGGAACCGGCCAACCGGTATCGTAGGGAAGCGCCGACGGTGCTTCCGGCATCCAGCCGCCTTCGGTCTTGGTCAGTATCGGCTTGCCACCGGCTGCCGGTGGGGTTGTCGGGCCTTTGCGACCCGCGTGCGCGAGCTGCACGCCAAGTTTTGCGACGCCATATTGACGGCAAAAGTCGTACACGCGCTTGAGCGCCTTTTCGTTTTCATCCGACCACATGCCGGCGCATCGCGGCGAGATGCGGCCTTGCGGATTGACGTTGGTCATCTCGCACATCACCAATCCCGCACAGCCAAGCGACATGTTTCCGAGGTGCATCAAGTGCCAGTCATTGGCGGAACCGTTGTCGGAATTGTATTGGCACATAGGGGACACAACGACTCGGTTCGGCAGGGTCAGACCACGCAAGGTGATCGGAGAGAAAAGAACGCTAGCCATAGGTTTGACTTCCTTTCAGTGCGGAGAACTCAGATACCGGCATGGTAGGCGTGCATAGCGACGACAAGGCAACAGATTGCCCAGAACAAGCAATATTCGACGCCACCGATGACCCAGATCCAGCATTTGGTGACTTTGTATGTGGCCGCGGCGGCGACCAGCAGATGGATAAAAGCGATGAAGCCGACGTATTGCAGATAGATGCCAAAAAACAATCCGATGCAAAGGACGGTTTCAATTGTGCCCGCGATATACATCCATGTTGCCGGTGGTTTGAAGCCGGCCTTCACAAAAAAATCCAGCGTGGCCGGTACCGTGATCTTTCCAATAATGTGAGGAATGAAAAACACCGCGCAAGTAATGCGCAGAATATTGAACTCGTTGAACAGATTGAATTTGTCGGCAAGCGACATGGTCAATCCCCCTGGCGGTTTGTGTAAGGCAGCCACCTTCGATCAAATTCGCACTTCCCGGCGCGCGAGCCAACCCCGTTATAATCTGCGGCCCTTGAGCCAGGCTTCGCCCTTTGCGTAGAGCGCATCAAGGTTGGGGCCATCGAGGCCGGGCATATCTCGTTTCACCTTGTAACCGATCTTTGTTTGCAGATAGGCGAGGTGACGGTAGCCTTCCGGAAATTGTGCCAGCAAGGCTTGGTCAAGCTTGAGGTCCGCCGAAGGGTCGACGGGGTCGAGCCGGTCTTTTTCGTAGGCAAGACGACGCAGCACGATTCCCCATTTGCCTCTGCGTTTCTCAAGAAAATCATAGAAGCGGCCAGTGCAGACGACATCGCATATCACTCCTTCGACCGGCGCGCGCTGCGAGATTGTCATCTTGGTTTGAGCGATTGCGCGCTTTCCTTTGATATCGATGCTCATGCCACCGAGCATGTGCATAATACGCACCCCGCGCTCATATCCTTCCTGGCTGACGCGGATGAATTCCTCGTGGGAACCCTGGAACCAGGTCGCCCACATCTCTCCATCCTTGTGCCAAACGGTGCGGAAGCGATCCCACATCCGGGCATCACGCCAGAGCGCCCAATTCTCGATCAGCGCCCTGATCGCCAGACGGTCGGCTGTGTCGCTAGGCATTGATGGCCCCTCCGGTCTTGGCCGGGCTTGTTCCGGCGACCGACGTCTCTATGGTGGCGATCTTGCAAGACATGGATGCCCGCGACAAGCGCGGGCATGATGGGCGCAAGGCGGAGTACGAGGTTATGCCGAGGCTTGCTGGAAAAACTGCAATCGTCACGGGTGGTGCAAAGGGTATCGGACGGCACTACTCGCAAGCGCTTGCCGCCGAAGGCGCGCGTGTGATGGTTGCGGACATCGCTGACGGCCGTGAGCTTGCCGAGGAAATTGCCGGCCGCTACGGAGCGAATTCCGTTGCGAGCGTGAAATTCGATGTTAGCGATGAGAAGGCGGTGAAGAATCTGGTGGCACAGACGATCGATCGCTTCGGTCATATCGATATTCTGGTGAACAATGCCGCGCTCTATACGGGCTTGAAGCCAAGAAACTTCAACGAATGGGATACGGAACTTTGGGATCGCGTGATGGCGATCAATATCCGAGGACCGTATCTGATGGTGCGTCACGTTGCGCCGCATATGATGGCGCGTCGTACCGGTAAGATTATCAACATAGCGTCGGGCGCGGCCTACAAAGGTGTGCCGCGCATGTTGCCCTATGTCACTTCGAAGGGGGCAATGCTTGCCTTCACACGTTCATTGTCGCGCGAGCTTGGCGAGTACGGCATTGCGGTCAATTCGTTATCGCCGGGCTACATCCTGAGCGACACAGGCCTCGAAAACGCAACGCATGTCGAGGAAGAGCGTGTGCCGGTGCGCAACAGCCGTGCCTTCAAACGCGATGCCTATCCCGAGGATCTGCTCGGCGCACTCCTGTTTCTTGCGTCGAGCGATAGCGATTTCGTGACCGGCCAGTCGCTCGTGGTAGACGGCGGGTCAGTCAATAACTAGGTGATAGTAGGCATTCCGGGCCCGGGTTCCGACCCGCTTGGAAATCGGGTATAGAAGCCGCGAAACGACATTCCGTCGGAAGGAGCACACCCATGACGCTTGCAATCGACACTCCCGGTTCCAAGCACAACATTACGGGCGCACGGCAGGCGTACTACGACAAGATCGCCAAATTTCATCTGGCGCCACTTTGGGAAGTGCTCAAGGGTCTCGTCACGCCCGAGCCCAAGACCCAGATGGTTCCGGCACTGTGGAAGTTTCTTGAGGTTGAAAAGCTGATGCTCGAGGCCGGTGATGTGATCACGGCCGAGGAAGCCGAGCGCCGCGTGCTGGTGCTGGAAAATCCCGGGGAGCCCGGCAAGTCGCGCGTGACCAATTCGTTGTTCGCGGGCATCCAGTTGATCATGCCCGGAGAGATCGCCGATGCACACCAGCACGTGGCGTCAGCCATTCGCTTCGTGCTCAAAGGCAAGGGCGCCTACACCGCGGTCGAGGGCGAAAAGTCCTCGATGGAGCATGGCGACTTCATCATCACTGCCAACTGGGCGCCGCATGACCACGGCAATCCCGGCAAGGAGCCGGTGATTTGGCTCGACGTGCTTGACATGCCAACGGTCAATCACTTCCAGGCATCGTTCGCGAACCACTTCGACGAGAAGATGCAGAACGTGAACCACGAGGACGGCGACTCGTTCGAGCGCTACGCCACGGGCGTTCTGCCGGACGGTACGTCGGACGCCTTCATTAAGCGCTCGCCGGTCATCAATTACCCGTACGCCAAGATGCGGCCCATCCTCGAACGGTTGAAGAAAACCGGCGACGTCGACAAACGCCATGGCGCGCGCGTGCGTTACGCCAACCCGATCAACGGCGGCCCGGTACTGCCGACTATGGGGGCGAGCCTCGCGCTATTGCCGAAGGGTTTCAAAGGCGAGCCCTATCGCTCGACGGACGGCACCATTTTCGCCGTCGCGGATGGCAGTGGTACCACGACGATCGACGGCAAGCCTTTCGAATGGGGCGTCAATGATGTGTTCGTGGTGCCGCCATGGAAGCGCTATTCACACACTGTGACGGGCGGCGACGCCGTCCTGTTCTCGATTTCCGATCGACCTGCACAGGAAGCGCTCGGCATCTGGCGTGAGAGCAATTGAGCGCGCCTAGTAAGGCGTTGCCGGCAATTCGGCGGATTTACCTTGCTTGCGCCGAAGCCAATCGAGCGTAAGTAAGAGGATCGCGGCGGCAACGCCCGCCGCATTGATCCAGATCGCACCTTTGAATGCTTCCGGTGGCAGCACCACCGCGAGTGATACCAAGGCGTAAAGCAGCCTTCCCATGCGTCCAAGTGGTGCAAGCGCAAAGCCGACGGCCGCCGTGGTGCCAAGCCAGATACCGAACAGAACTCGGCCGAAGTTCAGCACGATTTCGATCCATGCGCCGTCCATGAGCAAGCTCGGCGTCAGGACGAATAGGAACGGCAAGATGAACGTGCTCCAGCCGACGACACAGGCAATCCAGCCGGTCGTCCAGCCGTCGGTGCGCGCAATGTTGGCCGCGGCGTACGCCGCGAAGGCGACCGGTGGCGTGATCATCGAAAGAATGCCGTTGTACATGACGAACATGTGCGCGGCCATCGGCGTGACGCCGAGCTTGACCAATGCTGGTGCGAGCAGCGTTGCGGTCAGAATGTAGACGCTCACCGTCGGCAAGCCGATGCCGAGGACGAAGGCCAGCACCGCAATCAGAAGCAAAAGCAAGAACACGTTGCCGCCCGCCAGCGCCAGCAACTGAATTGTCATACTGAAGGCCAGCCCGGAAATGCTCATGATGCCGACCATGATGCCGGCCGCTGCCCCGATCAGGATGATGTCGAGTGATACACGGCCGGTTTCCATGATCGCCTTCAGCAGGTCGATCAAACCGAGCCGCTTGCCGCGATAGCCAAAAATCATCGCCAGGACCATTAGTATCCCGGTCGACACGATGGCCGCTTTCTCGGGCGTGAGGAGAGTGATGTCCGGATACATCAGTGCGAAAACCAGGAATGCGATCGGCACCAGGAAATGCCAGCCAGATTTCAGCACCTCGGAAACCCTCGCCGCGTCGGCGATCTTTGCCGCGCCAATCTTGTGTTTGGCGGCTTCGAGGTCGACGTGGAAGAACAGACAGGCGTAGTACAGCACTGCCGGTATGGTGGCCGCGATACAAACCGCGCCATAGGGCACTTGCAGGAATTCCGCCATGATGAAAGCGGCCGCCCCCATCACCGGCGGCATCAATTGCCCGCCCGTCGATCCGACTGACTCGATCGCTGCCGCGCGATAGGGCGTAAACCCGGATCTCACCATTGTCGGTATCGTCACGATGCCGACCGCGAGCACGTTGCTCACTGCGCTACCGGAGATCATGCCGAACAGCGCCGATCCAATGACCGCGATTTTGGCGGCTCCGCCCCGGAAGTGACCCATGGCCGTCATGGAAATATCCGCGAAAAAGTCTGCGCCGCCGGTGCGCGCGAGCACCTGACCGAAAATGGTGAAGGGGATCACCACCATGACCGCGACTTGCAGGATCGAGCCGATCGCCCCGTTGATGTCGAGGCCAAGATAGACCGTCATCCGCTCGGGCGAGACGTAACGGGTCTGAAAATCTCCGGAAAGATGCGGGCTGATATAAACGTAGACGGCCATCGCGGCGATCATGCCGACGAAGCCCCAACCGTTGATGCGCCGGCTTGCCTCCATGATGAGCACGATGAGCAATCCGCTAACGATCAGACCGCTCAACGGGATCATTGCCGCCTCGTCGGTGAGCGACGCATAGCGTGCAGCGATGTAGCCGCATAATCCGAGCGAAAGCGCCATGGCGACCCAATCGCTCCAATGGCGCCGTCGGGAGGTATCCGCGATGTACGCAAGTGCCAGTGTCAGGCCGAGGCAAATCGTAAGCAGCTGTTCGGTGTAGAACGAGACGTTGAAGACCCGGCGCGGGATGTCGAGGACCCAGAGCACCACTGCAGCCACGAGCAGCGACTGCAAAACATTTGTCCAAAGAACGGTGGCCTTCGATGCGGCGGAAGCAAATTCCGCCGCATCGGGAATGATCCGCTCCTCACTCACTGAAGAGCCTTGGCCTGGATGTTATGGTCCTTGAAGTATTTCAAGGCGCCAGGGTGATAGGGAATGTTGTAGCTCTTATAGAGCGCCGCAGCCGAGAACTCGCGCAGGGCCGGCTGAATGGCAACCAGATCGGCCTTGTTGTTTTCGAGCGTGTCGATGAATTTATAGACAGCGTCGTCGCTGACCTTCGCGTTCGTGAAGATCATATTGTCCCAGGTATAAACGTTCATCGGTTTTTCGACGCCGATAAAGAACGGATTTGAAGCGGCGGGTGTCAGGTAGCCTTCGGGCAGAATTTTCTTGGCTGCAGTCATTCCGCTTTCCGGAATTTCGAGCGCGCGGATGCCGCCGACGGTCGCGTCCACCTCACGAACTTTCGGCGCTCCGAATGCGAAGAAAAACATGTCGGCGGCGCCCGACGTAAAGTCATCAGCTCCGCGGATCACGTTTGGGATCAGCACGGGCGTTACGTCTTTTTCCGTCAATCCGCCCGTCGCCAGGATTGCTCTTATCATCGGATCGATAGTGCGCATTGCCGAATAGCCCATACCGACCTTCTTGCCCTTGAGGTCGGCCATCGTCTTCATGTTGGTGTCTTTGCGCACCCAGAAGGCGCCGCGCAAGGCGTGCAGTGAACCGATCAAGCGCAGATTCGGGTTGCTGGCCTTGGCCGCTTCCACTTCGAAAATGTTGGCGATGCCGAACTCCGCCTCGCCGCGCCCCACAAGAGGAATGAGCACCGACTCGCCGGCGGTCGGTTGGATCACGACATTCAATCCGGCCTTTTCTTTCAGGACCTTGGCAACCGCCGTTCCCGACGTGTGGTTGAGTGTACCCGGTTGCATGGTTGCAAAGCCGAAGGTCTGAGCTGCGGCGAGGCCTCCGCTTAGCGCAACCATTGCGAGACCAGCTGAGAGTGCGCACAAAGCGCGAAATCTGCGTGCCGGATTCGGCGTCAACATGAGGTAGTCCTCCCTGAACATTCTGTTTATAAGCGGTCCGGTTTTCGGATCGCGCACGCCGCAGCGTCGTACCGCTATTCTACCTCCAACCTTACACGGGGCGAACAGCAAGGCGAGCCACGCGTTATAGTTTGCCGTTTCGACGGGCCGGTGCCCACGGGAATAAATTTGCACGGGCCCGGAATAAGCCATGGGCCAAAGGGAGGATGCAATGCAATTGGAGCAACTAAGCGCTGGACGTGGCGCGCTCACCGCGGTGCGGACGGGTGAGGGCCGGGATCTGGTCTTGTTGCATTCATTGCTTGCCGATCGTCATGCCTTTGACCCGGTACTCCCGACGCTGGCGGCCAAGCATCGCGTGACACTGTTCAATTTGCCGGGCTTCCATGGATCACAGCCTGCAATGTTGGCGCTGATGGATGCCTATCTTGCTGTGATCGAAGACGGCTTCGATGAGTTCGGAATAACCAAGGACTCAGTTCTGATAGGTAATGGGTTCGGAGGCACGGTCGCACTGGCATTCGCGCTCGCTCATCCGGAGCGAATATCCAAGTTGGTCGTGAGCGACGCCGCGGCCGGCTTTCCGCCTGAGGGGCGTGAAGCTTTCGCCGTCATGGCGCAAAAGGTCGCTGACGGGGGCTTGGGGAGCATTGCAGAGATCGCCGCAAAACGTGTGTTCTCGCCAGCTTATCTTTCTGCGCATCCCGAGAAGATGGAGGAGCGCAAGAAAGTCTTGATGGGCATCGATCCAAAGGCATTCCAGGCGGCTTGCAGGATCCTGCAGGAAACGGACCTTGTGCCTTTGCTACACCACATGAAGGTACCGACAATTGTCGTGTGCGGTGAGTTCGACCAGGCCACGCCGCCGGCACTCAATAAGCAAATCGTCGAAAAGGTCCCCGGCGCGAAATATGTCGAATTGCCCGGTTGCGGCCACTGTCCCCCGCTCGAACAAGCGGAACAGTTCCTCGCGGCGATCAAGGATTTCGTAGGGCTATAGTCAGTCCAAGGCGCCAAGTACGGCATTGGCAATGGCTACAGTCCCGTCCTTGCCGCCATATTCCATTGGCTTGAGCCCGCCGTCATAAGCTTTATCGACCGCGCGCTCGATGCGCTGGGCAGCATCGGCCGCCGGTTGATGATCGTGTTTGTCGGCAAGCCAATCGAGCATCATCGCCGCGGAGAGGATCATTGCAGTGGGATTGGCTTTGCTCTGTCCCATGATGTCAGGTGCGGTGCCGTGGCATGGCTGGAACACCGCGTGCTTGTCGCCGATGTCGGCCGAAGGAGCGATGCCGAGCCCGCCGATCAGTCCGGCCGCTAGATCGGATAGGATGTCGCCGAAAATATTCTCCATCACCATCACGTCGAAATCCCAAGGCCTCCGTACCATAAGGGCCGCGCAGGCATCCACATACACATGGCTTGTTTTCACGCCGGGGAATTTTTTTGCGCGCTCGTCAAAGATCGAGCGGAAATAAGCGTAAGCTTTGAACGCGTTGGCTTTATCGACGCAGGTCAGGAGTCCCGCCTTGCCTCGCTTCTTGCGCCGTTCGGCAAGTCTGAGCGAGAAATCGAACAAGCGCTGTGACGTCTTGCGGGTGATCACCAGCGTCTCGCGTGCTTCATCATGGGTGACAACGCCCTTACCCATGGATGCGAACAGGCCTTCAGTCGATTCTCTGATCAATATGAAATCTATACCGCGCGCGTGTGCATCCACGATCGGGCTCGGCACACCGGGGATGAGGCGCGCCGGTCGCACGCCAGCGTAGAGATCGAAAATGAAACGCAATTCGACCTGCGGCATGATCTCGGTGTTGTCGGGATAGCGCACGCTCGGCAAACCGCAAGCGCCAAGCAGAATGGCGTCGGCATCCTCGCAAAGCTTGATCGTCGACTCCGGCATCGACTTGCCGGTCTCTTTATAGTGTCCCGCTCCCGCGGCACCTTCCGTGAAACGGAACGCCAGGCTCGGAGTGGTCGCCTCGATCCGGCGCAGGATCTCGAGCGTTGGCGCCATGACTTCGGGCCCGATACCGTCTCCAGGCAGTACGGCAATATGAAAAGCAGCATTGGTGGACATCGATTTTCCGGATGGTCTTGTGTGGGTCTCGGCGCTAATGAATACGCCTGCGCTTCCGCGCGCAAGAGATCATCCAAGGGATCATCGAGGGCCGTCTAATGCCGCGTTTTGCTGCCAATCTCGGCTATCTTTTCACGGAACGACCGTTGCTCGAGAGGATCGATGCAGCGGCAGCTGCGGGCTTCAATGCCATCGAACTGCAGTTTCCCTACGACGTGCCGCCCGATGCAGTAAAAGCGGCCATCGAGAGAAATCGAATCACCATTCTGGGGCTCAATACGCCGCCGGGTCGCGAAGGCGAATTCGGCCTCGCCGCTGTACCGGGACGGCAGAAGGAGTGGCAGGCGCTGTTCACGCGTGCGCTCGACTATGCGAGTGCAATAGGTGCGAGCGCAATTCATTGTCTAGCCGGCAAGGTTGCACCCGAGCAGCGTCCGGCCGCCGACCGCGTCTTTCACGATAATTTGGTTCAAGCGGCGGAAGTTGCCGTCGCCAAAAAAATTCAACTGCTGATCGAGCCGATCAATGGCCGGGACAGGCCGAACTACTTTCTCAATCACGTCGAGCACGCGGCCGCCGTCATCGAAAGGGCCGCAAAACCAAATATCCGCATGCAGTTCGATTTCTACCATGTGCAGATTGTGGGCGGCGATTTGATCCATCGCCTGGAGAAATTTCTTCCTCTGATCGGGCATTTGCAGTGCGCCGCCGTGCCATCCCGGCACGAACCGGACGAAGGCGAGATCAACTACGCGGCTGTGTTCGAAGCGGTGGACAAACTCGGGTACCAGGGCTGGATCGGCGCCGAATATCGGCCGCGCACCCGAACGGAGGAGGGCCTGGGCTGGGCACGAAAGTACGGCGTGACGCCCTCCCGCTAGTAGCGCCATCAAACTTCTTGAAAACTAACGCTTTCTTCCTTGCCTGCGGGTAGGGCGTTGCTAGATTGATGGTATGTGGGAAAGCCAGAAAGACGATTCCAATTCAGGCGAGCCCCTGAATCCGCTGAAGGATGCTGTGCGGGATGCGCGCATCGAAGCGGCCGAGCGCTCGGGCGTCGTCGTCGACTTGCGTGATGCTGACGTCGCGCGGTTAGAGTTGCTCAATGACGCGCTCGATCCTCTGTTCAAAGACGTGCCCGGTGACGTAGAGCTGTTCGACCGCGGTCTGAGCAAGGGCGACGTGCCAAGGCTCTGGATCGACGTGGTCGCCCATGTCGAGATGGGTCGCGACAAAAGGCAGTATCGTTTCGTACAAGATACGCGGTACGGTCGCGCAGTGCTGGCGGAATCCTACGAAGTGCCCGCCATGGTAGACGCGATCACCCGCTATGTTGCGCGCCGGCTGGTCGAGCGTGAGCGCGCCTTGAGCGATGACGAAGGACGTGGGGTCGCGCAATCGGTCTTGCGACGCGCGCGCAACCAGCG
>Ga0307498_10000086_pt1 | contig 9980 bp, 9 predicted proteins | sample 12_S_MG_FD_201369 | JGI IMG/M metagenome (GOLD analysis project Ga0307498, IMG submission 201369) | Soil microbial communities from Populus trichocarpa stands in riparian zone in the Pacific Northwest, United States - 12_S | ecosystem: Environmental > Terrestrial > Soil > Riparian zone > Trees...
TTGGCGTGCTCAGCGGCGGGCTCGCTGTCATCCCGCTCGGCTATCTGATCGACCGTTTCCTCGTTAGCCGAACCGGAGAAAACCATTTAGCGCAGGTGCTGCTTACGGTGGGCATCGCGTTCGTGCTGGGCGACGTGGCGCTACACATCTGGGGCGGCGACAACCTCAAAGTGCCGACACCGATCGAACTGCGCGGGGCAATCGAGCTGCCGGGCGGGATCATCTATCCGACCTACCGCTTCGTGCTCATCCTATTCGGTATCGTGGTGGGTCTGTCGCTTTGGTTGCTCTACCGCAAGACGCAGATCGGTGCGGTGGTGCGCGCTGGCGTCGATGACCGCGAAATCGTAAGCGCGATCGGTATCAACATCGACTGGCTCTTCATTCTTGTCTCCGCCCTCGCCTCGTTCCTCGCCGGCATGGCCGGGGTCGTAGGTGGGGCGTTCCTCACGCTCTATCCGGGCGCCGAATGGGAAATTTTAATCTATGCGCTCGTGGTCGTGATCTTTGGCGGGCTCGGAAGCCTGGAAGGGGCGATGATCGGCGCGCTGATCGTCGGCCTGCTCGACGCCTATGGCCGCTGGCTGCTGCCGGAGTTCTCCTACTTCGTGCTGTTCGCGCCGATGGCGATCCTGTTGCTGTTCCGACCGCGCGGCATCTTCGGCAGGGAAGGCTGAGCGTGAGCTCATACCGGGTCATACTTGCCTTGACCGCGCTCGTCGCTGCGCTAATCGCGCCGCTCGTCACCGGCCAGTACTGGATGAGTCTGATTACCCAAGTCTACATTTACGGCTTGCTTGCGCTGTCGGTCGATCTTCTGCTCGGGCACGCTGGTCTCTACTCGCTTTGTCAGGCGTCGTTTTTCGCCGTGGCCGCCTACACCACGGCCATCCTTCAGGTTCGCTACGGGTATCCAACGATCGTGGCGGCGCCGGCCGGACTGGTCGCCGGAACGCTGCTCGCGGGCCTCTACGGTTGCGCAGTGCGCACGCGCGGCGTGTATTTCATCCTCATCACCATCGCACTCGGGTACATCATCTGGGGCGCATTCTACCGCTGGGCGTCGTTCACCGGCGGCGACAATGGCATCACCAATGTGCCGCCGCCGACCGTTTTGGGCGTGAGCATCGCCTCGCAGACCGCGTACTATTACTTCGTCCTCGGCGTCGCAATCCTTTGCGCGCTCGGTTATCGCATTCTCACGCGATCCCCCTTCGGTCTGTCACTGCGCGGGATCAAAGGGAGCGAGAGCCGGATGCAGAGCCTCGGCTACCGCACCACCATGCATCTCTATGTGGCGTTCGTCATTTCGGGCGCAATCGCGAGCCTCGCGGGCGTGCTCTACGTCTACTACAACCGTTTCATCAACCCGGTCGCAGCCTCGTTCCAAATTTCGGTCGAGGTCTCGCTCATGGCGATCGTCGGCGGTTCCGGCACGATCGTCGGCCCGTTCATCGGCGCGGGAATCTTCCTAGGGGTGCGCAACTGGGTCAGTAGCTTCTTCGAAATGCACACGGCGGTGATGGGCATCGTGTTCATTGCGACCGTACTCTGGGCGCCTGGCGGCATCGTGGGCTTCATCGAGCGCTGGCGCACCGGCGGCAGAAAGGTGAAAAGCCAACCATGACCGCCGCCGTCGCGATCAACAACCTTGCCAAGGTGTTCGGCGGCTTACGTGCCGTGGATGGGGTTTCGTTGCAGGTCGCGCCCGGCGAGCGGCGCGCGCTTATTGGGCCGAACGGCGCCGGCAAAACCACACTGTTCCACTGTGTCACCGGCACGCTTCAAGCCTCCTCCGGATCGGTGACGCTGTTCGGCAACGACGTCACCTATCTGCCGGAGTACCAGCGCACCAAGCTCGGCATAGGCCGCACGTTTCAGATCACCAACGTGTTCATTGATCTGTCGCTCATCGAGAACCTCGCGCTCGCGATCATCGGCACCGACCGGCGAAAGTGGATCTGGGACCGACCACTCGGTTCGTTTCCCGATATCCGCGCGCAGGCTCTCGCGGGACTCGATGCGGTCGGACTGAAGCACCATCTTGACGAGCCCGTGAAGCTTCTCTCCTACGGCGAGCGCCGCCAGCTCGAGCTGGCGCTTGCGCTCAGCGCCCATCCGAAGGTGTTGTTCCTCGATGAGCCTTGTGCCGGGCTCTCACCCAGCGAGCGGCAGAGGATATTCAACATGATCCGCGCGCTCCCGCGCGAGATCACAGTTGTGATGATCGAACACGACATGGACGTAGCGCTCGGCTTGGCCGACCGCGTCACCGTGATGAACCGCGGGCGGGTAATGGCGGAAGGAACACCCGCCGAAGTTCAATCCAATATTGAAGTCCGCAACGTGTATTTCGGCCAGGCCTAGCCCAACCATGTCCAGCCCCCTGCTCACGGTCTCCGAGATTCACACCTACTACGGTGATAGCTACGTCCTGCAGGGCGTCAGCCTCACGCTACGCAAGGGGCAGATTGCCGCCATCCTCGGTCGTAATGGCATGGGCAAGACGACGCTCATCCGGTCGGTGGCCGGGCTTACGCCCCCGCGGAACGGCGACATCATCTACCGGGACAGATCGCTGCGCGGCTGGCCGCCCTACGCCATTGCGCAAGCCGGCATCGCCATCGTGCCGCAGGGCCGGCGAATCTTCCGCTCGCTGACCGTGCGCGAGAACCTGCTGATGCCCACGAGCGCGTTGGCGCGATCTGCGCGAGCATCGAATGGCAGGGAGACAGGACAGCGCTGGGACTTCAACGAGGTGTTGAAGGAGTTTCCCCAGCTAGGCGAGCGAATTAATCATCACGGCGGCTTGCTCAGCGGGGGCGAGCAGCAAATGCTGGCTATCGGCCGCGCGCTCATGGCCAATCCCGAGCTCATCTTGATGGACGAGCCGTCGGAGGGGCTCTCGCCGCGCCTTGTGCAGCAGGCGCAGGAGATCATGCAGCGGCTGCGGACCCGCGGCCACGCCATTCTACTGGTCGAGCAGAATCTCCAACTGGCGCTCTCGGTCGCCGACGAGATCTACGTCCTGTCGTCGGGACGGTTTGTGTTTCAAGGCACCCCGGCCGAGCTCGCGAAGGCAACGCAGGTTCTCGACCAACATCTTGGGGTGTCGGATACGAAAATCGCCCGAACTTGAGGAGGATGACTTCCATGGCAACGCATAGGCTCGGACCGACGCCTGCCACCGTCCACTGGGGATATCTCGATGCGAAAATTCCGCCGCGCCTTACGGTCGATTCCGGCGACACGGTGACGGTCGACACCGTTTCCGGCGGATTGGCCGATGTCGGCGACACCTCAATCATGCTGCCGCACCATCGTGAGATCTGCGAAAAGCTAAAACCCTCGCCGGGTCCGCACATATTGACCGGACCGATCGCCGTACGTGGCGCTGAGGCGGGTGACACGCTCGAGGTCCGAATAAAGGCGATACAGCTTATGGTGGACTGGGGCTGGAACCTGATCCGTCCGCTGCGCGGGACGTTGCCCGAGGATTATCCGGAATTCCGCTGTCGCATTATCCCGATCGACCGCGCGGCGATGACTTGCAAGCTACCGTGGGGCGCAAACATTCCGCTGCGCCCGTTTTTCGGAATTCTCGCGGTGGCGCCGCCGCCAAACTATGGGCTCTGCAGTTCGGTCGAGCCGCGCGAATTCGGCGGCAACCTGGATAACAAGGAGTTCCTAGTTGGCACCTCTCTCTATCTGCCAGTATTCGTGCCGGGCGCAAATTTCTCCTGCGGCGATGGTCATGCGGTGCAAGGCGACGGCGAGGTGTGCCTGACTGCGCTGGAGACCTGTCTTGCCGGAACGTTCGAACTCGTACTACACAAAAAGAGCCTCGGCATGCCGCGCGCCGTCACACCCTCGCATTACATAACAATGGGTCTCGATCCAGATCTAGACGACGCCGCCAAGCAGGCACTGCGCGATATGATACGCTGGCTGGTCGAGATGACGGGCTGGAGCTCAGAGGAGGCCTACGTGTTTTGCAGCCTCGCCTGCGACCTGCGCGTAACGCAATTGGTCGACGGCAACAAGGGCATCCACGCCATGGTGGCGCGGAACCTGGTGTAACAGGATGGTTTTGGCTTGCAAAAGCGCGTCTAGGTACCTCTTATGGCCCGCAGAGTGCGTCCTCATCTTTGCGATAGCGCCATAAGCCGCACGATAGTCCTTGAGCGCGGGCTCCAGTTGATTGGCCTAGTGATCGTGTTGCGGATTCCGGCTAGCGCAGAGAGCCATGTGATGTCCGCTTTGGCTCACTAGCGGACATTTCTTGATGTCCGCTTTCCTGAATGATGTCCGCTTTATCCCCGAAAGCAGACATTCTGCGCGGCGAACGGCATGTCTGCTAAGTGCGCGGACATCGCAACGCGTCCGCGCCAAATCCTCATATACCTTGAAGCAGACGTCTACCTCAGAAGCAGACGTCGCCTTTCAAACGGTAAGCAGCGGCCATTCACATTATTATTCCGGTTGGAAGCCTTTCGACTTGAACACGGGAGCAGCGGTTGTTCCTTTAAGGAACTGGATGAGCGACTTCGCGGCCTCGGGAGCATTGGTGCTGGCTCCGATCCCGGCAGTGAAAACGGTCATACTTGCTAACTCCCCTGGCAGCGGGCCCACCAATTGCGCGCCCGCCACGGGCACGATCTCCGAAGCCTGCGCGACGCCGATCTCGGCTTCGCCCTTGGCGACGACTTCGGCAGCCTGGGCGCCTGGCACCAGAATGGTTTTAGACTTCAATTGATCAGCGATTCCAAGCCGGTCTACGACGCCCGCAAAATAGACACCGCTCGCGCCGCCCTTCGCCGGATCCGCATAGACAATAGATTTGGCAGCGAGCAACGAACGCTTAAGCGCATCGACCGAGCTGATGTCCGGTTTCGGTGAACCTGCACGTACCGCCAGTGCGACCGGCGTACCCGCAACATTTGCGATGCTGCCGGGCGCAAACTTATCTTGCTTCTGAAGATCGTCCATTACTGGCCGCGATAGAATAACTACGTCGGCGGTTTCGCCTGCGATAATACGCCTTTTTATATCAGCGATCAGGCTGTAGCCGATTTTGAGCTTGTTTCCGGTCGCGCTCTCGTATTGGGGAGCAAGTTCGTCTAGTGCCGACGTCAGCGCCACCGAAGTTAGCACTTTGACTTCGGCCGCGTCCGCAACAGCTCCTACAGGCGCTGCAATCGAATAAAATAGCAATCCTCCGGCTACCGCCATCGCAAGTCTTGTCGCACATAATATCCCGATCATGGTCATTCACTCCCGTGGGGTACACTTTATCGGCATTCGTTGAGAAAGAGGGTAGAGGACGAACTCTGATCCGACAACAATGGTACGCACCTTTGACGTGAAGTCCGGACATTTGGGTATGTCCAAGTGATGTCCGCCTTACTCCCGAAAGAGGACATTCGCCGGCGCGAGTGGAATGCTGATTGCCCTGACAGGCAAACGGCAGCTATTTTTTGGCTACATCAGAGTAACTATTCCTGTTTGTCTGAAAGCGGCAAAGGGTTGGCAATGGACGACGTTCTTGAAATTAGAGCCCTCATCGAGCGCCAGTTGTTTGATGGCGCGTCAGACGCCGTGTTTGCCTTATTTGGGTGTCCACACAGTGTCCACGAAAGCGAGTGACTCTAGACGGCGCCCTTATTCGATCAATTCGTCGGTGCCACGGCTGCACACAAAAAAGATCCTAATCGCAGGGCCTCCGCGGCCAAAAGCAAAGGATCCGGCCGCCTGGCCGGATCCTTGTTTCGTGTACTAACCAAAAGCAATTAATCGTAGTGGTGATGACGGTTCTTCTTAATGACTACGACCTTGGCATTGTGGTTGCGCCAGCCGTAGTGATGGCCCCGCGTCCACCCACGATGAAGGCCGCGATCGTGATCACGGTCTTTCGTGACAATAACTGTTCGATCCTGCGCGTTTGCGGTTACGGCTGGCAGCGCAACTGCGACCACCGCCAAAGCAGTCAGAGTGATAAGAAATGTGCGCACGTGTTCCTCCTCATCGGCGATTACCCACCGTTAGTGAACGAACGCGCAGACACGAAGTTCCACATTTTCTAAGGCGTTATTGAGAGTGCAAGTGTCACTTCGGCACCGCCATGTCCAACCGCCACCGTTAGCGGGCGACAGCATTGAGCGCCAGCAGAGCAAAAAATAAACAGCCCAAAGACCAACCAAAAATACGCGTTGTTTGCCTTTCGCTCATGGAGCGACAACGGCGCAACTGAACAAAAGTTCAGGGACGGCTCGTTGTTCCGTCGCCTCATTCAAATTCCGGCGAACGGCTCATTTAACGTTCAATCTGCTCCGCGAACAAAGGCGATGCTCTTCGGGTTCTTTGTTATCTAAGACTCGAAACATTCTGCATGCATTTTGGAACGTAACCCTACGCATCGGTTTATCCAGTATCCACCAGAGGAGGAAAGCTGAATGCTAAAGAAACTCGCTTTTGCGACTGCCGCAGTGGGACTTCTGATGTCTACGGCCAGCGCGGACTATTACATTGTTCAGGAGAAGGCGACGAAGAAGTGCAAAGTCGTTGAAACGCGCCCGGCCGAAACGACCTGGATCCAGATTGGTCCGGCTTCTTTCAAGACACAAAGCGACGCCGAAAAACAAATTAAGACGGTCTGCGTCGAGAAGTAACTACAGTTGCCACGCCTACTCTAGGGAGGAAAGCGCGGCGGGCTCCAGACGAATGGCGCAAAGCCTTTCGGACTGGGGCCTTATAATTATTTGAAGTCGCGGCGATCGTGCAGCTCTCAATCCAACGCGACTCGCGATCGCGGCCCCGCGCTGCACCATTCCGGAGCCGGACGCTGCTAAACCTAAAACGTGACCTGCGACTATTTTGAAATGGCAACCGTCAACGTTGCCGGTCGCCTCGGTCACCCTCGCCGCTCTTTACAACTGTCTTCGCACGTTTGCGGCGATCAGCAGCAAGTGACCGCCCAACGTCATCCTGTGACTTGGTGAACTTGCCCTTCTTCCGGCGAACGTACCGCTTGTCGCCCGTATGCGGTTCTATCTGAGTGCGCGGCACGGGCTTAATGCCAGAACAGGAAGAGCAGAATGATGATCGGGATTGGAACGCCGAGTAACCAGAGAAGTGCACCTCTAGCCATGATTGCCTCCGTTGTTGTCACTGACAACGGCGTAAACCTAGTCGCGGTTCCGCATCCTGTTAATCGAGCGCCACCTAGCCGAACAAGGAAAGAGGGCCGCCCGAGAGAGGGGGCGACCATTTAGTCAACTAAAGGGATCGAACGGTCGCATAAGGAACGCAGTAAGCAACTCCACGTTTCTTAGGCGGAGGCTAATTTCAGGGGCTACCCATGCCGATAAAAGATTTCGAAGCCGATGATCTCATGGCGGGGACAATGAAAGAGAACTCTCGGCTGCGACAGGAGAACGAGTCGCTGCGCAAAGTGTGCAGACAGCTCACCGAGAAAGCTGAGGGGCGTGATGGCCCCAACCCAGAGATGGTGAAGGCGCTCTCGGCGAAAGCCGAGCGCAGCGTCGAAACGGGAAGCAAAATGGTGGAGCGTCAGCGGCTTATCATCAAGGAGCTGGAACGAGACGGTCTCGATACCAATCAGGCGCGTTGGGTGCTTCACGAACTACTAAACACGCAATCTCTGCACCTACTAACGCGTGATCGCCTCCTCGATCTCCTAACCGAATGACATGCGCTCTTCGGGTACTCCCGTCACTGAAGGGGCAGACTCGCGATGACTTGAAGTCCGCTTTGGGTCATTAGCGGACATTCCTACGGTTTCAGGCAATGTCCGCTTTACCTCCAAAAGCGGACGTTGGCGGGCACGGTGGAAATGTCCGTTAAGTGCCAAACGCAGACATTCCTCCGTTGGATTGGCACGTCGCACAACAGTATCGGGAACCGCGCGTTAATTGAGACTTGGTTCCGGGCGGCATCAGAAATTTATCCGAGCAAACTTTAGTTCACAGGCCTAGCATTGTGCACCGCAGCAATTAGTTGTTGCTGCCAACAGGGAATGAACCGCGATGATCAACCTGCGACAGGCACTCAGCCTCGGCAGCGGCCGGGGTGGGTGGCAGAAGTTTCTTCGAGCGTTGGAGCGCGGCCGCGCCAGAAGTGCAGGCCATGGCAGCACGCGATTGCGCGAAATCCTCGATTTCGGATCGAACCCCGGCAATTTGCGGATGTTCGGCTATCGACCGCCTACCCTTGCGGACAATCCCGCACTTGTGGTCGTTTTGCACGGATGCACCCAATCCGCGGCAGGATACGATTTTGGGGCCGGATGGTCGACCCTCGCGGACCGCTACGGCTTTGCGTTGCTTTTGCCCGAGCAGCAGCCGTCCAACAATCCCAATGGCTGCTTTAATTGGTTTCAGCCCGAACACAGCCGGCGCGATCAAGGCGAACCTCTTTCGATTCGGCAGATGATCGAAAAATCTGTCGTCGATCTGGGTATCGATCGGCGTCAGGTTTTCATCACCGGGCTGTCGGCCGGCGGCGCGATGACATCCAACATGCTTGCCTGCTATCCCGAAGTATTTGCCGGCGGGGCGATCGTTGCGGGACTTCCCTATGGTGCCGCTACCACCGTGCAGCAAGCATTCAAAAGTATGTATCAAAGTCCCTCCCGCTCAGCACTTGAATGGGCGGATCTGGTACGTAAGGCCTCGTCTCACAGAGGACCGTGGCCACGCGTCTCAGTCTGGCATGGAAATGACGACAAAACAGTGATCCCGTCGAACGCGCTAGAAATCCTCAAGCAGTGGACCGAGATACATGGTCTCCCGCTGGCCCCCTCGGTGAAAACTCGGGTCGACGGTTTTTCGCGTGAGGTTTGGATCAACGGAGCTGGTGATGAGCTGATCGAGGCGTACACCATCACCAATATGGCGCACGGCACGCCGTTAGCGATCGGCGAAGCCGAGGGTGCGTGCGGTGCTCCCGGACCGTTTTTGCTGCCAGTGGGAATTTCTTCATCCTATCACATTGCAAAGTTTTTCGGGGTTGCGGTTACTCTCGCTTCCGTTGAGAGAAATACAGTGAAGCTTTCTCCGGCGCCCCATCAAATCAAAGGGGCGGAGCCGGTGCTGGAGGGCGAAATCCTCGACAAGGATGACGAGCCAATGCGGCAGCAAGAACCGACGCCGCCCCTTCCTGACATCGGCGCGATCATCAACAACGCATTGAGGGCCGCCGGATTGATCAAGAGCTGAGTACTGAGCGCGATGGGCCCGCCGCCGCCGCCAATGTCACCCGATTAAGCCGTACCGAGCGACCACCAGTTAATAAGTAGTTATGAGACCACCCCCCGAGGCTGGTCCAGTACGAAATTGCCATTGCGAAGGCCGCCGGGGCCGTGCTGGCTGGAGGGGCGAGCGATTCGGGAGGCCCGAGAGCATGAACCCAGCCTATCCGGGCAAACTAAATCCTGAGCAGCGCCACGCCGTAGAGCATGGAGGACCGTCGCTTCTCGATGCGACGGCACTGCTCATCATCGCAGGCGCGGGCTCGGGAAAGACAAACACGCTCGCGCACCGCGTCGCGCATCTGATCGTCGGCGGGATCGACCCACGACGTATCATGCTGCTGACTTTCTCCCGACGCGCGGCCGCCGAGATGCAGAGGCGCGTCGAACGCATCACATCCGAAGTCCTCGGACCAAACGCGCGGGCGCTCGGCGCCGGCATGAACTGGTCCGGCACGTTCCATGCGATGGGCGCCAGACTGCTCCGGGAATATGCCCCCGAAATCGGACTCAACAGGGAGTTCACGATCCACGACCGCGAGGATTCCGCGGATCTGATGAATCTCGTTCGGCACGACCTCGGGTTATCGAACAAGGACCGCCGCTTCCCAATGAAGGGCACCTGCCTGTCGATCTATTCGCGCACCGTCAACGCCCAAGCCAACCTCGAGGAGATCCTCGACCGCCACTTCTCCTGGTGCGCCGAATGGGA
>Ga0307498_10000089_pt1 | contig 9820 bp, 6 predicted proteins | sample 12_S_MG_FD_201369 | JGI IMG/M metagenome (GOLD analysis project Ga0307498, IMG submission 201369) | Soil microbial communities from Populus trichocarpa stands in riparian zone in the Pacific Northwest, United States - 12_S | ecosystem: Environmental > Terrestrial > Soil > Riparian zone > Trees...
CGTAGCCGACGCGTGTGCGGCGAGAAACAGCGCGATGCCGGAACCGCCGTTGTAAAGATCCGGTCCAAGGCAGACGAGCTGAAAGACCTCCGCGTCTCCGAGCCAGTCGAGCCCGATCCAGGCGGCACCCGGTCCACGGCGAATTGCACACCGGGACAGTTCTTCGGCGATCCTGTCGGCTTCGGCAATGAGTGTTTTTTTTGCCGCCTGAAGACTGACGCCCGGCCGCTCCAGGAGCTTTGCCTGACCGGCTACCGCTACATCGGGGGGCTTCGTCAGCGATCGGGTGCTCTCCCTGATCACTTCAATCTGCCAGTCGACTTCTGTCGCATCGAAGGCGTGGATGCGCGCCCACGCGCGATTGAGACCTGGGTGCGCCGCGACCCGCACCGAATATCCACTCGCATCGTGGATCTCGTTCTCGTCGCTCGGCGACACAAAATGCGGGACATTCAGTGCAAGAAGCGCGGACCGTTCGGCGCGCTGAAGTGGCCAGAAACTATCGTTGTCCTTGTCCCACTCCGCGAGCCTCGCCATGAAATCCGCCTGCGCCGACCACATGATCCCATCGTCCATCGATCGGGTATTTTTCAACCGCTGGAGCAACATGGAATAGAAGCGAGTGGCGCGAATAACCTTGCGCACCGGAAGGCCGGCGAAATCCTTGTAAAAACTTTCCGGATCCGAGGACCTGATGTGTCGAAGCAGAAATCCGGTGTAGTCGCGGAAACCCGAGACCAGATCATCCGTATGATCGGCTAGTTTGACGTAACGGCCGTCAACGTAAGGCAGATTTGGATTGGTATTGGCGACCTCTTTCGATCTCGTCGGGCGCATCTCATCGGTGTTTATGTTTTCCCATTTGATTCTGATTTTTGCGTTCCAATCGGCGGTCATTCCCCCGATCGCAAAGACGTTGTTGTCGGGTGAGCGCCCATAGGCGGGAAGCAGGCCAACCATCATTACCGAGTTTGCCAGTTTTTCTGTCGCGAGATCGAAGGCCTGCGCTTCCGGGTCGGCCGCTCCGTCTTCATCGACCGTCGACTGAAGGATCGTTTCGAGGTCGATCGGCACCGGATGTTCGCCGGCTGCAATCATGTTCTCCTGGTGCATGTCATTGGCAACGAAGCAATGAAAGAGCGCGAGCCACGCACCGGCGCGGAGGAAGAACCGCTGGCACCCTGCAGCGTCAGCGCCGGCATGATCGATGAATTCGGTCCAGCCATAGCCATTGCAGGCGATTGCACGCACGGCTTTGAGGTCGATTGGTGGACCGTCCCGGTTTAGCCGCTCGACCAGTTTGTGCCAGGCGATATCGAGCTTCAGGTCTTTCGGCTTGTATACGACCTGCGCGCCGTCCGCGAAGCTGACGATGCGGACCGAACGGCCACCGTTGTGCGGGTCGGAAAATTCTCCCTCGATCCGTACGACCGGACTGTCGGTATTTGAATGAAGGATGTCGTGTCGGATGGCCGGGAGGTCGGCATCGAGGCGAGTAATAAGCTCGCGCGATGTATCGATCCACTGGCGGGTCAGCACGGAAATCAAGCGCAGCAGGATCGGCTTCTCTTCGAACAGGCGCCGAAATCCGCCGGACTTCATATCGTCGATGAATTGATTGTAGAGCGAGGTACCGGAACCTTGTTTCGTTTGTGCCTCGCCTGCCTTCCGCGCCGCGGCGAACTGCTCATACAACGCCGGCGCACAGAGACTTGATAATTCCTCCAACAACGAGTGGCACAGTTCGGCGTGTGCGGAATCAGTCAAATTGTCGAGGACGCGTCGATCTAGGCCTGACCAGACAAATTTCGTTGCGTGGCGAACCACAGGGACGAACAAATGCTCGAATGCCTGCGGCTCGAATCCGTTCGCATGCCACTCGGCATCGTTTCGGGGACTCTGGAGCGCCGTCTCGACCCAGATCGCGTCCGCAACCCAGGCCGGCAACGAGGTGGACGTGCGACGAACGGTTGCGAACTTCTTCAGAACGTCGTCGATCGCCCAGCCATCACGGTGAAGCCTTTGGCCGAACAGGGACCAATCTCCGTTGGCGGCGGACTGGCACCAGGCGGCAAGGCGACGGGCGGCCAGATCCGCATCGGCCTTCTGTCCCGGCAAAGCTTCAAAATCGTTCGAAAGGAGTTCATCAATGGTCGCCGCGCGAACGATCAGGCGTTCATAGAAGGCATCCATCAATCTTCACTCCGACCGGGACGATTATAGCCATCCTTGACCATCATTCGGACCAGTGGCGTATCGCCGGGCCAGTCGTTTGAATGGCATAGGGACCTCTTGAGCAACGGGAGCTACCTGAATGAACGTTTTTATGACGTGGATTGGTTAAGACCGGACACAATTTGTCTACATAAATCAGCAGCCGACTGTCATAAGTGCCTGCGGATATAGGCTTATTCCAATTGACTTTGCCTGGAGCGCATCGGATCATGGCTTATGGCGCTGGGAGGGGGCGTTTTTTTGAGCAACTCTTAGCTGACTGCTGGCGCCGCTGGCGAAAGAAAGGATCGTGCAATGAAGACGATGTTGGGACTTGAGAAAACTGAAAAAGAGATCCTTGCCTTCGAAGTCTCCGATGAGGCGTTGGAGATCGCGGCGGGCATGGCAAAGGAAAAAGCGGGCTTCACGCTCGGTGCTTGCACCGGCTTGTCCGTGTGCGACGGCTAACCGGTCTTATTGGTCCTAGTCTCTTAAATAAATTTCTGACCCGCGGGACAGAAGTCTTGCGCGAGGCGCCGAATGCATTTCGGCGCCTCGCTGCGTTTTGCACTATCTCATCAGGTGTATCGCAGTACTGCTGCGCGCGGAGCGCGTGGAACTCGTTGGTTTGCTGCATCGCGGCACATTCTCCACTGTCGTCGCGAGCGAAAAGCACCTAGCATTGGCCTAAAATTTCCCGCCCGCTTTGTGCTCTCCGTGGAGTATTAGATGAATCGTCGGTCCTTGCTTACCTCTGCCCTCGTCATGGTTGCCGGGCAGCGGCTCCCCTTACCCGACTGGATAGGTCCCGCCGCGGCGGACAGTCCCAAGCACGTGTGGCGTCACGGACTGGCGAAGTTCGGTGAGCTGAAGTATCCGGCGGGATTCAAACAGTTCGACTACGTCAACCCGAACCCACCGAAGACCGGCGGTGCCTCACAGATCGCGCTCGGCACCTTCGACAATTTCAATATGGTGGTTGCCGGCGTGAAGGGCACGCTCGTTCAGGGCATCGATTTTGTCTACGACACCCTTCTTACGTCGGCCCTCGACGAAGTGTCCAGCGTCTATGGACTTCTCGCCGAATCCGTAAGCTTTCCGGAGAACATCTCCTCGGTAACCTTTCGACTTCGCCCCGAGGCGAAGTGGCAAGACGGCAAACCCGTCACGCCCGATGACGTCATTTTCTCATTCAATGCGTACAAGAAAGTCAGTCCGCAAGCCGGCGCAAATTATCGTCATGTGGTGAAGGCAGAACAAACGGCCGACCGCGATGTGACCTTCGTGCTCGACGGAACGGGAAGCCACGAGTTACCGATAATCGTCGGACAGCTCACCGTTCTGCCCAAGCATTGGTGGGAAGGCAGCGACAAAGACGGCCGCAAGCGCAGCATCGAGGAAACCAGCCTTGAGATGCCACTCGGCAGCGGCCCTTACAAGATCAAGGAGTTCTCGCCGGCTCACACCATCATCTATGAGCGCGTGAAGGACTACTGGGGCGCAAACGTCAACGTCAATGTTGGCCGCAACAACTTCGACGAACTGAAATTTGAATACTTCCGCGATGCAACCGTTGCCGTCGAGGCGTTCAAGGGCGATCTGGTCGATTGGCGCACCGAGAACAGCGCCAAGAACTGGGCAACGGCCTACGATTTCCCGGCAGTGGCCGAAAAACGCGTCATCCTCCAGGAATTCCCGATCACCAATGTCGGCGTGATGCAGGCCTTCGCCTTCAATCTTCGTCGCAACAAGTTCAAGGATCCTCGCGTCCGACAGGCTTTCAACTACATCTTCGACTTCGAGGAGATGAACAAGAAGATTTTCTTCGGGCAATACAAGCGCACCGGCAGCTATTTCGAAGGCACCGAGTTGGCCGCGACGGGCCTGCCGACCGGTCGAGAGCTTGAGCTGCTCGAAACGGTGAGAGACAAGGTTTCGCCTGAACTCTTCACAAAACCATACGCCAATCCGATCAACGGCGATCCGAACGCCGTTCGCAACAATCTGCGCGAGGCCTTACGGCTTTTCAAAGAAGCCGGTTACGAAGTGCGCAACCAGCAGATCGTCAATGCAAAGACGGGCGAGCCTTTCGAAGTGGAATTCCTCGCTAATGCTCCGCTCTTCGAACGCATCTTCCTGTTCTACAAACCGTCGCTTGAACGTCTCGGCATCACCGTGTCAGTGCGCACGGTTGACCAGGCGCACTATGAGAACCGACTGCGTGGATGGGATTTCGACGTCATTACGTTCGCCTGGGGCGAGTCCCTCTTGCCCGGAAACGAGCAGCGCGGCTATTGGGGTTCGCAAGCCGCCGACCAATCCGGGTCGGACAACATCCTCGGCATCAAGAATCCGGCGGTCGATGAAATGATCACGAGGATCGTTTCGGCGAAGAACCGCGACGAGCTCGTCGCGGCGACCAGAGCTCTTGATCGAATCCTGCTCTGGAACAACTACGTCGTGCCGCAGTGGGGCTACGCCAAATTGCGCACCGCGCGATGGAATCGTTTCAGTTACCAGGATCCGCTGCCGAAATACGGCATGTCGGCTTTTCCAGCGCTATGGTGGTGGGACGCGGAGAAAGCCGCAAAGACCGGCGGCAAGAGATCCTGACGGAATAGGCTTTGTGCTGCAGCTGCCCGACACCGGCGGTCTCAGGTCTTGCGCACTCCCGCGGGCGCCTTGATGAATTCCTGATGGTCGGGGGGCTCGAAATCGAGCAGCGTCCCGCCCCGGGCAAAGTGCTCGACGAATGTCATTCCGATCACATAAGTGGCGCCTACGGACAGAGCCGGCGCGGTCATCGCGCCGATTGCCGTTCCGGCGACGGGCACGCTCTTGACCATACTGGCCACACCCAGTCCGGTGCTCGCGGGGATCATCGTTCCGGCAAAACTCGCCACGATCGCCTTGCCGCGATTTTTCGAAAACGGAACATCGTACAGCTGCGAAATGCGCCGCAACATCTGGAGCTGAACCCCGGCGACGGCGGCAATATCGACGACCGGCACCGGAAGCAGCCCAGCCACCCCCGAATAGAGAGAGAAGCGTTCGACCAGCTTGCGGGCACGCCCTTTGCGTTCTGTCACGTCGATGTCGGTGGCCACGAGATCCTGAGGCGCGATTGCTGAAGCCTGCTTCGTCTTCGCAGGTCCACGCGTCTCCGGCATGGGCTCGGCCATCCTGGACTGCGCCTCCGGCCCGCCCCCGTGAGTCACATTGGGCCGGATTGCCTTCGGCAACTTCTTACTCATGGTCACGCCGCCTGTTTGATACCGACTATACCATCCATCTCGCTGGCAATGGCTGCAATCTCTCGCGCCGCCGGTCCTTTCCAACTGATGAGGCTCGGGGTCGCTCCCCATAGGCCCGCTTCCGCGTAGGCGACGCGGTTGACCATCTCGTTTTCGAGCACCGGGAATCCGGCCTCAATGAGCTCTGCGCGTATTTGTTTGGCGATGACCGAATCCCGGATGGTCTGCGTGAGAATGCAGCGGAAGTTCGGCCTCTTGCCGCCGGCACCATCGATCAGCGAATTGAGCGTGTCGAGCATGCGGTCAACATCGAGCGGTGATGCCTTGACCGGGACCAGAAGAAAATCGGCCGCCGCGATGCAAGCAAGCGTCGCCTGCGAACGAAATCCGGGTGTGTCGATGATGATCGGACGACCCGAGGCCGCAAGATTCTGCGCGGTCTTCCATGCGTCGTTGGTCGCGTCCTCCACCACCGGGACCCCGCCGAGCGCCCGCTCGCGCAGGGCAAGCCGCGCGATAGAACGCTGGGGATCGGCATCGATGATCGTCGGGAGCCGCCCTGTCAGATGCCAATGAACCGCAAGACAACTTGCCAGCGTACTCTTACCGCTGCCGCCTTTCATTGTCGCTACAGTGATTATTTGTCTCATATCCGACCTGCCTTTTCCGCTTACGCGTCATGGCGAATCACTTGCGGCCAATGCTACCGGATTCCCGGCCGTCATTCTTCCGATGACGCCGATTGGTCGTGAATATTTGCGGTTTTTGGGGGCGCCCCACGAGCGCCGGTTTCTCACCGCTATTGTCGCCTCGGAAAGCCTATTGCGGCGTGCACGATGCGTTGAGAATCGCCTTGAACATGTCGAATGATTGCACGCGTACCCGGCATGTCGTCTGTGGATCGAGCGTCACGCTGATGGTATCGCCAGTGGCGACCGAATGCGCTTTCCCATTGATGTTAATATTGACGCTTTCGTTTGTGGGGGCGCCGATCAGCCCAACGGTCAGGCGCCCGGCCGCGACGATCATCGATTGATTCGGTTTTACGTTGTAGGTGTTTTTCGAAGGGATGATCTCGTCCAACGCGGCTTCAAAAGTCGAAAGCCTGTTTTGCAGAGCGACCTGTGTCGCATTCAGGTCTGCAATCTGGGTCTTCAGCTTCTGGTTATCGGCCCGCAACTGCTGGATCAGTTGCCTCGCGCCGGCAATATCGAGATAGCCGACGTTCAGGCCGACGACATAAGCGAGGATTCCGACCAGGATAGTCAGCAGGAATAGCCATCGGCCGGTGAACATCCGGTACAGGAAAGACCTGGGCCGTATCGATTGCTCTGCGTTAGTCATACCGCTCACCTGCGATTCCTTCGCCAATTACTGCTTGGGCGGCGCTCCAGCTCCAGGCCCCGGCCCCGGTCCCGGTCCCGATGTGGCCGACCTGAGCCATTCGGGAAGCCGTTGCATATAGTCCTTGATATTCGACAGATCGAACGGCAGATGCCCGATCGGCGCCGCAGCCGTCGGCGTTTGCGTGACGTCGGCCGGCGTCGATGCAGTTGCAGCCGCACTGTTCTTCTCGGGTGTCGACGCTCCGGTTGGTCTTGGCAGTGTGCTGATCTGGCCAGCTGAGATTCCGGGCGCCTTTTCGTTGGGCGTCGTATCGTCCTCGGTGGCGTTGGCTTTGGAGTTTGATCCCCCCGACCCCTCCACGTTGCCGAGAATGAGCGGCAGGCCGTCCTTGCCACTGCCAATAATGACGACTTTCGAATTGCGCGACTGGGCGAGCGCAAGCGTTGCTTCGATACCTCGCCAGCGGAGGTACGAATCCGAAATTCCCTCGCTCACCGTTCGCTGGAAGGCGGCTATGCCGTTTGCCTCGATCTGTTTGCGCGTCGATTCCTGCGCCTCGCGCTCGACACGATACTTGTATTCCTGGATCTCATAATACTGTTGGGTTTGCCGGTTGATCGCCGCGACGATTTCCGGCGGCAGTTCGATGCCGAGAACCAGGGCATCCAGCAGTTGGATCGAGTTCTGCAGGAAGTCGTTGTAGTGCTTCGGGTCCGGTTGCTCCATCGCTTCGGGCTGCACGAGACTGTTGAGATGCGTGCTAAGACTCTTTTGCGCATCCGCCCGGATTTTCGTTTGGATCGCTTCGCGCGAGGTGTAGACCTCCTGCGCCGTGTATTGTGCGATGATCTCCCGCGCCCGGCTGCCCAGCTCCGGCTCGACGACCGAAGCCAAGTATTGGGGACCGATGAACTTGTGCAGCACGGCAACGTAATTGTGCAGCAGCTGAAACCGCACATTGATTTGCGCGGTCACATTCACGCCGTCCTTGGTGATGGCATTGTATGTCTGCGTCGAGGACTGAAGTCGCAGCGTGTAGATGTATAGCTTGTCCCAGGGCCAGATGACGTGAAGACCTTCGTCCCTGAGCTCTCGCGGATCGAGAATCGTGCCGCGACCGACAAAACACCAGCAATAGAGGTCGTAGCCGTTGAATCGTTTCCAGAGAACGCCGACGCTGCCGCTCGGGACCGTGATCACGATATATGGAAACAGGATGGTCGCCATGAGCAATGCGGCTAGCAATGTGACTGACAGGCTCGGCAGATGGCGCCCAATGAAACGCCGCCAGGTGCGCGGCCTGGGTGGCATTTCATCAAGGGACTCCGGATACTTTGCCATCAGTCGTACTCCCGCTACCGACGTCTCGGTCTTGTTGTGCTTTTTATCGTACGCTCTTCGACAATCTTTCCTTCGTCCATCCGAATCCTGCGAGCCGGCAAATTGAGTTCGTCGAGATAGCGATCATCGTGCGTGATCACTACGACGGTTGCACCGGCTTTCATAAGATCCGGAAGCAGTTCGTCGTAGAACTTGCGCCTGAATTCAGGATCCTGTTCGGCCGTCCATTCGTCCAGCAGGAGGATCGGACGCTTTTCCAGCAGGCTGACGATAAGCGCCAGACGCCGGCGCTGCCCCCCGGACAGATCGAGGGTACGAAACTCACCGTCAATCAGTCCGGTCTTTTCGGACAGCCGGAACAGGCTGAGGAGACGAGCAACCTCGCTCGGCTCAGGATCAGGCACCCCATAAAGCCGCCGGAACAAATGATAGTCGAAGAAAATCGCCGACATCAACGCGCGGTACTCGTCGCGCGTGGAATTGTCGATGTGCTTTCCGTCTAGGATGATTTCGCCGGAATCGGGGGGATAGATGCCGGAAAGGACCCGCAGAAAGGTCGATTTGCCCGAGCCATTGCCTCCCGTAATGAAAACCAGCTCACCGGGGCGCAGGGTGAAATCGATCGGGCCGATCTTGAAGGCAGCCTCCGAAAACTTGTCGACGTAGCGAAAATTGATCTTGCGCATCTCGATCTTGTCGAAACGCTTGGCCATCGGAACTTCGGTCGATCGCCGAGAAGCGGTTGCCCGCAGCACGTTCTCCAGTTGCACGATGCGGTCTGCCGACGCGTTTGCATTCAGCAGGATTGGAATCGATTGCACCAGACCGAAACACGCCCCCACGATGAACATGAGAGCGGTCGTGGTTTTTGTCAGAGCTGCGCCGCCCAGCGTGTCACTGAATTGAGGGGCTACAAAGACGACGGCGCCGAGCAACACGTACATCGAAATCTGCGACGTCACGATCATCCTGAAGGTTTCGGCCTGAGTATTTATTTTGATGTTCGCCGCCGTTCGCGACACGTCGACTGCATCGTTGAACAAATCCATGCTGCGTGCGCTGTTAAGCCGCACTTCTTTGAATCCATCGAGGAAGTCGGTGAGGCGGTCGAACAGACGGCGCTCCCATGCCGCCGCCCTCTGTTTCTCGCTGACCAGGCGTCGGTTCTTCTGGTGAAAAATCACCGCGGCTATCGAGACGACCACGATCGTTGTGAGAATCGCCGCGACAGACAAAAATGCCACGTAAATTGCGACAAAAACGATCAGGACCACGCCCTGCACCGTAAAGGCGAGCATGTTGCTCGCTTGCGTAAGCACGGCCGAATCGCTCGTGATTGCCGCGACAATCCGCGCCCGACCCACGTCTTCGATCGACAGCAACTCCGAGTGCCTTATCTGGTCCATAAGGCGCACGCGAATCTTATGGATGATCGCTTCGATCTCGGCGGTCGTCGTGATGGTGACGTAGGACTGGGTTTTGATGAACAGAAAGAGCGCGACGATAAATAGTGTGGACGCCCACAGGGTGGAGCCGTTTTGCAGGCCCGAATTGATAGCTCCCAGGATCGCCGCGGTGCTGATGCCTCCGAGCCCGGACATGAACAGCAGCTTCGGCAGCGAGCCGTGCATTTCGCGGCGGACGAGTTGGAGGAAGGACATAAA
>Ga0307498_10000090_pt1 | contig 9781 bp, 8 predicted proteins | sample 12_S_MG_FD_201369 | JGI IMG/M metagenome (GOLD analysis project Ga0307498, IMG submission 201369) | Soil microbial communities from Populus trichocarpa stands in riparian zone in the Pacific Northwest, United States - 12_S | ecosystem: Environmental > Terrestrial > Soil > Riparian zone > Trees...
CCTTGGTTGCTATCGCTGCAATATCTGGCAACGGCCGTCGCAATTGGCTTTGGGCTTTACGTCATTCGCCGCGGCCTGATTTTGGAACCGCCCGCTTTCATTACCGACCGGCTGGCAGCGCTGACCGAGCGCCTCAGTCGGCGTTTTGTTGCGCCATAGGACATCATGCCGATATTTGTTGGAACACTGGCGCGATATTTCGGACTGCGATTTCTGACCGCGGTACTACTGGTATTTGCGGGAATCTTCGCGCTCGTCACGCTCGTCGACTACATCGAGTTGATGCGTCGCGCCGGCGATATTCCCAATGTGTCAGCGGTGTTGGTCGCAAAGACGTCTTTCTACCGCGTGCCGCAGGTTGTCGAGCGTATCTTGCCGTTTTGCATCCTGATCGGTGCAATGTCGTGTTACCTCGGTCTGTCGCGACGCCTGGAATTGGTCGTGGCGCGTTCGGCCGGCCTGTCGGCTTGGCAGTTCGTGACGCCGGCGCTGGTGGTGGCGTTCGTGCTCGGATTGATGGCCACCGCCATTTACAACCCGCTCTCGGCCATACTGCAGGAGCGCTCGAAACGATTTGAAACTGAATTATTTGGACATGTTGCCACTGGGCTAAGTCGAAGTGGTGGCACCTTCTGGATTGGCCAGCGGACCGACGAAGGGCAGGCAATTATCAACGCCGTCAGCAGCCGCGACCAAGGAATCAATCTCAACGGCGTGTCTGTTTTCACTTTCGACACCGAAGGCCGATTCAAGCAACGCATTGAGGCACGGACGGCCGTACTGGAGCCTGGCGTCTGGGTGCTCCGCGATGCCCGCGCCTATGCGCTGGCCGTGTTGCCGGTGAGGCAATCGGAATTCCGTCTCAAGACGAGCCTAACCCCTGAACAAGTACGCGAAAGTTTTGCAACGCCAGAAACCGTGCCGTTCTGGGAACTTCCTCAGTATATCCAAATTGCGGAACACGCAGGTTTAGTCGCTGCAGGCTATAGGTTGCAGTTTCAAAAGCTTTTGGCGCGCCCATTCTTGTTGGCAGCTATGGTTCTGCTTGCAGCTGCTGTGAGTCTACGGTTCTTCCGCTTCGGCGGTGTTCAGAAGATGGTTTTAAGTGGCGTGGCGGCTGGGTTTCTGCTTTATGTTTTATCGAAAGTGACCGAAGATCTGAGTAAGGCTGAGCTGATGCACCCTGTGGCAGCGGCTTGGCTGCCTGTGCTTGTCGGGGGCGTGACGGGGTTTATTGCGTTGCTGTACCAGGAGGATGGGTGATGGCGAGGCTGATTAGCACTCGTCCATCAGCGCCACGGCCGCGCAGCCGTGTCGTCGCCGTAGCTGCCGCTGTCCTCGGACTGCTGGCTTGCGGCGCGATGCTCGCGCCTGCGCCGGCTCCGGCGCAGGAATTGAGATTCCCGCAGCGTCCACCGCCTCCGAAGAAATCCAAGATTGCCCTCGAGCGCGAGAAATCTGGTCAAAAGCAGATGCTCGTTCAGGCGAAGGAGATTAATTATGATTACGCCAACAATCGCGTTGCCGCGGTGGGCAACGTTCAAATCTATTATGGCGACTCAACTCTCGAGGCCGATCGGGTCGTCTACGATCAGAAGACCAAGCGTCTGCACGCCGAAGGGAATGTCCGGCTGACTGAGCAGGACGGCAAGGTCACGTATGGCGAAGTCATCGACCTCTCCGACGACTACCGCGACGGCTTTGTCGATTCCCTGCGCCTCGATGCCCCCGATCAAACCCGAATGGCCGCCACGCGCGCCGAACGCTCTAGCGGCAACTACACGGTCTTTCATAACGGCGTTTACACTGCGTGTGCGCCTTGTAAAGACGATCCGAAGAAACCACCGCTCTGGCAGGTGAAGGCCGCGCGCATCATTCACGATCAGGGCGAGAAGATGATCTACTTCGAGGACGCTCGCCTCGAGTTCTTCGGTCAACCACTATTGTATATGCCCTACTTTTCTACGGCTGATCCAACCGTCAAGCGCAAGACCGGCTTCCTGATGCCGTCGATATCGACCAGCTCGGTGTACGGGGGCGCAATGGAGGTGCCTTACTACTGGGCCCTAGCGCCGGATTACGATGCGACCTTTGCGCCCATGATCACCACCAAGCAGGGCCCACTGCTCCAAGGTGAATTCCGTCAGCGGCTCATAAATGGCTCCTATTCCATCCGCGGCGCCGGAATTTATCAGCTCGACAAAGATTACTTTATCCGCAGCGACGGCACGACCACTCCAGGCTACCGCGATTGGCGCGGCAGCCTGGAAAGCACGGGCCTGTTTGCACTGAACAGCAATTGGGTTTGGGGATGGGACGCGGCCTTGCTTTCCGACCGCACATTCCTCCAGGACTACAACCCGCGTCTTTCGCGCTACTACGCCAATGCCACTGAACCGGTTCTGAATGCGACCGGCCTGAATGACTCAGCGGTCTCGCAACTGTTTCTGAGCGGCAAAGGCAACCGCAGCTACTTTGACGTGCGCACCATTTATTACCTCGGCTTTTCAGAAGCTGATACGCAAACGCAAATCCCGGTCATTCACCCGGTGCTCGACTATAACTACGTCTTCGATCGGCCAATTCTCGGCGGCGAGCTCGGCTACAAAATCAACTTTACCAGCTTAACGCGCAACGAAGCCGATTTCGATCCGATCACTCAGAGCGCGCTAAACAACGGCACCTGTACGCAAACAGCCAATCCGGCAATCAAGACAACAGCCAGCTGCTTGTTGCGCGGCATACCTGGTACCTACAGCCGTTTCTCGGCTGAATCAGAATGGCGTCGCAGTATCACCGATCAGTTCGGTCAGGTCTTCACTCCCTTCGCTTCGGTACGCGTTGATGCCGGCGCCATGCAAATCAGCAACGAGCCCGGCGTTTCGAATTTCATCGCACCTGGCGACACCAATTTGGTGCGCGCTATGCCGACAATAGGTCTTGAGTATCGCTATCCGTTCATCAACGTGCAGTCTTGGGGGACGCAAACCGTAGAACCGATTGCTCAGGTGATCGTCCGGCCGAATGAACAGCAAATCGGACGCTGGCCGACCGAAGATGCGCAAAGCCTGGTGTTTGACGACAGCAACCTGTTCCGCGTCGATAAATTCTCAGGCTGGGACCGCGTCGAAGGCGGCGGCCGTGCCAACTATGGCATGCAGTACACCGCGCAGTTCAACCAAGGCGGATTTGTCAACGCACTGTTTGGCCAGTCCTATAACATGTTTGGCCAGAACTCCTTCGCAGTTGGCGGAACGACCAACACCGGCCTCGACAGTGGTCTGGACACGACGAACTCCGACTACGTGGCTAGGTTGTCGTTTCAGCCAAATAGCATCTACATGTTCACCTCGCGGTTCCGTTTCGACAACGACACTTTCACCCCGCAGCGCATTGAACTTGAGGCCCGAGCCAATTTCGATCGTTGGAGCGGCAGCGTGCTTTATGGCGACTATGCCGCTCAGCCGGCTCTTGGAATTCTCGATCGTCAACAGGGCGTCTTGGGAACCGGTCAGGTCAAACTCGACGCGAATTGGGTTCTGCTGGGCGCCGCGCGCTACGACATCAATGCCGGAAAATTCGATCAGACCCGGCTCGGCTTGGGCTATGTCGACGATTGCGTGATCCTGGGCTTGAACTACGTAACAAACTATACGTACAGCGGAAATGTTCAGGCCAACCATACGGTCATGCTGCAGCTGAATCTGCGCACACTCGGTGGCACATCGGTAAACCAAGGGGTTGGTCGACCAGCGTCAAACTAATGGCGCGGCTGTAGATTGCAGAAATTTTGAAAGCTGAGATGCAGGAAATGATCGCACGGTATCGAGCGTGGTTCTTGAGCGTCGTCGTTACGCTGACCTTCGCCGCGCCAACTACTTCGTATGCTCAAGTTGTCGTTATAGCCAATGGCTCACCGATCACGGAGTACGATATCCAACAGCGAATGAAACTGGACGCTATCTCGCAAAAAAGTCCGAACCGCCAGCAGGCCATCAATGATCTAATCGATGATCGGTTGAAAATCGCGCGTGCGAAGGTCTATGGCCTGGAAGTTGGCGATTCAGAGATCACTGGTGCGTTCGAGAACATGGCCGGTCGGCAACACATCACTTTGGCGCAATTTACGCAGGTTTTAGAGCGGTCGGGCATCTCTCCGAATACCGTAAAGGCACGTATCCGCGCCGAGATGACATGGCAGCAACTGATCCGGGGCAAGTACAACTCTTCTCTTCAGATCGGAGACAGTGACATCGCCAAGGCCCTGAAGGATAAAAACGAAGGCGACGCCCCGGCGGTAGGTTACATCTACACACTTTATCCGGTGATGGTTGTCGTGGCGCGCGGTTCGAGCGAAGCGACAATTTCCGCGAAGCGCAGCGAGGCCGAAAACCTGAGATCGCGATTTGCCTCCTGCGCGGACGGCCTTGCAATGGCACGCGGCTTGCGCGACGTGGCAGTGCGCGATCCGATTACCAGAAATTCGGCCGACCTTAGTCCGCAGTTGCGGGACCTCCTCGGTAACATTCAGGTCGGCCGCCTCACTCCGCCGGAAGTCACGGCGCAGGGGCTTCAGATGTTTGCGGTGTGCAACAAGAAAGAAAGCGCGACGGACTCGCCTCAAAAGCGCGAAATGCGCGAGCAATTGTTTGTCAAACGCTTCGAATCTGAATCGAAAAAGTATCTCGACGAGATCCGCAAAGCGGCGATGATTGAATATAAGAACAACAAATGAGCGATTCTCTCGCCCTCCCGCTAGCTTTGACGCTAGGTGAGCCTGCTGGCATAGGCCCAGATTTGACGATTCAGTTGTGGCACCGGCGGGTCGAACTTCGTTTGCCGGCCTTCTATCTTATCGCGGACCCAGAATTCATTAAGCGGCGCGCTCGCGTTCTTGGACTGGACGTTGCTTTAGACGTGGTGAAGCCCGCACAGGCGAGCGACGCTTTCGCACGCGCGTTACCGATTTCACCCCTTGATTCGCCGGTTACCGCTGCACCCGGCAAGCCAGACGCCTCAAGCGCGCCGGCCGCGGTCGCTTCGATTCGCCGCGCCGTCGCTGATGTTTTGGCCGGGCAAGCAGCAGCGATTGTGACCAACCCAGTCGCCAAGAATGTGCTTTATAGATCCGGCTTTGCGGAGCCGGGTCATACTGAATTCTTGGCCAAGCTCGCGAAAGAATCGACGGGCAAAAACGCCACGCCCGTGATGATGCTTTGGTCGCCTGAACTTGCCGTCGTACCGGTAACCATCCACTTGCCGTTCAGGGATGTCGTCAGCAAGCTTACCTCAGACCTTGTGGTTGAGACCGCACGCATTGTTGCGCGGGACCTCACAGCGCGCTTTGGCATTTCGCGTCCACGCATTGTGGTCGCCGGCCTCAACCCACATGCCGGCGAGCAAGGCGCGCTTGGCGAAGAGGACGGAAAGATCGTAGCCCCAGCAGTGAAACAGTTGCAGGCAGAAGGCATTGACGTTATCGGACCACTACCTGCCGATACACTGTTCCATGAGCGTGCGCGTGCGACCTATGATGTTGCGCTTTGCATGTATCACGACCAGGCGCTGATCCCGATAAAAACGCTGGCTTTTGACCACGCGGTGAATGTGACGCTGGGACTGCCATTTGTACGAACGTCACCTGATCATGGCACCGCGTTTGATATCGCGGGACAAGGGATTGCAGATCCGTCGAGCTTGCTGGCGGCGCTCGCGCTCGCTGCTCGCCTCTCGGCAACTGCGCCCGCACTCGTACCAGCGAAATAGTCGGGATCTCAAATGGCCCAGATTGATGACCTGCCGCCGTTGCGCGAGGTCATCCGCCGGCACAATCTCAGGCCGAAAAAATCCCTCGGTCAAAATTTCCTGTTCGATCTCAATCTAACCGCGCGTGTCGCGCGGGCGGCTGAACCGCTTGAAAACATCACGGTGGTGGAAATCGGACCGGGTCCGGGCGGACTTACACGCGCACTGCTTGCGCTCGGCGCTCGCCGTGTCATCGCAATTGAACGCGATGAACGCGCCATCGCCGCACTTCAAGAAATTGCCGCGCACTATCCCGGACGTCTCGAAATCGTCGCGGGCGATGCCTTGAGCGTAGATCCCCGCGAACAGCTAGGTCCCGAGCGTGCCCGCGTGGTTGCAAATCTCCCTTATAACATCGCAACCGCACTACTCGTGGGGTGGCTTACCGTCGAACCCTGGCCGCCTTGGTACGACTCAATGCTATTGATGTTTCAGCGCGAGGTCGCCGAACGCATCGTCGCCGCCCCGGGAAGGAAATCTTATAGTCGCCTCTCGGTATTGGCCGGCTGGCGCACAGACGCGAAAATTCTTTTTGATGTGGCACGATCGGCCTTCGTGCCACCGCCCAAGGTGACGTCTTCGGTCGTGCGGCTGACACCGCGCCCTGAACCACTAACTTGTGACGCAACAGCCTTGCAACGCGTAACTGAGGCGGCCTTCGGCCAGCGACGAAAAATGCTGCGGCAAAGCCTGAAAACATTGGGCGTGGATTCAGGCGCGTTGCTTGCCGAGGCTGGTATCGACCCGACGGCGCGAGCCGAGGAAATTCCAGTCGAGGGGTTTGTGACGCTGGCCCGAATTTTCGTCGAGCAAGCAAAGACCCGCGTGTGATACGTTAGTTGCTAATGCAATTGCATCGCCAGTCCCTGACCGCCTATGGCGCGCCGCTGTGCGAGACTATCGTCGACCCGCCGCAGCCGCAGGGATCCGAGGTAGTCGTTCGAATTGAGCGGTGTGGCGTCTGCCATTCCGACCTGCATATGCAGGACGGTTTTTTCTTGCTCGGCGACGGCAAGAAACTTGATGTTCGTGCTGGTCGTACGCTTCCCTTCACACTCGGACATGAGATTGCCGGTGTAATCGACAGCGTTGGCCCCGACGCCGCTGCAAAGACCGGTTCCAAGGTTGCCGTCTATCCATGGATTGGCTGCGGACGCTGCGCCGCGTGCAAGATCGGCGACGAAAATATCTGCTCTGCACCGCACCATCTAGGAGTCACCGTCGATGGCGGCTTCGCCACGCATGTATTGGTGCCGCACGAGCGCTACCTGATCAACCATGAACCGTTATCGCCCGGCTACGCTGGCGCGCTTATGTGCTCAGGACTTACAGCGTACGCGGCTCTCAAACGCCTCGCGGACCAAGCGGCGCGCGCGCCTATTCTGCTGGTCGGCCTTGGCGGCGTGGGTTTGATGGGCCTCGCCCTGACGCGTGCGATGTACGGCGTGGCGCCATTTGTTGCCGATATTGATGTCAAAAAACGTGACGCTGCCCTCGCTGCCGGGGCGGCGGAGGCATTTGATCCGTCCGATCCAGACGCGCGGAAGGCACTGCTAAAGGCAAGTGGGGGGATCTACGCAGCCTGCGATTTTGCTGGATCGGACAAGTCGTTACATTTTGCCACCGGCGTGCTTGCGAAGGGCGGAAAGGTCGTGGTGACCGGACTGATTGGCGGGGCCTATTCAACTGCCGTCGCCATGTTTCCTTTAAAAGCGATGACGATCGAAGGCACCACAACAGGAACACTGGCTGAAGCCCGCGAACTCATCGATCTGGCGCGCGATAAGCAGATGACGCCACCCCCGATCGCGGAGCGGCCGCTCAATCAGGCGTCAGCAGCCCTCGATGACTTGCGCGCGGGTCGCATCGTCGGGCGCGTCGTCCTCACGGCTTAGAGCTTTGCCTGAAGGCCGCGCACGAAATCGGAAAGACCGGATTGACGTTCACGCTTGAGCCGTTCGGCCGCGAGAATAGCCGCCACGTCGGCAAAAGCCTGCTCCAGGTCGCGGTTAATCACAACGTAGTCGTATTCCGCCCAGTGGCTCATTTCGTCTGCGGCCTTGGCCATGCGGCGATGAATGGTCTCATAGTCGTCCTGCGCGCGCGTGCGCAGTCGCCGCTCGAGCTCTGGAATGGAAGGGGGCAAGACAAAAACGCTTACAAGATCAGCTCGAGCTTTTTCGCGCAGCTGTTGGGTACCCTGCCAGTCAATATCGAATAAGACATCCCGACCAGTCGCGAGCGCTTCCATGACTGGTTTTTTCGGTGTGCCGTAGTAATTGTCAAATACCTCAGCCCATTCCAGCAATTCGTCACTATCGACCATGGCGTCGAATTGCTTTCTGTCGATGAAGCGGTAGTCGCGACCCTCATTTTCGCCCGGGCGCATTTTGCGCGTCGTGACCGACACCGAGAGCGCCACATTGGCGTCTTGAGCGAGCAATTTGCGCGACAGCGTGGTCTTGCCAGCACCTGAAGGCGACGACAGCACAAGCATGAGTCCGCGTCTGGCGACAGCAAGGTCCTGTTGCCGCTGATGCCCCATCTGAAGTCACTCCAAATTTTGCACCTGTTCGCGGAATTGCTCGACCACGCTTTTGAGCTCAAGGCCGATATTGGTCAACTCCACGTCGTTGGCCTTCGCGGTCAACGTATTTGATTCGCGGTGAAGTTCCTGCGCGAGAAAATCAAGCTTGCGGCCGATTGCGCCGCCATTGACGAGAAGCTTCTTCGCCTGCGTAACGTGAGAAGAAAGCCTGTCGAGTTCCTCGCGGATATCCGCTTTGGCGGCGAGCAAAATCGCCTCCTGGTGTAGGCGGTCAGAATCAAATCGCTCCGAAGCCGACAGTAGAACCGCTACCTGTTCGGCCAGCCGGGACCTGATCGCCTCCGGCTTGCGCCCGGGCGCCCTCTCCGCCCGGTCGGTCAGCGTGGCGATTTCATCAAGTCGCGTGGTCAGGAGCTGGCCAAGAGTTGACCCTTCCGCACGTCTCATATCGACCATTGCCGAGAGCGCTCGCTCAAACCCGGTAATGATCGCTACCTCCGCCGCGCGGTGGTCTTCCTCGCGTTCGTCTTCCTCGGCAATTTCGATCACTCCTCTAAGTGATAGAATGCCGTCGAGACTTGCCGGAGCAGCCTCGACTTTCCCTGAAAGGCTTTTAAGCGTCGAGAGGATGGCACTAAGCACTGGTTCGTTGATCTTGGCGGTTGGCTGCACACCTTTGCGATCGACAGTGAGATTGGCGTAGATGGTACCGCGCGACAGTTTTTCGACGGCCCGCGCGCGTGCCGGCACCTCGACGGCATCCCATCCCGGCGGCAAACGGAAGCGCAGGTCGAGGCCTTTGGCATTGACCGATTTGATTTCCCAGTTCCACGCATAAGGACCAGCGGCGCCCTGGCCACGAGCAAATCCCGTCATGCTCGACAGAGCCATCGGCTGGATCCGTGTTCTGATGCCTGATCGAAAGCGCGGCGACCTTAGCTGTGAGAGGTAAATGCCACAAGCCTACTGCTTGGCGCCGCCCGATGAGCCTGTCGCCGGCGTGGCATTGATCGTACCGTGTTCAATGCCACGCAAGCGCGCGACATTCTTCTGGTGCTCCGCATAGTTCTCCGAAAAGACGTGGCCGCCGGCACCGTCAGCCACGAAGTAGAGCTCCTTGGTGCGCGCTGGATTTGCGGTCGCTTCGAGCGAAGCACGGCCCGGATTTGCAATTGGCCCGGGCGGCAACCCATCAACGACATAAGTATTGTAAGGCGTCGACTGCTCGATTTCGCTCTTCAAGATGGGACGGCCGAGCGAGCCCTTGCCGCCGGTCAGCCCATAAATGATCGTTGGATCCGACTGAAGCCGCATTCGGTTTTTCAACCGGTTGACGAAGACTGCGGCAACGCGCGTGCGCTCGTCTGGTCTGCCGGTTTCTTTTTCCACGATCGACGCGAGGGTAACCAACTGTTCCGGACTTTTGAC
>Ga0307498_10000091_pt1 | contig 9737 bp, 10 predicted proteins | sample 12_S_MG_FD_201369 | JGI IMG/M metagenome (GOLD analysis project Ga0307498, IMG submission 201369) | Soil microbial communities from Populus trichocarpa stands in riparian zone in the Pacific Northwest, United States - 12_S | ecosystem: Environmental > Terrestrial > Soil > Riparian zone > Trees...
AGCGGTGGGAACTCGTGTTCGCCCGCGCCGACATCACAGTGCGTGCCTATGCGTCGGCGCCCCTCGAACCGGGCGAGCACTATGTCGAATTTCCGTCCGAAGCATTGTGGGTGTTCTAGGCTACGCACATGAGTGATTTCCACGGCGTCTTTCCATATCTCGTCTCACCTATCGATGGACAAGGACAGGTTCTGACCGACGTATTGGGCAAGCTTGCGTCCGACCTGATCAAGGCGGGGGTTCATGGTCTTACACCGCTGGGGTCGACAGGTGAATTCGCCTACCTCAATCGCACGCAACGAGAGGCAGTCGTTCGGGCAACAATCGAGGCGACGGCCAAGCGGGTGCCGGTGGTTGCAGGGGTTGCGTCCATGACTACTACGGATGCAGTCGAACAGGCGAAAACGTTCCAGAAACTCGGCGCCGACGGAATCCTTGCCATTCTCGAGGCCTATTTTCCGCTCAAGGACGCGCAAATCGACGCCTACTTTCGCGCAATTGCCGATGCGGTCGAAATTCCCGTCGTTCTATACACCAACCCCCAATTTCAGCGCAGCGACCTTTCGCTCGATGTGATCGCCCGACTGTCCGAGCATCCGCGCATCCGCTACATCAAGGACGCATCAACGAATACCGGCCGACTCTTGTCGATTATGAACCGCGCGCCGCGTGTGAAAGTATTTTCAGCTTCGGCGCACATTCCGGCGGCTGTGATGTTGATTGGAGGCGTTGGCTGGATGGCGGGACCCGCCTGCATCGTGCCGCGACAGAGTGTACACCTGTATGAGTTGTGCCGCGCGGGGAAATGGCCGGAAGCGATGAAACTGCAACGTGATCTCTGGCGTATCAACGAAGCCTTCGCAAAATTTAATCTTGCCGCGTGCATCAAGGCCGGTCTGCAGATCCAGGGCTACGCAGTCGGTGACCCCGTTCCACCGCAAGCTGCCCTTGCCCCAGCGGAACGCGACGCCGTCGAACATATCCTGGCCGACGTCGCCAAACTGCAAATGGCCTGAGTTGCGACTCCCTACGCCCTTTCCCGTAACAGGCGTCGGATTACTTTGCCCGTCGTGGTCATTGGCATGTCGTCTATGAAGGCGACCTCGCGCGGATACTCATGGGCGGACAGTCGAGTTTTCACAAAGCCCTGTATGTCGGACGCCAATGCTTCTGATGCGGCATAGCCCTTTTTAAGGACGACGAAAGCCTTCACGATTTCGGTGCGCAATTGATCGGGTTTGCCGACAGCGGCAGCAAGCGCCACCGCCGGATGACGGATCAGGCAGTCTTCGATTTCGCCTGGTCCGATGCGAAAACCGGCTGAAGTAATGACGTCGTCATCGCGTCCCACGAAACTGACATAGCCCTCATCGTCCATCACTCCCTGGTCGCCCGTCGTCATCCAGTCGCCGATAAACTTCTCGCGGGTGGCAGCCGGATTGCCCCAATATTCCAGAAACATCACGGGATCCGGTCGTTTCACGGCAATCTGGCCAGTCTCTCCAACCTTAAGCAGATTGCCCTGCGCGTCGATAATCCCGACGGTGTGGCCCGCAACGGGCCGACCAATCGCGCCAGACTTCGAGACACCGATCGCGTTGCAAGCAGAGAGCACGATGTTGCATTCGGTCTGACCGTAGAATTCGTTGATGACGAGGCCGAATGCCGATTTTCCCCATTCGTACGTTTCCGCTCCGAGCGATTCACCGCCTGATCCTATCGAGCGCATATTGATAGCGTAACGACCCTTCGGATTTGGGGCCGCCCGCAACATTCGGAGCGCTGTCGGTGGAATGAATGCGTTGCGGATTTGCGTGCGCTCCATCAGTCCGAAGGCTTCTTCAGGATCGAATTTTTCGAAACGCCGCGCCACTACTGGCACACCATAGTGCAGACCAGGCAACAAGACGTTGAGCAGACCGCCGGCCCATGCCCAGTCTGCCGGCGTCCAGATGCGATCGCCTGGTTGCGGAAGAAAATCGTGATGTGTCTCGACGCCGGGAAAATGCCCAATCAATACACGGTGCCCGTGCAGCGCGCCTTTGGGTTGGCCGGTTGTGCCGGAGGTGTAAACCATCATGGCCGGATCGTCGGCGGATGTGTCGACCGGCCTGAAATCGGACGATGCGCGAGATAGCTCCTCGGTAAATCCAATCGTGTCATCGCCGGGGCCATCGAGAGACAAAACCAGCTTCACCGCATGTAAATCTTTTCTAATCTCGGCGATGCGCTCGATACCCCACGCATTGGTAATCAGCGCCGCGGCACCGGAATTCTCCAGCCGATAGGACAGCGCATCGACCCCGAACAGGACCGCCAACGGCAGGGCAACGGCGCCAAGTTTGTAGATCGCAATGTGGATTGCGGCGACTTCCGGCAATTGCGGAAGCAAAATGGCCACGCGGTCGCCACGATCGATCCCATGTGCGCGCAATACATTGGCAAGACGGTTCGAGGTTTCCCTCAGCCACCCGTAGGTGATCTGCACATCGCGTTTGTCCGGCCGCGCGTGCAAAATCGCGAGTCGGTTTGGTTCCTTTTCCGCCCAGCGGTCGCAGACATCGACGCCAATGTTGTAGCGGCTCGGCATCCGCCATTGAAACTGGCGCTGAAGTGAATCGTAGTCATTGACGCGAGGCAGTATTGGCATGGCGCGAACCTAGTCAGCGGGCCGCATCAGGTCCAGCCCACAAGGGATTAAAGAGGCGCAAGCGCATGTCTCAGGACGGCGTCTGAAATCTACATCGAACAATTTTTCGCCTGAGCAGCGTTCATTGACAAAGGCTCGATCCAACGAAACGCAGAAAACTCAATAGGGGTGTCGGCTCAGGCCCGCGCCTATTCTTTCTTGTCATCAGGCTCGGCCAGGATCAGTGACCAATAGACCTTGTATTTCGACGCCGGCGTGTAAACCGCGGCGATGCCCATGCGGGTTGCGCCTGCAAGCAACATGTTGGCGCGATGCGGATTGGAATCGCGCCAGCCGGAGAACGCTTCGGCAAAGGTTTGATACCCAGCACTGATATTTTCTGCCGCAGTTTTTGCGTCGTAGCCTGAGGCTTTAAGTCTCTGCACGAATGGCTTTCCAGCCCCGTGATCCAGCTTGTCGCGCTTGGCCATCACTTCCGCCTGGGCCTGCGCGAGCCGCATTAGTTCGGAATCGAGGGCGACGGTCGGCAATCCGTTGTTGGCGCGATAGCCCGATATCATGGAAGCGGCCGCAGCGGCGTCAAGTTCCGCTCCGGGTTGCGCCAGGTTGCGATAGAAGCTCGGCTCGCCTCTGGGGGCGGAGGTATCGGTGCAAGCGGCAAGCAAGGCCAAACCCAACAGCGTCGCGGCAAAACGAACCGGCATCATCCGGGGGTTTTCTCCGAATCGTGGAACTGAAACTTAATGCTGCCCGTGGCCGAACGGTGATCTGCTCGGGTACCCGGCTCCGGCTGTACTGGCGTGTCAGCACAGCGTCAACTAACATCTCACAGATCAATTTCGTCGCCGGGAGAATGTCATGTCCAGTCAGCCGCTCGCACGCACGCCTGGCGCCAAGCGCGCCGCGCCAGGGGAATACGTTTTCGATCTCGGAACGGTGCAAAAAATCATGGGTGGTCCCGCCTATTCGACTGCGCACGGACCCTGCGTCGAAGGCGATCGTATGATCGTCGGTTTGATGCGAATGAAGGCTGGCACTGGCGCCGAGCCGCATTCGCATCCGAACGAACAATGGATTTACGTCCTGGAAGGCACCTTCCGCGCCAATATCGACGGAAAGGAGATCGATGTGACGCCAGGCTCGGTCGTCTATATTCCCGCCAACACTGTGCATGCCGGAAAGGCGACGCCGGATGGCGATGTCGTGTTTTTCACCGTCAAGGATGCCTCGCACAGTTTGCACGGAATCAAGGCCTGAGTCGCGTAGCGAACGACCGCGGGATAGCAGTGGGGGATTCAATGTTGCGTTTGGTCGCAATTCTGCTCGCCGGCCTTTCCATCAATGCTGATGCAGCGATGGCGCAGGATAAATATCCAAGCCGCCCGATCAAGGTCATCGTGCCCTACGCGCCGGGCGGAGCAACCGATATCGTGGCGCGCATCGTCGGCGATGAATTTCAGAAGATAACCGGCCAAGGTTTTGTCGTACTTAACAAGCCGGGCGCGTTTGGCATGCTGGCCATCGACGAGATGGTGAAGTCATCTCCTGATGGCTACACGTTGATGATCGGTAATGTCTCTACAAACGCGATCACGCCGATCATCTACGCCAAGAAAATGAACGTCGACTACGACAAGAGCGTTGTTGCCGTAACAAATCTGGTCGACGTGCCGGCATTTCTACTCGTGAGCACGGCAAGTGATTTTACGGTGAAGTCGGTTCCCGAACTGATTTCTTTCGCAAAGCAAAATCCGGGCAAGCTGCGTTACGGTACTGTGGGCGTCGGATCTTACCCACACTACGACATGGCGTATTTCGCCAAGCGCGCCGGCGATCTCGATCTTGTCGGGCTACCCAATAAAAACGGCGCGGCCGGTGTCATTCAGGACATGTTGCGAGGGGATGTTCAGGCGGCATTCTTGAACGTGGCTTCGACGGCCGGACAGGTGCAGGCCGGAGCATTTCGCGCGTTGGCAGTGGTCAATCACACGAGGCTGAAGGAATATCCCGGCATTCCGACCATGAGTGAGGTCGGGTACGGCGACATCGGCACAATAGCCTGGAATGGATTGTTCGCGCCCGCAGCAACCCCAAAGCCGGTGTTGGAAGCGCTGTTCGCGGCCGTGACCAGAGCCCTGAACTCGCCGGAAGCAATCGAGAAGCTTGGCAAGCAAAATTTCAACGTCGTGCCGAACAAGTCGCTTGTTGATGCAAAGGACTGGCTCGACGCCGAAATGAAGCATTGGCGGACGATCACAAGCACCGTGACCATCGACGTGACGCAATAAGGTTCTTCGTCCAGCAAGCGGTCAAAGATTGCGATCAACAATCCCGGCTTTGGCGTAAAGCGCATTTATGTGCGCCTTTACCTCGGGGTCGGTGGTGTCGTGCTCAGGCGCATGAGCCCAGCGGACCTTGCCGCGCGCATAAATCGCTATCTCCTCGTCCTGTTGCGAAGTCCCGCCTGAAATTCCATAGGCTCCAACCATTTCGTCGCCCTTGAAGATAGGCGCGGACCCGCCGCTTGCGGCAATCCGCCCATTGGTCATAGCGGCCAAGCTGACGAGCAATTGCGGATTGCGCTCCTTGAACCACTGCTGGATGACGAGTCCGTCGGGAAAACGCGGACTCATCGAACGAAACGCGGCGACGGTAAAGGCCTTAGCGATTGCGGTATCAGGCGTGATGAAACCGGCTTCATCCATGCGCTCCACCGCAATGAGATGGCCTTCGGCCCCAACCACTGCGATCGAAACCGGCACGCGCATGACCTCGGCTTTTTCGACGACCGCTTTGATGAATTCACGGCATTCCGCCGCGCGCAACTTTGCCATCGTCCGTCCTCCAATGCCGATCTTAAGTTCTGACTAACCTGCTATGTCCGGCAATTAACCGCAAAAAACAGGTTGGGGATACCGTTCGAGCCTACTTGGATCCCAAAATGGCCGATAGTACGCCCGCACAGGCACCCGCGCGCGCTGGCGGATGGTGCATCTCCGACCGCATGCAGGAGATCGACAGCTGCGCAACAGCCGTTTCTGTCGCGGTTGAAGAGCAGAGCTCGGCCAGCGCCGAGATTTCACAGAACGTCGCCAGTGCCTCTGATGGAGCGAAGATCGTCGTGCCAGTCCTCGGTGAAGTTTCCGGAGCCGCGGCAGAGACGCGGCATTCGGCTGAAAACGTCCTCACGGCTTCGCAGGCTTTGGAAATGGCCGCCGGCGCCTTGCGCAAGGAAGTTGAAGGCTTCCTGTCGCGCGTTGCGGGCTGATGGTGAAAAGGCAGCCCAACGCACTGCCGATAGTTTTTCGCGGCACCGCCCCCGAAGATCGAGCCGGCAAAGTGCGCCTGTCTTTAATATCATGAAAACAAAGAATTGGCGGCCGCCAATTTGCGCCGCTGCGACCTAAGATTTGCTGCGTCGGATCGCCGGGTCGGATAGTTTGCAGAACCGAAAAGGCAATCGAAATGGAGAGACTTGATGCGGTTGGGTTACTTCACCATGCCCGTTCACCCGTTAGGCCGGGACTGGTCCCAGACGCTGCGTGAGGATCGCGAGGCGATCATCCTTGCGGACAAGCTTGGCTTCTACGACGCCTTCATGGGCGAGCACCTGACCGATGCCTGTGAAAACGTCACCAACAGCATGCTGTTTCTGGCAACGCTGATCCATGACACGAGTAACATCAAGCTCGCGACTGGCACCACGAACCTCGCGCAGATGCATCCCGTGGTGATTGCGGTCAATGCCGCGATGTTTGATCATCTGTCACAGGGACGATTTATCATGGGCGTAAGCCCAGGCGCCCTAACCTCGGATTCCGAGGCAATCGGTATACTGGACGAGGATCGCAACAAGATTTTCGCAGAGGCAATCGACGTCATTCTTGCCGTGTGGGAGCGCAACCCTCCATACGATATCGATTTCCCAGACAATCGCTTTAAGGTCGGTTTCGCCCGGACTGCCGCGCTTGACCTCGGCGTCGGCATTCTTGCTAAGCCCTTTCAGAAGCCGCGGCCTGAAATTGTCGGCACTGTTGTTGCCCCATTTTCTCCCGGCGTCGTGCTGATGGGCAAACGCGATTTTCATCCCCTATCGGCGAACTTTCTGCTTGCAAAACATCTCAAGTCGCACTGGGCCAACTACGCCAAGGGCAAAGCCGAGGCCCGTGCAAAAGCCAATATCGCTGATTGGCGCGTGGCGCGCACGATCTTTGTCGCCGATGACGACAAAGTGGCCAAGCGCTACGGGAACGATGATGCCAAGAGTCCGTATCGATTCTACTTCGAACAAATGCGCGCAAAGATGAAGCGCGGCAACCGGCTGTACGTGTTCAAGAGTTACAAGGAACAGCCGGATGAAGAAATCACCGACGATTACGTGGTCGACAACTGCGTCACGTTCGGCACGGTCAATAAGGTTGTCGATGAAATCCTCAAGCTGCATGAGGAAACGGGTGATTTTGGCGAACTCGTCTATGCGGGCCTCGACTGGGCCGACCCAACGCTTGCCAAGCGCTCGATGCAGTTAATGGCGGAGGAAGTCATGCCGCGTGTAAATGCGGCGATCGGCAAGTCAGCGAAGACCGCCGCAGAATAACTCTTTGGCCATTGCAGCTGCGAACACTTGGCGCTTACACAGAGAGCGGGTCCGTTCCTAGCGCCGCATACAGTCCGTGCCGCGCGCCCTGCGTGAACGAGACATCTTTGTCGAGCTCAATCGAAGCAGAACGTACGCGCTGCGCATCGGGCTCGGTCGCCGGAACCGCACCGCCCTCGGCTGCTGCCTTCGCTGCACGCAGCAATATTTTGCGCGTCATGATGATGCCGCTGTCGGTCGCGCATAGGTGCTCTTTGGTCCGATCCTGGATCGGCCCCATGCTCTCCTGGATGGACGCATCTTGCATGGCGATCCCATCGACCCCTGTCGACGAATGCCCGTGACGCTGCGACTCCCGATCTAGCAGATAGTTGTTCGACTTGTTGGCGAGCGGGATAAATGTGCCGGTCACGTATTTGACGTGGATGCCTTCACCGTCCTGCATCGCCGAGACTTCCGCTTTCGTGAGCGCGCGCTTTGGATGGTAATTAATACTCCAGGCCCAGCAGTTTTCATCGTCGATCGGCACCCAGGCATGCGCACCCAGTGGGTGGCCGGCGCGCGGAGGAATGATCGAATACCAGGGCATGATCCAGGGAGTAATCCTCCAATAATATTTGCCGCCATCGGCGTTGCGCCGTGCGCCAATCAGCAGCCCGCCGGGAAACTCCTCAACCTCGAACAACGGCATGCGGTCCTGCTCATTGTAGACATTGCCCTTCGAGCCTTTGAACAAAGGATCCTTGTTGAGCTCTGATCCGTGCAGCCATGAAACGTGGCTTGAATCAATACCGCCCTCCATCGCCTGCAGATAGTTGCACTCTTGCAGACGCTTGGAGACAAACCGTTGCGCGGGCTCGACGTCTGTCCATTCCAGAGCCGGCGGCGGCGGCTGCATACCAGGCGGTCCCATATACGCCCACACAATCCCGGCCTTCTCGATGCAGGGATAGGACTTCAGCTTGATGTTCTTCCGAAAGCCGCTTTCTTCGGACTCCGACGGCAGATCGGTGCATTGCCCGGTCACGTCGTATTTCCAGCCATGGTAGGGACATCGCAGTCCGCACTCTTCATTCTGCCCAAACCAAAGTGAGACTCCGCGATGTGCACAGAATTCGTCGATTAGACCGATACGGCCCTTGCTGTCGCGAAAGCAAATCAGCTTTTCGCCCATCAACTTCACCCGCACCGGCGGGCAATCCGGTTCAGGAATTTCCGAGGCCAGCAGAAAAGGCGCCCAATAGCGCCGCAGCAGTTTGCCCATGAAAGAACCTGGGCCGACGCGGCTAAGCTGATCATTCTGCTCACGCGACATCATGGCGACGTTTCCTTGCTCACTTGCTATTATTACTGAGATCGGGCCGCCATTATAGGCAGGCGTCCCGCCGACGGAAGCCGAGCCATGCCCTTACCGCGCATCGCCATTGCTACGGGTGATCCCGCAGGGATTGGGCCCGAGATCGCGCTCAAGGCCGCGATCAATGCGAACGTGCGCGCTTTATGCCGGCCGTTGCTGGTGGGTGACCCGGCTGTGGTCGAGCTTCATGCACGTGCTGCAGGCCTGTCGCCGAATTTGCGCGTCGTCGAAAATGCGGCTGATGCCGATTGGACCGATGAGGCGACCTACTTGCTGGAGGCGCGCGACAACGGCAAGGTGCCGGTAAAGTTTGGCACAATCGACGCTGCCTATGGCAGGGCATCACTCACGAGTGCAAGCCGCGCGATCAGGGCCGCACTGGACCGCGACGTTGAGGCGGTCGTAGCTGCGCCACAGACCGAGCGTTCGATCGCTGCAGCGGGCGTTGCATTCGACGGCTACCCGTCATTCGTCGCGCGCGAAACCGGAACGCCTGTCAACAACGTCTATCTCATGATCTGTTTCGACCAATCCCGCATCGTGCATACGACCTTACATGTAAGCGTCCGAGAAGCGGTTGCGTTGATCACGCGGGAGCGAGTCGAACGTGTGATCCGCGTCACCGATGCGTCGCTGAAAGAACTCGGCATTGTACGACCCAAAATCTTCGTCAGCGGCCTCAATCCTCACGCTGGCGAGGATGGAATGTTCGGCCGTGAGGAAATCGAGGTCATTGAGCCGGCAATTCACAAAGCCGCCACGAACGGAATCGACGTATCCGGTCCCTTTGGCGCTGATACGATGTTTCGCAAAAAGGGTGCGGATGCGTTCGTTGTGATGCTGCATGACCAGGGGCACATCGCCGCCAAGCTGCAGGCCTTCAACCGCACCGCCGGACTTTCGATCGGCTCACCAATCCTGTTTTCCTCGGTCGCGCATGGCAGTGCACACGATATCGCCGGAAAAGGTCAAGCTGATCCGGGGGCGATGATCGAGGCGATCACCCGACTTGCCAAAGTGAGTGTTGCGGAACGACAGCCGGTCTAGCGGCCCGGCGGCGGCAGGGGTGACGACGTGATCGCACCGCCGTTGCTGCGCGGCACCGAGGCCGTAGTCGGTGGCGCGGTATTCAC
>Ga0307498_10000093_pt1 | contig 9645 bp, 9 predicted proteins | sample 12_S_MG_FD_201369 | JGI IMG/M metagenome (GOLD analysis project Ga0307498, IMG submission 201369) | Soil microbial communities from Populus trichocarpa stands in riparian zone in the Pacific Northwest, United States - 12_S | ecosystem: Environmental > Terrestrial > Soil > Riparian zone > Trees...
ACCGAACTGGCGGCCGCGGTGACGTTCTCAGATGCGGCACCGACACAATTTTTGGCATTTTCGGCTTCCGCTGACACCGTGTCGCCGGCCTTGTTGAGCTCCGCCGAACTTGTCTCGAGTTTCATGGGAGCTGTGCGCAGCTTGCTCAACGCGCTTTCCACCGAATTTTTGAATTGTGAGATTGTCGATGCAATTATGTCGCTGCGCCGTTCGCGCGCGCGGCTCGCTTCGGCTTGCGTTTGAGCCAGTCGCTCCCGCTCGATCATGTTGTCACGGAATACAATCACCGTACGAGCCATTTCTCCGATTTCATCGCGCGCATGAGTGGCGGGTATGCGCGGGGTGGTATCTCCGTCGGCGAGGCGCTTCATGACCGTGGCCAGACCGTTGAGCGGCTTCGTGATGCTGCGCCCGATCAGCCAACTGAAGCCGAGGCCAAGCGCAACCATCGCAATACCGACTGCGATAATGCCGGTTCGTGTTCGCGATTGGGACACGGCGAGGCGTTCGGACGCTTCGCTTGCAGTGCTTCGGGCGTGTCGGATGATTTCGTCTGCTCGGGGAAGCATATTCTGATTGTCGATATCAATGATCGAACGCAGCGGCCGCACGCGGTCATAAGCTTCGACCCATTTCTCGAAAGTGTCCGCATAGGTTTTCACCTGCTGTTCAAGCGATCGCTTGAGTGGAGTGTAGGAGCTCCTCCGATACCGCTGAACAGATCGGCGAACTTTTTCTAGGCCATTAGAAATTGCTGGCGCGACACTTCACTCTGGTTGACTCGGTAGTCGGCTTCGAAATGGCGCATGGACAACAGCGCCACCAGCAGTCTGGTGGCGTCGGCCTCCGCGAGCCCCGACATGTTCTCGTTGATGATGCGCTCGACGGCGTTTCCCGCAACCTGCAGATTCTCGCGCAGTCCGGATGAATCGTCGAAGCCCAGAGTTTTTTGCTCCTGCATCAGTCCGTTGAAGTTTCCGCGCAAGGCCATCACGTCTTTGCGCAGTCCCACGATATTGTCGGTGTGAGACTGGTCGATCGACGCGGCAAGTGTGTCGAGGCCTCTAAGCGCGTGCGCCTGCTCGAAGCTCAGCACCAGACGGTCGTTAGGGTTCACGCTGAAGTCTTTGACGATTACGCATCGACGCCACCGCGCTCTTGAAATCGCGGCTGGCGTCGGCGAGCGCTGTCGAGTGGGTGACAGTACCGAAGGCGCGTCCGACGTCGCCCTCGCCGGCGGTGAAAGTGAGCCCATTCGCTACAAAGCCCGCAACAGGAATGAGTGTGAGCACGACAATGCGGGTGCGTACGGAGAACGAGGCGAGCATACGTACCAGTCCGTCGAACGGAAGCGATATTTCAATCGAGCGCATGCAGAGGATTCGGCTCGCATCCGTGGGCCAGGCCCACGAAAAAAGCAGAGGTAATGATGTAGTCCGGAAATGGTTAATTTTTATAGCAATTTATACCGCTTGCTTCGGGCACCCTGCTCCAAGCACCTGGATTTCCTAATACTTTGCTTTTGTGCAGTGCACGCGTAGTCTAGTCGTACGTCCAGCCATTGCGAGTTTTCAATGCCCGCCGCCGCACCCCGTTCCGTTGGAAAATCCGATCTGGTCGAACTTGCCCAAGAGACAAGTACGGTCCTCGATACGCTGTTGGCCGATGCAACAGCGAAGGTGCGTGCGCAGGTTATGGTGGAGGGACGGGTCGTTGGCCGTCTATTCGATCGAGAACAACGGGCCACCCATGGGCTCGCTTGGCTCGCAACCTATGTAGAGGCTGTGCGGCAGTTGGGGGCCTATGCCGCGCGCCTGACTGGCGAAGGTACGCTCGGTGAGGCAGAGGACCTGCTCATCCGAATAGGGCTTGGCGAATTTCTGGCTCAAATCTACGGCGGCATTCCGATGAGCCAGGGTGAAGTTGTGAGGTTGTCCGACCTCGGTCTGTCTCGAGATCAGGTTGCCGCTCGCCTCGGTCCCCTGGTCGAAACTCTGATCGCTACCGGCAACAACGCGGAACGGCGTGCCCGTCTAATCGAGCTGATGCGCACAAGCCATGGCGCCACGGTTGGCGTGTGCGGCCTCGAAGAAACGCTAGAATCGATCCGGGTAGAAATGCGCAGGTTTGCCGATGCCGAAGTGATCGGACACGCGCAGAGTTGGCATCGAACGAACAGTTACATTCCTCTCGATGTTATCGTGCAGATGTCGGAACTGGGCGTTTTCGGGCTCACGATCCCAGAGGAATTTGGCGGGATGGGACTCGGCAAGGAATCGATGTGCGTGGTTTCGGAAGAGCTTTCGCGAGGATATATCGGCGTCGGGTCGCTTGGCACGCGTTCTGAAATTGCCGCCGAATTGATTCTTGGCAGCGGCACAGCTGCGCAGAAAGAAAAATGGCTGCCCAAGATCGCTTCCGGTGAAGTGCTGCCTACCGCGGTTTTTACCGAGCCGAATACCGGTTCGGACCTGTCATCGATCAAAACACGCGCGGTTCGCGAAGGTAACGTCTACAGAGTTTATGGCAACAAAACATGGATTACCCATCCGGTGCGCGCTGATCTGATGACGCTTCTTGTGCGCACCAATCCGAAAGAGGTCAGTCATCGCGGTTTGTCGATGTTTCTTGCCGAGAAACCTCGTGGCGACGACAGGAATCCGTTTCCGGCAAAAGGGATGACCGGAACCGAGATTGAAGTGCTCGGCTATCGCGGCATGAAGGAGTACGAGATTGCATTCGACGGGTTCGAGGTGAAGGCCGAGAACTTGCTCGGCGGGGTCGAGGGGCTGGGTTTCAAACAGCTCATGCAGACATTCGAGTCGGCGCGCATTCAGACTGCCGCTCGCGCGATCGGCGTCGCACAATCTGCCATGGAGCAGGCGCTGGACTATGCGCAGAACCGCGTACAGTTCGGCGGTCCGATCGTTGGTTTTCCGCGCGTCGCCGACAAGATCGTTATGATGGCGGTAGAGATCATGATCGCCCGGCAACTGACCTACTATGCCGCACGCGAGAAGGATTCAGGGCGCAGGTGCGACCTTGAAGCCGGTATGGCCAAGCTGCTGGCCGCCAGGGTTGCCTGGGCGGCTGCAGACAATGCCGTGCAGGTCCACGGAGGCAATGGGTTCGCGTTGGAATTTCCGGTTTCCCGCATCCTGTGCGATGCGCGAATTCTCAATATTTTTGAAGGTGCTGCCGAGATCCAGGCCCAGGTGATCGCGCGACGGTTGCTTGACGGCACGAACTGACGGTACCCGCGGCCAATCGGCGACAGAATCGCCACCGCATCGTTTACCCCGGGCAAAATGCCGAAGCCGTAACTATTTTTAACAGGTTGCTCCGATTCAGGAGGTTGTTCCATGACTGCACTTTTGATTCGGCACGGCGAATGGGTTGTGGTCTGTGACGGGGCAAAGGCGCTGGTTTTGGAAAATGCGGGCGATATCAGGACCCCTAACCTCAAGACGGTGCAGGTTTACGAGCAGAAGGATTTGGCGACGCATGCGAGTGGCACGGATGCGCCCGGCCGTACTTTCAATTCCGCCGGTAACATGCGGAGCGCCGTCGAGCAGACCGACTGGCATGATCAGGCGGAACGAGCCTTCCTTACGCAATTGGCGCAGCATCTCGATGAAGCGCTTGCGACCGGTAGAGCCAAGTCGTTCATCGTCGTGGCCTCGCCGCGCGCTCTGGGCATGATTCGTCCGGCCTATTCGCACGCTTTAAAAGGCGCGGTTCGTTCCGAGGTAGACAAGGATCTCGTGAAGATGCCGGTGCACGAAATTGGAAAGCGCCTAACCGGCGCTTGATCTGGCCCACCGAATGGTCCGGCGATTATGGCTGGCCCGCTGCTGCGGCGGTGATATGGTCGCCCGGATTCTGGGTGAAAGGCCGGCGGATGAGCCCGCATAAAAATACCAATATGTGCTGGCAAGGTGGCACGTGGGTTGTTGCCGCAATGTTGGCAGTTTTGGCGGCATCCGCAGCACAGGCGCAGACCACGAAAGGCTCTTCGCCTTTATCACCGCCAGGCTCGGCGGCCGTGACCGCAGATCCGATGGCGGTACCCGGTTTTTGGGATCCTCGCCGTCGACCGGAAAGGCCGGATCTTTCGCGCATCAACATTGTCCGTTTTCTCACGGAGACTGACTATCCGCCGTTCAACTATGCCGGACCGGACGGTGCACCCACCGGTTTCAACGTAGATCTCGCCCGAATGATTTGCGAAGAGCTCAAGGTTGCCTGCACGGTACAAATGCGCCGGTTTGATACATTGATCGGTGCGCTAAACAGCAATAACGGCGATGCCATCATTGCATCGATTGCGGCGACGCCGGAAATGCGCGCGCGCGTGGATTTCAGCGACCCGTATTATCGAACGCCGGCCCGGTTCGTCGCGCGTCGCGATAGTACGATCGAGGATATCCGTCCGGAGGCCCTCGAGGGGAAGAAGATCGCGGTGGTCGGTGGCACTGCGCACGAAGCATTTTTGAAAACGCTTTTCACCGAAGCGGAGCTACGTCCTTATCCCGATGCAGATGCTGCGCGCTTTGCACTCAAGCGTGGCGAGGTGGACCTTCTTTTCGGCGACGGAGTGTCGCTCGCCTTCTGGCTCAATGGCACCGACTCGGCCAATTGCTGCGTGTTTCGGGGCGGACCCTATCTGGAGAGTCGATTTTTCGGTGAAGGCGTCGGCATCGTAGTACGACGCGGCAACGACTTGCTGCGGCAGGCCTTCAACTGGGCGCTGTTCCGGCTGTGGGAAAAGGGACGTTTCACAGACCTTTGGCTGCGTTATTTTCCGGTCAGTCCGTTTTGAACGGCAAACATTTGACGTCACCTCGCGGCATTTCTAGTGTCCGCGCCCGGAGACATGATGTCTGTGATTGACACCGCTGCCACCTTGCGCCAGTTCGCCGAGCAGTCCAATGCGTGGCCATTCGAAGAGGCGCGCAAGGTCGTCGCGCGGCTTAAAAAGTATCCCAAAGACGAGGTGATCTTCGAGACCGGCTACGGCCCGTCCGGGTTGCCGCATATCGGCACATTTGGTGAGGTCGCCCGTACGACCATGGTGCGCCATGCATTTCGTATTCTCACCGACGACAGGGTGAGAACACGTTTGATCGCCTTTTCCGACGATATGGATGGTCTGCGCAAAGTACCGGACAATGTTCCGAACAAGGAGATGTTGGAGCAACATCTCGGCAAGCCTTTGACGCAGGCGCCAGATCCTTTCGGGACGCACCCAAGCTTCGGTGAACACAACAATGCGCGACTGCGAGCGTTCCTGGATCATTTCGGTTTCGAGTACGAATTCATATCGTCAACCGAATGTTACAAATCTGGCCGTTTCGATCAGGCTCTGCTCAAGGTGCTCGCCCGCATCGACAAGGTGATGGCGATCATGTTGCCGTCGCTCCGCGAAGAGCGTGCGGCCACATATTCGCCGTTCCTGCCGGTGTCGCCGACCACCGGAATCGTTTTGCAGGTTCCTGTCACGGCGCACGATGCCAAGGCCGGCACCATCACCTACGAGGATCCCGAGTCGAAAGAACCGGTTGTAACGCTGGTTACGGGCGGTCGTTGCAAGCTTCAGTGGAAGCCTGATTGGGCCATGCGCTGGGTGGCGCTCGGCGTTGACTACGAGATGGCCGGAAAAGATCTGATCGATTCGGTGAAGCTGTCGGGCGAGATCTGCCGGGCGCTCGGCGGCGTTGCGCCGGAGGGCTTCAACTATGAACTTTTTCTCGATGAAAAGGGCCAGAAGATTTCCAAGTCAAAGGGCAACGGTCTGACGATCGAAGAGTGGCTGCGCTACGCCAGTCCGGAAAGCTTGTCGTTGTTCATGTACCGCGAGCCGAAGGCCGCCAAGCGACTCTATTTCGATGTCATCCCGCGTCATGTTGACGAGTACTATCAGTTCCTTGACGGCCTCGAACGGCAGGATTTCCGGCAGCAACTTTCGAATCCGGTCTGGCACATCCATTCCGGAGAACCTCCGAAGATCGACATGCCGATCTCGTTCGGCATGCTGCTTACACTCGTGTCTTCGTCGAATGCCGAAAATGCAGAAACTTTGTGGGGCTTTATTGGGCGTTACCGCCCGGGCGTCACGCCAAAGACGCATCCCAAGCTGAATGAGTTGGTGGAATACGCCATCCACTATTTCCGCGATTTCGTGCTACCGGAAAAGAAATTCCGCGAACCCACGGGTGCCGAACGCGCGGCACTGATTGATCTGCGCGACGCGCTTTCGCAACTGAAGCCTGAGTCCAGTGCCGAGGATATCCAGAACGTCGTTTATGAGGTCGGACGCCGCGAGCCATTCCTCGATCAGAAAAAGAAAGCGAAGGACGGCAAGCCGGGGGTCTCGCTCGACTGGTTCAATCTGCTTTATCAGGTTTTGCTGGGTCAGGAAAAAGGCCCGCGCTTCGGTTCGTTCGCGGCGGTCTATGGCCTGCGAAACACCATCGATATGATCGACGGCGCTTTGGCGCGATCTGCATAACAGCCGAAGCGGAGAGGCCTATTGGCTCGCCCAGACGATGCGCGCAAGCCAGACGATATCGGCCGCCGGCAAGGTGCGGTCGCGATGTTCGGCATTCAGCGACTTTAGTTCGACCGATTTTGTGGTTTTGCGTTTGAGCTCTTTAACCATAACCTCGCCGTCTTTGGTCTTGACCACGACTCGATCGCCTTTCCGAGCAGTAGCGCCCGGTGAAACGATGATGACGTCACCGCTGCGATAGGCCGGCTTCATTGAATCACCGGAGATCTCCAGTGCATAGGCGTGCTCGTCATTGACGGACGGAAAGGCTATCTCCTCCCAACCTTTGCCGACCGGAAAGCCACCGTCGTCGAAAAATCCGCCAGCGCCGGCCTGCGCGAAACCGATGAGCGGCACGCTGTGCATCGTCGCTTTGCCACCGTCGCTGATTAGGGTCACAAAGATGTCGAACTTGGTGCTGGTCGCCTGAAGCGCCTTGGCCACTGATTCCGTCGAGGGCCAGCGCGGCCGCCCTTCGGGAGTTACGCGCTTGGACTTGTTAAATGTAGTCGGGTCGAGGCCAGCCTTTTTCGCAAGGCCCGACGGCGTCAGTTTGGCGCGGGCGGCCAAACGGTCGATGGCCGTCCAGATCTGATTATGGGTAAGCATGGGCATGGACGCTCGCACCGACGGCAACCGGGGTTCGATAGGATAGGAATTATAGCCTTGAGTCGACCCCCTGTCGCAACCGTTTCCTTGCTGATGGCCTTGAATAAACCCAGGCCGCGCCGATAGGGTCGATTGTCATGCCACGGAGGCCCGTCCGTTGATCGGTCTATTTGACCGCCTGTCGCGCCCGTTCCTGCGTGCACTCGATCCGGAAGACGCGCACAGGCTCGCCATTAAGGCGTTGCGGCTCATGCCCCTCGCCAGAGCGCCAGCCGATGGCGACGAACTGACTGTGCGCGCGTTTGGACTCAAGTTTCCGAACCCTGTCGGTTTTGCCGCCGGCTTTGACAAGAACGCGCAGGTCGCGGACGCGCTGCTCCGGCTCGGCTTTGGTTTCGTCGAGGTCGGAACTGTCACGCCGCGGCCTCAATCCGGCAATCCGAGGCCGCGGTTGTTTCGCCTCGAGAGCGATCAGGCGGTCATCAATCGGTTGGGCTTCAACAACGATGGGGCGGCCGCGGTGCACATGCATCTTTCTGCACGTCGTGGTGCTGGCGGCATCGTTGGTGTCAATATCGGTGCCAATCGCGATACGAAGGATCGCGTTGAGGATTACGTGCGTCTGATCGAAACGCTGTCCGCCGTTGCCAGCTATTTCACCGTTAACGTGTCGTCACCAAACACGCCGGGTCTGCGCGATTTGCAACAGGCGAAGGCGTTGGATGATCTGCTGGCCCGCGTGATCGATGCGCGGGAAAGGATACGGCCGAGCACAGGACCAGTGCCGCTACTCCTCAAAATTGCGCCGGACCTCACATTGCCCGAACTCGACGACGTCGTCGGTGTCGCTCGCAAGCGCCACTTCGACGGAATGATAGTGGGGAACACGACAATTACGCGGCCTGGCTCGTTGCGTGATCGCAACAAGACCCGCGAGCAGGGTGGGCTATCGGGTCGACCGCTGTTCAAACTCTCCACGCGGATGCTGGCAGAAACTTTTGTGCGGGCGGAGGGGGCGTTCCCTGTCGTCGGCGTCGGCGGCGTCGACTCCGGCGCCACCGCCATCGCCAAGATCAAGGCGGGCGCGACGCTGCTGCAACTCTACAGCGCGTTGGTCTATCACGGCATCGGTCTCGTGACGGAGATCAAGACCGATCTCACGGCGGCGCTCAAGCGTGGCCACCGCAACTCGCTTGCATCGATGGTCGGCAGCGATGCGGCGGCCATCACCGCGGAGAGCTGGCCTGGCTGAGATTCGGATTTATCTCCCGCGCGGCGCATTGGCCATGCGCATGATGAGCCAAATCGGGACGACGATCACCGCACCGAGCAGGAAATAGCGCCACAGCCAACGGATTGCGTCGAAACCCATATTCCAGATCGATCGGATCAGCCGCTCGACGCTATGTATGATGTCGAATGGGTCGAGGCCGAGCGCCGAGAGGATCACGCCCACCAATATCGACACTAGGATCAGGCGTACCAGCACTCCCAAGGGGGTACCGCCCACCCAACGCGCGACCTGATTATCAGACATTACCGCCTCCAACCGTGGGCATTGTAGCATGCTCACGCTGTGTCAACAGGCTTTCGAGGGTCTCCAGCCGATCGGCTTCGGCCGGCGGTTTGTCCCAGCGCAAGCGATTGATCCGCGGAAAGCGCATCGCGATACCGGATTTGTGTCGCGTCGAACGCTGCAACCCCTCGAAGGCAACTTCCAGCACCAGCCCTGATTTTGGCTCGTGCACGACTTCTCGTACGGGTCCGAACCGGTCGACGGTATTCCGGCGCACGAAACGATCGATCTGAACGAGCTCTTCGTCGGTGAATCCGAAATACGCCTTGCCGACGGGGACCAGTTCTTCGCCGCTGTCCCTCTTGCTCCACACGCCAAATGTATAATCGGAATAGTAGGACGAACGCTTGCCATGCCCGCGCTGCGCGTACATCAAAACAGCATCAATTATCATGGGGTCGCGTTTCCATTTCCACCAGGGCCCCCTGGGCCGCCCCGGTACGTAAGGTGCGTCCCGGCGCTTCACCATGATGCCTTCAACGGCGTCAGCATCCACCCCAGCTCCCGCCGACGCCGGATCGGCACGGGCGGCGGTCAAATCGCTCCAGTTTTTGAACGAGATCAGTGGTGAAATATCGATCCGTGGATCACTAAGCCTTGTGATGAGAGCCTGCAGCCGTTCGCGGCGCGTGGCAAATGGGCGATCGCGTAGGTCCTCGTCTTCTTCCGCGAGCAAATCGTAGGCGCGCAGGTGCGCAGGAAACTCCGCGAGCAACTTTGATGTCACCGATTTGCGGTTCAATCGCTGCTGTAGCACATTAAAAGATTGTACGCGTGCTTCGCGCATGATCAGCAATTCGCCATCGATCGCGCAGGGCAGGCGCAACGAAGCGAGCAAATCGGGAAAGCTTTTGGAAATTTCCTCGCCCGTGCGCGAATAGAGGCGGGCGACCAATTCGCCGTGTTGGTC
>Ga0307498_10000094_pt1 | contig 9618 bp, 10 predicted proteins | sample 12_S_MG_FD_201369 | JGI IMG/M metagenome (GOLD analysis project Ga0307498, IMG submission 201369) | Soil microbial communities from Populus trichocarpa stands in riparian zone in the Pacific Northwest, United States - 12_S | ecosystem: Environmental > Terrestrial > Soil > Riparian zone > Trees...
AAGGCAGAGGCTGAAAATATACTGTCCGAAGATAGCCGCAGCGTCTTGTTATCGTGGGGTCGAGTACACAGGTGCAATGAATAGCTAAATCGTACTTAGGTTCTTTGAAAGGATATTACATACTATGACAAACAATCCTTCCTCTAACGAAACACAGAAGCCCGCAACGCCTGCTCCGACCCCGCAACAGCAGACCCAGGGCGATCCGAAGCAGAACACCGACAAGCAGGGCGGTCAGCAACAGCAGCAGAAGTAAGCTGCGCGACCGCTAAAGAACGGAGGCCCGGCCCAGCGCCGGGCTTTTTTATTATCCACGGGAGGAAGGAAACGATGTTCACGCGTGACGCCAAGCGCGTGCATCTGCCAATCGGAACCGACGATGTCCGCTTTGTGTTATGACGTTGGATTCCAAGGAGGCATCGTCGCCAGGCTGGGCGTCAAATCAGAGGCCACTATACGGCCGTCGGCGTTACCGTCTTCGTCGACATCCACACTGGACCAGCCACCGGCTTGGTCAAGAATCCTGACATTGGCATTTCGAGGCACGCGGTTGTCGGATTTGCAGCTTTGACCGCTGCCTCCACCGCTTTCCTGAACGACTGACGTCGTGCGGATCGCGAAGCGGCGTTGGTCAAAAATCTTCTGGTTCCGGCTTCCATCGACCTCCCCTGCTCCCCACGCGCCGATGCTGGATACTTTGGGGTTCTGCAGGTTCGTATCAACGTCTAGTCCATTTGCACATTTGCCGGGCGGCCCGAACCAGCGACGATCGACCTGGTTTTGGAAAAGATGCCACTGCCCGCCGTTATAGAAATCGACGGTTTGTTCGTGCGAGCGCGATGCGGATATCCAATTGTAGGACACGAGCTTTTCATCGCGGAGCATACGATTGACGAACCCGTTGCCGTAGACCCCGATCGCGTAATGGTTGCCGACCGTCTGACCGATGAAACGGAAGTATTCAAGAACGGCGTCTGCAGGCCGCCCGGACACATTAAAATCAACCCCGAAATAGATTGCAGATCCTTCGGGCTGTCCGACCAACTTGGCCTGCTCAAGGGCGGCCTTGGCGTCAGCAGCGACCTCGGCTTTCGCTGAACCGGTATCTTCCAATCCCTTCAGAAACTTTGCCGGATCGTTATTTCGATACTGGTAAAGTGAAACGATCGAAAGTCCATTTCTGATCAGGATGGTCGGCTCGCGGACGCCGTCGGTCATATTGCCGTCGGACGCCATGATTTTCTCGCGGAGACCCGGTTGGGTCTTTCTCGCGAAAAACCGCACGACGACCTTTACATTCTGCGCGGCCAACTTTGCCGCGACCTTTGCGGCGTTGTGCGGGGTATCGATGATGGCAATACTTCCCGCATCATTGGGTTGTGCAATCGCCGTATGGCCCGGCACCAAAGCGCTCGCCAGGAGCCCTTTGGTGAATGTTCGTCGCGATAAGAGTGACATTGCCCCCTGATCAGCTGTTGTCCCGATACTTACCCTTGCTGAGCTTTGACTTCGCCAAATTTGGATAGCGCTCGATCAAATATATCATTGAAGAGCCACATGGAATCCAAAATTTCGCGTATGGTTGCTGAGGTTTTCGCTCTGTCGGCCTTGCCGAAGGCAAACATGCTGTTATTGCGCAAATATCCCATGATTCGCGGTTCAGAAATGCGGTAATTGAGCAGATTGCCTGAATTGAGCGCCGCTTTGGCCGGACTGGGTATAATCTGGATCAGCTCGAAAAACCGCATTTGATCGATCGGATTCGGCAGGGCTTTCATGATTGCCGGTATTTTCGGGAAAAGCTCGGCGTGAGCGTTCATCAGGCCGTTTCGCACCGCCGTCCAGTGATTGTATCGCTGATCCGAATTGCCGACCCGCGCTTCTTCCTTGTCGTCGCGAGCATTCAGTTTGGGATCAAGGGCTGCGATGGATTTCTTGATTGCCGCCCATTTCTTTTGACCAATCTTGTCCTCGGTTACGCCGGTCTGGAAACTTCCTTTGTAGGAATTCGAACGCGCATTGCCGATGTTTTGGTTGCCATCCGTCTCGGCATAAAAGACGGCCAGACTGATACGGCCAGCGACTTCGGCATGTGCCGCATCGAGACCCTTGATCCGCGCAATCGCGGTCCCGAGGTCGACAACGTCTTTAAATGGCGTATCGGACTTCTGCGCATTGGGGGGCGGCGACTGCATGATGCCGAGAAGTTTTTTGTACTCGTCGATTAGCGGCTCGTTGTCGGCATCGAAATATGCCGGGGGAATCTTATATTTATTCGGCCTTCCGATTCTGGACGGTACCGCGTCGGTGAGATCCTTGTACGCGCCCATCATGTTGACGCGCGCAAGGTAGAGCGCTTGTCCGGGTACGTCCGGCAGCTTCTGATTTGCATTGATCTGCGCGCGCCGCTCGCTGAGGATCGACCTGAAGTCCTGCACTGTTTTGTTATAGGCGTCGAGCGCGTCCGACTGCGCTTTCGTGAGCGCTATGGTCTGGCCTAACGCAAAGGAAATGAAACTGAGATTGCCGATATTGGCCGGCAGCCCCATCAGAAATGCGAGGCAGCAGAGTCCCATTACCGCCAAGAAACGAGGATGATTCACAATCCGCACAGGCGCTCCTCGGTCAATAGATTCGAAGGATGAAGACTAATGCTCCTCAACATTAGATCAAGGGACCGCGAGCCGTGTGCAGGCCGGTCTGCGAATGCCGGAAAAGGCTGTAAACTGATTGTGGTAGCTGAGCAATTTCGACTTTGCCGCCGAAAGCACGCGCAGCGAGACGCGATCAAAAGGTCCCGCGTAGGCAAGGAGCGGATGCACAAAACAAAGCAAATCACTCCGGCCCGAGCCCAGAATGTGGTTCCAAGTCCAGCAATCTGCGGACTATCGGCGGTGGTTGGGCCGCGTTGATTGCCTCGGCCAACGCGGCCCATGCAAAGCGGCACCATTCAGGTGGCGCTTGCTGCTAATCGATGTTCGAGCCTTTCGTTCTCAGCGGAATTCTTGCCCCATTGGGCAATTCTACAAACCCTCGAACGAACTCCCCGCAAATTTCGACGACGTACTTCGTTCCCACCGGCAACCGCCGTGGAAGCTGAAGCGCTGCTCACCTGACTTCCCCCAGTCCCAGATCAAGCCGCGGATATTTGCGGGCGGTGGTTTGTCCTGAGTTTGTCCGAATTGTAGTTATCCACGTAATCAAACGCGGTAAAATCCAACCGCAGATAAATTGCATCCCCCAAAATACCAAAAGAAAAACCCCGGGTAGATGGATACCGGGGCTAGTTCTTTCTAAGAGGAAAAACCAGGACACAACACCGTAGCGGCCTATCCGACTTCGGAGACTTGTTACACTCCGCAATTATCACATTCATACCACTTGTACGGCGACTTGTTGCTCTTCCTGAATTGTTTGATCCAGCGCACGAACCGAGACTGTGTCGGTTTCACAAGAGCAGCCATAAGAATCTCCTGCCTTAGTGATATCAACTTTCATAACGCTCGATTGCGAGGCTGTATGTGACCAGCGTCACAGATCGTCGCGCGTGGACGGTAGATGAGTGTTTGCTGCGTCTGGGTTCTCTCCCATCGCGGGTGAGTAAATTGTCAATGTCAGGCGAATTCGACACGCGTCAGCGCAGTCCGCACAATCCTTCAGAAGCCGGAAGGTCGGTCACAACCCGCGCGCTGTGCTTGAAGTCACTGCAAATCAAAGGCCATGTTGGCCACCGTCGTGGAGCGGTAATTGACCCCCTCATGCTATGTCATGCTTAGTCGAACGGAGCATCGGCCCTGCAAGCACCTGTTCCCGATTTACTCATGTTGGTGGCTAAATCATTGGCGACGAGCTTGTAAAAATGACGCGAGCAAAATCGTGAGCGCAGGCGGATGACACTCTTTGTCGCGAAGCTCATTTGGGGCCTTGGATGCATAGCGTACTTCATTATCCGCTACCCGCATCAGCGCCGCGCTCGCAAGACCACTGTCGCAGATCGTCGAGACCACATTCGTGAGCGGACGTTAATGCTCATTTCCTACAGTGGGCTGTTTATTGTTCCACTAATCTATGTGCTGACCAACCAGCCCAGATTTGCTGGTTACACCTTCAACTCCATCCAGGCCTCGCTGGGGGCGATCGTCCTGATTGCCGGAATGTCTTTGCTTTACCGAACACACCGCGACTTGGGCCGCGCCTGGTCGATTACGCTTGAGGTTCGTGACAAGCACACGTTGATCACCCGCGGAATCTACGAGAAGGTGCGTCACCCGATGTATTCTGCGTTCTGGTTGTGGGCAATCTCGCAAGCGCTTCTTTTGCCAAACTGGATCGCAGGTCTGTCAGGCATCGTTGGCTTTGGTACACTATTCTTCGCGCGTGTCGGCCATGAGGAGCGAATGATGCTGGAGACATTCGGCGACGAGTACCGCGCCTATATGGCCCGCACATACCGCCTAATTCCGGGGATTTATTGAGTCTCTATATGACCCGCAAAGCTGTGGGTGATTTGCGCTTGAAGTCCCAGGCCTTGCAATGCAATGAGGCATGGCTTGAAATTGCAAACTCACAAGCGGCATCGGGCCGTAGGATGAGTATGGATATCCTTCTGCTCCATAGCGACGCGACAGTCGAAACCCCACCACCTGTAATCACCGCAGGTTATCGGGCTCCCGGTCCATTGACGGCAACGGACTTGGGAACTTGCTTTTTAGACGTTGCAAGGGCCCGGTCGAGCCATCCGGCCGTGATGACCAAAGCGGGCGCTTTCTCGTATAGCTGGGTCGCTCGCGCCGCAGATTGCGTCCGCCGATACTTGTGTTCCCGCCCCGGATACGTAGCGGGAGCGCGGGTGGCTCTGCAGTTGTCGAATTCGCCAGAGTATGTAGCTGCCTTTTATGGGACGCTGTTGGCAGATTGTGTTGTGGTTCCACTTCCCGTTTCTCTTGAAGAACACCGCAGACGACAGATTATCCACCTGTCTCAGCCGGACGTGTTGATCAGCAATCCAGCGGACTTCAACTTATCCCAAGAGCATTCGACGCCTTCCACATTGCATTTGCTGGAACAGAGCGCGCAACAAACCCTGTTGTCATCTCCGCAGCGGCAAAATCAGGACCTCGCGATGTTGCTTTTCACCTCGGGCTCTATGGGAACCCCCAAGGGAGTTATGCTCAGCCATCGCAATCTGTTGGCAAATGCTGACTCGATTCTGCGCGAACTTCCTGTTCGCGCAGACGACCGGGCGCTCGTCGTCCTTCCCTTCTGTCATGCATTTGGCAATTCCATACTTCAAACTCATATTTTGAGGGGTGCTACTTTACTCCTCGACCAAAATCTGACTTTTCCATCCTCCATCGTCGAAGCGCTCCGCGAGCTAGAAGCCACAAGCTTTTCGGCGGTTCCTGAAGTGTACGGGATGTTGCTGAAGTATGGACGGCTTGGAGAGCGACCACTGCCAGCCTTGCGGTACATGACGGTCGCCGGGGGAAAGCTACGCCATGATCTCGCGGCAGAAATTGCCCGCCGTATCGAGCCGGCCACATTCCACGTGATGTACGGTCAGTCGGAGGCCACTGCCCGGCTGGCATCGTTGCCATCTCAGCAACTCCACGTCCGAAGTGGATCAATCGGAAGACCAATCTGGGGAGTAGAGCTTGCTGTCATGGACGAATCGAATCGAGAATTGCCCGCGAACACCGTTGGCATGCTCTGTGCCCGGGGCGAGAACGTGATGCTCGGCTATTGGCAGGACCCAGCTGCCACGACTGACGCGCTGAGTTCAGATGGATGGCTGCGAACGGGTGATTTGGCCCATCGAGACAAAGACGGATTTTTCTTTCTGCATGGTCGGGCCAACTTACTGGTGAAAGTTCAAGGACATCGCGTACATCCGGCGGAGATCGAGGGATTGGTGGAAGCTGGCTTTCCCAATGCGTCCGCAGTGGCAATTCCGACTGCGCGCGGTGACGACATCAGATTCATTCTGTTTCTTGCGTCGCGAGATCATCTACCAATCGATGTGGCAAAGATTCGGGCGACCTGCCAAAAAGAGCTTCCTCCCTATAAGCAGCCCTTGCACTATGAAGTGATCGAGCAATTCCCGCTGACTTCGGGTCATAAGATTGATCGCGCGGCCTTAGCGCTCCTCGTCCCGGGGATTCCGGACATGCGTCGGGCTCAACCAGATGATATTTTAACGCAATCCCCATGACCGCTGATCGAAAAGGACTGGAAGTTGATCTGGTGCACTTCGTGCAATCGCGCGGCACGCGCTATGCGAAAGCAACTTTGCAAACTGATCTGCTGGAAACTGGTTTGCTCGATTCGCTATTGCTGATGGATTTGATATTTCACATCGAGGACGCCTATGGCTTGCGTTTTGACAGCGACCAGGTCAACCCCTCGAACTTTCGCACCATCGAAGATACTGTCAGCTTCGTGTTAAAGCAGAAGTCGGCGCCACAAGTGTGATCCCTGCTTACATGTGCGCCCGCTCTCCGGAGCCTAAAAGGCGATTTGACGATGAAGTGGCCTCTGGTTGAGCGTCCAACCCCCAACGCTCAGGTTCCGCTCTACAACCGTTTTTACCTTCATGCATCGTCGGCGAGCCAGGCCGACCCCTTATTGGTTTGGGGCACGGAGATTGATGCTGACGCCTTGCAGACCTTTCTCCAGGAACGAAATCGCAGCGGGCGCATATTGGTCACTGCTGCTCATGCGCTCATACGTGCGACGGCTCTTGCTCTCGAGCAACATCCCGAATTGAACGTCAGACTGGTTCGCCGCCGCATATATGCCTTTCGCAACGTGAACATTCGAATGGCATTTTTTCACCGTCGGTATTCCGAAATAGACCTGCTGTTAATCGAGGATGCAAACCTGAAGAGTCTTGAGCGAATTGCACTTGAGATATGGCAACGAATGCTTCAGGCAGCCCGCGGTGAAGGTGGGCGGGATCGCGACCTTGCGCGACTCCGTCGGCTTCCTGCCTTCTGGTTCCGGCAAATTGTACGGCTCTATGGTTTTCTGGACCGCAATCTGAAGCTGCCCACCTTTGGCCGGCTCGATGGCACGCGCAGAGGTTGCATGATGGTGAATGACTTGTCGTTTCCCGGGGCACCACCCATGCGGATGTATAAGCCGACCCACTTTCCCGATAAGTCGGATTCATTCAATCTGACGTTAGGACCCATAGAAAAAAAAGTGGTCACACGCTCCGGCCAATTTGTGTCGGCTACCGTGATGCCTTTATTCTTGCGAGCAGATCATCGTCTGGTTGACGCCCAACAGGTGGGTCGTTTCCTTGCCGCGGTGCGCGACCACTTAAGCAATCCGGAGCGATTGGCAGGCGGATACTACGAATCGTCCGACATCGATCGAGCCATAGTTCAAAAATTAAAAAAATGATCCGCATTGGCATTATCGGATTGGGATGGTGGGGTAAGCAAATTGTCGTCTGCCTTGCCGACAGCCCGCGCTTCAAGGTTGTTGCCGGCTGCGACATCGACACGACGATGGCGGCGCCTTTTGCTGCCGCAAACAAGTTCGATCTGACCGATGACTATAACGCCTTGCTCGCGCGCTCCGATGTAGATGCCGTCGCGGTCGTGACCCCTCACCTGCTTCATGAGGAAATGACAGTTGCCGCGCTTGGTGCCGGCAAGCAGGTCTTCTGCGAAAAACCTCTCGCCCTCACCACGGCAAGCGCAGAGCGTGTAATCGCAGCCGCCGCGAAAGCCGGTCGCGCGCTCGGCATCGGTCACGAGAGACGATTCGAGCCTGCAATGGAGGAAATGCGCCGGCTTTTCGAAAGTGGCTCTCTGGGACGCGTGCTGCACCTAGATGCCAATGTCAGCCACAACAATTTTCGCAAAATGGAGCCGGGGAATTGGCGGCGCGACCCTCGTCACGCACCAGCAGGCGCATGGACGGCGCTTGGAATTCATCTCGGTGATATATTTGCGGCGTTTGCTGGTAATCCAGTTCGCGTTGCTGCGCGCACGGCATCGCAGATTTTCGCGACGCCGTCGGAGGATTTCGTCAGCGCTGAAATCGATTTCGAAGGTGGGGCAAGCGGACGCATTACCTGCCTTTCCACACCGCCTTTCTATGGACGCTTTACTCTGATTTGCGATCAAGGGTGGGTCGAGGTGCAAGAAGGCGGCAATGTTGACAAGGGCATACCATCCAGCTTCGTGCATTGTGGACCCGATGGCAGCCGGCAAGTCCGTGAATATAACCACGTCAATACTGTACGAATGAACTTCGAGGCCTGGGCTGATGCGGTTGAAGGTCGTAGAATCTATCGTTTTACGAAGGAACAATTGCTCGCCAATATCCGCATCCTGGACGCTGTCGTCCGCTCGGCGGCCGCGGGCGGAAAACCAGTTGCACCGTGACTTCCAGCTATAGGCAAATCCTCGAAATTCTCTGCGGTTTGCGTTAGACCGGACGCCGCATGCAAGCAGAAAAGGAACGAGTTGCTCTCGTGTCGATTGCCGCCTCGGCGGGCCTGACCGTTGCGAAGGCGTTCGTTGGCTTTTCGACCGGTTCGCTGGCGATCCTGTCAGAGGCTGGCCATTCGCTTATCGATTTCGGCGCTACGGTCATGACCTATGTCGCCGTGCGCATTTCCGGAAAACCGGCAGATGAAGAGCACCATTACGGTCACGGGAAGGTCGAAGCGGTTTCGGCGCTCGCCGAAACTGCATTGTTATTCCTGTTGTCCGGCATAGTGATCTGGGAAGCTGCCAACCGGCTGCTCGCGCACGAGGGCCGTGCAGTCGATGCCACCATCTGGGCATTCGGCGTTATTCTTGCATCTATAGTCATCGACTTTTTCCGCGCGCGCGCGCTGACGCATACCGCGGAAAAGACCTCGAGCCATGCGCTGGAGGCCGACGCGCTGCATTTTTCGTCCGACTTGTGGTCCTCATTCGCGGTCTTGATAGGCCTGGTTGGTGTCCACTTTGGGCTGAGATGGGCGGATTCTGTGGCTGCCCTGGTGGTCGCTGTCTTGGTCTGTGTCGCCGGCTGGCGCCTGGGCAAACGCACGATCGACACAATCACGGATGTTGCTCCCCCGGGCGCGGCTGCGAAGATCACAACCATTGCAGGGCGTATTCCGGGCGTGGTCCGGGTTGAGCAGGTGCGCGCGCGCGCTGTCGGCCAACAGATTTTCATCGATCTTCAACTGGCGGTCAGTCGTACGCTGCCACTCGATCGCGTGAGCGCGCTAAAGGACGAGGTGGCAGCCGCGCTGCGTCAGCAAATTCCTGGCGCGGAACCCGTGGTTACGACGGACCCAGTAGCGCTCAATAACGAGACCGTTCTCGATCGCATCATGGTTATCGCACGTAATCGCGCACTCGCCGTGCACCATGTCACGGTGCATGAGCTTCGAGACAAACTGGCAGTTTCACTCGACCTTGAGGTGGACGGCAGGCTGTCACTGCGCGCAGCACACGATATGGCTGATGGACTGGAGAGCGCCATTGCGTCTGAGCTCGGCCCAGATGTTGAAGTCGAGACACACATCGAGCCACTGCAACCACCGGACGCCTTCGGGCGAGAGGCACCGCCAGAGCGAGTCAGAGCAGTGGAAATGGCACTGTCCGA
>Ga0307498_10000095_pt1 | contig 9597 bp, 11 predicted proteins | sample 12_S_MG_FD_201369 | JGI IMG/M metagenome (GOLD analysis project Ga0307498, IMG submission 201369) | Soil microbial communities from Populus trichocarpa stands in riparian zone in the Pacific Northwest, United States - 12_S | ecosystem: Environmental > Terrestrial > Soil > Riparian zone > Trees...
CCGCGATCGTTCCTATGATCGGAACCGCCTTGAGCACGCTTGCGGCGCCGATGCCGCTCGTGGCGGGAATCATCGATCCAGCAATGCTTGCGATCAGGGCCTTGCCACGGTTTTCCGTAAAGTCGACATCGTAAATCTGCGAAATGCGGCGCACCATCTGGATCTGAAGTCCGCCGACCGCAACGGCGTCGAGGATCGGCACCGGGACCAGTCCGGCCACGCCGGACCACAAAGCAAACCGATCAACGAGTTTCGAAGCGATCTGCTCGCGAGTCTCTGGCGTGTCGGCCGCGCTGGCTTCGCCCGTCTCCGATGTCACTGACGATTTCTCTGCCATGGCGCATCCCTTTCTTCAGGCTCGAGCCGACCAGCACTTTAGTCGATAAGTGCTTGTTTTTCGGCCCAAAACCCCTCGTGGCGCAAAAAGCGTATCATGCGGAATATTGGATGCCAAGCGGCTGCGACCACACGTCAACGCCGGCAACGCAGCATTTCCTTCGTTAGCGCGCGCGAATGAAACATCCACGTCACGATCTTTCTCGCATGCGCGACAAATCCGTCCGGCTTTGGCGCGCCTTGCCACGCCGGACGCGATCTCATAGAACGCTTGCGTGGTTAACTTTGCGGAGTTCGGCCATGAAAACGAACAGCAGCGGCCACGTTGATGACGAGCAACGCATGCCGTGGGAGCCGCCGGCCGTCAAAAAGATCGCAATCGGCGCCGAAACCAAATCGGCTGTTCAAGACCAGGATAACCCGACACTCACCGAGCCGCCGCCGCCATCTCCGCCGGCAACGAAATTCGGGTTTTCATTCGAGATGGCCATTCCGATGTCTGCCCGTATCGACAACAAGAGTTAGCGCCGCTGAATCGGACATAGGGTAGAGTCCGGCCACACCGCGCAGTGGAGTCCGGCGACTTGAGCGTCACAACCGACAGCGTTCTGGTGCGGGAAAAAGAATTGGCGGTGGCCGATGTCGACGGCCGCGCTGTTGTTCTCAGCCTGACCGCGGGTTCGTACTTCGACTTCAATCGGGTCGCCACCGAGATCTGGGACATGCTGGCCAAGCCTTGCCGCGTCGGCGAAATATTCAAGCGCCTGTCGGACCGTCATGTTGTTGATGCGGCAACCCTCACCCGCGACGTGACGCCCTTTCTGCAAACGCTGGTGAACGAACGGCTGGTGCGTGTGCTCGCCACGAAAGAAGCGCGATGAAGCCGGCAGCGATCCGTCGCGCGTATTTGCGGGAAGCTTTCGTGGCGATCGCTCTGGCGCGGCTGGTTGTGCGTTTTGTCCCTCCTGCGCGGATCTTCACCTGGGCGAACCGTCCCCCTCACCGCATCAATCGTTTCGCCGTCGACGAAACCCGCTGGATTTCATGGGCGGTGAACCACTGGGCCACCAGGCCTTGGCTGAACGCGCTCTGCTTGCCACGCGCACTTGCAGTGCACGCCATGCTGCGCCGGCGCGGCATATCAAGCCGGCTCTGCCTCGGTGTTGCGCGCGAGGATCATGCACTCATCGCCCACGCCTGGGTCGAGGTCGGGGAACGCGGAGCCGTATTGGATACTGAGATCGGACGATTTACGCCCCTTGCTCGGTTCGGCGGAGCACGCTGATGAGCGGAATTGCCGGACTCGTCCGGTTCGACGGTCGCAGCGTGATGCGGCGCGAACTCGAACGCGTCGCCAACGGGCTCAGTCAATATGGACCCGACCGTGTCGAAACTATCGCGAAGGAAAACTGTGGCCTCGCGCACGCGCTGATGCGGATGACTCCTGAAGATCGTTTTGACCGACAGCCATATCAAAGCGCGCGCGGATCGGTCATCACTGCGGATCTGCGCCTGGACAATCGCGACGAGCTGCTCGCGCGAACCGGAATTTCGCAAATGGAAGCGTCGGAGTGGCCGGACTCGCGCTTGCTCCTGACTGCCTGGGAAAAATTAGGGGACGATGTCTGGCCCATGCTTCGTGGGCCTTTCGCGGCCGCAATCTGGGATCCGCGCAGCCGCTGCATGACGCTGGCACGCGATCATCTCGGTCTGAACGTCGTGACATGGCACAAGGGCCGTGGATTTTTTGCGTTTGCGAGCATGCCTAACGCGCTTTTTGCGTTCGACGACGTGCCGCGGGAACTATGCGAGGAGAAACTTGCCGATTTTCTGGTGCTCAATCACGCGGATCATGCAATGACGATGTATATAAATGTGTTCCGGGTCCCGCCCGCGCACATCCTTCGCGTCAAATCTGACGGATCGATAACGCAGCACCACTACTGGTCGCTGGCCGATATCACGACTTTGAGACTGCGAACGGACGCCGACTATGCCGACATGCTGCGCGACCATCTCGATCGCGCCGTACGCCGGCAAATGCGCAGCACCCATCCGATCGGCAGTCTCCTCAGCGGCGGGCTCGACTCGTCTTCGGTCTCCGTTCTTGCCGCGCGCGCTCTCGGCGAAAAGAATCGGCGGCTTACTGCTTTCACCGGGGTCCCCGGGCGCAATTTCGATGGGCCGGTGCCGGACGGATGTTATGCCGACGAGACGCCATATGTCGAAGCGATCCGGAAGAAGGCCGGCAATATCGACGTCGACTATGTGCACACCGATGCGTGCGATGATTTCGAACAACTTGAGCGATTTTTTATCGCGCTCGATGGGCCCGTGCGCAATCCGACCAATTTCGGCTGGACAATGGCGACCCTTCAGCGCGCACGCGCGCAGGGACGGCGCGTGTTGCTCGGCGGCCTGCATGGCAATTACACCATCAGCTGGAACGGCTGGTCGCAGGCAGCCAGCCATTTGCTGCGTGGCCGCATGCTGCTGGCTTACCAGCAATGGCGGCTGTTCTACCAAAGGACCCCCTACTCGCGCTGGATCGCGTTGCGAAAGCTCCTCATCGAGCCGCTGATCCCTACACAACTGGGTGACTGGGCGGACCGCAAACGCCGCGGAACTGCGGCCTGGCAAGATCATGCGCCGATCCGAATCGATTTCGCCGTGGCGATGGCGGTCGAAACCCGCGCCCAGGCCGTCGGACACGATTTTCTTTACCGTATGCGGCGCGACGAACGCGTTAAAGGTCTTGCGCAAGTCGACTACCTTGGCGACTGGCAGGCGGCAGAGAAAGCCGTCACGGGTGTCGAAGTGCGCGACCCGACCGCCGACATCGACGTCCTCTCTTATTGCTTTGGCATTCCGCCCGAGCAGTATCTTGTCGAGGGGATCGATCGATCGCTGATCCGGCGTGCCATGTGGGACCTGCTTCCGGAAGCCGTCCTGACCAATCGCCTCAGCGGTTTGCAGGGCGCCGACTGGCACCAAAAACTTGAAAAGCGTCGGAGCGAGCTTGCGCGCGATATCGCGGAGCTTTCCAAATCAGCATTGGCCCGGCGTGTCATCGACCTGGCCCGGCTCGAAAATGCAATCAAAAATTGGCCAAGCGGCGGTTGGCACAAGGCCGAGGTCTTCCGCGAATATAATCTCGCGCTGACGCGCGGGCTGGCCGGCGGCCGTTTTCTGCGCTGGATCGAATCGGCAAATTGACGGCGCTCAGAGACCGTGGTCCGGGATGACCTGCGCGGCCACGAGACGATTCCAGATAAACAAAATGACCAGTGCCCCGATGGTCGCCCCAATAAGGCCCGCACCATGGCCGGGGCGATAGAGCCCGACGAGATCGCCGACGACTGTCGCGAGCAATGCGCCAGCCACGCCAATGATGGTGGTGACAACGAAGCCCTTCGGCGTGTTTGGCCCCGGCATCACCAGCCGCGCGATGACGCCGGCGACGAACCCGATAACAATGACCCAGAGAAGAACACCCATTAAGGCCCCCTGCCAATCAGCCGCTGCGTAGCCAAGAATAGGCTTCCCCTCTCAGGAAACAACCAGAGTCGAATTGCCGTCACACCTTATCAACGCTCCGGTCCCGACAAGCTGAGATCGCGCTCGGCACGGAAGACGTTGCTGTAGAGGTTCGCGACCCATTGCCGGCCGCTCGAGGTGACGTTGAGATATCGGATGGCCGTCTGCACGTGCGGGGAAACTGTCTTCCAGTAGAACTGCGGATACAGTTCCGTGAGGTCGGCTGGTGATTCGTAGCCGAGCTGCCTATTGAGGCCGACTTCCTCGAACTCATAGTAAAGGGCGTTGGCTTTTCGCAAATACTGCGGATCGCCGAGCTGGCCAATGAGATCGGCCGCCCGCACGAGATAACCCTCCTCGCTGCCGTCGTCATCCGGTTCAACCGTGGATGCCGGAAACCGCGTGAACTCTATCGCGCGTGCGATTCTCTCCGCGTCGAGATAGTCGTGATCGGAAAGACGATCCAGGACGAACAGTTTCGAGCGGTCGACATGATGTGGCAGGAGCGCCGTGTCGGAGGAGCCGCGCGGAATGGTGGCCTTCTTCCCGCGCGCATCGATGACGTATCCGTCGGCATTGTCTCCCTTGAGAACACCCCGCACATAACCGATATCGTGCAGAAGGCACGCGACGAGAAGATGCGAATAGTCGCTCGGCATCGTATGTGTGAGCAACGCTCGCCCCTTCATGATGTCGTATCCAACCAGCGTCACCAGCATCGTATGCTCAACGTTGTGATAGAGCGCGTCGCTGTTTCCAATGCACTCGAGGGACAATCGGGCGATCGACGGAATGAGTTCGGTCAGATGCGCCTCTGTCGAGTGAAACCGGCGGCCCAGATGTTTGAACAGGTAGGACCCCAACGCCTCCGATGCCAGCTCGGGCACGGTAATCATGTCTGCCCCCTTTTTACGGTCCGAAAGCTTTGGTGCGAGAGTGATTTACCTCACAAACAGATTGGCAAAATCGAGCTATCTGGTGGAGTAGCCGAAGATTCAGAAAGGATTTTCTGTGTCGAGCATAGCAACATCAAAAAGCGGCGTCATCGAAAGGATGAGAGTTACAGCGGTCACGGCGATCACGCCCTGTGTCGGAGGCCTTGTGATCTGGTACCCGGACCATGATGATGTCGGCCGCCAAGTGCCCGAGCAGTCGGACAATAGCGATACCGGGACCAAGCGCCGCCAAAAGCCACGGCAATAGGCTCGCGCCGCTTTTCATCTGAGCGAGGCCTGTCGGACAATCACCGCGTCTTGCGCTGCTTGCCGACCACCGGAGCCGGCAGCTCCATCGTCTTGCGCAACACCTCAAAGAGAACCGCGGTCGACCAGCCAAACAGCAGCACCCCGTTCATCGCTGTTATCGGACCCAGCAGTTGCCAACGCGCCGACGGTATGACATCGCCATATCCCAGCGTCGTGTAGTTGACGAAGGCAAAATATACGAGGTTGGTGCCTGGAGCGGCAATGTCGACCATTCCGTAAGCCAAGCCCCAGACCACGACTTCCACAGTATGCGTGACCATCAACACCGAAACGGTTGAACTCATCACGCCAATCAGCAGCAGAGACGGGTGCAGCCACTCCTTCGTCCCCACCGATCGAGCCACCCGAACGATAATCGCCATCATGAGTGCGTGAATCGCGATGTTGCAGACGCTCACAGCGCCCCCGACCATGAACTGACGCAGCATGCCTGCCCCCGGATTCTGCCGTCAGGACCTCTTCATTCGGCACAGTTAAAGGTAGCATGCATTGGCCACTATTGATGCAAATCAATGATCAGTGGGTATCTGGTCGAAATCATACTGAGGCGGAGCAGCGGGACGCATCGGGGCCCAAGCGAATATGAGTGATAGACCTCTCTCCGACACGAGCTGGGTACCGGCATTACGTTGGATGCGCGCGTATACCGCGCAAAACGTTCGCGTCGACTTGATCGCCGGCCTGTCGCTTGCCGCCTTCGTTATTCCGGAATCGCTTGCCTACGCATCGCTGGCACAGCTGCCGCCCGTCACCGGACTCTATTGCTATCTCGTCGCGGGAATCGCCTACGCCTTGCTCGGCACAAGCCGGCAATTGGCTGTCGGACCCACGTCCTCACTGGCGATCGTGATCGCCACCAGCGTCGTTTCGTTGGCCGATGGCGATGTTTCGCGGGCAATGGCGCTCGCCGGCGCGGTCGCTTTGATGGTTGGCATCGTCAGCATCGCCGGGCGATTTGTCGGACTTGCAAACGCGGCATATTTCATTTCAGACCCGATCCTGATCGGATTCAAAACGGGAGCAGCCCTTTATATTGCGTCAACGCAACTCCCGAAGTTGTTCGGCATTGCAGGCGTGAGCGGCAGTTTCTTTGAACGCGTCCTTCACGTCGTATCGTCGCTTCCGCAGACTCACGTTCTGTCTCTCGTCGTCGGTCTCGCTGCCATCGCTCTCTTCATAGCGTTTGAATGGACATTTCCCGGGCGTCCTACGACGCTTGTTGTCGTCGTCGTCGCCATACTTGTGATGACTGTTTTCGGGCTGGCAAACAAGGGCATCCACATTGTGGGTGAACTTCCGACCGGCTTGCCCGGAATCAGCATTCCGCATATCCACTTGTCCGACATTGGGACCCTCATACCGATAGCGCTCGCGTGTTTCCTGCTTGCCTATGGTGAATCGATTTCGGTAGCCCGCAGCTTCGCGCAAAAGCACGGCTATGACATTAATCCAGAGCAGGAGCTTACCGCCATCGGCACGGCCAATGTCGCAACCGCATTGACCAACGGTTTTCCGGTCGCCGGCGGAATGTCGCAAACCGCCGTCAACGACCTGGGTGGGGCGTCCTCTCCGGCCGCATTGGTCGTAACATCGTGCGCGATCGCCCTCACGTTGCTGTTCTTCGCAAAATTCTTTCACAATCTGCCCGAGCCGGTTCTCGCCGCGATCGTACTGATGGCGGCGACACACTTGGTTCGCATCGACGATCTGCGCAAACTGCGCCTGGCATCCCGCCCCGAGTTTCGCATCGCCCTGCTCGCATTTTTCGGCGTGTTGTTTTTCGGATTGCTCGATGGTCTCCTCCTCGCTGCGGCCGGTTCGCTCCTCATGCTCATCGCGCACGCGGCCCGCCCCAGCGTGACTCTTCTCGGACGGGAGCCGCTGACCGGCGAATTCGTCAATCGGGCCAGATATCCCGGTGCCAGAGATCCGCTCGGAGCGATCGTGATCCGCAGCCCGGGCGCGTGGTTGTATTTCAACGCCGAACATATCCGCCGCGGTATCCTCGACATGGTCGACAAGGCGCCGGATGGCACCAGGCTGTTGGTGATCGATTGTTCAATCGTGCCGCGCATAGACACAACGGCGGGCACAACATTGCGGGTGTTGGCGCGGTCGCTTAAAGCCCGCGGGATCAGGATCGTTCTTGCCGGATTACGCGACGATGTTCTTGAAAATCTCAAAGCCGTCGAGGCCGAGCAGGATCTCGGGGCTATCGCACCCCGCCGATCCATTGAAGACTGCCTGAAGCAGACCCAAAGATCGGACACTTGATCTACCGCGACGAAGAACGGGGATTCTGCACGTGAAAACGGCAACACTCATCGCCGCAATCATTGCCGCCATGATCACGCCCTCTCTCGCGAGGGAAATGGTTATCGTGCGCCGCTCTCCAGCGTGCCTCCAGCAACAGGATCTGTCCGAGTTTTACAAACTGGCGCGTGAAAATCCCAGCATGGCGCAGCTGTCCGATTTTCTCCGCGATCACCAGTGCACAGCATTGAGCGCCGGCCGTCGCGTGACGATTGAACAGGAAGACCCCTCGAAGCTTTACTTTTGCGTTCGCGTTCCTTGGCGGGATCGGTGTGACTGGGTGGGACGCGACGCGCTATATCGCAGATGATCTCGCTGGCTTTTCCCCGCGAGCCGTGAGCGCCGGCAAAATGTCGCAGCGGCACTACGCGCAAAGGGCGCCACAAAATCTTCGCTAAACTGACACGTACCTCGAGTTCCTGCGCGATATGCCATCCACTGTAGGTTGGGCCAAGGTCCAACTATTTGAATTACCGCAGAGTGTATCTAATTGCCCCTTGGTTCGAGTAGTTGGTGAATAAATGGCCCCACTTGAGAGCATCAGCGTGCCCTGGACGCGTGAGCACCGTGGCGGTTTCCACGATGGGGCTCTCGCGGCAACCGCAAACTGGCCAGCCATACAGGGCGACGACGAGAAGCTGGTCCAGCGCACCCTAGTTGCGCTTCGGCGAGGACCGATCCGTCACCACCGCGACCAGGTGATCGTCTGCGAGGGCGACCCTGCCCACTACATCTTTCTGGTCATAGAGGGAATTGTCCGAAGTTGCCGAACGTTTCAAAACGGCACCCGGAACATTCTTGGTTTCTATCTGCCCGGCGAGGTGTTTGGCTGGAGCGATCTGAAGCACGCGTTGTCTGTGGAAGCGGCGACCGATACAATGATCCTCTATCTCAAACGCAGCGCCTTGCTTTCCATCGCTGCTCGGGACAGTCGAATTGCAAGCTTTCTGCTCGGCGCAACGACAAACGAGCTTCGACGTACGCAGGAGCATGCCTTGTTGATCGGCAGAAGCGCGAAATGCCGTTTGGCAACGTTTCTCCTCGATCTGTCCAGCAGGCTGGGAAAGACAAAGTACCTCGATCTTCCGATGTCTCATCAGGACATCGCCGATCACCTCGGCCTGACCATCGAGACGGTCAGCCGCACCATCACCGAACTGGAACGATCGCAGCTGGTTGCCCGCCTTTCTCCTCGGACACTGATCCTGCTGAACCGTCCATCGCTCTTACGTATAAAAAATTGAGGAATTTCAGCGGATTGACGCCGACGCGTTTGACCCAGGTCAAAACCTGTCCGGCGTGCCGCAATTAGTTTCCAGCCGAGCGGTGTCCTTTTACTGCGGCGTTCGAACGGAAAACACGAGAATGCTGGACTGGAAGACGAATAGCGCGTTGGCCGCAGGAAAAGGCGCTACCGTCCAGCAATTTGTCGCAATCGTGGGCGACCACCGTCTTGAAGCGGAAATAGCGCCGTGGGGGGAAGGCCGCCTCAGGATCAACGGCCGCGACATTGCGCACGTCGACGATGCCAAGGATCGACGACAGGCCTTTCGTGCAATTAAGGCGGTTGCGGAACGTTACGTGGAGACGCACATGAACAAAATAGCCGTACCGATGCTTCCCGCGGTTAAGGCCAAACTCCTCGAGGGGAAAAAGGGTCTCATCGTCGGAATTGCCAATGATAAATCGATTGCCTGGGGTTGCGCGAAAGCCTTCCGCGCGTTTGGTGCCGAGGTCGCTGTTACCTATCTTAATGACAAAGCCAAAAAGTTCGTGGAGCCCCTCGCCCGCGGGCTCGAGGCCCCGATCTTTATGCCGCTCGACGTGAGCATCTCCGGCCAGATGGAAGCAGTATTTGAACGGGTAACCAAAGAATGGGGCAAGCTCGACTATCTTGTCCACTCGATCGCTTTTTCACCGAAAGAAGCGCTCCAGGGGCGCGTGGTCGATGTATCGCGGGAAGGCTTCGCGACAACCATGGATGTATCGTGCTGGACCTTCATCCGGATGGCGCATTTGGCTGAGCCACTTATGAAGAAGGGTGGCACTCTGTTTACCATGTCGTACTACGGCAGTCAGATGGTCGTTAAGAATTACAACATCATGGGCGTTGCCAAGGCGGCGCTCGAGTGCACAGTGCGCTATC
>Ga0307498_10000097_pt1 | contig 9544 bp, 13 predicted proteins | sample 12_S_MG_FD_201369 | JGI IMG/M metagenome (GOLD analysis project Ga0307498, IMG submission 201369) | Soil microbial communities from Populus trichocarpa stands in riparian zone in the Pacific Northwest, United States - 12_S | ecosystem: Environmental > Terrestrial > Soil > Riparian zone > Trees...
CCGTGAGCTTCTTCGTGGAGATCTTGCCCGCGGCCGCGGCGCGCACGGCCGGCACGATCGCTTTGGCCTTCTTCTTCTGTGCGACCGCGGCCGGCTTCTTCGACTTGCTCGCGAGCGCCTTGCCCAGCTTCACCGCACCTTCGGCGGCCTTCACCGCCAACGAGAACGGGGGAGGAACGGCCTTCTTCACGACGTTGACCAGGCCCTTCACGATCTTCGACTTGGCGACGGCCTTCACGACCTTCTTAAACTTCTTCATGGCCTTGCCGGCGCCGACGCTGGCGACCGCATCGCCCACGGTGTCACCGCTCGCGCGGTCGAGCGCGTCGAGCTCCGCGCCGGTCATTTCGCAGCGCGCGCCGGCCATGATGTCGCGCAGCGGCACGCGCGCCACGTAAGGGGTGCCCGGGAGATAACCGACCAGCTGGCCGTTTTCGACGAACGTACGCATCGGAGTCACCTCAGACGAACGGGGGGGGCGGATCTTTGACGCCGTGCGCGAGCAGCGCGGCGCGGGTTTTCGCGCCGTACAAGCCATCGGCCGCAAGGCCGGCCTGCTTCTGCCACGTACTGAGCGCGCGCCGGTCGTAACCGGCCTTCCCTTTGCGCTTCAGGTTCGCAGCGACGGCCGAAGAACCCCGCCGCGCGGCCTCCAGATTGACCCCGGGGGTTTGGGATCTCGGGGGGGGCACTGTTGGCCGCGCGGCAGGCATAGAGACGATCGGCACGTAGCGCTCGCTCGGCGTGTCGGCCGACAGCGGCGTGTCGAGTGAGGGCGATCCGCCTTGCGACGGAGCTTTGGTGAGCGGCGTCCCGAGTCCGGGATTCGCCGTCACGGGAGGCGGCGCAGGCCGCAACTTTACGGGCCCGATCGCGACGTCGTAGCTCTTCGGCGCGCTCTTCGGCGCCGACGTCATGACCTTGCCGCCGGGCGCGACCACGCGCAGCGGGGCAGCGGGAAGCTTCTTCGGCTTCGCCGAAGACTTGCCCCCGAGCAAGAGCAACAGACCGAGACCCGCGAGCATGGGAAGCATCACATACCTAGCCTTTTTGAAGGATCTTCCATCACCCACGAACCGTCAGGCTGTTGCACGCGCACCAGCACGTGGCGCAGGGTCGGGGACACTTGCTCGACCACGGGGAAGGCGAGCACTCCTTTCGCGCGGTACTGCGCGACGAGATACGCCGAGAGATCTTCGCAGTCGCCCACACCGCGCACGGCCGTCTCGCGTGCGGCCTGCCAGTTCTCGCGTCGGAGCGGCTCGCGCTGATAGCGGATCTTCCCCGAGTAGATATCGGGAATGTCCCCGCGCTTTTCCAGCATCTGCGCGTAACTCTGCGCCGCAAGGCCGAACACGAGCCCTTCAAGCTCGGCATTGCTGGTCGCAGAAAAGCGCGGATGCACCGGCACCGCGCTTACTCCGTGTTCTCGCGATAACTCCCGAGGTGATCGGGCACGGGCTCCTCGAGAGGCGGCGCGTCGCGCTGCTCGAGCGCCGCGAGGCGCGCGCCGAGCTCGGCGATCAAAGCGTCGCGCGGGTCCGGCGCTCTGGGGGCCTGCGCGCGTGCGGGGGCACGATTGCGCAAGACCAGCGCCGGAACCGGCGCGACGTAGCAGCCATCGCGGCGCGCTTCGTACTCCTCGCGCGCGGCGACGTCGCGCGTGATCGGGTGAAGCTTGCCGAGCGCTTCGTGCACGTGGCGCAAGGCCTGCGCGCTCGTGCCGCCATGGCCCGCGAGGAGATCGACCACGTCGCAGAGCAGCACGCTCGCCTCGAAGTCGGGCGCGAGCTCACGCCAGTTGTCGCCTAGAAATGCCATGGCCAAACCCCTTGTTTTCAGGCGCGAACGCCTAGTTGATCGCGAGGCCGAAAACGCCGCCACCCATGACCACGGCCGCGGCCGTGGGGTTCGACATCGAGAGCACGAAGCCGACGCCGGCTTGGGCCGTGTAGCCGACCACGTGCGTACCGATGGCCTGCTCCGAGAAGCAATTCCCCGAGATCGGGAAGCTGGTCACGTTCAGCGACTTGGTTCCGATGCGCAGGTTCAGCAGATCCATCACCTGCGCAGCGGGCGAGAACACGAGACGTTCCGGCCGGAACGGCTCGGAGACGCTCACGGGGATCTCCAGGTTGCCCGTGAGAGGCACGCTCAGACGGGGAATCCCCGCCATGATTCGCTGAATGTTGCCGCCGGTCGTGCGAACGCGCGGGCCCTTGGCGCCGATCTCGACGGCGCCGATCTGCGTGCCGCTGGTGTACATGTCGAGTGCAGACATTGAATGCTCCGAAGTGCTCTCAAAACAGGGGAGCGGGAGAAACGAGGCGGCGCCGGCTCCCCTGTGGAACACGGCGCGCGGTCGCTGCAGCGCGCGCGCTTGCGCGGGCTAGATCTCTTCGCCGACGTCGTCGTCACCGACGTCGTCGTCGCCAACGTCGTCGTCACCCGACACCTTGATCGTGCCGGTGGCGACCGCGCGGCTGATGCCGGGGGCGGCCATGCCGAGACCGATCGACTTCATGCGTTCGCCGTTCTTGCCCGGGCTGTACATGCCGAACGCGATGAGCGCGCCCCCGAACAAGATCGCGGGGTCGATGCCGGCGACGGTCGGCAGCGGCTTGCCCGTGAAGCGCTGAATCAGGGCAGGCGCCGCGGCGCCCGCGAGCACGAGCAAGGTCTGCTCGTTGCGGGCTGCGGCCTGGTGCGTCCGCTTCGCGCCGTTCTTCACGCGCGAGACCAACTTCAGATAGCGGGGGGACTGCGTGACGGGCCGGCGGACGACAACGGACGTGCGGCGCTTGGCGAATGGCATGGCGGTCGAGAACCTTTCGATTCCCGAGACCCCAAGGCCGGTATAGTGACTCCATGGTCACCGTTTATGCAACTACGCTCGTGATCGTCTTGCTGACCGGCATCGTGATCCGTCTGCTCGTGACGCTGCGCGCCAACACGCGCATGCTCGAGCGGGCCTACGCCGAGCTACTGCGCGCGCAGTGGCTCGACTGGTGGACGCGCAACGCGGCCGAGATGACCTCACTCGACGCCTCGAAGCCCTACTTTCAGCGGCTCGCCTATGCCGCGCAGCTCGCGCCGAGTCTGAGCGCGTTTCTCTCGGACTGCGACGCGCTTGCAGATCGCGACGACGCGCCCCAAGGCCTGCGCACGGCCGCAAGGGGCTTTGCGGCCGAGCTCCGCGCGCCGCGTGTTCCGTGGGAGGTATGGGTGGAAGAGACGGGAAAGCCCCCGCACGCAGCGACCGCGATCGGCCTCGCCTACCGCGAGGCCATTTCATCCGGCGTCGCATCGGGCGCGTGATCGGCCGCAATTGCCCGGCGAAATTGGGCAAAGCAATTGCGCCTGCGCCCCAGATCGGCAACACGAGCGATCGAAATCATTAATGTTTTCGCGCGCACGATCGCTCTTTTTGGTGACAGTGAGGCGCGCGGGGAGCAATTAGAACGGGCGCGGAAGGTCTTCACACCCGCCGCGCCCTCGAGTCCCAAACGTCTAACCAGCATATCTCAGGATCACCCCCTGAGTCGAGTAGAGCGCGCAAGCGAACCCCGCTTGGTTTCGAGCTGTTCCGTCTGCACACCGCGAGCGTGGCAGAAACGCTTGCGTCCCTCTTTGGGAACAGTCGTGAAGGACGGGTGAAGCAAGCGCAGTGGCTCGAAGCCCTGGCCACGCTCCCCACGCTGCACATGCGCCGCAAGGTGCTCGAGCACGTCTTGCGCACGGTGGAGTGGTCGCACCAGCACGGCGGGCACTGGCGGGTCACGGGCCCCGAGGCGTACATCGGCCGGCAGCACGAGACGGAGGATCGCGAGATCTTCGACCAAGCCACGGGCGAGGTGAAGCACCGGCTCAAAGGCCAGTACACGCCCGACCCCGGCGTCGACACCATTGCGATGCGCAGCGATCGGAGCGTGTCGCAGTGCCACCGGTACCGCAGCAAGGCGCGCGCGCTCGGCATGATCGCCACCAGCCGCACGCCGGGCGATGCGCCGGACGGCACGAAGCCATGGCGTCAGCGCGACGACGGCACATGGGCCTACGCGCATCACTGGGTGATCGACCCGAGTCCCGAGCTCAAACAGCGCTGGATCGCGTGGTCGAAGAAGCGCTCGAAGAAGCGCAAAAAAGGCCGCGCGAACGCCCCCAGGCGCCGCATGTACAGCGTCGACGTGCCCACCCGTCAGGACGAGCTCGACGCGCTCGGCGCCTACTGCGAACGCGACGACGAATGACCCCCAAGGGAGACGCGCGCCCGGGGCTCTAAAAGCGCGACGCATGTTCAGTAGTCGCGATAGAGCCTAGCCCAACAATGGGACAGATCGCGTGCCAGATGCATCTCGGCGGAGATGGCTCTGGCGTCTCATGCAGCGTGCGACACCCCCCCAAAGGGATCCGAAACGGATCCCTTTGGGGGTAACCGAGCTCGGCTGCGCCGTCTTTGCGGTACGGCATGCCTTACTGCTGCTCTTGCGTCGCGCAGCGGCGTTCTCTTTCCCTCTCCGAGGCGAAGCCGGATCGCTGCAGCAAGGGGGTGTGGGGGACAGGCCGCGTTCTCCCCATGTGGATTTCAGGGCTGCCCTGGGGCCGATCGAGCCTTAATTAGGGGCACTGCCAGGTGAACGCGCTCGCGCCGTTGGCGCGCGCGGGAGGGCCGCTCCGTGACCCGCTATCGCTGTGAGTACTCGTTCGGCCGCACGTGCGGACACACGCATCGCTCGCTGCTCGCGGCCGTGCGCTGCGCGCGTCGGGAGGGCTTTGCGCTGCGCTACGCGGACGGGACGCTACTCACGGCGCGCGACGTCCACCGCTGGGCGCTGTGCGCAGAACGATGCTGGGCAAGGTTGCGGCCGCGCCGCGGCGCGCGCGCACGCCCTGCAGCTTAAGAGGGGGGGGCAAAACGGGCAGCCAGCACTTTTGGTGAGCTGCGGGGCTCCGTCTTTCGAACGCCGGGCGAACGGGTCAGGGTTCGCAGGAGCAGCACGCACGCATGCGACGCGTGCTGACCCGTTGCCCGGCCCCCGTTGCGTGCACCCCCTATCCGGGCAGGTTCGAAAGCCAGGTAGCGACGCGTTCGAGCCGATCGGCCGCGTCGTGCTCCGCGGCCGCACGCGCGGCATAGGGGCGGTCGTCTGGGGCCGCGGCCGAGACTTCGCAGCGACTCGCCTCGTCGCGCGCCATGGCGATCGCCTCTTCGATCGCGAGCACAGCGCTCGTCAGTGCCCCCATGTCGGGGACATCGCGCGCGAGCTCGGGGAGCTGCCAGGCCTGCGCGCAGCGGTACGCGCCGCACGCCGGGCACCATTCCACGGTCGGTGCGACGCGCCGGGGTTTCTCGTGCCTGCAGCTCACGTGGGCCGCCCGCAGTGCTTGCAAGCGCGCTTCGGGGGTGGGGTGTAGTCCTGCCCGGCTTGGTCTCGAAGCCAGCGCACAACCTGCAAGGCGTGCTGCGCGTAGTGGTGCGGCGCGTCTTCAAGACGCGCGGCGCGCTCCAGTGTCTGGGCGGCCGTGATCAAGGCGCCGGGTTCGGGTCGGTGTACAGTCGTTGCAGCCATTCAGTGCGCTCCGTTCGCATGGGTGGTTAGGCCTACCCCCCCGGTTTCGGCCCGGGGGGGTGGGACCGCTTCCGAGCCTACTCCAAAACGCGTGACTGATAAGCCTGGTTATCGGACGGGCGTTGGGCTACCCAAGGGGGGCCCCCCTGGCACCGCTCTAACGGGAGCCGGCGCGAATCTCCGGAGAGCAGCCGGCGCAGCCGGGGGGGCGCTGAAAGGGGAGCCATGGCCCACGCGAGCGACTGCATTTGTTCGAGCTGCGAGCGCAGCAAGCGATCGTGGGCCCACCGCTACCCCGAGCAACTCCGCGCGATGCGCGCGGGCAAGCCCGTGCCGGCCGCCGAGCTCGTGAACGCGGGGCACTGGCTTGGACCGTTCACGCTCGGGACGTGGCGCAAGCTGGCAGATTTCCGCGCCGCGAGCGAACGCATGCTCGAAGCGATGCTCGTGCTGAAGGCCGACCTCCAGCCTGGAAAAAAAATCGACGTGGCGCTCTTGGCAGCAATGCCCGCGGTCGAGCAGATGCTACGCGAAGATCTCGCGCGCCTGAACCTGTTGCCCTGGCCGAGGAAGCTCGACCCGTGAGCGACGAACCCAAGGCCAAACGCGCGCGGAAAAAGGCGATCGTGCCCGCGCGCCGCGCCGAGCTCGCGCAGAACAGCCGGCACGAAGAACAGACCACAGTGCTCGAAGACCCCCACACCAGGCTGGTGCGGATCGAGCCTGCCCGGTACGTCTCGCGCGTGCTGGTGCTCGACAAAACGCAGGGCATCCACGATCTGCAAGTGAACATTTCGGCCGGTATCGATGGCACGTTGTTCGTGCAAGTGACGGACTCGCTGCGCAGCTGGCCCGCACCCGCGCCAGCGCCAACGTACGAGGCCAAAGTCTGGTGCGAGACCTGCTACCTCCACGCGCCGCCACACCGGCCCTGGTGCCACAATCAATGAGCGACCAGCTGCAACTCCCCGAGCAGGGTCGCGCGGCGCTGCTGCGCTCGCGCGCGGAAGCCATGGACGTCGCGCGCGAGCGCGTACGCCGGCCGCTCGCGACCAACACCAACCGCACCTACGATTCCGCGCGCGGGCAGTGGTGCGCCTACTGCGACGCGCTGGGCATCGCGTGGGGCCCGGTCAATGCGACGGAGTTGGTGCTGTACCTTGAGCAACTCAGCCTCAAGCGCGCGCCCAACACCGTGCGCCTGCACCTGGCAGCGATCGCCGATCTCGACAAGGCATGCAGGGTGTGCCCGACCGATCCGAAACCGAGCTCGATCCGCGAACACTATGTGGTGCAGCGCTGGTACCAAAGCTGGGCGCGCGAGCACGCGGAAGGCCCGAAGCGGCGCGCGGCCGCGCTGACGGGATTCGGGCTCGAGCGTCTCTTGCGCGCCGCGGCCGAACCCCCCAAAAACGCCGCGCGCGCGGCGCACGTGCCGCGCTACCTGCGCGATCGTTGTCTGATTCTGTTCGGCGCATCAGGCGCCTTTCGCGCGAGCGAGCTCGGCGCCCTGGAGCTCGGCCAAGTGCGGCACGACGAGCGAGGCCTCAACGTGTACGTGGCGCGCAGCAAGGGCGATCAGACTGGCAAGGGGGCCGACGTCGCGCTGCTCCCCCAAGGCAAGCTCGCCCTTTGCCCGATCGCGGCGTTCTCGGCGTGGCGTACGGTCCGCGGAGACGCGCCGGGGCCCCTCTTTCCCGGCATCGATCGATCCGGCGCGCTCGATCTCACGCGCGGACTGTCCGAGCGTCAGATAACCCGGCTCGTGTCGGAGTACGCCAAGCGCGCCGGACTGGAGCTCCAGATCTCCGCTCACTCGCTCCGCGCCACGCTCGCTACGCTCGCGAGCTCGAACGGCCATGCGCTTGATCGCATCATGAAGCACATGCGCTCGAAAAGCGCGCACGTGGCAGCGGGCTACGTGCGGCAAGGCGAACTGTTCAGGGACAACGTGACGGGCGGGCTGTTCGACTAGAGCAGGGGAACGCCGTACGTCTCCAAGATCCATGCATAGACGATCGCGCGCTGGATGGCACTGAGAGCCGGAAAGCAGCAGAACGCACCCAACCGCATGCTAGTTGGGTAGAGCGCTGGCGTGGGGAATGCGTTGGCGCCGATCGTCATCGGCACGTCAGCGGGATTGCCGGGCGTGACGGCTGCCGCGTACGCGCCGCTTGTCGCGAGCGTCCCTTTTTGGCGCAGCTCGTACTGGGGAGCTCCCGCGAGCTCGTAGCGCGCCAAGATCGCCGTGGGCACACCGACCGCGGATACGCCGAAGCCGGACACCTGGACCACGTAGAGCCCGCCCGCGAGCAGATTCTCACCGAAGCCTGCTCCGAAACCCCAGTAGGACTGATTGCCGGGACCGAGGCCGTACGTGGTCGCGGCGAACACTTCGCCCAGGCCCGATTGCTGCGCCAGCACGGACACCTGTTCGTACGAGACGCCATCGGCCGCGAACGACCAAGCGGCCGGCGGACGATTCGACCGGTACACCTGGCCCCCCGTGAAGCTCACGATCGGCGCGTTGTTGAACGCTGGATCGTTGACGGGCGCCGCGACCTGGAACGCGGCGTTCGATTGCGTCATGAAGTGCGCCGTCGGATCGTTCCAGTCCGCGAACGAGACGACCTTGCCCGCAAGTACGACGTTGGCGGGATTTCCCGCCGTGAAGACCGGCCGGCCTTGCGCGATCTGCAGCACTTGCTCAAACAGACTCGGCGCGATGCCGTACTCTTGCAGGATCCACGCGTGCACGATCGCGCGCTGCGCGGGCGTCAGCGCCGGAAAGTGCAGCACGGCCGCCCAGCGGCCGACGAACGCGAACGTGATCGCCGGGTAGGAGTTGCTCAACAGGCGCAGCGGATCGCGACTCGGACCACTCGGCGAAGGGGGGGAACTGTACGCGCCCGACGCGTCGAGCGCGCCGCGCGTGCGGAGCTCGTATTGCTGCGCGCCTGCGAGCTCGAAGCGAATGTCCGTGTAGATGGGCGCGCCGTTCAACAACGTGCCGTAGGACGCGTTGACCGACGAGCCGGTCGTGTTCAGCAGGGTCGCAGTGCTTTTGCCCGGGACGCCTCCGAAGTAGGCCTGATAACCGCCGACACCGGGCGATACCTCAGTCCCATCGGTCACCATGGCGGGGCCGCCCACGTTCGCAGGCGCGAAGACGCGGAAACTCTCGAACGAGATCCCATCCATTGTGTAGCTGTAGAAGCTCGCGGGTTTCGTGGACTGATAACCCTGAGTCCCATTGGAGGTTACCACCGGCTTGCCGTTGAACTCCGCATCCACGACTGGCGCGGGCACCTGTAGCGCCGCGTTGGGTTGGGTCAGGAAGTGCGTCGGATCGTTCCAATCGACGAACGAGACGACCTTGCCCGCAATGATGATGTTCGCAGGGTTGCCGGCCGTGAACACAGGCCGCCCGGCCGCGAGCGCCAAGACTTGCTCGAACAACGTAGGAACAGGGGGGGGCGGCGCACCGCCTTGACGGCCGAGATCAAAGGGACCCCAGCGTCTCGGCCCCGGCGGTCGCAGAAAAGGATGCATTCAGCGCACCCAAAACGTGACCTGGACGAGCGCGTTGTCGACCGTGTCGTAGTTCACGATCTCGATCGTCTCTTGCCCCGATGGAACGTGCGTCGGGATGCTGGGAATCTGACGCTCGACAAAGATCTCGCCGCCCATCCGCACGCCGATATCCAGGTTCGAAAGCACGGTCACCCACTGCGCGCCGGGCGGAATGGCAAAGGACGCCACGCGCGGATCGGGCCCGCCATCAAAGCCAGCGACCAAGACTTCGGTCGTGAAGGTGAACGTCGCAGGCTCGCCAGCGACATCGCCCGGAGAGGGAACGATCGAAGACTGGATCGAAAACACGCCGGGCAGAAGTGCGGTGTCGCCCCAGCGCGCGACACTCACGCGCGCGAACAACTGCGCGCCCAGTGCGTAGCGACCGGGGCGTAGGTCTG
>Ga0307498_10000099_pt1 | contig 9415 bp, 12 predicted proteins | sample 12_S_MG_FD_201369 | JGI IMG/M metagenome (GOLD analysis project Ga0307498, IMG submission 201369) | Soil microbial communities from Populus trichocarpa stands in riparian zone in the Pacific Northwest, United States - 12_S | ecosystem: Environmental > Terrestrial > Soil > Riparian zone > Trees...
GTGTGCGCGCGTCAGTACCGCTCCGGAACGTACATCTCCTGCGGAATCGGGCCCCGGTGATAATCGGGATTGCGGACGCGAGGCGGTAGCTTAACTGTCTTGCGCGAGATCGTTTCGTACGGAACCTGGGTCAGCAAATGGCTGATGCAATTCAGCCGGGCCTTTGTCTTATCGACCGCTTCCACGATCCACCATCGTGCTTCTGGAATGTGGGTGTGCTCCAGCATCGTTTCTTTAGCCTTGGTATACTGCTCCCATCGGCTTCGCGATTGCACATCCATTGGGCTCAGCTTCCATTGCTTCAATGGGTCTTGGATGCGCATCATGAATCGAAATTGCTGTACATCATCAGTGATTGAAAACCAGTACTTGATGAGGATGATTCCGGAGCGCACCAGCATTCGCTCGAACTCCGGAACCGATCGGAAGAACTCCTCACAATCAGCTTCTGTGCAGAACCCCATCACCCGTTCGACGCCGGCGCGGTTGTACCAACTTCGATCGAAAAGGACGATTTCCCCGCCGGCAGGAAGGTGCGCGACGTAGCGTTGGAAATACCATTGCGAACGCTCCCGCTCATTTGGCGCGGGCAGCGCTGCAACCCGGCAGATGCGCGGATTTAGGCGTTGGGTAATCCGTTTGATCACACCACCCTTTCCTGCTGCGTCGCGGCCTTCAAAGATTACAACCACTTTCTGTTTCTTTTGCACCCAGCTTCATCGATGCTGTCCGCCATCTCGTCGGCGATGCGGGAACGAAGTGCCTGCTCCTTCGACTGTTTCAATTTATCCATGTCCCGTCTCCTCTAGATTCCCCGAAATTCATTTATAGCCACGATTACATGAGTTTTCAGCCGTCAACATGACATGCCGTCACGAATCTCATTTTCAATAATCGATAGGCGTCGCGGACGTGACCGGGTCCTGCACGACTAAACAAATCATGAGCGTACGCCGACCCGTGTAATTCCCTGCTAACAGGGAAAAGAACAGGGAATTTCATCAAATCCGTGCGCTGGCTGCAATTTTGAAAGCAGACACACGAGCAAAAGACTTTCAGCCAATTTCCCTACGCAACAGAACAGGGAAATTTTTTGAAGGAACAGGGAATTTGTACGCGAGAACAGCGAATTTTGAATCGATATAGTCAGGGTGACTTTTTGGATGCCAGACCACTCACACGAATTGCACGGCATAGACCGGTGGCAGAGTGTGCGTTACGCACACCCAGCTTTCCCCCTGATCCTCGCTGACCCAAAGGCCGCCCGTAGTGGAGCCAAAGGCAAGCCCGTTGCCGTCCAAGTCCAACGCGAGCGCATGGCGGTAGACGACATCATAGGCGTGTGACTGCGGTAACCCGTTTGTCAGGATATCGAAGCTCTTGCCGCCGTCGCGCGTGCGCGTGACTACCAGTTTCCCCTCGCGTGGGATGCGTTTTTCATCCTTGATCTCAGGGATAAACCATGCCGTGTCGGGCTCTCGTGGGTGTACGACGACCGCAAATCCGAAACTTGAGGGTTCGACGTCGGTGACCTCCGTGAACGTCCGTCCTTCGTCGGACGAGACGAAAATACCGTTATGGTGTTGCACCCACATGCGCTGTGGCGCTGCCGGACATTGCACCAGCCGGTGGACATCCTGAGCAACCGGGTCGTGGGTCGACTCTGGCGGTGCGTATTCGGCGCGCATACCTTCACCGCGTTGTGTCCAACTCGCGCCGCCGTCCTCAGTGAACCAAATACCGCCCGTCGACACTGCGACCCAGACGCGTTGCGAATTGCGTGGGTCGACACAGATTGAATGAAGACCGGGAAGATCCGCTCCGCCGCCTGACCACTGCTTGCGCTTAGGGTGGTCCCAAAGGGCTCGCATCATCTCCCAGCTCTGCCCGTGATCGCTTGAGCGGAAAAGACCGCCCGGAAGCGTTCCACACCAAATGACGCCTGGCTCGTCGGCTCCCCCGGACTCGAGCGCCCAAATGCGAGCCGTGCTCCAATCCAAGGGCCGGCCCCACATATCGGTCTCTTCGTAGCCTTCCGGTTTGGGTGGATACGTCGGGGCGGTAATCTCCTCCCAGCCAGTCGCTGTCGAGCGGTGGAGCTTGACGCCGAAATGACCGTGATCGAGAGCCGCATATCGCCGGCCATCGCGTTCATCAGCAAGGGTGACAGAGATATTATCGCCCAGGAAATCGACGGCGGAAATCGCCCATGCCCCTCTCTTACGCAACACCGTGAATAATCCTTTGCGGGTCGAAACGAGAAGCGTGTCGCTCATCATCACCCTCCTGACAGCGCTTGAAGCACATAGATTGTGCTGGTCTCGGTCACGGTGTCGCCAAGCCTCGCCCGGTCGCGGATCATCCGACCATCGAGGAAGATCGTCATGTGCTTGCGCAATCCAGACTGGTCATCGAGCACGTAGCTTCGCGCCTGGGAATTCTCCAAGAAGATATTCTCCAGAACCTCACGCACGGTTCGTCCAGGTGCTTCCGCGTTCGGGCACAAGACGTGACGCTGGATGTTGGGTGTGAATACGACCTTGGCCATCAAATTTGCTCACCCTTTGGGAGCTGGCACGCCCAACTTGGACTGTTGCCGATTAGGAGCCCGGTATCGGAAGAACGGGCATGATCTCGACGCGTTCCCCGGGGAAAATCGTAAAGTGCGGATGTCCCTCGAATAGTTTGGCTGCAGCCTCGTGCGAGTCCGCGCGAACGACCATGTAAGCACCCATCTCATTGCTTGTATCTTCGATGCCGCGTTGCGAGACTTTTTTCGTCTTGCCGAGTGGTCCGCCCATGGCAACGATTGCGGATTGATGTTTTTCGGTCCACGCTTTCCAAGCCGCTATCCCCTCTTTTTGCTTCGCGAGTCGCTCCGCTTCTGGAAGGGCATTCCATGCTGTCATTCGCGGGTTCGTCTTGCTGCCGAGAAACACCGTGAGAAATGTGTTGTTTGCGCTCATGAGATTTCCTTTCTTCTACGTTTTGCAGGTTCAAACAAAAGTTCAATGTACCGATGCAGGTGATCGATGCTGGCGGCGGCGATCTCTGCGCCGCCTTTAGCCTTGGCCAGCACGAAGGCGCCTTGCAGAACCGCCTGCGTGTGCAGCGCAAGGCTCTTAGCGGTCCAGTTCGCGCGTATCCGGTAAAGCTTCATGGCTTTGGCGATATCGGCCTCGACTTTCGCCGCATGGCCGCTGATGCTGGCATCGCAGGCATCGCGGATCGCAGGGTTTGATTCATAAACCTCCTGCACCATCGTTCCGACGAGGCAGGTAAATTCCGCGACCTCACCTCTCAAGATCGACTTGCGGAAATCGATGTAGCCCAGGACGCGATCAAACGGGTCTTTGTGCTTGTGATAGGCGCCCCCTTCGAAGAGGGCGCCGGTCATCTCGGACCAATAATCCGCCACTGCGACGGCGAGCGCTTCTTTGTCCTTAAAGTGATGAAAGAATGAGCCTTTGGCGACACCTGCTCGGCCGCACAGCTCATCGACAGTTGTCGACGCATAACCCTTCTCTCGGATCAGCGCGAGCGCAGCGTCCAGCAGCTTTTGCCGAGCGGGCGCTGTTGGACGCCTTATGGGCGGAGTCTGTTTCCTCATCAAACGAATATTAGACCGACTAGTCGGTATAAGTAAAGTAAACGCTCAGTTTGCAACGCTGCTAGCGGCTGTGAAAACTTCCTACTCTGCGTTTGCAATGCGGCGGACGAAATTATCCGATGGGGCACCATTGAGGTCATCAATGGCAAAGCAATTGAGCGAATTAAGCCACGGGTAAAAGGTGCACGCTCTGACACGCCTATCGCGTTCCGCATTCAGCTCGTGCCTAATGCAAGCCGGACGCGCGAGATTCAACGGTGATTTGCACGCGCTCACGGCCGTTTAGTTTTAAGCTATTTGTCAAAGTTGGTATAATGGCCTGTCTTTAGCCTCAGGCAATGAAGACATGACTAGTGGCCGGGACGTTGCAGACCTTTATCAAGAGTTCACCGAAGCGCTGACCGAGGTTCTGGCGGAGAATTCCGTTGGCCCGGCACGCCGTGGTCGGCTCGCTAGGGCTCGCGCTGCCGTCAAGAAGCATCCCAAATATACCGAACATGAGTATCTTCTGGCGGTTGAAGCTGCATTCCAAAAATGGGAAGCCATCCAAAACGTCGGTGGTTAGGACCGCGCGGTACACCAACCATTTGCAAAGCACGGGGCCAGGATTAAAGAACGGTGATCCGGAACGACGCCAAATACTTCATCGCCCACGGCGAACTCTGTGACACGCTCCCCAAGTGTACTGACGACGCCTGAAAAGTCGCGACCGAGGATATGCGGGAACTGGTTGAGCGTGTAGCGCCCTCCTCCTTGCCGCACCTTGGAGTCGGCGGCATTTACGCTCGCCGCGTACACGTCCACCACCACTTCGCCGGGTCCAGCGGTCGGATCTGGCGCCTCGCCGTAGCGGAGCATTTCCGGTCCGCCGTGGTTCGTGAGCAGCACTGCTTTCACTGACAATCTCCGCAGAGCGGCGACCTGCTCGCCACATCAGAGGACCGCCCCCACGCAGCTGCGCAAGCATTGACGCCGCCCTGGGCTTTGATAAATCTTCCTTGAGCTGCACGCGTCGCGCCGTACATATTGGATGGCCTTCAGGTCCTGTTCTGACTATATCGGAACCACGGCCTTTGGGGACGGCGAGGACCGCGACGGTCGGCGGGTCCGCCACTTAGTGCGCTATCGCCAGCTTGACGGCCTTGAACGCGCGAGCGGCCGCCGTGACCGATGTCTCGATCGGGAAGCGCTCCGCCGACGAGCCGCCGACATAGCCGTCGAGCCGCGGCTCGACTTTGAGAAAGTCCGCGAAGTCCTCTGGCGTCTCGATGGCGCCGCCATGACAAGTGACGATGCGGTCGGCATATTTGCCCGCTAGCGCATCGAGAACCGCTGCCGCGCGCATCACCGCTGCGTCGCGGTTCATCACGGTCTGCGATCCGACGGTGCCACCAGAACTGTTGCCGAAATGCACGATAATATTGTCGATGCCTGCTTCCGCCATCGCCACCGCCTCCGCTGCCGAAGTACAGAATGCCTTGGTGAACAGCCCCATTCGCGCGGCCTCCCCCAGCGTTGCGACCTCGCGCGCAAAGCCCATGCCAGTCTCTTCCAGATCGCTGCGGAACTTGCCGTCGATCAGCGCCACGGTTGGGCAATTCATCACGCCGTCGTAGCCGGCTGCCGCCACACGACCAAGGAAGCACTTCATATCGCGCGTCGGATCGACGCAAAGCAGGCCGGCGATAAGCGGGCTCTCGCGCACAACATTGATCAGCGAGCGCTCGCCAAGGTCCAGCGTCAGCGCATTGGCGTCACAGATCGGTAGATAGCCCGCCATCGAACTCAGGCCCTGCATGCGGAAATAGGCCAGGCAATGGGTCGTGACGAGGTCGGCGCCGCCGCGTGCCGCCATTTTGGCGGTGATGCCTGACCCGCACAACGCATCATAGATGGCACGCCCCGCTTCACGTTCCGCCCGCAGACGTGCAACGATGCTTGCACGAACAAACCTGCCCGCCATGCTTTCCTCCCGCTCATGCGACCCTGTGAGGATCGGCCTGCGCGTTTCAGATATTACCCGCTGATGTGACCGATGACAGGCTTCCGATCGGCCAGCATATGGCCTTTCGACCTTGTGGCCAGCGCCGAAGCTCGATTGCTTTCATTGAAGAGGAAAACTCCCCGCCGTGGCGCCATTTCTAGTGCTATTTTGCAGCCACGCCCTCGCAGCTCGTACTTGATGGAGCCAGTGCCTTTACCGGATCGGTGTGAAATTCAATTTCACCGTTCGCAGCCAGTTGCAGGCGTGTGACCAAGCGCCAGTCCTGATCATCGCTGTTCGGATAATCGAGTCGAAAGTGTGCGCCGCGGCTTTCGGTGCGATTGAGACTGGCGATGGTGAGGATGCGTCCCAGTAGCGCAAGATTGCGCACCGACAGCGCGCTCTCCAGTTCCTCGCCCCGCACCGTGTCCGAGTTACGCGCCTTATCGTCGAGCCGCATGGCCGGAAGGTCTTCGCGCTCGATGCGTTCATATTCGGCAAGCGCCTCACGCAGCGTTCGCCCTTCTCGGATGGGGCCGAGCTTGTTGTGCGCCAGTTGGCGGCAACTCATGCGTAGATCCGATTGCAAGGGACCTCGGTCGCGGCTCATTAGACCGGCAAGCCAGGCCTGTTCGGATTGCGGAATGGCATCGTCGTCCGGCTCCGGTAATTTTATCCGCGCTTCTTTGACGAGCGCCGCCGCTTTTTTGCCAGCGCGACGGCCATAGACCAGCGAAGCCGACAAGGCCGAACCGCCAATGCGGTTGCCGCCATGAATGCCGCCGGCCGTTTCGCCGGCGGCGAACAGACCATCGAGCGGCGTCTTACCATCGACGTCAATCTTGAGGCCGCCGAGCCACGTATGGCTTCCGGGCGCGACCTCCAACGGCGTTTTGCTGATGTCGATGTGTCGGTGCAGGCAGGTCTTGTACACGTGCGGAATCTGTTTCTGGATGACATCCATGGGGACTTTGGTGGCATCCATGAAAATCCCGCCAGTTGAGGTCGCGCGTCCGGCGTGAATTTCCTTGGCCATGGCGAGAATCACTTCCGAGCGGGTCGATTTTTCCGCAGTATCCGGGAAATAACGCTTGAGAAATTCCTCGCCTTCGCGATTTCGAAACACCGCACCGGCGTTGATGAAGCCGGTGGGATGCGGAGCAAAGCCGAACAATTCCTTGGGCGAACAGCACATCGCCTGAAAGTCGATCATCTCGATACCGAGCAACGGCACGCCGGCGCGAAAACCGAGCACGTAGCCGTCGCCCGTCACTTGCGGCGGGTTGTCGTTGACGTAGAACAGTCCGCTGCCGCCGCCGGTGCAAAGGATGATTTGCTGCGCATGGTAGATCACGAGCGCACTGTTATGATAGTCCACGCCCCAGGCGCCGACTACGCGGCCATCCCGTTTGATGAGGTCGACGACGGCCGTGATCGAATGTTTCTCGATGCGTGACTCGGCGCGCAGCTTCTTCGACAGCACCTTGGTGATCATGTTGCCGGTGGTGTCGTAGTGATGACAAGCCCGGTTTCTGGAGTGACTGGGAAACGCCTTGAGGTCTAGTTGACCATCCGTGCCGCGGATGAAATCCGCGCCCCAAGATTGGAGATCGTGCACCACATCGACAATATCGTGGACCCACACGCGCGCGAGCGCGGGATCAATGAGTTCGCCGTCGTGACTAAGGATGTCCTGGAGATGAAGCTCTGGGCTGTCGCCCGCGCCCATGGCGGCGGCGAAACCTCCACGCGCCACCGTAGTCGTTCCGCTGGTGGCGCGCCCCTTGGTCACCTGGATGACGCCGACGCTGGCTTGCGCGCATTCGAATGCAGCCATGGTGCCGGCCGCGCCGCCGCCAACGATCAACACGTCGGTTTGGTGATGTTTGACGGGAATTTCGAGGCGCGGGAGTTTGGACTGCATTGCCATCTTTGCCGCGTCAAGCCTTTGCGATTTCAATGAAGGCGTCCACGCAGGCATCGGCAAAGATGATGTCGTTGACGTGCAGCGCATGTTCTTCGACCGCCGCGCCCTTCAGGTGAGATTTCAGGGTATCCATGAACAGTTGATATTCTTCGGAACGCCTCCACGGGCCCTTGTCGTTCCCGGCAAGGTCGGTCGCGCGGCGCTTGGTATGCTCGCTGAAGCCATTCAGCGGCACGAGAATGCGCACAGGCCCTTTGGCGGCATTGAGCCGCGTGGCAATTTCGTAGCCTAGTTTTTCGAATTCCTCAGCGTTCGTTCGCATCAGCAGGTTCTGTGCGTTATAGCGGAAAAATTCGCGGGCTTGGTAACGCTCGGGCACATGATTTGCCCAGAAGTTAGCATGGTCGATTGCACCGGGCACGACCACTTGCGGCAAACCAGCCGCTCCCGCGCTAGTCAATCGCGTGTTGCCGGCGGAATATACACCGTCGACGACCAGATCGGCCAGCTCGTGCGTGGTGACATCGACAACGCCCATGAGTTCGCCCGACGCCGCCAGACGTTCGAGCGATTTTCCGCCGACGCCCGATGCGTGAAACAGAATCACTTCGTAGCCCAGAGATTCGAGCCGCTCGGTAACGCGTTCGACACAAGCGGCCGTACCGCCGAATGACGAGACCGCGACCAGCGGCGTTTTTTTTGTCCTGGTTTTTTGTATCGCCGCACGGTTATTGACGGCCGCGGCCACCGCCATCGCGGCGTTTTCCATGACCGATTTGGTGATGCGGTTGAGCGAAACGTCGCCGATCGAGGGGTACATTGCGATGTCGCTCTCGGCGACATACCACTGTACGGCCGCGGTTCCAGCGACCGTACTGATCATCACCTTGGGCACCAGGTAGGGTAGTGCCCGAAGGATCGAACAGACGAGATTGGTCCCGTTCGCCCCGCCGAGCCCGATTGCGCCTGAAACTTCATCCTTGACGAATTTGTCGAGCAGCATCTTGGCGCCGCCCTCGATCATCACCGCAGCGGCTTCCTGGCGCGAGCGTTCGTGCAGTGCTTGCCAAGACGCACCTGCCGCGGCTGCGACGTCTGCGGCCGCTAGATCGGCATCGTCGGCATCGTGTAATTTTAAGGATAAATCGACGATCCACGGTGTCGCGCCGGCGCGTGCCAGTACGTCAGCGACGAAACGGGCTTCTTTGCCCTTGGTATTCATCGTCGCCAATACTGCGACCGTCGGTCTCGATGAACTCAAGAAGGCCTCACGAGACGTTTGCTTGGCATTGGATCAGTGCAGTTAGACATATTCTCTGCGACAAAGCGATATCGGCTGCGATCACCTAGACGCCAGGCAGTCAAGGCCGACGCTCGTACTTGTCCGCTGTTACCCCAATAGTTGACAAACGTGGGAACGATTGGATTGCCCACTTGGTGCCAGAAGCGGACATTACGCGACGACCGATCCATAAATTCCTTTGCAGGAAGTGACAACTCCCTCCCGTTCATTTGAATGCTACGACCAACGCGATGAACAGGACAGCGAATGTAGCGGGGAAAGCAAGCGCCAATGTCAGCGCGGTTCTGGGGGCGCGGTTCTTCAGGGCGAGCACGAGAGCGGGTGCGCCGGTCACAAGAACAAGCGCCGTCAAAGCCATCCCCACAACGTTGTCCAATCCTTTCGTGGCCTGATCGGATTCCAACAGGAAGGTCGCAAATACGATGAAAACCCACGCCACGAAATCGAGGAGGGATACTATGATCGTGGCAAGTCGAAGGGTCATACGACTAATTTTACCGAATGATGCGCATCACGGTTTACTGCGCGACAAGCTCGATCGCGATTCGACGATGAAGCTTCTTAAGACGATCAATTAATTTGACTCGGCTA
>Ga0307498_10000100_pt1 | contig 9408 bp, 13 predicted proteins | sample 12_S_MG_FD_201369 | JGI IMG/M metagenome (GOLD analysis project Ga0307498, IMG submission 201369) | Soil microbial communities from Populus trichocarpa stands in riparian zone in the Pacific Northwest, United States - 12_S | ecosystem: Environmental > Terrestrial > Soil > Riparian zone > Trees...
AACTCCGCACAGGGAAGCGAGCAAAACGAACCTGTGGCCTGTGGACGTCGCATCGGTTGAGGAACAGTACCCCGGATACAGCAGGCGAACGTTTGGCTGTCGCTTATGCGACGGGACCATGACGGAGTGGGGTCCTACGCCAAACGAAGACCCATATTCTCGCCAGCTCTGACTATTTGGCTGAGGCGGACCAGCATCCCGACGAAGAACTTACACACTTTTATCGCCTTACCATCTAACGCCGTTGCCACAATCTTTTTATCAGAAATATGACGGTCAATCGATCTTCCACAACTTTGAATTCGCGCAATGCGGCCCGGAGGGTGGTAAGAAAGTGCGATTGTCATCTTTGCAGGGCCCGTTCATAATTCTGTCACACGCGAAAATTGCAGCGAAATTGGGGGTGCGTAATGTGGGTTCCGACGCAGGACGAGGCGGTGGAGATGTACGCCCGCTTTTTGGCAGCACGTCATGGACTTGCCGCCGGCCGACTCGCTCGCAAGACCGCTGACAGTCTTCAAGCCAAAGGCGACTTTGAAGGTTACGCCATCTGGGCTCGTGTAGCCGATGCCACTGAGCGCGGGCCGGCAAAGAGCGCCAGTGTGGAAAGCGTCATGGCCGTGTCGTGAACTTGCCTTCTCGTGGCATGCCTTCCTCTATCTGATCCCCTTTTTCTCGCCCTCGGTTGGCTCACCCGCTGAGGGCTTTCTTTTTTTGTCCGCCATTGGCACTTAGCGGAAACTTAAACGACGACTATTGATGTCAGCTGTCAGGGGTAGGGGACATCGCGCGACGTCATCACAATGTCCGCTTGCGACCCAGGGCGGACATCTAAAAAAGACGTGGACTCTTGTCCGCGGTAATTCCGAACGTCGGTAAAACCGGATAAACGTCAAGCAGTTCTTGTCGCGTTATTGATTCTGCCTTTCTTGCAGCTTGGAAAGAGCAGTCATGCGCGGACGAATCTGCTCTGTACTGATGTCCCTTCTGTTACTTTCTGCGCAATCCCGCGCCGAAACGGCGTGCGTCGATCTCGCACAACTGGCGCATTCGACCGTAGGTATTACGCGATATTTCGATGAGGCGGCGCGCAACGCACAGTCCGACGTGGTCGGCATTCATGGCACCGCGTGGTTCCAATCTGCGACCAATGTCGTCACTGTCGGGCACGTCGCTACTGCGATGGGACTCTCGACCGAGGACTGGAAGCCCCTCGATATCAAGGACGGCGCCGAGAGCAAGTTGATCTCTGCTCGGATTCAGCGCTGGGTGGCAGCGATACGGAAAAATTGGTTGTGCTCGAATTGCAAACGGCGTTTCCCGCCGCCCGGAGCGTTGCCATTCGGATGGCACCACTTAGGTCGGAAGATCGTCTCGTGACGCTCGCCTACCCAAATCAAAACCCACGCTTTGTGAGTGGTCGGTTCGTGCAATATGCGACCGACGGCAGGCTCGCGGGCACAGCGCTCCTGGAAATGTACGAAGGAGATAATCGCTTTGCGGTAGACCACGGCGCCTCGGGCGCACCGGTGTTCGATTGCGAGGGTCGGATTGCGGCGGTCATTAGCACCGTGATCACGCAAATTTTGCGGACGCCATTTGGCGTATTGCGAATTTCGACGGGCATGGGGAACGCCCAATGTCGTGTCTGTGCCGGTGCAAAAGCTGACGGAATTTTCCGAAGCCCGATGACCGCGTTTGCGCGCCGATTCCGGCGAGCCGGTGGCAAACCGTGTTGGGCCAGGGTCGATGGCAGCCCTTTCGCTGGCCTTCCAATCTGATAAACTTTTAACGCTCAGAAATGGGACGCATTCATGCACTTCAAATTGATTGTTGCTGCCTTGGCAATCGCCGCCGTACCCGCATTGGCGCAGGCTCAAGCGCCTAACCCGCCGAAATCTTCCAAACCTACGAAACCTGCAAAAGCTGCGCCGGCTGCGCCGGCTGCCCCGGCGAGCAAAGCGGCGGCCGCGCAAAAGCTCGTTAAAACGATCAGCACTGACAAGGCCAAGACGCAGACCTACTGCGATATCGGCAAGCTCGGTGACCAGATTGAGGAGGCCGAGCAGAAAAAAGATCTGAAGAGAATCGATGACCTGAATCGGAAAATGGACGAACTGGCTACGAAACTTGGTCCCGAATACGTCGCATTAATGGGTGACTTACAGGACATCGATCCGAGTTCGAAAGAAGCTCAGGATATTAGTTCGACGCTCGAGGGGCTCGACAAGCTGTGTGCGAAGTAACAACGAGCGACCTCGCAGCCGAAGCCACCGACCCCCGCGATCAAATCCAAGTATCCCGACATTTAACGCTGCTAGGGCAGCCCGCTTCCAATCTCCCGAATTGACCGTGTAACATGCCGCGTCTGAGCCTCCGGGGGGCTACGATGAGGCGACGAGAATTCATTGGAGGCATTTTAGGTTCTGCGGCCACTTGGCCGCTCACTGCGCATGCGCAACAGGCCGATCGCATGCGGCGCATCGGCGTCCTCATGGCCTATGCGGAGGACAATCCGGACGGGAAGCCCCGTCTCTCGGCATTTACGCAGGGCTTGCACGAGTTGGGTTGGACCGACGGTCGTAATATTCGTATTGAGTATCGCTGGAGCGCGGGCGATGCCGAACGTACGCGCAGATATGCGGCAGAATTGGTGGCACTCGCACCGGATGTCATTTTGGCCGGCAACACCTCTACCGTGGGGCCGTTGCAACAAGCGACCCACACCGTGCCGATTGTATTCGCTGGTGTCGTTGATCCGGTTGGCGCCGGCTTCGTCGATAGTCTGGCGCGCCCGGGTGGACATACGACTGGGTTTACGCAGTTCGAATACGGCATGAGCGGCAAATGGCTAGAGTTGCTCAAAGCGATCGCTCCCCGCATGACGCGGGCTGCAGTGCTACGCGATGTGACGATAGCCGGAACTGGCGAATTTGCCGCAATCCAAACCGGCGCGCCGTCGCTCGGTGTGGAGGTGAGCCCACTTGGCTCCCGCGACGCCGGTGAGATCGAGCGCGGCATCGCCGATTTCGCGCGCGCGCCAAATGGCGGACTTATTGTAGCGACGGGCGCATCGGCGGTTGCTTATCGCCAATTGATCACTGCGCTCGCGGCCCGCCACCGTTTGCCGGCGATTTATCCGTACCGCTTCTTCGTCGCCGTCGGCGGCCTGGTTTCCTATGGGCCCGATCGGGTCGAGCCCTTTCGGCGAGCAGCGGCTTACGTCGATCGCATCCTTAAGGGCGAAAAGCCAGGCGATCTTCCTGTGCAGGCGCCTACCAAGTATGAACTGATTATCAATCTCAAGAGCGCAAAAGCGCTCGGCCTGACCATTCCGCAGTCGCTGCTCGCCACAGCCGACGAGGTGATCGAGTAGGCGCGCTATCCGCTTCTGGCACTTAGCGGCAGCGGGCATGCCGCAGACGCGAGGGCTCATTGATCCAGGCCAATTTATTCGTCACGTTGTTGTTTGCTAGCTGCTGACAAAAAGGAGGCTTGGCGGTGTACGCGCTCATCACAGTGATCGGGGTCCTCTCATCTGGCAGTTCAGTCATACCTGTCGGCGTAACGTCCCAACTTGTTGGAAAATTCAAGACCCTGGATGATTGCAAGGCGGCTGCCAGTTAGCCCCATGCCGGAGGCACGATTCCGGATTTCAATTTCTCGACCACCTGGGGAGTCAATTGGTATTGCACCTACACGGGTGCGAATCGACTCGACTGACGGGGAACCGCCCCGTCACGAAAAGTCTAGTCGGCCCACGCTGAAGCGGCGTCTCGCGGGACTTTTACTGGTATCTTACCGAGGTCTATGCTTTCGGCGGTAAAGCAGACATCAAAATTCGAGGCCGGAATGTTCGTGTTTGCCTTAGATGGACATAAAGCCCTTACCTCTAGGCGGCGCAGCCTGCTATGTTTAGCCGCAACTGCGAGCGGGGGCAACGATGCGACGGCGTAAAAAAAAAGATGAAAGCGCTGGCGCCTAAATCAGCTGCGGGAATACTGTTTTGTGCCTGCTTAGTGTTCAGCTTTTCTGCTGACGCATTCGACTTGAACGGCACCTGGACTACCGATGATTCGAACTGCAGCCGGGTATTCGTCAAATTTCGCTGACCAGGAACGCCGACTCGGTGGATATCAAAATCCACGGGGGAGGGGCGGGTGATCAAAGTGTGCAGCGAAAGTCTCATCGTGAGCAGTGTCCGTTCTGGCAGTAAAGCGGACACCACAACTTCGGCCCCCGAACCCAGTCGCCTTCGTCGAAATCGACCGTTTCAGTAAAAAACAAGTGCTGAAAACAGCAAGGGCTTTTCACCCCCGATGAATCGATCAACATCGCTCGTGGCTTGTCCCGAAGGGAACAATCTTGTTGTTGGTGTCATGCCCAATGTCAGCGCGTCCCAACCATGGAATCCCGGACCTCTGACACCAGTAACGGGCAATCTCTTCTTCGTTCATTCCGAAATCGGGTTCGTTCGGGGTGATGCCACTGCAACGGCCAAGCATGACGCCCGACACCCGCCTGATTTCGACGTTACTGGTAATGTGAAATAGCGACCTATCGATCCTGTACATTGCCTCCCCCACCTCTTCCAACATAAGCACATGTCCGTCGAGGTCAGGCTGTAGCGGCGTGCCAAGTAACTGGCTGAGGACCGTCATGTTAAATGCTGCTGTCAGCTTCAAACGGCTTACCGTGGGCTCCAATGCCTCCGGCGAGCGATCGACCATCCAGGCGAGCGCTCGCCCAACCGCTGCATCACCCCCGTCTCGGAGGATATCCTGCGCCACGGGGCCATGCGCTACGGTCTCGAACCCACTCCGGTACAAGGCAGCAAGTAGAACACCGGCATCACTGTAGCCTATGTAGGCTTTTCGTCTGGACGGCTCCGTCAACTTACACATAACCGCTTCCACCACGCGGCAGGAACCGTACCCGCCGCGCGCGAACCACACCGCGTCGTAACTCTCGTCGTTGGCGATATCGAGGAAGGCCTGTGCGCGCGTTTCGTCATCACCGGCAAAATGTCCGTGCGCTGCGAAGCACTGCGGGTGGAAAACGATCTCCGGCGTCCTGTCCGGATACAGCGATCTGGCTACGGCCGGCACTCTCTCGGCAACCTCCGGAGCCATGCGCGAAGCGGGCGCGACCACGCCGATCCTGCACCTCTCTTTACTCATCCAATCGTCCAGCCCGCATTGCACCCCATCGGCAAGCCTTCTAGATTTCGCCAATGTCCCAACTTGGAGATTACTTTTTTTGCGGCGTCGGCGGTAGTGGCATGACCCCGCTCGCCTTGATCATCCAAGCCAAAGGTGGACTGGTTGAGGGTTCTGACCGAGCGCTCGACCAGGGGCGCAATGCCAAGAGATTTGATTTTCTGCGTGCACGTGGCGTGCTGCTTCATCCGCAGGATGGCAGTGGCGTTACGCGGGCCAGTCAGATCGTGGTGACGTCCACCGCTGTGGAGGAGACGGTCCCCGACGTGCAAGTCGCGCGTCGTATTGGTGCCACCGTCATGACTCGTGCGAGGCTTCTCGCCGAACTCTTCAACTCTGCCGTCTTGAGCGTCGGTGTCGCCGGCACGAGTGGTAAATCCACCACGGTCGGCATGCTCGGCTGGATTTTGCACCGTGCTGGAAAGAATCCAACGATCATGAACGGCGCGGACATGAAAAACTTCATTGATGAGGGCTCACCTTTTGCCAGTGCCAGGATCGGCGAGGGCAAGGTTTTCGTCAGTGAGTTGGACGAGAGCGATGGCTCGATTGCGCTTTACGAGCCTCGCGTTGCAATCGTGAACAACATCTCCTTGGACCATAAGTCGCTGGACGAGCTGCGCACCCTTTTCCGCGATTTCATAGCCAAGGCGCAGACGGTGGTGCTGAACCTCGACAACGCAGAAACCGCGGCACTATTGGCCGGTTTGCCGCCGGGGCAAGCGATCACCTACAGTCTGGATTCCGCGCAAGCAAACCTCCTAGCGTCTGCGCCGGTTCGATCGCCGGCTGGAATCGCGTTCCGCGTGAAGGCCCGTGAAACCGGTGAGGTCGTCGAAGTAAACCTGAAAGTTCCAGGGCTGCACAATGTCGCCAATGCACTCGCCGCTCTAAGTGCCGCGAAGATTTGCGGCGTGCCTCTCGCGGCGGCCGCGGCCAATCTCGACGAGTTCAGCGGCATCCGTCGGCGACTGGAAGTCGTGGGCACCGCAAATGAGATAACCGTGGTCGACGATTTTGCTCACAACCCCGACAAGATATCGGCCACGCTCGAAACCTTGCACGCGTTCCCCGGCCGCTTGCTGGTGATGTTCCAGCCGCATGGCTATGGCCCGATTCGTTTGATGAGGGATGGCTTAGTGAGCTGCTTTGCAAGCGGTTTGCGTGATGAGGATGTTCTGGTCATGCCCGAGCCCGTCTATTTCGGCGGCACGGTCGACCGCAGCGTCGGCAGCGGCGATGTTGTTCGCGAAATCCAGCGGTGCGGCCGAAAGGCCTTTGCGTTTCCGGACCGTCGCGCCTGTGGCGACATGCTGGTCAGGTTGGCCAGTCGTGGTGACCGCATCGTCATCATGGGCGCGCGCGACGATTCGCTTTCGCAGTTCGCGCGTGAACTCCTTGGACGGCTTGCAGTGACAAAAGATGAAGGTTCGATTGCCGCCCGGTGATTGCAAGTCACCCAAGACGTCCGTTACCGGGGGTAAAGCGGACATTGCGCTGTCTACTCGTGGCGGAGCAGTTTACCGCTTGCTATTGTCGTGGTCGTCATTTGTGAGCCAGCAACAAAGGCTGCCTCCTTCCCATCAATTGTCGCAGCCGTCACATTGGCCTATAGCGATGCGCGGCGCATCCTGCGCGCGATGACGATGCTCGTGATCTTCGCGGGGCTCATTGGGCTCGCAATCAAAGTTGCAGAGGATCTTTTTCCGCGACGTGTGTGGGGTGGTCCGCTGGGCTCGGCACTGAGCCTCGCGCTCGGAGCAGTAGAGAGCTTCTGCCTGACGCCGATCATGATCGCATTTCACCGCTTCATCATCCTCGATGAAGTTGCTCCGGGATATGTCGTCGACCCAGGCCGGCCGGGTTTCATGGAATTCTTCGGCTGGCTGGTTGCGCTCTCAATTTTAGCCGCCATCCAGACGCCCGTCGTCTTGATCACCGTGATTGTCCTATCGGTACGGCTGATCATTTTGTTTTCCGGCGCTTGCGGTAAATGCCCGCGGGGCGAATGCGCCCAATGCACTGGCTGACAGCGAAGGTCATGTCTTCCGCATTTTTATGATTTTTTGTGCTGGCAGCATTGCCGTTCGCAGTGCTCGCGGTCGCCATCACAGTTTTTCTTGGTCGAAGTATAGCCATTCCCGGCACGCCGCGGCGGTGGTTCACCTGGGTGTGAGCGCCGTCATTCAGACCGCAATCCTGATTTTGTTTGTGGCGATAACCTCGCGGCTGTTCCAGATGCTTGCTTCGCGTATTGTCGGGCAGGTCAGAGGCCAAGCCCCGTAACTCAGCCTTGAACAACCGCTAATGACACAAAGCGGGCATGTGCTGGGCCTTCTATCAGACCAGAGAAAAGCCCCGCCGAAGCGGGGCTTTTAAGTCACTGAGCTTGCTTAGGCGCTTGGCCGGTGGTCGTTGACTTGGCCTTAGGAGCGCTCGCCTTGGCGTGCTGAGCTTCGCAGCTGTTGACGAAGTTACGCCGCTTCATGAAGTGGATGGCGGAATACTTCTTGGCTGCTTGAGCTTTGCACGAAGCCTGGACATTCGCAGACACCTTTTGCTTATTGCCAGCGGCTTCTGCCGATACCGCGAACGACGCAACGAGCGCTGTTGCCAGCGCCGAAATAAGTAGCTTCTTCATGTTCCTCTCCTCTGGCCCCCAAACGCCACAGCGTCTTCGTTCCGAATATTTTCCTGTCAGTTTGTTCAGAAATAATTGGGGCCGCGCTCGAAGATTCTAGCGTGCGAACCGCGGTGAAGCGGATACGACTCAAAGCGGACATTGTTTTGCGCCCATGGACGAGCTTGCGGCGGCTCTAACACAAAGCGAGCACAAAGATAAACGGTTTGCGCCCGCGCGTGCCGAGTTAAGATCGCACTCCGCCGTTAAGGCGCGTATGAAGGCTCCGATATGCGTGAGGTCCGCTGTGGGTGTTCGGAACCGTTAGCGGACATTTTTTATGACATGCGTAGTGACAATACATCATGCTCCCACCGCCAGAGCAGTAGTATTCCTCGCATCGCTGTTCGCAAGTTGAACGATCTATTTTGGCATTAGCGACAACGGGCACGATAGCGCAGAAAATCGAAGCACCGACCGCTATTGTAATGCTTCTCACGTTTGGTCTCCTTTCGGTCTAGCGAATGTTGAATCGAATGGGCACGGTGAAATCGAACGTTTCACCGGGCATGTTCGGCGGCGGGGGCGGGAAGGGCTGCGCACGCCGCACGGTGTCGATTGTTTCCTGATCGAGTGTGGCAGATCCCGACGTCCGCACGATGCGGCTCGTAATGAGCTTTCCGTTGCGATCGAGCGTGAAGGCGAGTTGTGCGGTGCCGGTCTCGTGCCGCGCGCGGGCAGAAGGCGGATAGCCTTTGTGTTGCTCGACCTGCTGGGCAATTCTGCGATGCCAGGAGGCGACTTGCGCGGCAGAGGGCCTCGGCCGTGGTGGCGACGTCGTCTCGGGCACCGGCGGAGTTGCTTCCTCCTTGGGTTTATCCGGCGGCTTTGCCTCTTCCGGCAATTTAACCTCCGCATCCGGAACGGGCGGCGGCAGCTCAGTTTTTTCCCGCGGAGTCGGGTCAGGCTGGACGTCCTGAACGGATTTCGATTGCTGCTGTTCGGGCCCCGGCGCGAGGTCATTCCTGCTGTCCCTTGGTGGCGCCCTTAAAGGCGCGAGATCCACGATGATCGCTTCGGTGCCTTCATCGCCGGCGACGCGCTCGTGCCACGTTGTCAGCATTACTACCAGCGAAGCATGCAGGCCGATCACGACTGCCGTGCTGAGCACCCATCGGCGGAGATCGTAGCTGTCTGCAGTAATGACTGTCATTGGGCCTGCTTAAATCCTCACGCCGGTTACTCCGCGGCGCGGATAGCCGTCCCGCGATCAAGATCGCGACTCACAAGCCGGAGGACTTCTGCCGCGTTGTCTGAAAGCGCCGCCCGATAACTCGTGATCTGACGCGCGAAGAAATTGTAGATGACGACGGCGGGGATAGCGGCCGCCAATCCCAGCGCGGTTGCCAGCAGGGCTTCGGCAATCCCCGGTGCGACGACCGCAAGGTTCGTTGTGTGCGATTTCGATATGCCGATAAAGCTGTTCATGATGCCCCACACCGTGCCGAACAGACCGACGAAAGGTGCGGTTGCTCCGATGGTAGCGAGAATACCCGTGCCGCGATTGAT
>Ga0307498_10000101_pt1 | contig 9344 bp, 7 predicted proteins | sample 12_S_MG_FD_201369 | JGI IMG/M metagenome (GOLD analysis project Ga0307498, IMG submission 201369) | Soil microbial communities from Populus trichocarpa stands in riparian zone in the Pacific Northwest, United States - 12_S | ecosystem: Environmental > Terrestrial > Soil > Riparian zone > Trees...
TGTGCTCCATCGGCCACCGCTGGCGCGATCGTGCGGACGTCAGACCGCCATTGAGGTCAGGAACGACGGTCGACGAAGAAAGCTTCCAGCACGCGCTCTTCCTTGGTGGCAATTTTGTGCGGCCCGTCGAGAGCGAAATCGCTTCCGAGGGCCGTGGCTGTTGATGCAGAACTCAGGACGCGGTTCGGTCGGCTTGCCGCCTCCATGCGCGCCGCGATATTGACCGTGTCGCCCCAGACGTCATACGTGAACTTTTGGGTGCCGATGACACCCGCCATGACGGGACCTGAGTGCAGCCCGATTCGAATTGAAAACGGCTCGGGGAAGCGCAAGTGTAGCTGCCCCGCGGCTTCGATCATATCAAGCGCAAGTTCGGCTGCTGTTCGCGCATGGTCCGGATTGGGCGAGGGGATGCCTGCGATCGCCATGTAGCTGTCCCCGCTTGTTTTGATCTTTTCGACGCCAGATGCCTCGGCCAGGCGGTCGAATTCGCTGAACAGCTGGTTGAGACACTCGATAATCTCATAGGCCTTCATGCGGGCCGTAATCTTTCCGAATCCGACGATATCGGCAAAGAGGACGGTGGCACTCTCGTAATGATCAGCGATGTTGCTTTCACCGTTGCGAAGGCGAGCGGCGATCTCGGCCGGCAGGATGTTCCGTAACAAAGTCTCGGAATGCACTTTCTGTTTCTCGATCCGGGACAGATATTCGGCCTCCATCGTCCGCAGAGAGTTTCGCCGCAGGGCCGAGCCAATGCGCGCACGGAGGATGGTCGGGTTGAACGGCTTCGGCAGATAGTCGTCAGCGCCGAGCTCAATGCATTTTGATATTTTGTCAGTATCCGTGTCGGCGCTGATCATTACGACAGGAATGTCTCGCGTTTCTGCTTTACTTCGGATCAGCCGCAACACTTCGTCGCCGTTCAGATCCGGCATCATCATGTCCAGCAAAACGAGACTGAATTTTTCTTTCTCGATCAGACTTATCGCTTCGTTGCCGCCGGCGGCACTTGCGATTCTCTCAAAACCGTCGGCCTCGAGAAGCGTCTGCAACGTGTATCGGTTGTCCTCGTTGTCGTCGACGACGAGAATAGCCGGCCGTTCCGACTTCATGGCGGCAGTGGACTTCGCACGATCTCTGAGTGAATGCACAGCGTAACCGGATACCTGTCCAGTAGAAGTAATTTATCACATCATTGCTGCTAACCGCTGAGAATTGTTGCGACACGGCGCTGCAGACAGTTCCATCTGTCCGGACCGGTGCTGTCGAGAAGAGTTTGGAACTGACGGCGATGTCAAACGTCGAGCAAGTCTGCGCTCGCGAACTCCGCCTTCTCCTGGATGAACTCGAAACGTGCCTCGGCCTTCGTGCCCATCAGGCGCTCCACACTGCGTGCGGTCGATTTCATCTCTTTGTCCGCGAGAACCACGCGGAGCAACGTGCGCTTGCCGGGGTCCATGGTGGTTTCCTTGAGCTGCGCGGCCATCATCTCGCCAAGGCCTTTGAAGCGGGATACTTCGACCTTTGCGTTGGGATGGAACTCTTTCTTGAGGAGGACCTCTTTGTGCTTGTCGTCGCGCGCGTAAAAGATCTTGCCACCATGAGACAGCCGATAGAGCGGCGGCACAGCCAGGTACAGATTTCCGCCTTCGATCAGTTTCGGCATCTGCCGGTAGAAGAAGGTGATAAGCAATGACGCAATGTGCGCGCCGTCCACGTCCGCGTCCGTCATCACGATGACCTTCTCGTAGCGTAGGTCCTTCTCGTGATAATGCGTGCCAGTGCCACAACCGAGCGCTTGAACCAGGTCGGCAAGCTGGGCGTTCTGCGCCAGTTTCTCCTTGCCCGCGGACGCAACGTTCAAGATTTTGCCGCGCAAGGGCAAAACGGCCTGCGTGCGACGGTCACGCGCCTGTTTGGCCGAGCCGCCGGCGCTGTCGCCCTCGACGATGAAGATCTCCGAGCCTTCATTGGCCGAGGACGTGCAATCGGCGAGCTTGCCGGGGAGGCGTAGCTTCCGCACAGCGCTCTTGCGGGCGATGTCCTTCTCTTGCCGGCGGCGAACGCGCTCTTCGGCGCGCTCAACGACAAAGTCGAGCAACTTGTTGGCTTGCAGGGGATTGGCGGCGAGCCAGTGGTCGAAAGGATCCTTGATCGCCTGCTCAACGATACGCTGAGCCTCCGCTGTGGCCAGGCGATCCTTCGTTTGTCCCTGAAATTCGGGTTCCCGTACGAAAACGGACAGCATGCAACCGACGCCGGTCATTACGTCGTCGCTGGTGACGCCGGTGGCGCGCTTTTCCTGCCCGACACGCGCGGCATGGTCCTTTAGTCCGCGCAGCAATGCCGAACGCAAACCGGATTCGTGTGTGCCACCATCGGGTGTCCGGATCGTGTTGCAGTAAGAGTTGAAGAAGCCGTCCGTATCGGCGGTCCAGGCCACTGCCCATTCGACTGCCCCGTGACGGCCGGTCTTGCCCGCCGATCCCGTGAAGATGTCGGGGTGCACAAGCGTCGCGCCGGTTAGATTGGACGCAAGGTAATCCTTCAGTCCGTCGGCAAAATGGAACGTCGCCTTCTCCGGCACATCCTCGATGCCTTTGAGCAGGGCCTTGTCGCAATGCCAGCGAATTTCGACGCCGCCATAGAGATAGGCTTTCGACCGCGCCATCTTGAAGACGCGCTCGGGTTTGAATGCGGCCTTGGGACCAAAAATGTCCGGGTCGGGCTTGAAGCGCACGCGCGTGCCACGCCGGTTAGGCGCGCGGCCAGCTTTCTCCAATTTGCCTTTCGGCTTGCCGCGCTCGAACGCCATTCGATAGAGCTGCTGCTCGCGCGCGACCTCGACTTCCATTCGCTCGGACAGTGCATTGGCGACTGAGACGCCAACGCCATGCAGGCCGCCGGAAGTCTCGTAGACCTTTGAGTCAAACTTGCCGCCTGCGTGCAACGTGCACATGATGACTTCCAGCGCGGACTTGCTCTTGAATTTGGGGTGGGGATCGACCGGAATACCACGGCCATTGTCCGTCACGCTGACGAAGCCACTTGCCTCCATCTCCACTTCGATCCAGTCAGCATGGCCGGCCAATGCCTCGTCCATGGCATTGTCGATGACTTCGGCGAACAGGTGGTGCAGAGCTTTTTCATCAGTGCCGCCGATGTACATGCCGGGCCGACGGCGAACAGGCTCCAGTCCTTCAAGGACTTCGATGTGCTTGGCGGTATAGCCGGCTTCGGCGCTCGAGCCGCGTGCGGAAGGTTTCGCATGCGTGATTTTGGCTCGCGCTGACGCCTTCGGCGCTTTGCGAGCAGACGATTTCGCGCTCCGGGACGCATCGAAAAGGTCAGGCTGTTTTGAGGTTTTTTTCTTGGTCGCTGTCTTGGCCATAGAAGCCTTCAGATAGGGTCACGGCGAATCAGTTGCCAGCCACTATATGCCATGGCTGCGCAGCCTTGACGGCACAACCTGCGCCGTACCGCTTAAGAGAAGGTTTAAAGGCGCGCTTTTTGCGGCGCCAGTTGGCCAAAAGCCTTGTGGACAGGGGGCGGGCAACCAAAAGGAACTTCGCCCGTTATCTTGGCCATGGAGACAGGTACCAGCAAAGCAGGGCAGCGGCGCGTCGAGAAACCAGGCACCTCGCGTGGCGCGCGCCAATCAAATTTTTCGCTAGCCGTCAAAGATCCGCAACCGGTGACCGAGGTTGCGCGATTTTGGCGCACCGCGGCCCAGTCAGCCACGATCGGGATGTTCGTAATTCTTCTTGTCGTCGCGCTCAGCTTGGCGCGACCGCTCCTGCTGCCCGTGGCTTCGGCTTTCGTGGTGACTATGATGCTCGGACCGCTGTCGTCTCGGGCCGAGCGGTACAGAATTCCGTCCTTGGCGTCAGCCATCGTGCTCTGGCTACTTGTAATTGCCGTTTGCTACGGCGTGATTGTCCTTCTCGGTGCGCCGGCCGTCGATTGGATCGGTAAGGCACCGGAAATAGGGCGAAACGTTCAGGAAAAGCTGCATGTGCTCGATCGCCCATTGGCGGCCTTGCAGGAGCTGCGCGATGCGCTACTGCCATCTGACAAAAAGGGTAGCCTTGGGGTCGACATTGTGAGTTTCGTTCAACCTGCGCTTCTGGTTGTCACTCCGGCGATCGGCCAAACTTTTATTTTCTTCGGCACGCTGTTCTTCATGTTGCTGGGGCGGTCGCAACTGCGTCGCGTCCTGGTGGCGTTCTTCGACGAGCGGGACGCGAGGCTGCGCACGCTGAAAATCATGAATGACATCGAGCACAATTTGACGGGTTATCTCAGCGTTGTGACGCTCATCAACTTGGCTATCGGAATTTGCGGCGGAGTGGCCGCGTGGGTGGCGGGTTTGCCGGACCCGGTTGCCTGGGGCGTGCTCGCGTTTATTCTCAACTTCATTCCGTACATCGGTGCGCTGATCATGGAAGCGGCGATGTTCATGGTGGGTCTGGTGACATTTCCCACTCTGACCCACGCGCTAGTCGCGCCATTGCTGTTCCTGGCGCTGGCGACACTCGAGGGCCATTTTATTACGCCAAGCATCATGGGGCATCGGCTTACCCTGAATCCGTTGACCGTGTTTCTTTCGCTCGTGTTCTGGACCTGGCTGTGGGGCCCCGTGGGCGCGTTTCTGGCAGTGCCGCTGTTGATAGTGGCGCTCGTGGTGATCGAACATCTCTTTCCGGAGGATGAGCCCGACTTGCCGGCCTAGTGCACTGGCGCGACGACCGCCGGCGGGCTAACCATTGACAGCGCTCGGCCCGACCCCGCCGGGCCAGGCACCGGTGACAGCGCTCGGCCCGATGGACCTCCAAGCGATTGCACAGTACCTCGTCGAGTTCGTCCACAACAACGGAGGTTGGGCGGTCCCCGTCGTTTTCGGTCTTGCCTTTGGGGAATCGCTGGCCTTCATCTCGTTGTTGATTCCGGCATGGGGGGCCTTGGTCGCAATCGGCGCATTGATCGGGCACAGCGGAATCAGCTTCTGGCCGATATGGGTTTCAGCTTCGCTTGGCGCGGCGTTCGGTGATTGGGTTTCCTATTGGATCGGCCTCAAGCTTGAATACACTGTTGCGCACATGTGGCCACTCTCGCGCCATCCTGACCTTATCCCGCGCGGCGAAGCCTTCATGAAAAAGTGGGGGGTCGTCGGGATTTTTATCGGCCGGTTTTTTGGGCCGCTGCGTGCCTCCGTGCCGCTGATCGCCGGAATTTTCGAAATGCCGTTCTGGCAATTTCAGATTGCCAATTTCGTTTCCGCATTCATCTGGGCAGCAACATTGTTAACGATCGGCGATGTCATATCGAAGATGATTGTTTGGCTATGGTGACAAAAAAATCCGCCGGGCTTTTTGCCCGGCGGATCGTCTTTTGAGCTACGAAAACTACTTGAGCGCGGCAACGCCAGCCTGCGAAACGACATCATCCTGCGAGCCCGTGCCGCCGCTGACGCCGATGGCGCCGATAATCTTACCACCGACGACCAGCGGGTTTCCGCCGCGCGATGCAATGACGTCGTCGAGCGTTGGCAGATAAGCGAAGAAGTCGCCCTTGCCGAGTAGGCGTTCGAACACCAACGTCGGACGCCGATAACGGGCCGCGGTGCGCGCCTTGTGTTGCGAAATCGTGACGGACGCAAACTGGCAGTTATCCTGCTTTTCGAAATAAACGAGATCGCCGGATGGACCGACGATTGCCACGCAGAGTCCATTCCAGTTCCGCTTCTGGGCTTCCGCAATCGCACCCGCGGCAGCCTTTTTTGCGGCCTCAATGTTGATGATCTCGCCGTATGGCGGCGGGGTCATCGCATCCGGCACAGCTTCATTCGGATTGTTCGGATCGGCCGGGACTTGCGCGAAAACGGCCGAGCTCATCATCAGCGCGGCGCTAATGACGCCCGCCATCACACTCAAACGACGCATTGGACTTCCTCCCAAATGATTGATTTTCCGGGTGACCCGGTTGGGCTCTTGTCCCGCATGAGGTATCGCAGGACGATCCCGGGCGGCAGCTTATCCAACTGCTTGGCGTTCGCCTATATGCCGTTGTTAAGCCGATTCAATCCGGAATAGGACCCGGCATCTGGGTGTTAGTACGCGTTCAACCGAAACGATTTGAAAAGGCGGTCGCGTGTGGTGGCCTTTTTGTCTGCCGTTTGCTGTACGCCGATCGGCCGACCCGACAGTTGACGAGGGGGCGAGCGGGCCCTATATGCCCGCTCCATGAAAACGCTGGTTGCAGCAAGATATCTACGCCGCCGCCGTGCCACCTCGGCACGCGCGTAGCGTTTGCATCGCCGTGCCGCCCGGACTTGAGGCTGCGGCGAACCTTTCCGATACAATCCCCGCCGTTGGCCTTCTTCCGGTAGTTCTTTAAGACTTCTGGATAAGGATCGATTTATGGCTGTGAAAGCGAAGATCGGCGTCCTGGGTGCTTCGGGTTACACCGGCGGCGAGCTGGTGCGCATACTTTTGCGTCATCCGCGCGCGAATATCGTCCTGCTCACCGCGGAGCGCAGCGCCGGTAAGGCGATGCGGGATGTATTTCAGCACTTTTCACCATTTGCCTTGCCGCAACTCGTGGCGATCGATGGCCTCGATTGGGCCAACCTGGCCTTGGATGTCGCGTTCTGTGCGTTGCCACATGCAACAACGCAGAAGGTGATCAAGGAACTTCTGGCAAAGTCGCCAACGACCAAGGTTGTCGATCTCTCGGCTGATTTTCGTCTGGCAGACACGGTGGCATACGCGAAATGGTACGGTCACGAACATCACGCGCCCGATCTGCAGAAGGAGGCCGTCTACGGCCTCACTGAGATTCACCGGCGAGAAATTCGTAACGCACGGCTCGTGGCCAACCCCGGTTGCTACACGAGCTGCGCACAATTGCCTTTGATTCCGTTGCTCAAGAACAAAGCGATCGAACTCGACGAGATCGTCGTAGACGCCAAATCCGGAATGACCGGAGCGGGGCGGGCAGCGAAAGAATCCATGTTGTTCTCGGAGGTCTCGGAAGGCTTTCACGCCTATGGTGTCGGCCACCACCGGCACGTGGCCGAGCTTGATCAGGAATTTTCGCTCGCCGCCGAGCGGGAGGTGATCGTTTCGTTCACACCGCACTTGGTGCCGATGAACCGAGGTATTCTGTCGACGATCTACGTGCGGGGCCGTCGCGGGCGAACGCCGGAAGATCTTCATGCAATACTTTTAAAGTTCTACATGAAAGAGCCATTTGTGCACGTCTTGCCATTTGGCGAGACCCCGCAGACCCGCCACGTACGCGGGTCCAATATGACATTCATCGGCGTGGCGAAGGATCGCATTCCGGGACGCGCAATTGTCATTTCGGCGCTTGATAATCTGGTTAAGGGCGCCTCCGGCCAGGCGATTCAAAATATGAACCTGGTCATGGGTTGGCCCGAGACCATGGGTCTGGAGCAGGTGGCGTTGTTTCCCTGATTTGACTGATACAATGGGCCACATTCGCCGGAGACCTTGTCAGTATGTTCGAGGTCCAGAACCAGCCGCTTCCGCTAGAACCCTACAACTTGTTTGCCAGCGACGCTGTCCTCGGTGCCGCCGTCGAGCGCGAAGGGGCAGGTTGGGCGAAGGGCGAGTTAAGCGCGCTGGGCGCTACGCTCGGCCGGCCGGACACCGTCCGGCTCGGCTTCGATGCCAACAAATTCACTCCACAACTGCGCACGCTCGATCGCTACGGTCACCGTCTCGATGAAGTCGAATTCCATCCGGCATGGCACGACCTGCTGACTCTTGCGCTCAAAGCCGGTTTGCATTCGAGCCCCTGGGCGGATCCGAAGCCGGGGGCACATGTGGCCCGCGCGGCCGGCACTTACATGCTCGGGCAGATCGAAAGCGGCGTTTATTGCCCGATCGCGATGACCTATGGCTCCGTGCCGACGTTGCGTCATGCGCCGGCCATTGCGGCCGAGTGGTTGCCGCGGATTTTTTCGCGTGACTATGACCGCGCCTTTTGTCCTGCAAAGCTGAAGACCTCGGCGCTTCTCGGCATGGGTATGACCGAGAATCAGGGCGGCTCCGACCTGCGAACCAACAGCACGCGTGCGGAGCCTGCAGGCAACGGTATCTTCCACCTGCATGGCCACAAGTGGTTCATGTCTGCGCCGATGTGCGATGCTTTCCTGGTTCTCGCGCAATCGCCGAAAGGTTTGAGCTGTTTTTTGATGCCGCGATGGACGCCGGATGGTGAACGCAATGCGATCGAGATCCTGCGTTTGAAAGACAAGCTCGGCAATCGCTCGAACGCATCGAGCGAGGTGGAATTTCACGGTGCCTACGCGCAGCTCGTCGGAGAGGAGGGGCGCGGCATCCCGACCATTATCGAAATGGGGAGCCACACCCGGCTTGACTGCTGCATCGGTTCTTCCGGCCTGATGAGGCAGGCCGTCGTGCAGGCGGTTCATCACGCCAGACATCGCGCCGCGTTTCAGAAAAAGCTTATCGACCAGCCGCTCATGACGAACGTGTTGGCCGATCTCGCCTTGGAATCGGAGGCCGCGACCGTGCTCACCATGCGCCTCGCGCGCGCCTATGACGAGGACGACGAGGGCGCACAGGTGATCCGGCGAGTGGTTACGCCGGCAGCGAAATTCTGGATCTGCAAGCGAGCGCCATTTGCGACTTATGAGGCGATGGAGGTGCTCGGTGGTTCCGGCTACGTCGAGGAAAGCATCATGCCGCGCCTCTATCGCGAGGCCCCCGTGAATTCGATCTGGGAAGGCTCTGGAAACATCATGTGCCTCGATGTGCTGCGCGCCATAGAGCGCACGCCAAACGCGGTCGACGTGCTGCACCATGAATTAGGCGACGGCAACGATGCGCGGCTCAAAGCCTCCACAAACCAGTTAGACAGGCGGCTCGCGGCCCGCGACCGCAATGACGAGTCGCAGGCGCGGGCTCTTGTGCGCGAACTGGTGCTTGCGCTTCAGGGAGCGCTATTGACGAAGCACGCGCCGGCAGCTGTGGCGGATGCGTTTTGTGCCTCTCGGCTGGGCGGGGAAGGCGGCTCGGCCTTCGGCCTTCTGCCGCGCGGGGTCGACTTTCGCGCGATCGCTGCCCGCGCGGTCCCGCAAAACTAGAGCTTCCCAAATACCGCAAAGACCAAAGCAACTTGCGCCACAAATCCGACGGAAAAGGCGAGCGTACGCAGGATAGGCACGCCCATTGTGTAGACGACGGCATGCGCGAGCCGTGACCAGAAATAAACCGCGCAGGCGATGACGGTACCTTCGGTGGAATGGCCCTGGGCATCGAGGATAAGTACCAGCGGAGCGAAAATGATCA